>Ga0222423_1000650_pt1 | contig 21153 bp, 19 predicted proteins | sample 3A0metagenome_FD_182472 | JGI IMG/M metagenome (GOLD analysis project Ga0222423, IMG submission 182472) | Enriched microbial communities from leaf-cutter ant dump, University of Wisconsin, Madison, United States - 3A0 (version 2) | ecosystem: Environmental > Terrestrial > Nest > Insects nest >...
AATTTGCAATCTGCAATCCGCAATCTGCAATCCGTAATTCGCAATCCGTAATTTGCAATTTGCAATTTGCAATTCGCAATCTGCAATCTGCAATCTGCAATCTGCAATCTGCAATCCGCAATCTGCAATCCGCAATTCGCAATTTGCAATTTGCAATCTGCAATTTGCAATCCGCAATTTGCAATTCATAATTCGTAATTCATAATTCGTAATTCATAATTCGTAATTCGTAATTCGTAATTCGTAATTCGCAATCCGTAATTCGTTTATCGTACCCTTTTTTCTTTGCCCGTTCAGTCTTTCAAAAATTCTTCTATAATAAAACGGGGGCGTTGTTTTACTTCCTGATAAATTTTCGCTACATATTCACCGATCAGGCCGATACAGAGCAATTGAATACCTCCTAAAAAATAAATCGGGATTACCGTGGATGCCCATCCGGCTACTGTTTGTTTCATAAAATACACCACCAGCACATAGGCCGAAAGCGCAATGCTGACAAAGAACACCAAAAAGCCACAGGCGGTAACAAAATGCAGGGGCTTTACAGACAAACTGGAAATACCGCTCCAGGCAAAGGACAACATCTTACGGAAATTATATTTACTAACTCCGGCAAAACGCTCCGCAACATCATAACGGACGGTAGTTTGCTGAAAACCGATAAGCGGCATGACACCACGCAGGTAAAGATTCACCTCTTTAAAATCTTTAAATGCACGCAATGCCTTTTGGCTCATTAAGCGAAAATCAGCATGATTTCTTACCGATTCCACCCCCATAAAAGCGAGTATGCGATAGAAAGCCAGCGCCGTCCATTTTTTCAAAAAAGAATCGGTACTGCGGTCATTGCGCACGGCAAGCACTACTTCATTGCCCTGCTGATACCGCTCCAACATGGTAATTATTGCAGCTATATCATTCTGAAGATCGGCATCTATGGATATGGTAACGTCCGCGTCTTCCACATGATACAAGCCCGCGAGTAAGGCATTCTGATGACCGAAGTTGCGCGACAGTTTCAATCCTTTTACGCGAGCATCGTTTTGATGCTCCCGTTCAATAATCTTCCAAGTAGCATCTTTGCTTCCATCATCCACAAGCAGCAGGTAACTATCAGGAGTTACTTTTTTATCTTCAATAATACGATCCAGCAGTTCCCGGATTCGCTTAATCGTTTCCGGCAATACGGCCTCCTCATTAAAGCAGGGCGAAACAATAGCTAAGCGTACAGGAGTCGGCATATTTATACATTTTCAGATGATCAAAATTATCTTACCGGATGCAATAATCCGCAATTATGGCGTAAAAAATTCCGGATTACATTCGTACAGCAAGCTGCCGGAATACTTTCGGGAAATATTAAGCAGATGTTGTTACAATAAATACGTTAACGCCAATTTTTCGCACAAAGGCGCAATGATTACAAAGGGTACAACGATAAATGATTAGAGATATTCTTCGTTCCTTCGTTATCGTAGTTTCTTTGCGTGAAATAAAATTTTTCAGACAAAGGCGCAATGACAAATCATGTAAAGGGTTTATTTCAAACCTTCGCACCCATATACTCCTTCTTGTCATTCCGCAAGAATCTAAAGGACGTGTATAGATACCCGTGGCATCAATCATAGTATCAATCGTGGTATTAATCGTGGTATCAATGCTCAGCATGACATAGGTATTGCAGGGATGTTCTGTTAGCGAAAAATGGGGATGCGCCCCCTGCAATGCTATTTCTGCATAAGCCTTTTTTATTTCCTTTTTTGCAATTTGGCACAATAGAAAATACGCATCAAAAACAGCTATTCATTCCATATCTCCCAAGCAGCTTCGGCCTGCAATACTAACATCTCCATCCCATTGCTGATCCGGGCACCCTGCATTTTTGCCTTTTTCAGAAAAAGCGTTTCCGAAGGATTATAAATCAGATCGTAGCACAAATGTTTAGCGGAAAGCCATTGATACGGAATATCCGGCGCGGCCTGTACATCAGGAAACATGCCCAACGGCGTGGCATTAATCATCACGGTATGTTTTTCCATAACCGCTTCCGTAAGTTCGGAATACAATATTCCGGTGGCCGTTTTGTGGCGGGAAACAAAACAACACTGCATATTCAACTGCTGTAAACCATAAGCAACCGCATGAGCGGCACCACCGCTGCCGAATATCAAAGCAGCCCGGTCATGCTGATGCAACAAGGGTTTTAATGATTGAACAAAACCGGTAACATCGGTATTATAGCCCCTCAGCCGACCGTTATCCATTCGAATAACATTTACCGCAGCTACGGCCTCCGCTACCGAATCCAAACTATCTAAATAAGGAATGATCTGCTTTTTGTATGGTATGGTTACATTCAGCCCTTTCAGTTCGGGATGACGGGACAATAATTCCGGAAATGCAGCTATATTTTTCAAGGGAAATAACTGATAAACGGCCGGTATATGCTCCCGCTGAAATTTCTTTTTGAAATATTCCGGGGAAAAACTGTGTTCCAACGGATAACCGATCAGACCATATAGGCCATCTTGTTGTATTGCTGTTGCATTTATCATACCGGAAATAATTACCGCCTTATTACCAGCCTAAATACTACCCGTTCTTCCGCCGTCAACCGGAATACTGGCACCGTTTACATAAGCAGCAGCAGGCGTACACAGAAATGCGGCTACGGCAGCAATTTCTTCCGGTTTACCGAAACGGTTCATAGGAATTTCTTCCTGCATGGATGCCGCAACCTGATCTTCGGCGATGCCCGCTTTTGCGGATTTATTCTTAACGATACTTTCTAAACGCGCTGTTGCCGTAGCGCCGGGAAGGATATTGTTCACGGTAATACCGAATTGCCCTAACTCATTAGCCATCGTTTTTGCCCACGAAGCCACGGCTCCACGAATGGTATTGCTCACGCCCAAGCCTTTAAGCGGTATTTTAACCGAAGTAGAAATGACATTGACGATCCGGCCATATTGTTGCTGCTGCATTCCGGGCAATACGGCTAAGGTCAACAACTGATTGCAGATCAGATGCTGCTGAAAGGCCTGCAAAAAAGCCTCCGGCGAGGCTTCGGTCAATGCGCCACCGGCAGGGCCACCGCTGTTATTGATTAAAATTTGCACCGTATTCGCAACTACATAATCTTTTACAACCTGCTCTACCTGCTTATAATCCGAAAAGTCCGCCACCAAAAAATCATGTTGCTGTCCGCTGTTGCTGTCCAATTCGGCTACTGCCGATTGCAACCTTTCTTCATTACGGGCAATCAGCGTACAAGAAGCGCCTAATAATGATAATTCTTTTGCAATGGCAAAACCGATGCCCTGTGTACTGCCTCCGATTAATGCGCGTTTTCCTTTTAAAGATAAATCCATATTTTTTGTTTTTTGAAGAAACATCATGATCATTATTCCGATCATTTCGTTTTGAAGCCTGACGTTAGGGTGGAATTTTACCGCTAACTTTCAGGAGAAGAACTCATGCCAAAGTTAGCACTAAATCTCTTTCGTACAACTAAAGCCCACGTAGCATACCCATATATTGCTGCGGTATTTTGCTACTGTGTATTCCACTGTATATTTCATTATTTAAGCTGAGTTATCTGCTCATTTTTTCTTCTTCATTTTCTCCTTTGCAAACAATTCTGCGGTATATTTTTCATACAATTCAAATAAAAATTCCATTCGGTTGGCCTCGCTTGTAAATGCAACGCTGCGATAAGCCAAATCAACGGCTTTGTCTAACTCGTTGTGGGCTTTCACCAATGGTTGCGGCATGGTCAAAGGGTCATAAAGTTCGGCAAGCGAATTATTTTTAAATGCTGCTCTTGTATCTAAAATTTTTTGTGCCGCTTTTTCTATAGCTTGTATTTGTTTATCTGTCGGATTTTGTGGAAATGGATAGTTGTTGTAAACAATTTCGTTGGAATAGCGAAAATCACTTTTTAATCGTCCGCAAACTGCTTTTACCCAAGCCATGTGAATAGCCGAATGTAAAACGCCAAAATGAAAAAGTGATGCGTTGGATATTGAAAGGCAAGTATCACTCACGATTTCATTTTTTGAGAAAAAGCCCATTGGGATATATTTTCTGTTTTCCGATGAAACTCTTGGAATTAAAATATAATCGTTTTCAGGCTGTCTGATTTCGCCAAACAAAGATGGAAATGCCGCTAATTTTTTAGTTGCTTCGCGACTGCTTTCGCTTCGTAATTTTCTGACATTTTCAATTCTTTCAGAAAGCAATTTTGATGCTTTCAAATCTTTTGGGTTTGCGTTTTTCAACCACAAGCACCAACGATTATAACCGTTCAAAAATTCATGTGCTGAAATAAGTGGTTTAAAAAATTGTTTTGATTTGGGCTCTTTTCTTACAAACTCGTTTTTTTCTTCTTCTGTAAACAAAAAATTTCCTCCGTCATTTGGCATACTTCCAAATGAAATTTCGGGAACATTACAAATCGGTTTTCTTCGTTTCTCAATAAAAATATCTTTCGCATCCACCAAATACGGGTTGATATTTTTAGCTTTTATTTCGTGAGCTTCACCTTTGATATTTTCGTATTCAAAGATGCTTTTGTTTGTGGTATCGTAATTTGCGAAGCCTATTATCACACAATAAACTGCTGCATTTCCTTTGGCTTCATTGCTCCATTTGAAAGTGCGGTGTGCAAAATGAATTTTAATACCGTATTTATTGAGCATTTGCCCCCACAAAATACCTGTTTGTTCGCCTTGTACAATAGAATTGGTACTTACAAAAGCAACTTTTGTTTTTGTACCTTGAATATATTTTGCCGCCTTTATATACCAAGCCGTTACATAATCCAACACGCCACTTCCCTTTGTATTTTCAAACTCACTTGTAACTTCATCACGTTGTGTTTGTGTCATAATTTTAGAGCCGATAAAAGGCGGATTTCCTAAAATGTAATTGTAGTTTATATACTCCGCTTTTCGTGGCTCTGGGAAATTTTCAGCAGATGGAATATTGCTTACGTTTTTTGCCACTATATTTACTGTTCCGTAGTGTGTTTGCGGTTCTTCCACAATTTTGTAGTTCAAATCATCGGTAGTGATATAAGCGATCTCTTGTGATTTTAACGTACTCCAATTAAGTTTTAATGCATTTCCCTGAACAATTTTAGCGGATTTTTTGAGTGGTAAACGCACAAAGTATTGGCCAAATTCGTTGCTTACTTGCATATTCATTTGGTGATCTATAAGCCACATGGCTACTTGCGCTATTTGTGCCGGAAACTCTTCGTATTCTATCCCGAAAAACTGATCAATTTCCACCCACAAAATCTGACTTATGTCCAAAAAACGTTGTCCGTTCTTATTTAAAGCCCGCATGACGTCCAATTCCAACAGACGCAACTCACGATATGTAATCACTAAAAAATTGCCGCAACCACATGCAGGATCAAGGAATTTGAGTGTACTTAGTTTTTTATGAAATTCCGGAAGTTTATTTTTGTTGTCTTTTATGCTTTCAAACTCTTTTCGCAATTCGTCTAAGAATAGCGGCTTAATCAATTTCAAAATATTGGCTTCGCTGGTGTAATGCGCTCCTAAGCTTCTGCGTTCTTTCGGGTTCATTACACTTTGAAACATAGAGCCAAAAATGGCAGGTGAAATTTTGCTCCAATCAATGTAACAACAATTTAAAAGTGCTTGTCGCATTTTGCTGTCAAAACTTGCCGTAGGTAAAATTTCTTCAAACAATTTTCCGTTTACATACGGAAACATCATCAAATCCTCATCTAAATTCTTAAAGCGTTTTTCTTTAGGTGTGTTCAACACTTGAAAGAGTTCTTGCAGTTTGGCTGCAAGGTCGCTTCCATCTTCGTTGGTGCGTTGTTCAATATATTCTTGAAATTGTTGTTTGTTGAAAATAGTCGTGTCTTCGGCAAAAAGCAAAAACAAGATTCGAACTAAGTAAACTTCAAGCGGGTGTCCGTTATAACCGATTTCTTTTAAACGGTCATGTAGTTTACCCATAAGTTCGGCTGCTTTTACATTTGCCGGGTCTTGCTCTTTGTAAACTTTCTTTTGATAACCCAACAAATAACCGAAGTGTTGAACGTTATTTACAAGGTCGGCAAGTTTAAATTCAATGATTTTGTTTTCTTCAAGGTCATGCAAACGAAAGGTGTCAAAATCACAAACAAGAATGTATTTTGGCAGTTCATGGTCTTCAAGTCCATGTGTGTAGCCTATGGCTTGAGTAAATGCTTTATCAAGGTTTTTGCCCTTGCTTTTCATTTCAATTAAAATAATTCCTTTCCAAAGCAAGTCAATATAGCCATCTTTATTATCTAATTTTTTTACGCGATGCTCAAACGTAGAAACACGTTTTCTTGTAACGCCAAACACATTGAAAAACTCAATAAGAAAGGGCTTTGCATCCGCTTCTTCATGCTCAGTTCCATTCCATTCTTTTGAGAATTTTAATGCCCGGTCTTTTATTTCATTCCAACTTAATGCCATTTAGTTCTTATCTTGTCAACTGACTAAATTAGGATAAATTTTTGTTCGCCGGATGGATGCTTTCAACAAAAAATATTGTTTCCGAAAGATCCTTCTTTTTGCCTTTTTTCTGTCGGCATGTTATTGATTAATGCGGCATGTTACATTGACACCCACCGTTTTCTTTTACGGCATTCAAATGGTTGTATTATTTGTAAATAAAAATGGGATAAGAAAAATGACATTCAAATTTATCCTCTCTTTGTCATAGTTTCCCATTTTCCCTTCAAAAAAGCCTGCACTAAATAGGACAATAATTTCCCGGTGAGCGGTTGCATTTGTCCGTCCCGACGCTGCACTACTCCTTCCGGCAAATGCAGATAAACAGCGTTGGGATGTTTGCCGCAGGCATATAAATAGGTCATGGCCTGCTGAGGGGAAATACCCAGCGGTGTTATAGCGCTGCTTAATACGTTTTCGATGCAATCTACATCCAACTCTACCCCGAAAGGCGCACTACTTACAAACGACAAAGCCTGTTGTATCGCATCGGTCCAGGATATTGATGTTCTCAGAAAAACATCTTCCCACCATATTGCCGAAAGATCTCCATCATGCTGAATTTCATCTATCATATCCTGATTGTTGTACGCTTCATGCAGCCCCAGCATACTGTATCGTTTCAAAAAGTTTTCCGCTTTCGCATAGCGAAATCCGTTACCGCTGTGCCGGCCTTCCCGGCTTCTGTAGTCAGCATGAGCATCCAGATTTATGGCATGGAGCCTGCGGTTTAAAGCAAGGCTGGAGCCTTTTATCAGCGGAAAGGCATTATTATGTCCGCCTCCGATTACGATTGGAATTTTTCCGGCAGCAATAATGTTTGCTATAACGGGAAAAACCGCATCATCAATTTGCGCACATTGCTGTCGTAACAATTCCGGGTCATCAGTTGGAAGGTTCGGCAGGTCTTCCACATCAAATGCGCCTAACAGCAGTATGTTTTCCGACTGGAAAAATACATTAGCCTGTAGGTTCAGGAAGCTTTTCAGGAAGGAAGGCCAGGCTGTATGCGCACCACCGATTCCGCCATTTGCCCGCACGCCAATATCTTCCGGAATACCGAGAAGCACAAATTGTTGCGGTTGGTCGTAAAGAGCCTTGGGCCAGTTGTCCGATGTGTTTAAGCAATGTATCCGTTCGCCGGCTTTTACTTCTCCGGGTCTTTTATTGATGAGCGGAGCAATATCGTTTGGAGTAAATATGCGCAATTCAGGCATCAGCATAAAATTTTATGAAGCTTCCATAGAATATGTCGAATGAACACCTCTGTGAGGGCTGCATTAAAAAGCTTAGTTTTGCAATATTATCCAAAAACAAACAAAAAAACATGTATCCATCTGAATTAGTAAATCCAATGAAGGCGGAAATGACCGAAAACGGCTTTCGGGAATTGCTGACCCCGCAAGATGTGGATCAGGCCTTAGAGCAAGCCGGCACTACCCTGCTTTTCATCAATTCCGTTTGTGGTTGTTCTGCCGGTACCGCCCGTCCGGGTGTGATTCAATCCGTAAAATCTGCAGGTAAACAACCTACTCAATTAGTAACTTCTTTTGCAGGTTATGATATCGATGCCGTAAAACAGGCTCGAAATTATTTATTGCCTTATCCTCCCTCTTCTCCCTCTATTGCATTGCTAAAAGACGGGAAATTAGTACACATGATTGAGCGTCATCTTATTGAAGGCCGCAGTGCAGAGATGATTGCTGAAAATCTGAAACAGGCTTACGAGATGTATTGCTAAGAGGCTTTTTTCTTTTTCATATATTTAGTGCAATAAAAAAGTTCCGTATTATGTAATACGGAGCTTTTTTTATTGTTTTCAGGGCATTGCCTGAATGATTTTTTGCTGAATTTCCTCAAATTCCTCCGTACTCAGTTCTAATTTGGGCTGTGTAAAATCCATATCAGACAAGGTATTGATCGGGATTAAATGCATGTGAGCATGTGGCACTTCCAATCCTACCACGCTTATTCCGCAGCGATTACAATCAAATGTGGCTTCGATAGCCTTAGCAATAGGGCGGGCAAACAGCAACCATTCCTGTAGGTATTCATCAGGCACATCAAATATTTTGTCTATTTCCACCTTAGGAATCACCAGTGTATGGCCTTTTGCAAGAGGGAAAATATCCAGGAAAGCATAAAAGCGGTCATTTTCTGCAATGGTATAAGAGGGTATTTTTCCTGATATAATTTGAGTAAATATAGAAGGCATTATTCGATAATTTAAAAAGTTACCACGTAATTTTAATGCAAAATTAAAAATCCAAAATTAAAAATGACGGATAAAACAGCAATACTATTTCATCCGTCATTGATACATTTTTACAGATTCGCATTAGGGCTACAAACAGGATTGCAGGTTAAATGCTGATTTCCTGTATTTTGAATTGTAAATTTCCAGCCGGCACCATCACATCGGCTAAATCGCCCACACTCTTGCCTAACAAGCCTTTAGCTATCGGAGAGCCTACGGAGATTTTTCCTGCTTTCAGGTCGGCCTCTGTTTCAGAAACAATTTGATATTCCATAGTTTTTTTGGTTTTCACATTCAATATTTTCACCTTACTGAGAATAGATACTTTACTGGTATCCAGATCTTTGGTATCTATTACTCTGGAATTGGCTATGGCATTTTCTAATACGGCTATTTTAGCTTCATGATGGCCCTGCGCTTCTTTGGCGGCATCATATTCCGCATTTTCTTTTAAATCACCTTTTTCCCTTGCCTCTGCGATGGCTTTTGCAATTTCGGAGCGGCCGGCGGTTTTCAATTGCGTCAGTTCTTCTTTCATTTGCTCCAAAGTTTCTTTGGTCACATAATTAACTCCAGACATAAGATTATTTTTTAATTTGGTGTAAAAGAAAACACAACGCATTCAGCTACCTGAACGCGTTGCGTAGTTTTGATAATATCCTTACAAAGATAGGTAAAGCGGTTGATAAAGCCAAATAAATTTATCCTGCTTGCACCGCTTGCAGAATCCTTTCCGTGAGGATGCTACTCATTTTATAGAGGGCATCCCAAGTATATCCACCGATATGCGGAGTGCCGATAAAGTTCGGCAATTCCAATAATGCTTCTGCCGTTTTTTTATACATTTCAGAAGCTGAATGGAGCGGCTCCTGCTCCCATACATCCAAAGCTGCTCCAATGATTTTTCCGGAAAGCATACCGGCCAGCACCGCTTCCGTATCTACAACCGCACCGCGTGAGAGGTTCAAAAGCGTTATGGGATGTTGAAATTCTTGCAACCACGATGTGTTGAAATAATGATACGTTTCCGCATTCAGCGGCACATGAAAACTGAGGATGTTTGCCTGTTCAAACAAGGTTTTAAGGTCTGCACAAGAGGTGATTCCCGGCTCATCAAAACCCGTTTTATACTTGTCATAAGCCAACACGGAAACGCCCATACCTCTCAGTTTTTGTGCAAAGGCTTTTCCGTTATTGCCATAACCGATAATGCCGGCAATTTTCCCCTCCAGCTCCAGCCCCCTATTGGGTTCTCTTTTCCATATTCCGGCTTTTATTTCTAAGTGAGCTTTCAGAATATGATGATGTAATGCAAGCAGCATACCCAGCGCCTGTTCCGCCACTGCATTGGCATTACCTTCGGGGCTGCTGAAGCAGGCAATTCCTTTAGATTGTGCATATCCGGTGTCAATAATCTCCATCCCTGATCCCAAGCGGCCCACCCAACGCAAATGCGGCAACTGATCTATCAAATCAGCCGTTATGTTTAATTTATTTGAGGTGATAATACCTGCTATTTCATCAGCAATCGTAAGGACAGATGCTTCTTGATCGGTTATGCAAACATAACCGGCAGCGGTTAATGCTGTGGTTAAAACGGGATGTACTTTTGTTGCAATAAAAACCTTATTGGCCATGCTCAAAATATTTTTTATATAAATTCACGAAATCCGAAACAGACAATTGTTCGGCTCGTTTGTTCCATACTTCGTCTGTTGTCATAGTACCGTTGTATAAGGATTTAAGGGCATTCCTTAATGTTTTTCGCCTTTGTCCGAATGCAGTTTTCACAACGGTAAAAAATCTCCTTTTGTTTTCAATTTGGTAGGGGTTATGGAGATTGGTAAAGCGTACTACGGCAGATTTCACTTTTGGCGGAGGTGTAAAACAGTTTTCATGCACTTCAAATAAATACTCCACTCGAAAATAGCACTGTACCAACACGCTGAGAATACCATAGGTTTTATTGCCGTGTATTGCAGCAATACGTTGGGCTACTTCTTTTTGAAACATGCCAACCACTTCATCCACACCGGCTTCCCAATCCAGTATTTTAAACATGATTTGTGTGGAAATATTATAGGGAAAATTGCCGATAATGGAAAAATTACCTTCAAATGGGCATTTTGCCTTTAGAAAATCAGCCTGAATCAGTTTATCCTGAATAGTGGGGAATGTTTGGTTCAGATAAGTTACCTTCTCCGGATCAATCTCAATAGCTTTATAATCAACATCGTTAAGTGGAAGCAGGTATTTAGATAAAGCGCCGCCACCCGGTCCGATCTCCAGTAATTGAAGCCCCTTTTTCAGTTGCAGTTGATCTGCAATTTTCCTACACATCTGTTCATCATGCAGGAAATGCTGACCCAGACTTTTTTTGAGTTGGTACATGCTTATTTAAGTCAAAATTAAAAAGTCAAAATTAAAAATAGCAGGAATACGCTTGTTAAAGCGTAAGTCTGGTTAGCAAATTAACAAATTTTCAATTTGGCAGAACAAGAAAATCAGTTGCTATGAAAAGAAAATAAAGCTTACACAAACAGCAGAGTATTTTAAAGAAGGTACTTATTACGTTGCTATGAAAAGAAAATAAAGCTTAGGCCCTATACAAAGCATTCCTCAACCGGCTATATCATTTTTACTATCTGGTTTGTAAAACCACGTAAATAAAAAGGGAACGCCCCGGAAAATTCCGGAGCGCTGCACCTTTTATTAATATTGGAAATAATTATTATTTAGTTCCCAATTGTGGGTGAGGAGGAGGCAGGTTAGATGGGCCTTCTTCACCGGGAGCTGCTACACGATACATTACAGAGTTAGTATCACCGTAACCACCTTCATATTGGAAGATGAAACGATCGCGGCTGATGCTTTGAGATTCGCTCATGTAAGAGATAATAGCATTTACACGATCCCAAGAGCGTTGACGCATTAATTTGCTGTTGCCGCCGTTACCGGTAACTACTACTTTACAATCTGGGTTAGATCTCATTTGAGCAGCCAGATTAGCTAATTGAGCTTGATCTGTAGCGCTTAATTTAGCAGAGTTCTTACCGAAGCTCAGAGAACCTGACATGATACCGGAGCAAGTTAAAGGAACAATGTGATCTTTGCAGCACTCAGGATCTGGGCATTTACCTACGCCATCAGCATCAACTGGTTGACATTCTGTAGGAGTGATCAGTTGTTTGTCTTTGTAATCAGGAACGCCATCACCATCAGTATCTAATGGACAACCGTGAGAATCTACAGCTACGCCTGCAGGAGTATCAGGACATTTGTCGAATTGATCAGTTACGCCATCACCATCGGAATCAGGCAGAACGGGATCAGGCAGTCTCATGTGACGTGGAGTAGCCAGTTCGTTGTAGATATGATCCATTGGATTTACCCACCACAAAGGTTGAACAGATTTTTTAGCATTACCTAAGTTAAAGCCTAAACCTACAGATAAGTAGTTGTTAAGGTCTTTTTCCGGAGAGATACCACCGGTTGGATTGGGATCTCTTGTGATACCGTCCATACCATCAGCACCGGTAAAGGTTAATTTGTCTTCGATTTGTAAAGATACGCGGCTACCCAATTTGAATTGGAGGCCGACACCACCAGTCAGTACGGGAGAAACTTCATAGTCACCGCTATGCATCCAAGAACCGTCTGGGCTGCTGATGAGTGTCCAATCAGCATTCTTCAATTCGTCTTTGTACCAAGTATTGAAATCTTTTCTTTCCTTCCAAAGACTTTTTGCATCAGGAGCGTTAGCGAAATCGTATTTAGTGCCATCAGTTTTAGCAGCGGAAACCATTGTTTTCCACATCATAGCACCCACACCAACGAATCCATAAAGGCTTACGGTGTTTTTAGCTCTGTAGAAGCTGATGTTATTGGTTGCAGCTACTAATTGCAGCGTTAATTCGTGAGATTTAAGTTTGTAGTTAGAATATACGCCATCAGGATATGCAGCCTTTGTCCAAGGTTTGCCGGCTACTACAGCATTTCTGCTTCTGTAATCGAAGCCGGAAGCGCTACCATAAACGTATTGTGCACGCCAAGACACGGTATGACCGATTGCTTTACGCACCCAAGCGCTGAAGCCCATGGCATCCAAAGGACTTACCGCAGTAAATGGAGTTTTAGAGGTAACATCACCGATGATATTGTAGAGACCGGTAGAAATCCCTAATTCCCACATATTGCGGGGTTTTGCAGGAAATGCATACTTGTAGTCCAAATAATCGCGTTGTTGCTGCATTCTTCCTGCTGGAGTGAAAGCAGTATCCAACGCATCATAGCTTTGACCGCGGTAAGTCATATCCCTACCGGACCAAGAGGCCGTGTTTGATTCCTGTGCGAAAGCAGGCTGTAAGGCTAAAGCCGTACAAACACCAGCTAACAGAAGGTACTTTTTGTTGACCATAACGAGAGTTGTTTATTTAAAAAAAATGTTTAATTGTTAATAAAGGTTGACTGCTTATCTAAAAAATCAATTACGAGTTGACGGCAAAAGTACAAGACTATCTTGAAATAAAAAAATTTATTTGCTATTTTTTTCTCATACCTGAAAAGACACAATTCCATTGTTTTCATAATAATAGCAGGCTATGGTGCGGAAATATTACTTTCATATCTTCCTTTCCCTGTATATTCAAAAACTCAGAAACTGAATCTTCATTACCAAGGCAAATGTATAAACAGAATGCGCTAACCAAATACTTTCCTCTATTAAATTTATGCTAATGTTGCATATATAGCTACTTTCAAGGTTTCAGAGGAAAAGAATAGGCAGCCTTTGACCGGTATGATGGTCATGCAGAATTTGTGCCTTACCTTTACCCTCTGTCTCAATAATTTTTTGAACCAAATGAACGCCGCCAAAAGAGTTTTAGCTCAGGAACTGCAAATATTTGAACAGAAGTTTTCCGAAAATGTTCAAAGCAGCAATGCCCTGCTGGATCGCATTATGAAGTTCATCATCCGGCGGAAAGGAAAACAAATGCGTCCTATGTTTGTTTTTCTTGCAGCCAAAATCGCCGGCGAAGTAACAGATACAACATACAGGGCGGCCTCTCTTATTGAACTGCTTCATACCGCCACGCTGGTACATGATGATGTAGTGGACGATGCCAATACCCGTCGGGGTTTTTTTTCCATAAACGCCATCTGGAAAAATAAAGTTGCGGTATTGGTCGGAGACTACCTGCTCTCCAAAGGGCTGCTGCTCGCCTTAGACAATGATGAATTTAAACTATTGAAAATCGTTTCTACCGCCGTAAAAGAAATGAGCGAAGGAGAGCTGATGCAAATTGAAAAAACCCGGAAATTAGACATTAAAGAGGAACTCTATTTTGAGATCATCAGAAGCAAAACCGCTTCGCTACTGGCCTCTGCCTGCGCTGCCGGTGCATGGTCGGCCAGTAAGGATGAACACAAAACCCGACTACTCCATACATTCGGAGAAAAGATCGGTATCAGTTTTCAAATTAAAGACGACCTGTTCGATTACGGTAATGACAATATCGGTAAGCCTACCGGAATTGATATCAAGGAAAAGAAAATGACCCTCCCGCTTATTTATACGCTACAACATGCGGACGAAGCCACCCGGAGAAAGATTATCTATATTGTCAAAAATGAAAACAAGAAGAAAGAAAAGGTAAAAGAAGTAATTGACATCGTACTGCAATCCGGCGGAATTGAATACGCCCGCGAAAAGATGCTGGCATACCAAACCGAAGCAATAGACATCCTCCGGCAATTCCCCGAATCAGCAGCCAGAGATGCAATGGAAGAACTGGTTCGCTACGTTACACAAAGAAAATATTAATTTATTTGCTTTAATAAAAAATTTATCGTTGTTTTAGTCCTTTATTGTACACGTAATAAAATACACATACTATGAAGGACGGAAAATATATTGCTTTAGTTACCGGTGCTACCGGTGGGTTAGGCACACACATCTGCAAACGACTGGCAGATGACGATTATATCGTTTGTGCCAATTACCGTTCGCAGGCAAAGGCCGATGCCTGGAATGAAAAAATGAAAAATGAAGGCTACAACTTTCATCTTTACAAAGCTGATGTGGCCGATTATGATGAAGTGGAAGCTATGGTACAAGCTATTCAAAACGATCATGGCACAATTGATGTACTGGTTAATAATGCCGGTATTACTCGGGACGGCGCTTTCAAAAAAATGAGCTATCAGCAATGGACGGATGTTATTGCGGCCAACCTTACCAGTGTATTCAACTGTAGCCGCCATGTTATTAATCCTATGCTGAATCAGTCCTACGGACGCATCATCAATATATCATCCGTAAACGGACAACGTGCGCAATTCGGTCAGGTAAATTATGCCGCAGCTAAGGCCGGCATGCACGGGATCACCAAAACGCTGGCTATAGAAACGGCGGCAAAAGGCATTACGGTCAATACCATTTCACCGGGATATGTCGGTACGGATATGGTAATGGCCGTTGCTCCCGAAATCCGGGCTAAGATCGTGGAGGGTATTCCGGTAGGGCGCTTAGGCGGTACGGAAGAGATTGCCCACCTGGTTTCTTTTCTGGCTTCGCCGAAATCGGGCTTTATTACCGGTGCCAATTATGCGATCAACGGCGGGCAACATGTTTATTAAAGGATGAATCATTTTTTTAGAAAAATCTCCTTTATTTTTAATAAAAAAAGATTTGGCTGTTGCGCAACCAAATCTTTTTTTGTTGAATTTTTGCGGGGAATATCTCTATGCACCGTATCAGGAGAGCTTGCCCCATTCTACTCTATTTATTGCATCAATACACACAGGCTTCTGATAACCGCAGCCAGCCGGATAGCATCATAAATACGCGCTTCTTCCGCCCCATGTTGTTTTACAGAAGCTTCGTGGGAAGTAACGCAGCGTTCGCAGCCATTCAGCGCGGAGACCATCAGGCTCATCAATTCAAAAAATTCCTTACCGGCTACCGGATTCATCATAATGCTCATCCGCATACCGGCCGGAGTATTATTGTAATATTCATTTTCCGGCATATAATGGCGAAAACGATACAATACATTATTAGCATTCATCAGCGATACACATCCTATCGTTTCGGCAATAAGGGCATCATCCGCACCTTCCTGACGGGCTAAATCTTCAAATGCCGTTTTCAATGCAGCGGAACGCTCGTTTATTGCTACGGCAAGCGCCAGCAGATACGCTTCTTTAGGCGAAAGGGTATTACGTTTTAATACCGTGCTGACGTTCAGTTTTAAATCTTTCAGATAACGGCTTTGTGCATTGCCCAAAGTTTCTAATTCCTTACTGCTGTATCCTTCGGGAATATGCAGTTCCGAAAACAGGCTTTGAATGGTTTCGTTCATGGACATTGTAAAAATAAATGGTTAAGAAAAAGCTGCGCTGCTGCATTTATTACAATGCGGCAGCAGCAGCATATCGTGAGGCTTTCCGGCAATACCGGCTTATTAAGCTAATTCGGCTTTTTCCGTTAAGGTTTCTTCACCTTTTTTCCAGTTGCAGGGGCATAATTCATCGGTTTGCAAAGCATCCAGTACCCGCAATACTTCTTCCACATTACGACCTACGCTCAGATCATTTACATTAATCCAGCGTACGATTCCCTGCGGATCCACAATATAAGTAGCGCGATAAGCAATCTTTTCTTCCGCTTCCAGAATACCCAGTTCTGCGGCTAATGATTTGGACGTATCTGCCAACATCGGGAATTTCAGATCGCGTAAATCTTTATGGTCATTTCTCCAGGCTAAGTGTACATATTCCGAATCTGTGGAAGCGCCTACTAAAACCGTATCACGATCTGCAAATTCTGTAGCATTTTTGTTGAATTCCGCTATTTCCGTAGGGCATACGAAAGTAAAATCTTTAGGCCACCAAAACATCACCATCCATTTTCCGGATGCGGTATGAATATCATTTGAAATGTCCTGAAATTCTTTTCCTTTTTCCAGTGTTACAACCGCTTTCTTTTTAAATTCGGGGAAATGGCTTCCTACCGATACAACCTGATTTGTCATTGCTGTTTTTTTTATTTTTAAATTTAAACAATATTTTTCAGTTGCAAAGGTGATTAAAACTTCACAGTTATTGTTATCATTTTACTTATTACCAAATAAGCATAATCAATACGCATTTGAAAGCAAGAATGTCAACCCTTCAAAAACAGGAAGGCCGGGTGTTTGCTATTCATGATCGTGTTTTGAAATGCCGATTCGTATCATTGCTACCGATGGCCTTTTTGTTATTCCCTTTAGAAAGCGGTATTTTTGCTTTTCTATTCTTCACAATATAAAATCTCAATATTTATGGCACACACACTTCCTGCATTGCCGTATGCAAACGACGCATTAGAACCGCATATTGATGCGCAAACTATGGAAATTCACCACGACCGCCATCACAAAGCCTATGTGGACAACCTGAACAAAGCTTTAGAAGGCACAGATGGTGCGGATCTTTCTTTGGAAGATTTGATGAAAAATATTTCCAAATATCCTGCCGGCGTTCGGAATAACGGCGGCGGACATTTTAATCACTCTTTATTCTGGACGGTATTAGGCCCCAACTCCGGCAGTCCTTCCGGCAAATTAGCCGAGGCCATCAACAGCGCTTTCGGAAGTTTGGACGGGCTTAAAGAAAAAATCAATGATGCCGGCGCCAAACGTTTTGGCAGCGGATGGGCATGGTTAATCGTAAAAGACGGCAAGCTGGCCGTTACTTCCACCCCGAATCAGGACAATCCGCTGATGGATGTTGCCGAAGAAAAAGGCACACCGATTTTCGGTATTGATGTTTGGGAACATGCCTACTATTTGAAGTATCAAAACAAACGCCCCGACTATCTGAACGCTATTTGGAATGTGGTAAACTGGGAAGAAGTGGGCAAGCGTTATGAGGCTGCATTATAAGCCGATAGTACTTGGTTTTTTATAAAAGAACAAGAGCGCAGTAACGAATGGGTTTCATTGCTGCGCTTTTAAATTGTAATTCCATAAAAAAACAAGACCGTTCTGAATGCTTGTATTTCAGGCATCAAAAAAGTTATCATTTTCCGATTGTTCCTGCTGGATATACTGTTTAACCAAATTATCGAATCCGGTATCATCATCTAAAAATGTTACCTCAATCGGTAAGATATACAAGGGTAAATTCAAAGCGGAAAGTTGTTCCTTTTTCAATGCTAACCTTGCAGCATCTTTTTCCGTAGTAACGATGATCCTGTTTTTTTCCGGTAAATTATTATACGCCGTTTTGATTTCTTCTAAATTCTGATCAGAGAAATAATGATGATCCGGATAACTCAGCAAATGCACCAAATGGCCATAGGCCTGTAGGTATTTTACTATTGGTTCCGGACGGGCTATACCGCATACCAATACAATATGCTGTTGCTCCCGCACATCATAAGTTGCTCCCGTATAAAAATCATAAAGCAATCCGTAGGTCATTACTGTAAAAAAGACCTGCTGATGAGGCAAAGGCTTCATGCGTTCTAAAAAAATCTTTTGCCCCACATCCGACAAAGAATACGGGCATTTGGAAACTATAATGATATCCGCACGCCGGAATGCGCTACGCCCTTCTCTCAGCCTTCCGAATGGCAGGATAAAATCTTTAAAATAAGGTCGGCTGTAATCGGTGATCAAAATATTCAATCCCGGTTTTACAGAGCGGTGCTGAAAAGCATCATCCAACAAAACCACCTCCGTATCCGGGCGGCGGCTGAGCAATTCCGGGATACCGGTCATGCGGTCTTCGCTAACGCTTACGGCAACTTCGGGAAATTTATATAAAAACTGGGCGGGTTCATCGCCAATCTCCAATGCCGTATGGCTTTTATCGGCTAAGATAAATCCCCGGCTTTTTCTTTTATATCCCCGGCTCATGGTGGCTACACGATATTCATATTTCAACAAGCGGAGCAGGTATTCGATATGCGGCGTTTTCCCCGTACCGCCTACGGACAGATTACCGACACTGATCACCGGCAGGCTGAAGCGCACTCCCGACAACAGGCCGACATCGTACAGCTTATTCCGCAGCCATACCACCAAACCGTACAATAAGGAAAAGGGATACAACAAAGGCTTTAACAGGCGCAGCAGGTCAGACAAAAGGCTCATAAAAATTATTTTTAAACGGTAATAATAGTAGTGAAGTATCACCCTGAAGTGGTGCGAAAGTTCAGTATTGCTAAGTTAGTATATTTTTGGTTTTTCGTTAAAATTAGTGGAAATTCTTCTGTTGATTTGTACAGTGTAAGATAAATTAGCCACGAAGACACTAAGTTTCGCATATAAAAGCCTCTATTCAGCAATAGTATGTTCTTTCAAATCCACAGATAATGAGGACTAAAAATTATACCCCACATGCAAACCGTAATTGAGCTGGAAGGGAAAGCCATTGGAGTACCAGCGAACCGATACATCAGATCCGGTTGAAATTCTTTTCTTCCAGAAAAAATAATCATAGCCTATACCGGCGAACAGCCCAAAATAAGATTCTGCCTTCTCCACAAATCTTACATCTATTACATCTCCCTGCCCGTGAGGCGGTCCGGGGGCTAATACTAACCAGTCTAAATAGCTGTTTTTACCATGCGCTAAGGATATCCCCGTGAAGCCATGAATATTATGCCGTGGCTTCTGAAAGAAGGTATAAGCGCATTCCACATCGTAGTATTGATATTTCCCCCGGTAAACTAATTTGTTAAGCGATGCGGAATCAAAGGGATGTCTTTCACCGGTTAGCATTAAACTGTTTACAGGTGTTTGGGAAAATGCCAGCCCCAACCTTATCTTCGGTACAACCTGGCAGGAGTATTTTATATGGAACATCCCGATATTATCGTATAGCTGACTAACATGGGCATAGAACTTATACCTGCCGATACCGGCTTCCACCCGGTGTTGTTGAGCATAGGAGCTCCACCCGGTAAAAAATATCAGGATAAAAAGAAGCGCCTTTTTATTCATGTACCAGGTTGTTTAAAACACTAAGTTATGATTTTAATATCGTACCATTACCCTGCTCAGAAATTATACCCCACATGCAGACCGTAATTGAGCTGGAAGGGAAAATTATTGAGATAACATTTTGCTGAACAATCTGCTCCCACATTAATGCGCTTTTGCCACAAAAAATAATCGTATCCTAAGCCCACAGTAAAGCCAAAATAAGCCTCATATCTCTTGTCTATTTCTAATGATCCCAAATCGTTGTACGGTGGTGGCGATAAATTCAGTTTGGTTAAATAATTATTGCCTCCATAAGCCATCGTTGGGCCGACAAAAAGCCGGAATGCTTGATTACCGGAAATTGGTTTGGCATAGCTGCCATAAAGGTCAAAAAAGTAATAGTCAACCCGTTCGGTAATTTTACCCAAACTACTGTAGGAAATACGATAATTTTCTATGGTATAGTAATTCATGAATCTGAATCCGTCTTTGCTGCGAGTATAATTTCGTTGTGTGAAAGAAAAGGAGACTCCGATACTCAGACTTTTTAATATTTTTCTGCTATACTGAACTTTAGCCAGGGTATAAGGGTGATAATCATACATCATAACATGATATGCCCTATAGCCTCCCAATCCCACCTCCACGCGGTTCTTTTGTGCATAAGCCGGTAGGCCAAGTACAAAGCATACCAAGATAAGCCATCTTTTTTTAGTCATAGAACATTGTGTTTTTATACAATGAGTTTGGTAGTACCAGCCCGGCCTGTTTGGTCTTTTTAATGTATACTTTGCCGACCCTACATAGCTAATCGCTTTTTGTATAGCGTCCTCTTTAGTAATAATGTTATTTATATCCACATTTAACCCGGTAAGTAAAAAGCCGTTTGCATAAGAATACAGTTATTTTTTCATTTTTAACACTTATTATTGTTAATAACAGACAAGTGTATAATATTATCTTCACTTTTCCTAATCAATTAAGCATAATTTTTCTGCCCGTTCAATTTCACTGTTCGGGATTTTATCGGTTTTCTGGCATTGTTAATCTGGTATAGGTTTCAGAAAATTTGACAATACCGCACGTGCGGTATTGTCAAATTTAGAAGCCAGAACAAAACATATTTATATTATCACTGTGTCTTTATAAATCTATCTTAATTTAACAACGCCGGTTTTTCTTAATCAGGAAACATGTTTTTGAAATAAAATCTTTGATGTTTACAAGAAGCGTTAGTAAAAAATTAGCGGTATCCATAATTATCGCAGACCGCTTTGAGCGCACGGAAATTTTTTCACTTAGCAAGACTTTTATTCTTTTTTCGTTTACTGCCAATGAGGTTATTCGTGAGTTTACTGATGGTGAGTCCCTGAACCAAAATGGAAAAAAT
>Ga0222423_1000652_pt1 | contig 21061 bp, 17 predicted proteins | sample 3A0metagenome_FD_182472 | JGI IMG/M metagenome (GOLD analysis project Ga0222423, IMG submission 182472) | Enriched microbial communities from leaf-cutter ant dump, University of Wisconsin, Madison, United States - 3A0 (version 2) | ecosystem: Environmental > Terrestrial > Nest > Insects nest >...
GGATCGCCAAGGTGGAGGCAGGAATCGCCTCAACTTTCTCATACCGCCACGCCAAGCTGGCTGCTGGTACCAAGTACCAGTATCGGATCGCGGCCGAGACCGCTTTCGGGACTGGTCCTTTCGCTTCGATCGGTTCGGTGACACCTCTTGGCAAGCCTGCGGCACCCAAGTCCGTCAAGGTCAAGGCGAAGAAGGGCAAGTCGGTCGTGAAGTGGAAGGCCGCGCCCTCCAACGGCTCGAAGATCACCGGCTACACGGTTCAGTACTCCACGAACGGCAAGAAGTGGAAGAAGGTCAAGAAGGTCAAGGCGGGCGTGCGCAAGGTCACCACGAAGGTGGGCAAGAAGGGCACGAAGGTGTACTTCCGCGTGATCGCCAAGAACAAGATCGGGAAGGGCACGCCGAGCACGGTGGTGGTCATCACCAAGAAGTAGGTGACGCGCGAGGCGCCGGTCGGATTCTCCGGCCGGCGCCTCGCGCGTTCAGCGTTGGAACTCGGGGATCGCCTCGAGGTAGGCGTGCAGGTTGCGGCGAACCTCCGCCACCGAGTCTCCCCCGGACTTCTCGAGGAGCGCCTGGGCGAGCGTGAGCGCCACCATCGCCTGGGCGACGACGGCGGCCGGCGGCACGGCGCACACGTCGGAGCGCTGGTGCTGCGCCTTGGCGGCCTCGGCGCCCTTCGTGTCGATCGTGTCGAGGGCGCGCGGGACCGTGGAGATGGGCTTCATGGCCGCACGCACGCGCACGATCTCTCCGTTGGACATCCCGCCCTCGATGCCGCCGGCGCGGTTGGACCGGCGCACGATGCGCCCGTCGGCGCCGCGCTCCATCTCGTCGTGGGCGGCCGAACCGCGACGGGCGGCCGTGCGGAAGCCGTCGCCCACCTCGACGCCCTTGATCGCCTGGATGCCCATGAGCGTGGCAGCGAGACGCGCGTCGAGGCGGCGATCGGCGTGCACGTAGGAGCCGAGGCCGGTCGGGACGTCGTAGGCGAGCACCTCGACGACGCCGCCGAGCGTATCCCCCGCCTTGTGGCACTCGTCGATCTCTGCCACCATCGCGGCCGAGGTCTCGGCGTGGAAGCAGCGCACGGGATCGGCGTCGAGGAAGACGACGTCGTCCGGGACGGGAAGCTCGGCGCCCTCGGGAACCTGTACTGGACCGATCTGGACCACGTGCGAGACAAGCCGAATGCCGGCAGCCTGCTCGAGAAACGCTTCTGCGACGGTGCCGAGCGCCACGCGCGTGGCCGTCTCGCGGGCCGAGGCTCGCTCGAGCACGGGGCGGGCGTCCTCGAAGCCGTACTTGCGCATCCCCACGAGATCCGCATGGCCGGGGCGCGGGCGCGTGAGCGGACGGTTCCGTGCGATCTCGCGCTCGTCCCCCGTCCCCGCGTCGACGAGCAACGCCTCCGGCGGCACCGGGTCCGCGGACATGACGTCGACCCACTTGGGCCACTCGGTGTTGGCGATCTCGATGGTCAGGGGCCCACCCTGCGTCACGCCGTGGCGCAGCCCCGCGAGGATCCGCACCTCGTCCTGCTCGAACTTCATCCGCGCGCCGCGGCCATGCCCGAGGCGGCGGCGTGCGAGGGCGGCCTGGACATCCGCCGTCGTCACTTCGATTCCGGCGGGGAGCCCCTCGATGATCCCGACGAGGGCCTGGCCGTGCGACTCACCTGAGGTCAACCAACGAAGCATGGCGTCATCCTTCCATGGCGACGCCCACCATCCCTATCGCGACCACGCTGTGACCGTCCTGCTACTCCTCGGCCTCGTCGGAGTCGGAGTTGGCCGCATCCGAGCCCGCGATGCGCGGGAAGGGGTTGCGCTTGGACTTGGGCAGCTCACTCGGATCCACCGGTACGACGGGCTGCAACATCTGCTCGAGCTCGGCGAGCGTGCGCTCGACGTCCTCGAGCACGAAGACGTAGGCCGTGAGGACCACCTCGACGTCGCCCTCTGCGGTCTCGGGGCGTCCCCCAGCCGCATCGGCCTCTTCTTGCCCCGTGAACGTCATGCCGGTCACGAGGAAGGTCCTGTCGATCGTCGTCTGGAGGTCCGTCAACAAGTCCTCGACGCCCTCGACAGTGCCCACGAGAGTCGTGGCGACGGGCACCGCGACGAGCCCGGAGATCGAGACAGCCGGAAGGCTCACGACGCTCGGAGCCACTGGCTCCGGCGCCGGGGTCGACTCTGCGGTATCTCCCTCGGCACCTTCCACGTCCTCCGCCTCCGGTGCGGGCGCCGCGCCGCCGGTCGCCTCGTCCGAGGCCGTGGAGGGAACGACGACGGGGGTCGAGGGCGCGAGCGTCACGACGGTGAGCTCGTGATCCTCTGCCACCTTCGCGATCGTCCTGGTGAGCTCGGCCAGCTCGACGGCCGGTGGAAGCTTGACGGCGACCTCGGCGATGCTCGCCTTGTACTCGTCGAGCTTGGCGAAGTCCGAGGCGAGCTTCGCGTTCTGGATGACGAGCAGGTCGTTGCGCGCCTGGACGTCCTCGGTCTCGGTGACGATCTCTGCGGTCGCCTCGAGCTTCGGCGAGATCAGCCCGAACCAGCCCCCGGCGATCAGGATGAGTGCGAGGACCACGGTCCCGGCGGTCCAGCTGGCTGCCTTCCCGGACATGCTCAGCCCTCCCCTTCGGTCGGCTCAGCAGTGGGTACGGCGTACTCGGGGACGAAGCGCTGAGCCCACGCCTCCGCCGTGACCTGCACGCTCGCGTTGACCACGTAGTACACGCTCTCTTCCTGCTCGGTCACCGAGGCGTCCGAGAACCACGCGTCGGCGAAACCGGGCACCGCGTTGAGCGCGTCGACCCAGGCCGCGGTGTCGGGCAGCGTGAGCGAGCGCGCGGTGAACGTGAGGGTGCCCACGTGGGGCCGCTGCAAGGGGTGCATCGGACCCTGGGGCGGTTCGAGCGGGCTCGCGCCGGAGTATGCGAGCGAGTCAAGGCTCACATCGTCCGGCGCGCTCGCCGCGATCGCTCGCAGGTACGGGGCCCAGAGCACCTCGGTGCTCGTCGCGAGCCACAAGGCGTCCTCAGAGTTGCGCAGCGTGGCCAGCACGACCGGCACCTCGGCGTACCGGACCTGCTCCTGCAGGAGCCGTTCGGTCTCGTCCTGGACGAGTGCGAGCTCGCCTTCCGCGTCCTGCTGAGCGAGCACGGCCCAGCCGTAGAGGCCCGCGATGACCACGAGCACCACGACGAGCGAGATGCCCAGCCAGCGCTTGACGACGCGCAGGCCGCGGGCCTCCTCGATCTCGGGCGGCAGGAGGTTGACCTGGGGAAGTCCTCCGGTGAGGCCTTGCGATCCCGACGAACGGGACAGGAGGGGGCTCATGCTGCAACTCCGTAGGCGAGCCCGACACACACGGCGAGGAGCGAACCTTGACTCTGGACCGACTCGCTCGACACCGACTTGCCGAGCTTGATCGTGGCGAGGGGATCACCGAGCGTCACCGGCAGGCGGCTGGCGCTCGCGAGATACTGACCGAGCCCCGGCAGGTGGCACCCACCGCCCGTGAGCACGACCACCTCGACGCTCGAGCCCGGGCGGTTCTGCGCGAAGAACGAGAACGTGTTGCGCACCGACTCCAGGAGCCCGCGCGTGGTCCCCGCAACGGCCTCGGCAGCCGCGGCGTACTGCGGAGCCACCTGGAAGCCCACGCCGATCTCCCGCTTGGCGGCCTCCGCCTCGGGCACGGAGATCGACAGGGAGCTCGCCACGACGTCCGTGACGTCCTGTCCCCCGGCCCGCAGCACGCGGACGAGGCGGGGCACCCCGTGCTCCGCGATCACGACCGTCGTGGTCCGCGCACCGATGTCGACGAACGCGACGGTGCGCTGTGCGAGGTCGCCGCGCGCGAGCGAGCGCACGAGGGCGAAGGCGTTGAGGTCCACCATGGTCGGGCGCAGGGACGCTCCCTCGACGGCGATGACGTTCGTGGTGACGGCGTCCTTCGGGGCCGCGACGAGGATCCCGAGCACCATCGGCCCCGACTCCCCCGTGAACTCGTCCGTCGGGTAGTAGTCCAGCAGCGCGTCGCTCGCCTGCATGGGGAGCATGTCGTTCACCTGGAACGGTAGCGAGCGGCGGATCTGCGCGAGCGGCATGCGGGGCACCTCGAGGTCACGCACCACGACGCGCGCGTTGCCGATCCCCAGGACGACGTCCTTCGAGTCGAACTTGCCCTGCTGCCACAGCTGCTTGAGGGCCTCCGAGACGATTCCCTGATCCGCCACCTCACCGTCCCGGACGACTCCCGCGGGAAGCGGCACCTGGGCGCAACGCGTGAGGGTGGGTGGATTCTTGCCCGTCGGCCCGCCGCTGCTGAACTCCAGCTGGGCGGCGCGGACCGATGTGGTGCCGATGTCCAGGCCGACCACACGCGTCCCTGCCACGCGACCTCCTCGAAGACGTTGATGTGCGACTACTTGGTCCTATCGGGCGAACCCGGCCAAGCCTTGAGGTCGCGGCGCGAATTGCTCGGCGGAAGTCGAGATCACAGGCCCACGAGGTCGAGGTAGGCCGCGACGACGGCGTCACCGGCGACGAGCCCGAGCCACGCCCCCGCGAACATCCACGGACCGAAGGGCACCTTGCTCGCCCGGCCGGCCTTCCCCGCGAGGATCAGCACACCAGACCAGATCCCGCCGAGCACGAAGGCACCGAAGAAGCCGACGACGAGCGGCCCGATCCCCCACCACCCCAGCACGAGGCCGAGGAGACCAGCGAGCTTGACGTCGCCGAAGCCCATGCCGCGGGGGTAGACGAGCCGCATCGTGAAGTAGGCAAGGAACATCGCCGCACCGCCGATGCCCGCCCGCAGCAGCGCCGGCCCGTCGCTCTCGAGCCACGCAGCGAGCAGCAGGAGAACGACGACGACGGGGTAGCTCGGCAGCACGATCTGGTCCGGTAGCCGGTGCACGTCGAGGTCGATGAGCGTGAGCGCAACCGTCAGCGCGAGAAGGATGAGGAGCACGGGGAGCACGGCGGTCGCGCCCTGCCACCACCCAAGCGCCGCGAAGCCCGTCGCCGTCGCGAGCTCCACCGCGGGATAGCGGGCCGAGATGCGCGCCCGGCAGCGCCTGCAGCGTGCGCGCAGCACGAGCCACGACACGACCGGCACGTTGTCCCAGGCCCGGATCGGTGTGCCGCACGCCGGGCACGCGCTCGGCGGCGTGACCACCGACTCGCCGCGCGGCACGCGCCACACCACGACGTTGAGGAAGGACCCGATCAGGAGCCCGATCACGAAGCACAGGGGAACGAGCATGCCCTGCACCACCTCGATCACGATGACGGCGTGCCGATCTCGCGCTTGTAGACGATCTCCACCACGTTGCCGCTGCCCGCGACCGTCGAGTCGGGGAAGAGATCCACGCCGGGGACTCCGATCCCCCGATACGTGACGTTGAGGTTGTTCTGCATCTTCACCGAACGACCGTAAACCTGACCGTGGAGCGAGATGTCGTTCGAGATGTTGACGTCGCACGGGGAGTAGATGAACGTCTCGAGACTCGGTCCGATGAACTTCACCTGCGAGTTGATCTCGATGCTCCCGGCCCCGCCCGAGCACTCCGCCACGCCGTTCGGGTTGGTGTCGGGGACGATGAGCCACAGCTTGTAGTTGTTCCCCGGTGCCGAGGAGACGTTGACCGAGTTCGTGAAGTTGAAGGACTTCGCGAAGATGACGAGGTCGCCACGCAGCTCGAGGTTGATGTTGCGCATCCGCACCCCGTTGCTGCAGGTGCGCGCGTCGATGATCGTCGCACCGCCAGGGCTCTTGATGTTGCCGCCGAGGGAGTATGAGTCCCGGGTGATGTCGCTCTGGCACTCGTTGCGCTTGTAGAACTCGTTCCAGTCCGGCACGTTGTTCGCAGCGGCCTGTTCGTACATCCACTGCTCGAAGCTCGTGGACGTCGAGAACCCGCCCCAGTCCGCGGGCTTGTAGTTGATCTCGGGCAACGGGATGCGCACGAGCCCGGTCGGCGGGGCCCACCCTGTGGTGACCGCCCCGCCCACGAGGGGCGCGATCGCGCCTCCCTGCGAGTTCGTGGCGGTGCCGGAGACCGTGAGGTCGCCATCGATGCGCGCCGAGCTGCCGTTGAGCGTCGCTCCGCCGCTGTACACGTAGGTGTCACCGCCGACCCGGCCCTGGTGGATGCGCAGGTTGTTCTTCATCCGCAGGTCGCTCTCGATGAGGCAGTTGTTCGACATGTCCATCCCGCCGTTGGCGATGAACACGCGCCCGCGCACCGTGGCGTTGGAGTTGCAGTCGACGTTGCCGTCGTCGATCCAGACGTCGGCGTCCGAGTCCGGCTCGCCGTTGTTGAGCGTGAAGTTGTTGGTCATGTGGCCATTGGAGTACGAGTAGATCGCGGCACCCGACCCCGGTTCGGTGAGCGGGTGGAGCAGCACCCGGGCCTGGACCGTTCGCGTGGGCTTGACGCCGTCGCCCGCGATGTCGGCCGTGCTCGCGGTCGCGGTGATGACGGCCGAGGCAGGCGTGCCGGAGAGCGCACCGTCCGCACAGCCGAGCGCGTCGCCGTTCTCGTCCCAGTAGTCGATGTCTGCGACGACGGACGTCTCCCCCGGCGAGCTCGAGATGGCCCGGCTCCCGCTCGCGGGCCATGCGCACGGGGTGCCGGTCTCGAGGAGGCTGTAGACCTGGTCGATGGCTCCTTCGGCGCCGTGCACCTGGATCATGCGCGCCCGGTCACGCCCCGAGTCGTTGCCCACGACGATCGCCTGAGCCACGACGACACTGGCGAGCATCATCCCGATGATGACGACGCCGACGGCGGCGACGAGCGCCGCGCCCTCGTCGCCCGCGGCGCGAAACCGGCGGAGCAGCTCTCGCGTACTCATGACTTCTCCTCTACGGATGCGCTCATGGCGCAGGGATGTTGCCGCACTCGTCGGCGGGATAGCCGAAGACCGTGTTCCGCCCGGTCAGCACGGAGGATACCGCCGAGGCCTTGCTGCGGGCGTCGGACTGGCGGTCCTTCACCCACAGCGTCACCCGAACGGACTGAGCCTCCGATCCGCCGGCCGCACCCTCGTTGCTGAAGGGCAGCTCGGCACCCGCCTCGAGCGACGTCTGGTCGACGAGACCATGTGCCACGACGGACCAGTCCTCGACGAGGCCCGTGCTCTGCCATGCCGGGTCCCATGAGCGGTACTCGAGCCGCCCCTGCTCGACGCCCTCGTCGAAGATCACGCGCCACTGGGCGCACTGGAACACACCGTCGGCCTGGGTGTAGACGCGCAGGGAGTAGCCGGGCTCGACTCCCGACGCCGCGAGGGTCTCGAGGCTCGGGTCGGAGATCACGTTGCCCGACCGCACCTGGCGGTCGATCTGCATGAGCCCGATGCGCAGCTGCTCGACCTGCCGCGATCGGGCGAGGTTGTCCGAGGTCTGGTACGAGACCGAAATGAGGATTGCGAAGACGATCGTCAGCAGCCCCGCGAAGATCGACATCGACACGATGAGCTCGACGAGCGTGAAGCCCTCGTCCCGGCGCTCGCGCTCACGCATCGGGAGCCGCCTTGAACTTCGCAACCGCCCGGACGCTCCCGAGATCGGTGCCGACGATGATCTCGTGCTCCTCACCGTCGACGACGACGGTGTAGATGATCGACACGGTCACCGAGGGCATCTCCGTTGCGACCGAGCAGCCATCGGTCACGCACTGGGCGTCGTCCCCCGAACGCAAGGTCGCGGCGGGATGTACGGTGATGGTCCCCCGTGCACGGACCTCGGTCGAGCCGAACGTTCGGACGACCTCGCCGAGGTTGGCGGTCGCGCTCGAGGTGGGACCGAGGGACAGCGTCGCCATGGTCGAGCCGTTCCAGTAGCTCAGCGTGCCGCTGCGCGAGGTGACGGGAGCGACGGCACCCTTCCCGACGCCGTGCTCGACGCGCACCGAGTCGCTGAACCCCGTGATCTGGACGAGTCGTGCGCCCGGGCCGCTGCCCGAGCCGCTCGCGCGCTGCCACGCTCCAGTGCCGAGCTCGACCGTCCCCAAGGTTCTCGAGGCGCCCGACGAGATGCACCCCGCTCCCCCGATCGAGGTGCAGCCTACGCCGGCGATCGTCGAGGGGAGCGTCGCGAAGCGCGCGGTCCACGCGTTGCGCGTCGCGGCACCCGAGGTCGACACGAGGGTCATGCTGCCGCCCGGGACCGCGAGCCGGACGTCTGAGCCGCCTTCGGTGCTCGTCACGGCCTGGCTGCACGGCTGCCCTGCCGGGACACCGGTCTGGCACAGCCCGCCGGAACGGGTACGCGCATAGCCCGCAAGGGACCCGGGAGGGTTCATGGTCACCGTGAGGCCGGCCGGGTCAGACGTGAACGACCGCGACCCGCTGATCGCACCGCTTGCCGCGACATCCGCGGGATTGGCCGGGGCGGCACCGGCCGCACCGACGTCGGTCGAGGCGCGGTTGCTCGCCTGGAGCCACCCGGTCTCACTGCCCGAGGCGGCGCTCGTCTGGGCCGACCCGGCCGAGACGACGCGCGCCGTCGACGTCGCTGCCTGGTTGGACATCATGGTCGCGGCTGCCTCGGCCGTGTTGTAGGACGCCGAGAGCACGTCGCTGCCGGGTACGACGTCCGCGACCATAGGGGGTTCCCCGGGGGTGACCCCCGAGATCCCAACCGAGAGGCCGCGGGCCGCAGAGTCCGCATCGAGCATCGCCTGGCATGCTCCGAGGAACGGCTGGGTGCTCGTGTCGCCGCAGCCCCCCGAGCTCGGGTTGTAGGCCGCCGAACGCACGATCGTCGCGCGCTCGGCATCCGAGCCTTGCTCGGTCCACGAGACGACGACGGTGAGCTGGAGAACGCCCGTGCCGAGGTCCGCGGCTTGCGTGACGTAGGTGCGCGCATAGAAGTCGATGCCCGGGACGGCCGGGTCCTGCCGGATCACGAGGTTGGTGCCCGCCGGCCCCGACAGGGGCGGGGCATCCAGGACCTGGTTGCTCGTGGTGACGAGCACCTCGTCGATCGAGGCGTCCTGCGGCGGCCGCAGACGACCGGCGTCGACGTTGGGGTCACCGCCCGAGGCGGCGGCGAAGTCGGGGTGCAGGCCCTTCTGGAGGGTCGCCCACGGCAGGGCGCGCAGCTCCTCCATGACCTCGTTCGCGACGGCCGTTCCCTGCTGGCGCTGCTTCGCGTGGATGGTCGTGGCGAGGGTCGAGACCTGGACGGCGACGAGGACGAAGAGGACGGCGGTGATGATCATCATCGCAACGATGAGCTCCATGAGACTGAAACCCTCGTCTCCGGGCCGCTCGAGCCCGCGGCGTGCGATCGCTGCCCGCATCGTCCCTCCCTCGCTTGTCAAGCTGACCCAGACACCCCGGTGGGGCGGGAGCGTGACCCCCGCCCCACCGGGACGTCATACTGGCTACGGCTGGCCGAGAGATCAGTCCTCCCCGCCGACCTCCTGAAGACCACTGTCCGCCGAGTAGGTGAAGGTCTTCGTCCCGTCGAACGAGTTCGTTCCCGTCACAGACCAGTCGCTGGAGTCCGTACCGGGTTCCACATCAAGGGTGACGCCGTTCGAGCGGTTCCCAATCTTGTCGTCACCGAAGTAGTACGCGTTGTCGTCCGCGGAGAAGACCGGGGGCACGGTGCCGTCGACCCACCAGGTCGCGAGCTCCTTGCCGACCGTCGAGACGTCGGCCTTGGTCGCCGCGTCCTGGGCCTTCGTGCGCTGGCTCAGGAAGACAGGGATCGCGATGGCCGCGAGGATGCCGATGATGATGATGACGACGAGGAGCTCGATCAGGGTGAAGCCCTGGTCCTTCTCCTCCGTCGCCTTGCGAAGACGAGTGATCACTGTGTGCTCCCGTGTGGTTGTGTGCTGAATCGTTGTCATCTGGATCCGGCCGAGGCCGGTTGTGGTGCTGCACTGATCTCATCGGACCCGGCTATCCGGGACTTGAGAAGATTCGTGAAGAATCTGCGGAAACTGTCGCAACACGCCGGAGAAGTGTCCGGTTCGCGCGATTCGTCCGCGCCAACGCCCTACTCGATGAGCTCGAAGATCGAGAAGATCGGCATGTAGAGGGCGATGATCATGCCGCCCACGATCCCGCCGATGAGCAGGATCATGATGGGTTCGATGAGGCTCGTCAGCGAGTCCGTCGTGGCCTCGACCTCTTGGTCGTAGAAGTCGGCGACCTTGCCGAGCATCGTGTCGAGGGCGCCGGTGTCCTCGCCGACGGCCATCATCTGCACCACCATGGGCGGGAACACCGGATGGTGCGCGAGCGGGCCTGCGAGCGACTGGCCCGTGCGCACCGCCTCCTGGACGTCCTTCGCGGCCTTCTCGATCACGAGGTTGCCGCTCGCCTCGCCCACCGTGTCGAGCGCCTGGAGGATCGGCACGCCCGCGTGGATCATTGTCCCGAAGTTGCGCGTGAAGCGTGAGATCGCGACCTTGCGGAAGAGGTTCCCGAACACCGGGACGCGCAGCTTCCACGGGTCGAGCCGTTCGCGCACGGCACGGTCGTTCTTGTGCTTGCGCCACCACACGGCAAAGACGATCGCGGCCACGGCGAGCGGGCCGACCGCCCACTTCATCGCATCGCTCATGTAGACGAGGAACTGCGTGGGTGCGGGCAGGTTGCCGCCGAGCGAGGCGAACATGTCCTCGAACACCGGGACGATGAACAGCAGCATGCCGATCGTCGCGAGGATCGCGAAGACGAAGATCACCACGGGGTACGTGAGCGCGGACTTGATCTTCGCGCGCAGCGCGACCTCGGTCTCGAAGTTCTCTGCGAGGGAGACCAGGACGCCGTCGAGGAAGCCGCCCACCTCGCCCGCCTTGACCATGTTGATCATGAGCGGCGGGAACACCTGGGGGTGCTTGCCGAGCGCCGTGGAGAACGCGGTGCCCACCTCGACGTCGTTGCGCACCTGGGCGATGATCTTCTGCAGCGGCTTGCTCTCGGTCTGCTCGGCGAGGATCGTCAGCGCGCGCAGGAGCGAAAGGCCCGAGCTGATCATCGTCGCGAGCTGGCGCGACATGATCGCGACGTCCTTGAGCGTGATCTTCTCGCCGAAGCCAGGGATCGAGATCTCACGGCTCAGCCCCGTGCTGGCGACCTCGGCGATCGACATCGGCGCGAGGCCCATCGTCTTGAGCCGGTTGGCCACGGCCGCCTGGTTCGGGGCCTCGATGCGCCCCTTGACGATCTTGCCCTGGCGGTCGCGGACGGCGTACTCGAACGTCTTGCCCGCCATGTCACTGCCCCCAGCTCATGTTGGCCGATCCGCCGCCGCCCCCGCCGCTGAACCGGCCGGTGAGGCGGTTGAAGTCCTCGACGTGGTGGCACTTCTCGAGCCCCACCTCGTAGGAGATCCTGCCCGTCTTGACGAGGTCCGCGAGGTGCTGGTCCATCGTGTGCATGCCCTGCTGGGCGCCGGCCTGCATCGCGGAGTAGATCTGGTGGCTCTTGCCCTCCCGGATCAGGTTGCGGATCGCGGGGGTCGCGACCATCACCTCCGTGGCGACGGCGCGCCCGGGGCCGTCCGCCCGCTTGCACAACGTCTGGCAGACGACTCCCTGGATCGACGCCGCGAGCTGCGTGCGGATCTGCTGCTGCTGGTGCGCCGGGAACACGTCGATGACGCGGTCGATGGTCTGAGCGGCGTCCTGCGTGTGGAGCGTCGCGAAGACGAGGTGCCCGGTCTCGGCCGCCGTGAGGGCGACGGAGATCGTCTCGAGGTCCCGCATCTCGCCGACGAGGATGATGTCCGGGTCCTGGCGCAGCACGTGCTTGAGCGCCGCGGCGAAGGAGTGCGTGTCCTCCCCCACCTCGCGCTGGTTGACGATCGACATCTTGTGCCGGTGCAAGAACTCGATCGGGTCCTCGACCGTCATGATGTGGTCCGGTCGGGTCCGGTTGGCGAGGTCGACGATCGCGGCGAGCGTGGTGGACTTGCCCGAGCCCGTGGGCCCCGTCACCAGGACGAGACCGCGCGGCAGGTTGGCGAACGAGCTCACGACGGGCGGTACCCCGAGCTCCTCGAGCGGCTTGATCTCGTACGGGATGACACGGAAGGCTCCGCCGATCGAGTCGCGCTGCTGGTAGAGGTTGACGCGGAAGCGCGCCTTGCCCCGCAGCGCGTACGCGAAGTCGAGCTCGAGATCGGCCTCAAAGCTCTCCCGCTGACGCTGGGTGAGGATCGAGTAGATCGTGCGCCGCAAGGACTCGCCGTCGACGGGGGCGAAGCCCTCGAGGGGCTGCAGCGCACCGGCGAGCCGTACCATCGGCGGCGCCGAGGACGTGAGGTGGAGGTCGGAGGCCCCCGCGTCGACCATCCTCGTGAGCACGTCGTCGAGCTGCAGGTCGCCCGACTGCATCGAGGTGCCCATGGACGGACGCACCCCACGGTCGGCCGACGGCGGCTGCGGGCCGGCCGGCCGCGACTGCGGGAGCGGCGGCGGCGGCGCGGCGCCCGCGCCCGGAGGCGCCGGAGGGACGGGAGCGTGCGGGGAGGGAACCGTCGGAGCAGGCGCCCCTGCCGGGCTTTGCTGAGACGGCGCCTGACCATAGCTCGCGGTCGGCTGCCCGTAGCCCGGCGGCGGGCCGTACGGCGCGCTCGTCGTCCCGGGACCCGCGGGCGTCGGCGAGGTCGAGGGCACGGGCACGGTGCTCTGAGACGGGACGGGGTTGAACATCGCCTGGGGCACGTACCCCCCGGGGGCCGGAGGGGTGGGCGGGGCACTGGGTCCGCGCGGCTCGCCGTAGGGTCCCGAACTGGCGTCACTCACGAAAGGGCCTCCGAGGCGGTTCGACGCGTCCGCGCGGTGCGGACGTCCTCGTAGTCCTATCGGCCCAACGGCGCTCACGCTTGAGAGCGAAACCGGTGGATCTGTCCGATCGTCGTAGCGCCGCGCGTCACACGACGACGCGCAAGATCTCCTCGATCGACGTCCAGCCCATGACGACCTTGCGCCACCCGTCGTCGCGCAGGGAGATCATGCCCTGCTTGCGTGCGGTCTCGGCGATCTCGGCGCTCGAGGAGTGCGAGACGGCCTGCCGCTCGATCTCCTCCGTCACGCGCATGACCTCGTGGAGCGCGATGCGTCCCTGGTACCCCGTGCCCGAGCACGCCGTGCAGCCGTCCGGCCTGAAGAGCTCGGGGATCTCCTCGCCGTCGAGCCACGGGAAGCGTGCGACCTCGAGCTCGCGCGGCGTCGGGATGTAGGTCTGCTTGCACTTCTCGCACAGCTTGCGCGCGAGCCGCTGGGCCACGACGGCGTCGAGCGCCGAACCGACGAGGAACGGCTCGATACCCATCTCGATGAGTCGGGTCACGGCCGAAGGGGCGTCATTGGTGTGCAGGGTCGAGAGCACGAGGTGCCCGGTCAGAGCCGCCTCGATCGAGATCTGCGCGGTCTCGTGGTCGCGGATCTCTCCGAGGAGCACGACGTCGGGGTCGGACCGCAGGATCGAGCGCAGCGCCGCCGCGAACGTGAGGCCCGCCTTCGGGTTGACCTGGACCTGGTTGATGCCGGGCAGTCGGTACTCGACCGGGTCCTCGACCGTGATGACGTTGATCTCGGGCCGGGCGACGGCATTGAGCGTCGCGTAGAGCGTGGTCGACTTTCCCGAACCCGTCGGACCCGTGACGAGGATCATCCCGTACGGCTTGGTGTAGCTCTCCTGGTACGTCTCGAAGTTGTCCTGGAGGAAGGACAGGTCGCGCAGGTCGAGGCTCGCCGTCGAGTTGTCGAGGATTCGCATGACGACCTTCTCGCCCCACACCGTCGGGAGCGTGGCCACGCGCAGGTCGATCTTGCGCCCCTTGTGCGTCACCGACATGCGGCCGTCCTGCGGCTTGCGGCGCTCGGCGATGTCGATGTCGCTCATGATCTTGAGCCGAGAGATGAGCCCGGACTGCACCTGCTTGGGCGCGCGCTGGATCTCATGGAGCACGCCGTCGATGCGGTAACGCACCATGACGTCCTTCTCGGCCGGCTCGACGTGGATGTCCGAGGCACGGTCCGTGATCGCCTGCGTCACGAGGAGGTTGACGAGACGCACGATCGGAGCGTCGTCGTCACCGAGCTCTCCGAGGCGGCTGAGGTCGACGTCCTCGGGCTCTTGCTCGTCCTCGACCGCCCCCGCGAGGTCCTCCATCTCCCCGTCCGCGCGGCAGTACCTGTCGATCGCCCGCAGCAGGTTGTCGTGCACCGCGACGACGGCCTGGACCTGCATCCCCGTCACGGTGCGCAGGTCGTCGATGGCCATGATGTTGCCCGGGTCCGCCATGGCGACCTTGAGCGCGCCCTCGCCGAAGGCCACGGGGAGCACGGTGTGGCGCCGGCACACGGCCGCGGGCACGAGCGAGACGGCGGCGCGGTCCACGGGGAACTCGTCGAGGTCCACGAACTCCATGCCCACCTGGCTCGCGAGGGCCGCGACGAGCTGCGTCTCGGAGAGCACGCCCGCCTCGACGAGCACCCGCCCGAGCGACTGGCCCCGCGCCTGTGTCTCGTCGATCGCGGCGAGAAGCTGGGCCTCGCTCACCAGGCCTTCGTCGAGCAGGATCTCGCCGAGCTGTCGCATCGTGTCCTCCGTCAGCATGCTGGGCACCTCGCCCCACTCGCGAGGTGCCGTTGGTCTACCCATCGGCATGCGCGCGGTCGGGGGTAAGGGGTCAATGGGTGGTTTCGCCTACCGGGGCGCCGAGTGCGGCCGTGAGCGCGGCGTCCATCGCCGCGAGGGGCGCGACCTGGCCCGTCATGAGCCGCACCTGCTCCGCGGCCTGGTGCAGCAGCATGCGCTCCCCGCCCACCGCCACGCCCCCCGCCGCGCGCCACGCGGTCATCAGAGCCGTGGGGCGGGGATCGTAGACGACGTCCAGCAGGTGCCCGACGACGGCCCGCCCGGCGAGCGCGTCCGCCACGTGGTCCGCCCCGTGGGCGGGCACCGTGGACACCACGAGGTCAGCTTGTGCGCACACGGCGGCCGTGCGTTCGTCGAGCACCCGGAACTCCGGCTCGAGGCCCATCTGGTGCGCGGCGCGCATCAGCGGTCCCACGCGCGCGAGGGAGCGGGCGTAGACCACGGCCCGCGGGCACCCGAGCTCGCCGAGCGCCGCGAGGGTGCTCGCCGCCGTGGCCCCGGAGCCGAGCACCACGGCGCGCGGGTGCGCCGGGAGGCCGCCGTCGGACACCCCCTCGCGCAACGCCGCGACGATCCCGTGCACGTCCGTGTTCGCCCCCGTGAGCGCGATCGAGCCGCGCGCGCCGCGCTGCACGAGCACCGTGTTGACGGCACCCGCGAGCTCGGCGAGGGGCTCGACGTGGTCGAGCATCGGCAGGATCGTCTGCTTGAGCGGCATCGTGAGGCTCAGTCCCGCCCACGAGGCGTCGAGGCCGCCCACGAAGCCCTCGAGCTGCTCGGAGGTCACGTCGACCGCGTCGTACGTCCAGCCGTCGAGGCCGAGCTCCGCGTAGGCCGCCCCGTGCAGCACCGGGGACAACGAGTGCGCCACCGGGTGCCCCAGCACGGCGGCCCGCCGTGCCGTTGCCGTCACGCCGTCAGCCCTCGCCGGAGGTGTCGGACTCCCCCGAGCCTTCCGAGCCGTCCGGCATCCCGTTCTCGGCGATCCACGCGTCGAGCTTCGCCTTGTTCTCGTTGTGCTCGGCGAGCGTCTCGGCGAAGAGCGTCTCGCCCGTCAGCAGGTCCACCGTCACCCAGTACACCCACGGGCCCTCGGGCGGGTCGAGCACGGCCTTGATCGCCGAGAGCCCCGGCGACCCGATCGGCGTGGGCGGCAGGCCCTGGTGCTTGCGCGTGTTGTACGGGTGGTCGGACTCGAGGTCCGCCGTGGTGAGGTCCAGACCGCTCTTGCCCAGACCGTACGCGAGCGTCGCGTCGATGCCGAGCGTCATGCCCGTCTCGAGGCGGTTCTCGATCGCACGGGCCGCCTTGCCCCGGTACTCGTCCCGGTTGACCTCGCGCTCGACGAGCGAAGCCTTGTTCAGCACGGTCTCCCACTCGTCCTGCGGCACCTCGAGCTTCGAGAGCTCCGTGCGCATCTGCGCCACCATCGCCGAGAGGATGTCCGTGGCCGAGTCGCCCGGCTCCACGGTGTACGTGGCGGGGAACAGCCAGCCCTCGAGCTGCTTCTTGGTGCCCTTCGGCACTCCCAGCTCGCGCGGCTTGGCGGCCGCGGCCTCGAAGTCCTCGATCGGGATCTGCGTCTTGGCCGAGGCCACCTTGAGGATCTGCGCCACCGTGTAGCCCTCGGGGATCGTCACGCGCAGCTCGATCTTGTTGTCGCGGTCCAACAACCACTCGACGGCCGCCGCCGCGTTCATCTCGAGCTGCATCCCGTACGTGCCGTGCTGGATGCCCACGGCCTCGGGGTTGGCCGCGTAGGCGCGCGTGAACGCGGCCGCCGACTTCACGACGCCGGCCGCTTCGAGCGTCGCACCGATCTTCGCGCCCGCGTCGCCCGGCTCGATCACGATCTCGACCGAGCCCGTGCCGGGGCCCGGGAAGTCGTCCGCCGCGACGGTCTCCACCGTGGGCTCCGGGCGCAACGAGGGGATCACCTCGGTGTAGACGTAGTACGCGACGCCCGCGAAGAGCACGAGGGAGATCGCCAGCGCGATTCCTGAGCGCCGGCGCTTGCGCTCCTTGCCGGACTGCCGCGACTCGACGCGCGAGCCGCCGTCGTCGTCACCGCCGAAGGCCCACTGCGCCCCCGGGTCCACCGCGGCGTAGCGGTCGAAGGTGAAGGGGTCCGACGGCGTGCTCGCCACGGGAGCCTGCGCGACCGGCGGCTGCTCCCCCGTGGCCGGGCTGGTGGTCACGAGCGACTCGATCGGGTAGGCGTTGCCCTCGTCGTCGTACACGAAACCGCCGTACACGGGGTGCGCGTACCCGTACGCGTCGTAGACGTAGCCGTCCGGCTCGACGAGGCCCTCGGTCGCGACCTGCTGACCCGACTGCTCGCCGCCGGACTGCACCTGGGGCCATCCACCGGCTCCCGGGACTGTGGTCTGGTCGTCTCGCACGTCTACCGCTCCGTCTTCGTCTTGGCATCCGGGTGGGCCGCCACCCGTTCTCCGACTCGGCTTCCCGTGGCGCGTTCGGCATCGAGCGCCCCTTGCAGGATCACCACGGCCGCCGCCTGGTCCACGACGCTTCGCTGCCGCCGGCCCGGTCTGCCCGAGGCCCGCAACGCCGCCGTCGCCGACACGGTGCTCATCCGCTCGTCCACCATACGCACCTCGACGGGATCAATCTCACCCGCCAGGGATACAGCGTAGTCGCGCGCGGCCGCCGCCGAGGTCCCTTCCGTCCCGGAAAGGTGGCGCGGCAGCCCGACGTACACGACCGTCGCCCCGCGCTCACACACTTCCCTCACGACTCGGGCCCGGTCCCCCGGGGTGAGCGTGTCGACCGGCGTGGCGAGCAGCCCGTCGGGGTCGCTCGCGGCCAGGCCGACGCGCACGCTGCCGACGTCGAGCCCCAGGCGGGGCCCGCGCGGCAGGCTCATGCCACCTCGGAGGTCAGTGCCTCAAACGCCGCGCCGAGCCTGGTGGCGTCCGTGCCGCCACCCTGCGCGACGTCGTCCTTGCCGCCTCCGCCGCCGCCGAGCACGCCGGAGGCCGTGCGGACCAGCTGGCCCGCCCTGGCGCCCTGCTCGCGCGCCGCGGCGTTCGTCGCCACGACCACGAGGGGCCGCCCGGAGGACGTTCCGCCGACGACGACGACGGCCGCCTGCCCACCGAACCGGCCGCGCACGTCGAGGGCCAGCGCGCGCAGGTCGTCCGCGCTCGCGACCTCGCCCGCGTCGTGCGTCACGAGGCGCGTTCCCGCCGGGGTCGTCCTGGCCTGCTCGGCGACCTGACCGGCCGCCGCGAGGAGCCTCGCCTGGTTGAGGGACGCGAGCTGCTTCTCCGCGTCCTTGAGCCGGGTGACGAGGCCGCTGATGCGCTCGGGGAGCTCGTCCGGGCGCGCGTCGAGCATGCCCGTGAGCTGGTGCACCAGGGTGCGCTCCTTGGCCTGCGCCGCGTACGCCCCCGCGCCGACGAGCGCGTCCACGCGGCGCACGCCCGAACCGATCGAGGACTCCCCCAGCAACGTCACGAGACCCAGGGAACCGGAGCGCTCGACGTGGGTGCCCGCGCACAGCTCGCGCGACCAGTCCCCGCCGATCGACACGACGCGCACCTTGTCCCCGTACTTGGCACCGAACAGCGCCATCGCGCCGGACGCGAGAGCCTTGTCGAGGTCCATCACCTGGTCGGTGACCTCAAGGTCCTCCACGAGACGCTCGTTGATGCGCGCCTCGATCTCCGTGAGCGCACCCGCGGGCAGCGCCGCACCGTGACGGAAGTCGAAGCGCACGTGGCTCGGCGCGTTCTCCGAGCCCGCCTGCGTGGCCGTGGTGCCCACCGACTCGTGAAGCGCCTTGTGCAGCATGTGCGTGGCCGTGTGGGCCCGCGCGATCGCCGCGCGACGCGTCACGTCGATCTGTGCCGTGCCCTGCTCACCGAGCACCACCGTGCCGTCCACGAGCCGGCCGCGGTGCACGGAGAGACCCTTCACGGGCGCCTGGACGTCGTCCACCTCGACCAGGCCACCGCCCTGGAGGCGGATCGTGCCCGTGTCCGCGAGCTGGCCGCCCGCCTCCGCGTAGAACGGCGTGCGGTCCAGGACCAGCTCGATGTCCGCAGGGGCTGACGCCGCCGGCGCGGGTACGCCGTCCACGAGCAGGCCCACGACCGCACTGGTGGACGTCGTGTCCGTGTAGCCGAGGAACTGCGTGGGGCCCGCGAGCTCCGACCGGATCGCGTCGTACGCCGCCGTGTCCGCCCGGCCCGTGCGCTTGGCCATCGCGTCCGCGCGGGCCCGGGACCGCTGCTCCTGCATGAGGCTGCGGAACGCCGCCTCGTCCACCGCGACACCCTGCTCCGCGGCCATCTCGAGGGTCAGGTCGATCGGGAAGCCGTACGTGTCGTGCAGCGCGAACGCGTCCGCACCGGACAGCACCGGGGTGGGCTGACCGGGCCGGGGGGCGCCGTCGTCGGCCCCTCCCCGCTTCACCGCGGCCACCGCCGTGTCGAAGATCTGCGTGCCCGCCGCGAGCGTGCGCCGGAACGCCTCCTCCTCGCCGTACGCGACCTGGCTGATACGCGCGAAGTCCGTGTCGAGCTCCGGGTAGGACGCCGCCATCGCGTCCTTCGACACCGGGAGCAGCTCCGGGAGCGTCACCGTGTCCACGCCCAGCAGGCGCATCGCCCGCACCGAACGGCGCAGCAGGCGGCGCAGCACGTAGCCGCGGCCCTCGTTGGACGGCACCACGCCGTCGCCGATGAGCATGAGCGCGCTGCGGACGTGGTCCGCCACGACGCGCATGCGCACGTCGTCTCCCGGGTCCGCGCCGTAGCGGCGGCCCGAGAGCTGCTCGGCCGCCTGGATCACGGGGAACACCTCGTCGATCTCGTACAGGTTCTCCTTGCCCTGCAGCAGGTACGCCACCCGCTCGAGACCCATGCCCGTGTCGATGTTCTTGCTCGCGAGCTCCCCGAGGATGCGGAACTCTTCCTTCGAGCGCACCTCGTCGATCTGGTACTGCATGAACACGAGGTTCCAGATCTCCAGGAAGCGGTCCTCGTCCACCACCGGGCCGCCGTCCGGGCCGTACTTCGGGCCGCGGTCCACGTAGATCTCCGAGCACGGGCCCGCCGGGCCGGGCTGACCCGTGGTCCAGTAGTTGTCCTTGCGCCCGCGGCGCTGGATGCGCTCCTCGGGCAGTCCCGCGATCCGGCGCCACAGGCCCGCCGCTTCGTCGTCGTCGTGGAAGACCGTGACCCAGATCTTGTCGGGGTCGAAGCCGTAACCGCCGTCCGCCTGCGACCTCGTGATGAGGTCCCATGCGTACGTGATCGCGCCCTCCTTGAAGTAGTCGCCGAAGGAGAAGTTGCCGTTCATCTGGAAGAACGTGCCGTGGCGCGTCGTCTTGCCCACCTCCTCGATGTCGAGGGTGCGCACACACTTCTGCACGCTCGTGGCGCGCGGCCACGGCGGGGTCTGCTCGCCGAGCATGTACGGGATGAACGGCACCATGCCCGCGATCGTGAACAGCGTGGACGGGTCCGGGGAGATGAGGCTCGCCGAGGGCACCACGGCGTGGTCGTTGGCCTGGAAGAAGTCGAGCCAACGTTGACGGATCTCGGCGGTGCGCATGGGTTCCTTGCCTGTGTGGTGCGTACGGGGCGGGCTGGTGGGCGTTGCTGGTGGGCGTGCTGGTCGAGCCTAGAAGAACGAGTATCCCAGGGAGTCTTCGTCGTCGGACGGGGCGTCCTCGTCGAAGTTCCAGGCCTTGCGGGCCTTGCGCTCCTGGCGGACCCGGCGAGCCTCGTCCACGTCCTGCTCCCCGAGGAGCGCTTCGGTGAGCTCGGCCTCGCGCTCCTTGCTGGCCCGGCTGAACGTCGCGAGGGCGCTCTTGGCCTGGTCGATCAGTCCCGTGAGCTGGCCCTCGACCTCCTCGGCGACACCTTCGGGCGTGAATCGGCGCACGAGCTGGCGGCCCTTGACCACCACCACCACCGTGACCGCCGCGCCCACGCCGATCCAGAACAGCCGCCGCACGGGCTACTTCCCCTTGCCCTGGAAGAAGCCCTGCAGCGCCGTGCGCGCGCCGTACGTGAACGCGGCGACCTTGACGAGCGGGCCGCCCACCGTGGCCGCGACGAGCGTGCTGAGCGCCGAGACGTTCTGGGTGACCTCCGCCGTGCGTGCCGTGATCGTGTCGATCCGGTCGAACTGCGTGTTGGTCGACGAGACGACGCTCGCCGTCTCGTCGATCAGCGGGAGGGTGTGGTCCGTGAGCTCCTTGACGGAGTCCGTGGACTGGTCGAAGAACTTCCCGAGCTTGACGAGCGGGAGGGCGAGGAAGCCCACGAGCGCGACGAACGCGATCGCGGCGATGAGGCCGGCGATGTCGCCAACTGACATGGTGCGTCCCTTCTCCCGGTCGATCCCGACCAGCGCCAACACTACCCACCCCC
>Ga0222423_1000655_pt1 | contig 20954 bp, 13 predicted proteins | sample 3A0metagenome_FD_182472 | JGI IMG/M metagenome (GOLD analysis project Ga0222423, IMG submission 182472) | Enriched microbial communities from leaf-cutter ant dump, University of Wisconsin, Madison, United States - 3A0 (version 2) | ecosystem: Environmental > Terrestrial > Nest > Insects nest >...
CCTGTCCGGCAGTACATACGGCCGCCGCCACAGAGACAATGAACAACAGACGGATATTCATTTCCTGTATCCGGCCTTAGAGACGGTTTCAAAAGGTCGTTTTCTGGCCTGCAAAGACGCCTCTTCTGCGCTTCCGATGCTCACGTACCCATGTACGCTGCGCTTCGGTTCTCGAAGACACGCCTTTTCGCCACAGACTCCAACCTTTTGCAACAGTCTCTTACTGACTGAGTTCGATAGCCTTTTCCGATTTACGAACCCTGAGCCCGTTAAGCGCCGCCGCCGTTGTGGCAAACTCCGCCCCCTTGTCGGTCTGGAACACACCCGAAATCCGTAAGGCCCCCACCTCCGGCCCCGCCAGCACAATCGGCACCGCCCCATAACGATTGAACTCCTGCACGGCTTCGGCCAGACTGGCATCGGACAGGATAATCTCACCCTTTTGCCAGGCTGTCACGGCCTGAATCTGCGGCTGATCGAGGTGCAGGCCCTGACCGTCGCGGACCACGGCGCGTTCACCGGGCGACAATATCACCGGCACCTGCTGCGGCCCCGTCAGCTCAAGCCGCCCGTCGATCAGGGTGACACTGAAGGCCTGCGCGTCCTGACGCAGAACGAAAGAGGTGCCAAGCACCCTGACCCGCTCGGCACCGGCTTCGACGATAAACGGATGTTCAGGGTCATGGGTCACGTCAAACAGCGCTTCTCCGCGCTCAAGCGCCACCTGACGCACCTTGTCGGAAAAGCGCACCCTGATCCGGCTGTCGGTATTCAGCGTCACCTGCGTCCCGTCCTTCAGGGCCACCACCTGCTGCTCACCGCGTCCGGTCTCATAGACCGTCGCCGTCCCTTTCACAACATAGACCCCCAGTCCGATACTCAGCAAAAGACAGGCCGCCAGCGCCAGACCCTGAACCCGCCCCGGCACCCGGCGCGGCGTCATGACCCGGCGCGGTCGGGGCGAAGCCGATACCGCCTCAGGCAACAGGCTCCAGATATCCGATGCCGAGGCAAAGGCTTCCCCATGCAGCGGCGAGGCCTGCCGCCAGTCCTCGAACGCCGCGCGCGTATTCTCGCTGACATCCGCTCCCTGAAGATGCGCATGCCAGGCCGCCGCTTCCGCCGCCGCGCGCCTCCTGTCGTCTGACTGCCCCGTCACCATCCGTCCACCCACTTCATCAACTCAAGCGTCGCCCGCGCGACCTGTTTTTCCACCGCTGCCACCGTCATGCCCTCTGCGGCAGCAATCTCCTTGAAACTGCGCCCCTCAAGCCGCCGCGCCAGCAGAATACGCCGCGTACGTTCCGGCAACCGGCCCATGCCCTCATTCAGCCGCCTGAGCCGCACCTGCGACTGATAGGCCTGATCCGGCAGGGGCGCCTCATCGACGGCACTCAGGTGATCGACGCCCTGCGTCACAAAGGGCGCATGTTTGCGGCGACGCTTCTGGTCGAAAGACAGATTGACGGCAGCGGTAATCAACAGGGCTTCTTTCGACCGGACGGCCTGCCCCTGCTCATAGGCCTGAACGCGCAGATAGGCTTCCTGTACGACATCTTCGGCATCCTGCGCCTCCACCCCTTTTCTGACAACGACGCGCCGCGCCTTATCCAGAATATCCCGCAAACCCGACATATGGTTCCTGTGCCTTTGTCCTAAGACGCACGGACACGCCGTTTCCGACATGCCTGTTGATCAGATCGTCAGCATAAGGCGGTTTTATACACGCTTTTGGGCCTGACGCTCCCCTGTCAGGCCTAAGATGCATGTTGTGCTTTATTATACAAACCCAAAATATGAAATGGCATATCCTGTCCCCAGACGCCCAAACACCACAGGCGCCCAAACACCACAGGCGCCCTGACCGCTGGATCAGGACGCCTGTAACGCAAGAGATAAAAAGGGCCGGAGTCTGACGAACCGACCCTTATTCTATTAGCCGCGACTTAACCGCGACGACGGGCCGGTCTGGGCGGCAGGCTCTGATAAGCCTCCTCCAGATAGTCCCCGATCAGCGCCAGATCGGCGATGGCGGCCAGAATCCACTGGGCCACGCCATTGGTCGAGATGGTCGGGTCTTCGATGGTCTTGTGCAGCACCTCAGGCCCTTCGATGACCGCCGGCTCAGGCGACAGGTTGATATGACCCAGCAGTTCGTGCCAGGCACGGATCGCCAGCGCCTTGTTGTTGCGCTCGACCGCCGCAAAGGCCGTAAAGCGTGAGTGCCCTTCTTCCAGATTGCGTGCCGTCGGGATCTTCTCAAGACCAAGGAAGGCCGCTGTTTCCTCGATGGGGGCGTTATATTGCTGGCAATAGTCCGTCCAGGTCTTGCGATATTCCGGCACATCGACCAGTTCCAGCAGTTCGGCGTGCATTTCAAACACCCCGAACACGCCGTTAAGGTGCGAGAAGCTGAGCTTGTCCCCCTTGCCGACAAAGGTCTGGGTCTTGATGTCATAGGCTTCGCTGCCCGCAAACCAGCCGTATTTCAGCTTGGCGATGGACACCATGCCGCGCACGATACGGTCGCGCCACTGGGTATCGCCGCTGCGCTCCCATTCGGTCAGCCAGGCCGAGATGATCGACCCCCACATGGTGCCGAAGCTCATCTCGACATTATCGCCGCCGACGAAGGGGTTGGTTTCGGTGCGCACCTTGCGGACAATATCGACGACCTTCAGGGCCAGATCGCTGTCATTGAGCGACCGCATCAGATCACCACAGCGCTCATCGGCGGTCAGATAATAGTAATAGCGGCGATAGGCGGCATTCGACACCCGCTGCTGCTTGGACGAATCCGAGAAATGCTGCACGCCGTGCCGTGTGCCCATGCCGCGCAGTTCGCCGTAATGATAGACATCGACCTCGCCGGTGTGGCAGGTCATGGCCTCGGCCATACGGAAGAAATCGGCCCGACCGGTACGGATATAGCCCATCCACAGGGCCATATCGGTCGAAAGTTCCGAATTGTCCCAGGCAAACCCGCCGATATCATAGCGCCAGACATGGCGATCAGAGTCATAGGTGTGCATGACATCGCCATAGTTCCAGAATCCGTACCAGCGATGCTGCTCGATCTGTTTCAGATAATATTCGAGATCATAGGTCAGACGGTTTTCAATCGCCGCCCTTGTCGGCGTAGAGGTATCGGGCAGCGACCAGTAACCGAATACACCGGCGGCCTTGATACGGGCCGGTGACACCGTAAGACGCGGGGTTTTCGACAGGTTTTCGGCCATTTCCGCGAAATCGGCGCGCGCCGGTGTCGCCTCGAAGGCATAGATCATCAGCTCGGATCTGTGGGCCGTGCCATAGGCGGTGTCATAGCCCTTTTCATAATCCTCATAGGTGATATTGAGGCCTTCGATTTCCTTTTCATGCGTATCCATACCCCAGACCGGACGATAGGTGCGCATGTCCATAGCCGGTGCCTCAGGCGACCACATCCAGGCCGTCAGGGTCGCCGTATCGGTCGCCGCCCCGCGCACATCAAGCTGCGTCGGTGCCGTCTGCCAGAAATTGGCCAGACCGAGCGCGGCCCCTCCCTGCGATCCGCCGATATAGGCCAGACCCGTCGCCCGCTTGTCACCGGCGGCATCGATCCACGCATGGCCCGGCACGGTACGCTTACGGATGCGATAACCGTCGGCATTGGCCTGAGACAGGGTGAAATCCCCCCACGGCGGAATCCATTTCAGACCGTCCTGCACCTGTTTGGCCATCTGCTCATAGGCCACGAAACGCCCGTTGATCTGGGCATCCGCCGCCTCACGCCCGACCTGACGCCGCAGGCCGGTCAGCGGCCGCACGGCCTCACCCCAGACACCACGATTTTCGCCCGAGAAGCGTACATGGCGGTTATACAGTTCATCGGTCAGCGGCACCTGCGCCGTCAGGCCCAGACCGCGAATGAAGTCCTTATCGGCCTCGGCATTATAGATGAACGAGAACACTGCCCGCAGCGACCGCCCGCCCGCATAGCCATACAGACGCAGGGTAAAGGGCAGAAGTTCACGCCCTTCGCCCTTGAACACGCCTTCGACACGCACCACGGCGCGCACGGGGCCTGACTGTTCGACGGTGGCCGAGGTAATATCCCCGGTCAGGGTGGTTTCGTGCAGGTCACCTTCCTCGATGTCGGGACGGTTTTGCAGCTTCAGGGTCAGGGCGGCATTGGTCAGGGCGGCGCGCCCCTTGACCTGCGCATCGAGAATGAGCGTCTGACCGGACTTGGCGATGCGCCATTTGTGGTCGCCGGTGCTGATGACAATCGCCCCGCCCGCATCACTGACGCTGATCGGTGCCGCGCCCGACTGGGCCTTGCCCGCCGTCAGGGGCAGGCTTTGGGCCTCGACGCCCGCACCGACCGCATGGGCCGTCCACTTCACCGAACCATCGGGCCAATAGGCGATCGGCCAGGCCTGACTGGCCGCCGCGCCCGTCGTCAGGGCGGCATTTTTCTTCAGCGCCCCGCGTGGCCAGGGCACCCCAAGGGTCACCCCTTCAAACTGTTTGGGCGGTGCGCCATCGAGCCAGATCAGCTCCGTGTCCGGCATGGCAGCGGCCCTGGTGGCCGCTCCGGCGGGGGCGGCCATCGCGCTTCCGGCCGTCAGGGCCATAGCGGTGCCCATAAAATCGCGCTTGGTGAGTGTTGGCATGGTTTCGTGTCCCGTTTTTAACTTAGCTTGCGCAGTTATGATTGTTTCTACGCATTAACCCGCAAAACCGGTCGCCAATCAACACAATTAGTCAGATATTTTTGTATAAAAGTCCGCGCCTGAGGCCAAAACCCAAAGGCGGCAGCCATCGCCACCGCCTCTTTTTCCCTTACCAGCTTTCCGTCCACAGGCCGTGACGACGGGCAAAAATGCTGAACAGACTGAGCCAGGGCAATTCCTTGCCCCCGTCCCTCAGGCCATGTCCGCCGACCTCGAAAATATGCAGTTCGGTGGGGATTTTCTGCGCCCGAAGCGCCTGCCACATCACCACGCTGTTATCGGTCGGCACCACCGGATCATTGGCGGCATGGGCCAGAAAGATCGGCGGCGCATCCGCCGGCAGGATTTCGTTGATCGAGGTGGCCTTCACCCGTTCTTCCGAGCGGTCAGCCCCCAGCAGGTTCCTGATCGACCCTTCATGCGCCACCGGTGCGCGGGCACTGATCACCGGATAGAACAGCCCCGCAATATCGGGCCGCGCCGACAACTCATCGGCAGCGTCCACCGGTTCATAGGTCTTTTTGGCAAAGGCCGTCGCCGCCCAGCCCGCCACATGCCCGCCAGCGGAAAAGCCCATCACACCAACGCGCTGCGTATCGATACCATAGTCAGCCGCCTGATACCGGATCAGGCGAATGGCGCGCTGCACGTCCTGCAAGGGCGCGTCATAGCCTGCTCCCCAGCCATCGGCAGGCAAACGATAGACCAGCGTAAACACCGTCACGCCGCGCTCGGCCAGTTCCTGATCAATGGCCCCGCCTGCGCGCGATACCGCCACGCGCTGATAGCCGCCGCCGGGCACCAGAAGCACCGCCGCTCCGTTGGGTTTGGCGGGCTTGCGCACCATCAGGATCGGGGTCGTGACATGGGTGGCCGCCGTGTCATTGGGGTTACCGCCCTTGGGATCGCGCAAAATCCATTCCTCGGTCACGGTGACGTTTTCGGCACCCGGCACGCCCCTGGGCCACAGGGGAAAACTGTCGAGCGGCGGCAAAAGCGGCTTTTGACCGGGCATAACCGGAACCTGCGCCGCCGTCTGGGCACAGCCCACGGTCGGGAACAGGGACGCCAGTGCGGCAAAGGACAAGAGTTGACGACGATCCATGCGGCATTTCCTTATTCAGACAATCATTGCCGCCATACTGCGCCAAGTCATGGGATCGCTCAAGCCCGCCCTGCTCTTTTTTGCTCGAAACTGATCATCCCCCCTGCGTGCAGCGGAGATGTCACGGCGAAGTCCATGACGGAAGGCGCATAACCACTGAAGACGGCCTACCGCATGGTCGGGATCACAAACGCCTGATCCTCAACCCCGCCGCCCTTCGGCCAGCGCTGGGTCACGGTCTTGGTGCGCGTATAGAAACGCACCCCGTCCTCACCATACTGATTGAGGTCGCCAAAGCCCGACCGCTTCCAGCCGCCAAAGCTGTGATAGGCGACCGGCACCGGTATCGGTACATTGATGCCGACCATGCCCACCTCGACCTGAGCGGCAAACTCACGCGCCGCATCGCCGTTGCGCGTAAAGATCGCCACACCGTTGCCATAGGGATGACGCGACGGCAGGGACAGGGCTTCCTCGAAACTGTGCGCCCGCACCATCTGCAACACCGGCCCGAAGATTTCATCCTGATAGGTTTTCATGTCCGCCGTCACCCGATCGAACAGGCTCGGCCCAAGAAAATAACCGTCCTCATGCCCCTGAAGCGTCAGACCACGCCCGTCCAGCACCAGTTCGGCCCCCTCATCGACACCCATCTGAATATAGGCTTCGATGCGCGCCCTGTGCTGTGCGGAAACGACCGGCCCGTAATGGGCAGCGGCATCGGTGGACACCCCGACGCGCAAAGCCCCTGCCGCCGCCACCAGCTTTTCCCGCAACCGGTCGGCCGTGTCCGCACCGACCGGCACCACGACCGGCAGGGCCATGCAGCGTTCCCCCGCCGAGCCGAAGGCGGCCCCCATGATATCGGCCACCGCCTGATCCATATCGGCGTCCGGCAGGATGATGCCGTGGTTCTTGGCCCCGCCCATGCACTGCATCCGCTTGCCGCTGGCCGCACCGCGCCCATAGACAGACTGCGCCACATCGCTTGAGCCGACAAAGCTGACGGCACGAATGTCGGGATGATCCAAAATCGCCTCGACCACCACCTTGTCGCCGTGGACGACATTCAGCACCCCTTCGGGCAGCCCCGCCTCGATCAGCAATTCCGCCAGCCTGACCGGCACGGACGGATCACGCTCCGAAGGCTTGAGGATGAAGCCGTTGCCACAGGCTATGGCCGGCGCAAACATCCACATCGGGATCATGGCCGGAAAGTTGAACGGCGTGATCCCCGCCACCACCCCCAAAGGCTGGCGCAGGCTATAGACATCTATGCCCGGCCCGGCCCCCTGACTGTAATCGCCTTTCAGCAGGTGCGGGATACCGCAGGCAAATTCCACCACCTCAAGGCCGCGCTGAATATCGCCCCTGGCATCGGCAATCACCTTGCCATGCTCAGACGACAACAGAAGCGCCAGCGCCTCCATATCGCGTTCAAGCAGACGTTTGAATGCAAACATCACCCGCGCCCGCCGCTGCGGATTTTGCGCCGCCCACCCCGCCTGCGCCTTCAGGGCGGACTGCACCGCCCGATCGACAAGCCCCGCATCCCCCAGCCCGACCTGCGCCTGTACCTTGCCGGTATTCGGATCAAACACCTCTGCCGTGCGGGGCGCATGGATGACGGCCTGACCGTCGATGAAATGGGAAATACTGCGCATAAAAGCCTCCGTAGGTCGTCACATCTACCGCGCTTTATCCGCTCCGTCCGGTCACAAGATCGTGCAGCCTCAGGCGGCCCTGTCGGGGCTTTGCGTTGCCCATAGTCATGGCAATATGATCAGACTGATTCGGCATGTCCGCCCCCTGTTAGAGCCTGTTCCGTTCAATATGAATAGGAACAACGCTTTTATTTTTTGTTTTGACGCGCTTTTTAATCCGAAAAGTGCGTCACACTTTTCGGAAAGCGCTCTAAGGCCTGAAATGAAAGCCTGAATATGAACGACCTGATCGACACCCATCTGCATCTGTGGGACCCTGCACGTCTGGACTATGACTGGCTGTCCGAAGTGCCGGACATAGCCGGACGACACTGGGCCGAGGACTGGGCCAGCCTCGCGCCACCTGTCAGTCAGACCGTATGGGTTCAGTCCACTGATAATCCGGCACAGGCCCTGACCGAGGCGCAGATGATCGCCGCCCTCACTCACCCCCAGCTTAGGATCGGCGGCATTGTCGCCTATGCGCCGCTGGAAAAGGGCAAGGCCGTCGCCGAAGACCTCGCCGCCCTGAAAACCGTCCGCCAACTGCGCGGCATCCGCCGCAATGTGCAGCATGAACCGGACGGCTTCACCACCTCTGCCGCCTATCTCGACGGCCTGACCGAGGTGGCCCGCACCGGCCTGAGTATCGACATCTGTGCGCGTGTGCATCAGATGCCGGAACTGATCCGTGCGCTGGAGATGCTGTTTGCGCGCGTGCCTGAGGCCGTGGTCGTCCTCGATCACCTCGGCAAGCCGGACATCAAAACCCATCAGGGTCATATCCACGGCGGCGACTGGGCGCAGCACCTGAAAACCCTGTCGCGCTTTCCCAATCTCCACGCCAAGATTTCCGGCCTGACCACCGAAGCCCATTGGACGGACTGGACAGAGGCGCACCTCATTCCGTACATCCATCACGCCATTGCGTGCTTCGGCCCCGACCGCTGCCTGTATGGCGGCGACTGGCCGGTCGTTGATCTGTCCGGCGGTTATCACCGCTGGCTGGACGTGTTTGACACCGCCACCGCCGACCTGTCCCGACCCGACCGCGCCGCCATTCGCTCAGGCACCGCACGGCGCGTCTATCGCCTGACCACTGCCGAAGCCTAAAAAAACCCCCGATGTCTCACATCGGGGGTTTTCAATATCCGAACAGCAGGCCCTATTCTTCGGGCGCCTCGTCGAACCCGCCCCCAAGGGCGGTGTACAGCGTCACCAGATTGATCTCACGCGACAGGCGCGTGGTGATCAGGCCCTGCTGCGTGCCATAATAGGTACGTTGCGCATCATACAGGGTCAGGTAGGAATCGATACCGGCATCGAAACGCGCCTGAGACAGATCGACAGTGGATTGTGACGCCTGAACCGAGGTGGTCTGCGCCGCCAGACGCCGGTCGATGGTCGAACGCACCGCCAGTGCATCGGACACTTCGCGGAACGCCGTCTGGATCGATTTTTCATATTGCGCCAGCGCGATATCCCGACCGGCGACCGCCGATTGCGCTCCGGCGATCCGCGCCCCGGCATCGAAGATCGGAATATTCAGGCTCGGCCGGAAGGTCCAGGTCGAACCGCCGTCAAACAGCTGATTGAAGTCGGACGAGCCGTAGCCTGCCGAGCCGGTCAGGCTGATGCTGGGGAAAAAGGCTGCCCGCGCCGCACCGATATTGGCATTGCGCGCCTTGAGGTTATATTCCGCCGCCATGACATCGGGACGACGCAACAGCACATCCGACGGCATCCCGACCGGAATCTGGCTCAGGACAGCATTTTGCGGGAAGCTGCGCGGAATGACATTCAACGGCAGTTCCGTCCCGACCAGCAGGCGCAGGACATTGAGGTCCTGCTGCACCAGCGCCTCGAACGCCGCCACATCGTCACGCGCCTGTTCGGCCAGAATGGTCTGCTGGCTGAGTTCAAGCTGCGACGCCGCCCCCAGATCAAACCGGCGCTGCGTCAGGGACAGGCCTTCTTCGCGTGTTTGCAGGGTCTGACGCGACAGGGCCAGAAGCTCCTGATCCGCCGCCAGCCCCAGCCAGGCCTGCGCCGTGGCGGCAATCACCGAAATCTGCACGGCCTTGCGGTTTTCGCCGCGTGAGAAATAGTCGTTGAGCGCCGCCTGATTGAGACTGCGCACCCGCCCGAACAGATCAAGCTCATAGGCCGTGACGCCGAAGCTGGCCGAAAAATCCTCGCTGCGGCGGAAATCAATCTCCCCTTCGGCGCCATTCGCCGCAGGTACCGGCGATTCGGTCTTGGTCGCCGAAATCGTCCCGTCCACATTGGGAATAAGGTTCGAGCGCTGGATACGATACTGGGCGCGGGCCTGCTCGACATTCAGCACCGCCACCCTGAGGTCACGGTTATAATCCAGCGCCAGCTCGATCGTCTGTTGCAGGCGCGGATCGAGGAAGACCTCGCGCCAGCTCAGGCTGTCGGCGGACGGGGCCGAAATCCCGGTCGCCACCGGCCAGGCCTGAGACGTCGGCATCACGCCGCGCTCATAGTTCGGGGCCAGAGAACAGGCACTGAGTACCACCGCACTGGCGGCACCCATAAGGGTCAGTTTAACCAGAGAGGTCATATCAGTGGGCTCCCGTGTGGTCATTGGGGTTCTTCTTTTCAAATTCAGCCAGACGTTCCAGTGCGTCACGCTCAAGCGCCATCTTCTTGAGGTGTTTTTCATCAGCCTTGAAAGCCTTTTCCACGATAAAGAAGAACAGCGGAATGAAGAAGATAGCGAGGAAGGTGGCCGAGATCATGCCGCCGACCAGACCCGTACCGATGGCGTTCTGGCTGCCTGAACCTGCACCATTGGCGAAGAACAGCGGCGAGATACCGGCGGTAAAGGCCAGCGAGGTCATGATGATCGGACGCAGGCGAACGCGGACGGCCTCAAGCGTGGCCTCGATCAGGCTCATGCCGTTTTCATGGTTCTGCTTGGCAAATTCCACGATCAGGATGGCGTTCTTGGAACTGAGGCCGATAATGGTCAGCAGCGCCACCTGGAAGTAGATATCGTTCGACAGACCGCGCGTCATGGTCGCCAGAAGCGCGCCCACAACCCCCAGCGGAATGACCATGATGATGGCCATGGGGATCGACCAGCTTTCATAAAGCGCGGCCAGCAGGATGAACACCACGACGATAGAGATGGCATAGAGCATCGGCGCCTGAGCGCCCGAAGCGCGTTCCTGAAGCGACAGGCCCGTCCATTCATAAGAAATGCCCGGCGGCAGGGTGGCGATGATGTTTTCCATCTCGGTCATGGCCTGACCCGAAGACTTGCCCGGAGCGGCCGCACCCTGAATGTTCACCGAGGGTGCGCCATTATAGCGTTCCAGACGCGGCGAACCATATTCCCAGTGCGTCGTGGCAAAGGCGGTAAACGGCACCATCTGACCTTCGGTATTACGCACATACCACTGGTTGATGTCTTCCGGCTTCATGCGGAAGGGCGCATCGGCCTGAAGATAGACCTTCTTGACGCGGTTGCGGTCGATGAAGTCATTGACATAGGCCCCGCCCAGCGCCGCCGACATGGTGGCGTTGATATCCGACAGGTTGATGCCCATCGATCCGGCTTTTTCATGATCGATGTCGATCTTGAGCTGCGGCGTGTCTTCCTGACCGTTGGGACGCACCCCGGCCAGGGCCGGATTCTGTGCGGCCATGCCCAGCACCTGATTACGCGCAGCGATCAGGGCGTCATGGCCCAGCCCGCCGGTATCCTTGAGTTGCAGGTCGAAGCCCGAAGACGTCCCCAGTTCCGCCACAGCCGGCGGGATAATGGCAAACACCATGGCGTCACGGATTTGCGAGAAGGCCCCCATGGCGCGACCGGCCACAGCCGGTGCCTTCATATTGGCGGCACCGCGTTCTTCAAAATCCTTCAGCTTGACGAAGGCCATACCGGCGTTCTGGCCCGAACCGGCAAACGAAAAGCCGGTGACGGTAAAGGCCGAGGATACGGCGTCGTCCTTCTGGAAGTGGGCCGACACCTGATCCATGACCTTTTGCGTACGTTCGGCCGTTGCACCCGGCGGCAGTTGCACGATGGTAAAGACGATACCCTGATCCTCATCCGGCAGGAAGGAGGTCGGCACGCGCATGAACAGCAGGGCCATAACCACACCCAGCGCGAGATAGATGAGCATGAAGCGCACCGGACGGCTGATGATCTTGCGCACCGAACCGCGATAACCGTTGGAAGCACGGTTGAAATTGCGGTTGAACCAGCCGAAGAAGCCCTTTTTGTCGTGGTGATCGACATCCTGCGCCCTGAGCAGGGTGGCACAGAGGGCGGGCGTCAGGATCAGCGCCACCAGAATCGACAGCGACATGGCCGTCACCAGCGTCACCGAGAACTGGCGATAGATCACGCCCTGCGACCCGCCGAAGAAGGCCATGGGCACGAACACGGCGGCCAGAACCAGCGCAATACCGATCAGCGCGCCGGTGATTTCGTTCATCGAGCGGATGGTTGCGGCCAGAGGCGGCAACTTGTCTTCGGTCATCACGCGCTCGACGTTTTCGACGACGACGATGGCGTCATCCACCAATAGCCCGATGGCGAGAATAAGCCCGAACATGGTCAGGGTGTTGATCGAATAGCCCAGCGCCCCCAGAACGGCAAAGGTCCCCAGCAACACGACCGGCACGGCAATGGTCGGAATGATAGTCGCGCGCCAGTTTTGCAGGAACAGGTACATGATGAGGAACACCAGCACCACGGCTTCGACGAGGGTTTTCACCACCTCATGGATCGACAGTTCAATAAAGGGCGAGGTGTCGAACGGAATGACGTAGTTATAGCCTTCGGGGAAGCTCTGCGACAGGACATCCATGCGCGCCTTGACGGCCTTGGCCGTATCGAGCGCATTGGCGCCCGGTGCCAGACGCAGGGCCAGACCCGACGCCGGTTTGCCGTTGAAATAGGCTTCCCCGTCATAGGATTCCGCCCCCAGCTCGACGCGGGCGACATCCGACAGATGCACGATCGCTCCACCGGTGGCGTTTTTCAGAACGATCTTTTCAAACTGTTCCACCGTATTCAGACGCGACTGGGCGGTGATGGTGGCATTGAGCGCCGTCCCCGAAACCGCGGGCAGCCCCCCGACCTGACCGGCAGACACCTGCGTGTTCTGCGCCCGGATGGCGGCAATGACGTCCGTAGGCGTCAGGCTGTAGCTGGTCAGCTTGGCCGGATCGAGCCAGATACGCATGGCATACTGACCGCCGAACAGCATGGTTTCCCCGACGCCATCCACGCGCGACAGTTCGTCCTGAAGGCTTGAGGCGATATAGTCGGACAGGTCGGCATTGGTCACGCCTTCCTTGTCGGAATAGACCCCGACGACCATCAGGAAGTTCCGCGCGGTCTTGTTGACCTGAACCCCCTGCGCCTGCACTTCCTGCGGCAGGGACGGGATCGCGGCCTGAAGTTTGTTCTGAACCTGAACCTGCGCAATATCGACATTGGTGCCGGCATCGAAGGTCAGGGTCAGGCTGGCCGCCCCCGTCGCATCGGATGACGAATTGATGTACAGAAGCCCGTCAAGCCCCTTCATCTTCTGTTCGATGATCTGCGTCACCGAATCCTCGACCGTCTTGGCCGAGGCACCCGGATAGAAGGCGGACACACCGACCTGAGGCAGGGCGATTTCGGGATACTGGGCGACCGGCAGGTTGCGGATCGACAGAACACCCGCAAGCATGATGACGATGGCCACCACCCACGCAAAAATGGGTCGATGAACAAAAAAGCGCGAGATCATAGTGTAAGTCCTTTGGGGGAAACGGTCTTACTTGAAAAAAACAAAATGGCAGAACAGAAGCCCGGGCCGCAGGCAGCGGCGCGGTTCCTGCTTATTTCTTTGCGGGCTGGCCAATGACCGAAGCCTTGACCGGCGCGTCGGGACGCACCTTTTGCAGACCTTCGACAATCACCTTGTCACCGGCCTGAAGCCCGCCGGTCACCAGCCACTTGTCACCAATGGTCTGACGCACCTGAATCGGACGAATCGCGGCCTTGCTGTCCTTATCGACCACATAGACCATGGCATTACCCTTGGGGTCGCGCGTCACAGCGGGCTGCGGCACCAGAATACCGGAACCGATCACACCTGAGGTAATGCGGGCGCGGGCATACATACCCGGCAGCAGGTCATCCTTGGGGTTGGGGAACAGGGCGCGCAGCGTCACCGTACCGGTCGATTCATCGACCGAAACGTCGGAAAACTGAAGCGTCCCCTTGACCGGATAGACACTGCCATCCTCAAGGATCAGTTCGACATCCGCCGTACCGGACTTGCCGATCTTGCCTTCGGCCACAGCCTTACGCAGGGCCATGACCTCGTTCACCGACTGGTTGATATCGAGATAGATGCTGCTGATATTCTGGATGCGCGCCAGTTCCGTCGCCTGAGACGCGGTCACCAGAGCGCCGGGCGTAACACTCGACTTGCCGATACGACCGGAAATCGGGGCCTGAACCTTGGTGTAGTTCAGGTTGATGCTGGCGGTTTGCAGATTGGCGCGGGCCGAGGCGACACTGGCTTCGGCCTGTTTGAGGGCCGCCTGCGCGTCGTCGTTTTCCTGCTTGCTGATGGCGTTGATCTTCACCAGTTCGCCATAGCGCTCGGCCTTGAGCTTCGCGGCAGCCAGGGTGGCCTCGGCCTGAGAAACCTGCGCGCGGGCGGCGGCATTGGCGGCTTCATAAGGGGCAGCATCGATCTGGTACAGCGACTGACCGGCCTCGACATAAGCCCCTTCGGTGAACAGGCGCGACTTGATGAGGCCGCTGACCTGCGGACGGACATCGGACACCAGAAACGCCGAGGTGCGCCCCGACAGCTCGGTCGTCAGATTGACCGCTTCGGACTTCACGACCACCACGCCGACTTCGGACGGCCCCATGCCCGGCCCCTGCTGCGCGGCCTTGTCACCACAGGCGCTCAGAAGAAGCATGGCTCCGGCACCGATCAGGCCTGCCGTCACCGAAAGACGCCGCCGCTGACGGATAGGCATAAACGAAATCGACATGAAAACTCTCCGGGAGATGGATCGGGCCGGCAGAACACCGGCGAAAGGGACAGAACTTTTCGCGTTTTAAGCGTTTTTCGCAACCGTTTTTGCACGAAAAACTGGAAATATCAGGTTAAGAAAACCTTGCAGGCCATTTAATGAGAATGAACGATCATTCTCATTTTTGGTGGATTTATGCGTCTTTATCGGTTATGTCAAGCGTTACGGTGGATTAAAAATCGTTCATTTCAATGGTGAACCTTTGTAAAAAACCGCATAAAGTCTATGGCATAAGATGGAACCGCATTGCGCGACATGACCTGTAAACCGACTGACGAACCTATCAGCAAAACGCAACAGAACCGTGAACTCCGCCGCCAGCAGATACTGGACGCCACGGTCAAATGTGTCCGTCGTTCAGGCTTTCACGGCGCCAGCATGGCCGACATCGCCCACGAAGCGGGCCTGAGTGTCGGGGTAATCTACCGCTATTTCGCCAATAAGGAAGCCATTATCGAAGCGCTGGTGGCCAATGATCTGGCACAGATGCGGGCCAAGTTCGCCGAATGGGACATGACACCGGACGAAGCCCTGCTTGAGACCATTCTCGAAACCATTGAGCTTGGCCTTGAACACAAGTTCAATGCCGACAACAACGCCCTGGCCCTTGAGGTGCTGGCCGAAGCCGCACGCAATCCCAATGTCGCCAATATCGTACAAAAGGCCGATGTTCAGGAACGCGAGCTGGGCCGCAGCCTGTGCGAACGCCTGTCGGCCTGTAATTGCGACAACCGCCGCCTGACGGCGCGCGGCGAAGTCATCAGCATGATCTTTGACGGCATGATGTCACGTTTCATCGCCAATCCGGATATCGACCGCGCCGCCCTGATGCCGGTGCTGCGCGAAGTGATGACCTTCCTGTTCACCCTGCCCGACCCTGAATCCACCCCCAAAGACGCCTGACTCACCGGAGAGGGCCTGAAAACGGTTTCAAAAGGGTTGTTTCTGCCCGTTGACCCGAACCTCATCCCTCCTTATGCCTGAGGCATGGGCGATGATATTGGCTTCGGTTACGCCGTCGAACCGGCAATCCCGCAGCACCACATCGCGCACCGGCGCGTGCGGCAGACCCTGAATATCCAGCACCCTGACCGCCTGAGTGGCCGTGACCCGCTCAAGGGTGATGTCGCGCACCACAGGCGTAAACGCCCCCTTCGCCCCTTCCTCATAATTGAAATCGCAGATCAGCACCGCCCGTTCGACCTGACCGATGCGGATGTCGCGGAAATGGAAATGTTCCAGCACCCCGCCGCGCATGGCATTGGTCTTGAAACGGAAGGCGTACCACAGGGCCGGACTGTCCATACGGCAGTTTTCGGCAAAAACATACCGCACCCCGCCGGAAATTTCGCTGCCGGTAACCACCCCGCCGTGCCCGTCCTTCATCTCGCAGTTGCGAATGACGATATTCTGTGACGGCATATTGAGTCGCCGCCCGTCGGCATTGCGCCCCGACTTGATAGCGATACAGTCGTCACCCGTATTGAAGGTACAGCCCTCGATCAGCATGTGATCGACCGATTCAGGATCACAGCCGTCATTGTTCGGCCCGTGACCGGTCACCTCGACATTGCGCACAATGATGTGGCGCGACCCTACCGGATGAATATTCCAGAACGGCGCGTCTTTCAGGGTCACCCCTTCGACCAGCACCGTGTCGCAGTCATAGAACTGAAGGAAACAGGGCCTGAGATAGTCCCCGTCGCCAAAGACGCGCTGATGCGGCGGCACCCCGTCCTCGGCCATCTGAAACAGGCGGTTACGCGCCGGATGCTGGCTCGGCATCCCCTCCCGCCAGCCGAATCTCTGTCCGCCCGACCATGACCACCAGCGGTCATTGGCCCCTTGCCCGTCCAGCACCCCATTGCCGGTGACCGACACATGCACGGCCCCGCGTGCATAGACCAGCGGCGAATAGTTGATCAGTTCCACCCCTTCCCAGCGCGTCAGCACCGGCGGATAATCCGCCGTATCGGTGGAAAACAGAAGCGTCGCCCCCGCCTCAAGGTGCAGATCGATATGCGACGCAAGATGTATGGCCCCGGTCAGGAAACGCCCCGCAGGTACGCGCACATGCCCGCCACCCGCCGCGACACAGGCGGCAATCGCCCGCGCAATGGCTGCGGTGTTTTTCGTCACCCCGTCGCCGACCGCGCCAAAATCACCGATATCGACCCAGTGATCAGGAATGACCGGCGGGCTTATGGCGGCGACAATGGCCTCCGCCCTGTCCCACGCATCCGCCGCCCGCACCGGCAGGGACAGACCGGCCATGCCCGCCACCGCTGCACTCCCGCCCAGCCAGTGTCGCCGTGAAATCCCTGTCATGTCCCTCTCCGTCCGTTATATTTTCTCTTAGCGGGCTGGTGCCGCACTGAATGCCGCCGCCAGAGCGTCGCGCAAGGGCTTGACCCTGAACTGATCATCATAGGGAGTCGGCCTGAGCGGCAAGCGGTCTTCGCGCGGCGTGGTCGATTGCAGCCAGCTGTGTTTATCGTCCATGCCCCAGCACAGCACATCCTTTACATGGCGATTGGCCAGGGTCAGATCGAAATAGGTCCTGGCCGTTTCCGCCACCACGGCGTCGCGGCGCGCTATATCGCCGATCACAAGGCGGTCATTGACATCAAATTCGGTGACCAGCATGTCATAGCCCATGCCGGACACCTCATTGAGAAACGCCGTCCAGGCCGCATAATCCGGCTTCGTATCGTCTGCCGCGTGTTGAAGGCCTGACTGATCGGTACCGATATGGCCCTGTATCCCAAGGCTATGCACCGGAATATTCTGTTCACGGAACAGACGCAGACGCTTCAGCACCGCTTCCCGATGCAGGGCATCCCTGGGCCGCCAGCTCATATAGTCATTATACACAAGCTCACAGTCCGGCAGATGCGCCCGCGCTGCCTCGAAACAGATACGGAACACATCGTCCCCCAGAATCCGCGTAAAGACATTGGCCCTGACCTCACCGGTCTTTTCGTCAATGGCCTCATTAATCACGTCCCAGGACTTGATGCGCTGGCCATAATGACCGGCCACCGTGCCGATATATTCGCGCAGCAGGGCCTCTGCCGCCACCTTTGGTTTCGATCCGAAATCATGGCTCAGAAGCCATTTCGGCAGGAACTCGTCCTTGGCCCACAACAGGGTATGACCGCGCAGGGGCAGGCCGTTTGCCCCGGCAAAGGCCAGTATCCGATCCCCCGGCCCGAAGTCATACAGCGGCTCCGGCTGGTCGCGGATGGTGTACATTTTCATTTCATTGGTCGCCACCAGCACCTTACATTCGCGCAGAATGATGGCCCTGACCTCAGGGGCCTCCAGATCACCGCGCTTAAAGCCCACCGCCGAGCCGAACCGGATACCTTTCGCCGCCGCTATCTCGCCCAAAGACGGGGTTTGCGCCCTCAATACCGAAGGCGCCGCTGCCATAGCCGCCCCTGACATTGCCATCATGTGTCTGCGTGAAATCATTATCTTACTCCCTGTTTTTACATCCGCCCTGTCTGGCCGGAGGGGACATTACGCCCTGACTTGCTTCTCCCCCGTCTTATTTCTTCGTCTCCGCCCTAAACCAGTCGGCATCGACCGCCCCGCCGCTGACCGGCGTGCCGTGCCTGCCCTGCACATAGGTAAACAGGCCCGGTCGCGACCCTTTCCACCATGAAAAATGCCACAGCTTTTCCGGTGCCCCCATCAGCACAAAGGCCCCGTCATCCAGCCGGTAAGACAGGCGCGCCATCTGGTCTTCGCTAACCTCGGCGCGCAGCTCAATCACTCCGTCCGTAATGACCGGCCCTGATGTCTCGACTCCCGCCGAAGCGTAGGTCACCCGCGTCACGCCGTTTTCTCGCACCGCCCCGATCCACACAGGCCTGACGCCGAACAGCACCAGTCCGGCGCGCTGCCCCTCGATCATCTCACCCACCTCAAGGCGCGTACTGTAGCGGCTGTCGGGGCCGGTCAGCATCTGGGTCAGGCTATTGCGCGCCCCCACCAGATGCTCGGTGACCGTGGGCCTGAGGCGCAGGAAACCGGCCCGTTCGCTCAGGCTCCAGAGGCTGTCGTCGGGATTATGGTTCCACTGCCATTGCAGCCCCAGTTGCGGCGCATCGAACTCATCCGAATCCTGCAACCGGTCGGGGGAATCGACCACACCCGTATCGGGATAGGCATGACGCATGACCGGCTGACCGGACACCTTGCCCGCCATCGGCTCGCCCATTACCGGCCAGTCATCGACCCACTGTACCGGCTGCAAATGGTTGATACGCCCAAAGGCGCCGGTGGAGTTGAAATGCAGGAACCAGCCCTGCCCCGACGGCGTCTCGACATAGCCGCCCTGATGCGGCGCCTGTACCTTTGTGGCCCCGCCCTCAAGCACCACACGCCATTGATAGGGGCCACGAATATCGCGCGCCCGACCGACCGCCTGAGGACCTTCGCCGACCCCGCCGATGGGGGCGAAAATATAGTACCAGCCGTTGCGCTTATGGAGTTTCGGCCCCTCCAGCACCGGCAGGTTCACCGGATCATAGGCCACGACCTTGCCGTCATCGAGCAACCGCTTGCCGTCGGCACTCATGCGATGCAGCACCAGCGGCCCCGCCCCGACCTTGCCGTGAATAAGCCAGGCCGTACCGTCCTCATCCCAGAACGGGCACGGGTCTTCGTAACCGGCACCGGTCTTCAGCGCCACCGGCTTCGACCACAGCCCTGCGGGGTCTTTGGCCGTGGCCATGAAGATGCCCTCGTCCGGCGTCGCCCAATAGACGTAAAACAGCCCGTTGTGGTGGCGGATCGCCGGTGCCCAGACCCCGCCCATATAGCCCAGACCGGGACGGGTCGGCTTGGATTTGGTGTCATCAAGCTCATAAGGCCCCGGCATGTCATATTCTGCCATCCCCTCCAGTTTCGGCAGGACGTGACCGATGATCGTCCAGTTGACGAGGTCTTTCGACTTCAGCACCGGAATCCCCGGCGTAAGATGAAAACTTGAGGAGACGTGATAATAGCTATCCCCCACCCGAATGACATCGGGGTCGGAATAGTCGGCATAGATTACCGGATTGGTATATTCCCGCGCCTCGGCGACCCCCGCCAGACCCATCACCGCCACCAGCATCAACAGCCTGAACATATCATCTCCTTCTTTCATGCTTCCCAGCTTGCTGGGGTGGGAATCTTTTTACGGCAATGGTCGGATATTCTCATAGCGCACGACCCAGCCCTCTTTCGGGAAACCGGGCGCATGACCCTGTGACCCGTCCCAGCCGGCCGCCATCATGCCGACCGCCAGCAACAAAGACCCGTTCGACGGAAAATAGGTTTCCGCCGCCCGCCGGTATCCTTCGCCATCCGGCCCGACCTTGCGCGCCGATTCCGCCACCATGGAATCGCCTGCCGTATCGATATGCACGCGCGGCGTCATGCCGGACACGCCCCACTGATTGTTGCGCAGGTCTTTGAACAGCCAGTCGATCGCCGCCTCAGGGTCACCGACCCGCGCGGCAGTCATGGCGACCATCGGAAAATCCCAGCCCCAGGTCTGGCGCATATCCCAGTGGGCCTCGGTCGCCCTGAGCGTCGCCTTCATGATCTCAGGCTCGGTTTTCGCCCCGCCAATCAGGCCATAGGCCATCAGGAACGACGGATGGTCGCGGTTCTGACAGGCTTCGGACGCCTGACCGCTGCATTCAGCAGACGCGGCCTGTACCCAGAAATCGGGCCGGTTTTCCACCGGCAGATACAGCCCGTCCCGCGCTACCGGTGCCGCCAGTCCGGCAATCACCGCATCCCATTCGGGATTGCGCGTCAAACCCTGACGTTCGCGCCAGCCTTGCGCCATCTCAAGACCAAGGCGGAAATATTCGACCTCGAACGCCGGATTGAAGGTGGTGAAGGGGTCATAGTTTTCCTGCACCGGAATGATCGGCGGCCCCAGCACATAGCGCCCCGTCGCCGCCTCCCGCACCGGCCACTGCGCCAGCAAACCCGCCGTCGCCTCGACCAGTTCGCCATAGCGTTGCAGCACCTCAGGCGACGGATCGGCACGGTACACCAGTTCGGCCATATAGATCGGATGCGGCTGCTGCCACATGATGAACGGGCCGATGGGGCTGGGGCTGTTGCGCCCTTCGGGGCCAGCCATTTTCGGCCACCAGGCCCCGTCAATACCATGCGAAGCCCCGACCTTTCGCGCTTCGGGCAGATGCCTGACATACCAGTCAAGACTGCGCTCAAGTAATTCAGGCCTTTGCCACTGGGCAAAATGCGCCGCGTGCCACAGGTGCATTTCCAGATGGAACTTGCCGGCCCAGCTGACCGAATACAGGC
>Ga0222423_1000657_pt1 | contig 20888 bp, 20 predicted proteins | sample 3A0metagenome_FD_182472 | JGI IMG/M metagenome (GOLD analysis project Ga0222423, IMG submission 182472) | Enriched microbial communities from leaf-cutter ant dump, University of Wisconsin, Madison, United States - 3A0 (version 2) | ecosystem: Environmental > Terrestrial > Nest > Insects nest >...
CGGAGACGGCAGGACGAACGGGGCCACACGGTCTTCGATACTGGCGGAAATCGGCGGCAGTTTCTCAAGGCGCTTGAGACGCGACTGGGCCTGAGACGCCTTTGACGCCTTGGCGCGGAAGCGATCAACAAAGGATTGCAGGTGCGCACGTTCGGCCTCCTGTTTGGCGATATTGGCGGCATTCAGGCGCGCCTTTTCGGCCCTCAGGCGCTCGAAATCGTCATAGCCGCCGCTATACAGTTCCAGCTTCTGACCCGCGACATGGACAATGGCATTGACGGAATTGTTCAAAAGGTCACGGTCGTGTGAAATGACCAGCGCCGCATTGGGATAACGCTTCAGCCGCGCCTCAAGCCACAAGGCCCCTTCGAGGTCAAGATAGTTGGTCGGTTCATCGAGCAGCAACAGATCCGGCTCGGCCAGCAAGGCCCCCGCCAGCGCCGCCCGCATCCGCCAGCCACCGGAAAAATCCGATATGGGCCGCGTCAGGTCAGCGGTCGAAAAGCCAAGCCCGCTCAGGATTTCCGCTGCTTTTGACGGGGCGCGGTCGGCACCGATACTGAACAGTTCGGCATGGATTTCGCCCTGATGCATCGGGTCGGCGGTTTCCAGCGCCTTCAGCAGGGTTTCACGGCGCACATCAAGCGCCAGCACCGCGTCGATCAGATGTTGCGGTGAGGCGGCGATTTCCTGATCGACACTGGCCACCCGCCAGCCCTTAGGCGTGGTGATGTCACCGCCGCCCGGTTGCAACTGCCCAAGAATGAGTTTGAACAGGGTGGATTTACCCACACCATTCAGGCCAACGAGACCGGCCTTGGTGCCAGGCGGAAGGGACAGGGTCGCCTCGTTAAAAAAACGACGACCATAGGCGTCGAAAACAAGTCCGGTAATCTGCAACATTCAGGAAACTTTAATACGAAATCGGGTTGGCGAACGGCTTTGGCATCGCTATAAGCCAGCGCAACTTAAATACCAAACCAAAATGGAAATCATCTATGTCACGCACCTTCTCTATCCTTAAACCAGACGCCACCCGCCGCAACATCACCGGTGCCGTCAATGCCGTTATCGAAGCCGCAGGCCTGCGCATCGTGGCGCAAAAGCGCGTTCACTTCACCAAGGCTCAGGCCGAGCGTTTCTATGGCGTTCACTCCGAGCGTCCGTTCTTCGGTGAGCTGGTTGAGCAAATGACCGCTGCCCCCGTCGTCGTTCAGGTTCTCGAAGGTGACAATGCCGTCGCCAAATACCGCGAAGTTCTCGGTGCCACCAACCCCGAACAAGCCGCTGAAGGCACGGTGCGCAAGCTGTTCGCCCTGTCGATCGGTGAAAACACCGCGCACGGTTCAGACTCGGACGAAAACGCCGCCATCGAAATCGCCCAGTTCTTCTCGGAAGCCGAAATCGTCGGCTAGCAGGGCCTCAGGCCCTGCACCCGTTAGACCCGAGGTGCGGGGCTTCTGCCTTATCCTTCTCCCCACCGGGGAGAAGGTGGCCCGCAAAGGCAGGATGAGGGGGGCGCCAGAGCGCTTACCTCAAAGCTTTTCACCCTCTCTCTGTGAAAAAGGGGAGGGTGTTTTCATGCGTTGAATATCTTCCTGACCGCTGCCGGATAAAGCTGATGCTCCTGCGCCAGCACCCGTGCCGCCAGCGCGTCCGGCGTATCGCCTTCCAATACCGGCACCCGCGCCTGAAGAATGACCTCGCCGTCATCGACACCGGCATTGACCCAGTGAATACTGGCTCCGTGTTCGGCGTCACCGGCCTCAAGGGCGCGTTCATGCGTATGCAGACCCTTGTATTTCGGCAGGAGCGAGGGGTGGATATTGATCATCTTCCCTGCCCATTGCCCGACCAGCCAGGGCGTCAGAATGCGCATGTAGCCCGCCAGACAGATAAATTCGATCCCGCGCTTGCGCAGCTCGGAATCAATAGCCTTTTCATGGGCTTCACGGTCTTTGTTAAACTGACGATGATCGACCCCCAACGCTTCGATACCCTGTGCGCGTGCCCATTCCAGACCGGCGGCTTCGGGATCGTTAGAGACGACCAGCACATATTCAAGCGGAAAGTCTGCGGCTCTGGCGGCCTCCACCAGAGCCATCATGTTCGACCCGCGACCGGAGATGAAAATCGCCGATTTGATTTTCTCAGGCATCGACCAGTTGCCCGCAGATAAAGGCGTCTTCTTCGGCATTGAGAAGCGCCGCCAGCACGGCATCGGCCTTATCGGCGGCGACATAGAGAACGAAGCCGACACCACAGTTGAAGGTACGGCGCATTTCATGTTCGCTGATATTGCCGGTTTCCGACAGCCATTTAAACACCGGCGGCAATTCCCAGGCATTGAAATCGAATTCGGCCTTCAGGCCGTCGCGGATGGCGCGGCCGGGGTTTTCGATCAGGCCACCACCGGTAATATGCGCACCGCCTTTGATCAGCCCGCTCTTGATCAGCGGCAGAACCGATTTGATATAGATGCGTGTCGGCTCAAGCAGGGCCTGCGCCAGCGATTTTTCCGGCGCGAACGGCGCATCGCTGGCCCAGCTCAGGCCCGAAACCTCGACCACCTTGCGCACCAGCGAATAGCCATTGGAGTGCGGCCCGCTGGAGGCCAGACCGATGATCACGTCACCGGCCTTTTGCGCCTCAAGGTTCGGCAGCACCTTGTCACGGTCCACGGCCCCGACCGAGAAACCGGCCAGATCATAGTCTTCGCCTTCGTACATGCCGGGCATTTCAGCGGTTTCCCCACCGACCAGCGCACAGCCGGCGCGCTTGCAGCCTTCGGCAATGCCGGAAATGACCCGACGCGCCACATCGATCTCAAGACGCGAAGTTGCATAATAGTCGAGGAACATCAGCGGTTCCGCGCCCTGCGCCAGCAGATCGTTCACGCACATGGCCACAAGGTCGATACCGACCGTATCGTGACGGTTGGTGTCGATGGCGATGCGCAGCTTGGTACCGACGCCATCGGTCGTGGTGACGATCAGCGGATCATTGTAACCGGCGGCCCTGAGGTCGAACAGGGCACCGAACCCGCCCAGACCTGCCTCGGCACCGGGGCGGCGTGTGGATTTCGCCAGCGGCTTGATGGCGTCCACCAGTGCTTCGCCCGCATCAATATCCACGCCAGCCTGAGCGTAGGTTAAACCTTGTGAGGGTGCTGACGGTTCGGTCATAAAAAAAATACCTTGAATGTTCAGTTAGGGCACGATTTATGCGGAAGCGATCCGCAAAGCGGCTTTCCGCAGGCTTAAACTTTGCTATAGCTACAAAATGACTCCAATTACAAATACCAAAGCGCTGATTCAATTTTGTGAGCAGATTTCTTCCGCCCCGTTTATCACGGTGGACACGGAATTTATGCGCGAAACCACCTATTGGCCCAAGCTGTGCCTCATTCAGGCGGCGTCTGCCGATCATGCGGCGATTATCGATCCCCTGTCCAAGGATCTGGATTTAAAGCCCTTTCTCGATATCCTTACCGATCCGAAGATTTTGAAGGTGTTTCATGCCTGCCGTCAGGACATTGAAATCTTCCATAATCTCGGGGCTATGCCAACGCCGGTGTTCGATACGCAGGTCGCAGCTATGGCCGCAGGCTTTGGCGATCAGGTGGCTTATGATTCGCTGGTGCGTCAGGTCATCAGGACCGAGATCGACAAGGGGTCGCGCTTTACCGACTGGTCACGCCGCCCCCTGAGCGATCAGCAACTGCACTATGCGCTGGGGGATGTGACCCATCTGGCCAAAGTGTACCCCAAGCTGGTGGAAAAGCTGCGCGCACAAAAGCGGTATGAATGGGTGGCGGCGGAAATGGTCGACCTGACCAATCCGAAGCTGTATAACACCTCGCCTGACGATGCGTGGAAGCGGCTGCGTCCGCGCAAGCACAGCGTCAAATATATGGCGGTCTTCAAGGAAGTCGCCGCCTGGCGTGAGCGCGTCGCTCAGGAACGCGATCAGCCGCGCGGTCGCATCCTGAAAGACGAGGGCGTCGATGAAATCGCCACACAACTGCCGCTGGATGCCAGCGCCTTTGATCGCCTGCGTTCGACCCCCAAGGGGTTCGGCGCATCGAAATTCGGCAATGAGCTGATCGAGGTCATTCGTCAGGCTCTGGCCGATCCCGAAGCCTATGCCCCTAGGGTGGAAAAGGCCGCGCCGCCGGTGCAGGTGCCCGGTTCCGTCGTCGAACTGCTCAAGGTGCTGCTCAAGGTACGCTGTGAGGAGGAGGGCGTGGCCCCGAAACTGATCGCTTCGGTATCAGAACTTGAGAAAATCGCCCTTGATGAAGAGGCCGATGTGCCCTCTCTTCAGGGCTGGCGGCGCAAGGTGTTCGGTGAGGACGCCCTGCGTCTGAAGCGCGGCGAACTGGCGCTGGTGCTGAATGGCACCAGGGTCGAACTGGTTGAACTCGACTAGCAGGGGCGCAGCCCCTGCACCCGTTAGACCCGAGGTGTGTAACCTCTTCCTTCTCCCCATCGGGGAGAAGGTGGCCTGAAAGGCCGGATGAGGGGGGCGGCTCTCTCCTATGGCCTTTCCTTTATGGCACATTAACCTCGGGTCTAACGGGTGCAGGGCCTGAAGCCCTGCCTAAAAGAGGCTGAGGGTTTCGTCCTTGTCGGCGGGTTTCGGGGGCATGACCGGCGTTTTGCTGCCTGCGACGTCCTTGACGATACGCTGGGTGAAGCCTGCCTTGTTCTTTTGCAGGGCCGCCAGAAAATCCTTGGGCGTATCGGTAATGTGGTGGCGGTTCGACCACAGCATCACCTCGACCAGCACCGGCGCCAGATCAGCGCCTTTTTCCGTCAGACGATAGATATATTTGCGGGCATCTTCGGGATCGGCCTGCTTGCTGATCAGGCCCGCCTGCTCAAGGCGGACAAGACGATCAGCCAGAATATTGGTGGCAATGCGTTCTTCGGAATTAAGAAAGGCCTTATAGGTCGAATGGCCGCGAAACATCAGGTCGCGGATGATCAGCAAGGACCAGCTGTCGCCGACCGCCTCAAGCCACAGATTGATCGGGCATTGGGAGCGCGGCTGACGCGGGGGCAGGGGGGTGACATTGCTCTTGCGCGTCGGAATGGCCTTGCGGCTGACGGCTTTGACAACAGGCGCTTTTTGCGCAGACGGTTTAGGCATGGCTTTCAGCCCTGTGAATTGCGTTTTGAAATCAATGCCGCGATAACTGGCCCGTGGCAAGTTAATTTCTTGCCACCCGCAAAACACTTTCAAACCGCAATCAGTCCTTTTCGCCTTGTTTGGCAAGGGTCCAAAGGCCGTCCATCTCCTCCAGACTGGACTGTTCCGGTGTCTTGCCGCGTTTGGCCAGTTCGCTTTCTATGGCCTCGAAGCGCCGGACGAACTTGGCATTGGTACCGCGCAGGGCATCTTCGGGTTCGACCCCCATCTTGCGCGCCAGATTAGCCAGAACGAACAATATGTCTCCCAGTTCGGCCCTGGCTTTTTCTTCGTCGCCTGCCACAAGCTCGGCCTTCAGCTCACCTACCTCTTCATCCAGCTTGGCAAAGACCTCATCGAGCGACGGCCAGTCGAAACCAACCCGCGCCGCGCGTTTGGTCAGCTTGGCGGCGCGTGTCAGGGCGGGTAACCCCACCGGCACGTCATCGAGCAGGCCGGTCCTGGCCTTGGCCTTGCGCTCCTCGGCCTTCTGGTCTTCCCAGGCCTGATTTTGCTCGTCCGCCGTGCGGCCCGACACTGCGCCAAACACATGCGGATGGCGACGGATCAGCTTGTCAGCCATGCCCTGCGCCACATCGTGAAAGTCAAACAGCCCCTGTTCATTGGCCAGATGGCTATGGAAGACGACCTGAAACAAAAGGTCACCCAGTTCCTCCTTCAGGTCGCGCATGTCCTTACGCGCAATGGCGTCGGCGACTTCGTAGGATTCCTCGATCGTATAGGGGGCAATCGTCTCGAAACTCTGTTCACGATCCCACGGGCATCCGGTTTCAGGATCGCGCAGGCGCTTCATAACCTCAATCAGCGTGTCCATTGGTGCGGGTTTCGGCGGGTGCGGCATCGGCAGATAATCCCTTGCGTTTCAGGTCAGCCAGAATCTGCGCATGGCGTTCGGGCGTCAGGTCATAGGCCTTCATAGCCCACGCCCCTAACAATAAAAAGACCACGGGCAGGCCGACAAAGAATATCTGCACCCACATCAGGGCCTGAGGCGTATTTTCGGCGGCGCGGTTATCGAACCCCAGAAGCGCCAGCAGAGAGAGGGTAAGGATGGACACCGCATAGCCGAGCTTGGTCGTCGCCGACAGGATCGACATCAGTGTTCCCTTGTGATCATTGCCGGTTTCCAGCAGCACCTCATCGCCTATGTCGGCCATCAGGGCACGGGTCAGCAGCAGATAGGCGGCATAGGGAATCCCCGCCAGAAACACCAGCGCCGCCGTCAGCGGAAAATTCCCCGCGGGCAAAAAGGCCAGACAGGCGTAAATAGCTGCAAAGATCAGGCTTGAGACAACAAGCGTCCGGTGCTTGGTGTATTTTTTCGACGCCCAGTTCCATAAGGGCGCGCCGACCAGTCCGGCAACGAAATACAGCGCCATGGCCGCCGAACATTCTGCGCGGCCCAAGCCTTTGGTCTGCATGAAGAAAAAGAAGAACAGGGCCCCCATGATCCCCGGTGCCAGCCCCAGCAGCAGATCGGCCAGCAGCACGCGAATGACGTTGGGACGGCGGATCATGCGGAAATAGTCGCCAGGGCGGATATTGTGCGCCGGGGTTTCGCTGACCCGCTCAGGCACGATCCACAGGGCCAGACCGATCATCACCGGCAACAACACCATGATGAAAATACCCATGCCGCGAATGGCCGTGCTGTAGCTTTCATGCAGCACCGACTGTGTAATGACAGGGATCAGCAGCACCAGTATCATGCCGACAATATTGCCGACCTGCCAGAAGGCAAAAATCTTCGTGCGCTCATCATAATTATCCGACAGCACCGCCCCCCAACTGGCCTGACTGAGGGCGGCCATGGAAAAACCGGTATAGGTGATGAACAGCCACACCCCCAGATACAGCGCCGAGGCCCCGACCGGCGCAAGGAACAAAAAGCCCGTGGCGATAAACAGCACCGGCAGGCACAGCAGCATCCACAGCTTGAAACGCCCGAAGCGCGTACGCGTCTTGTCCATGCCCCAGCCGATCAGCGGATCGGTAAAAATATCCACCAGCCGCACCAGCATGAACACCATGCCGACCACCCCCAGATGGATGCCGATTTCCGTCGTATAATATTCGGAAATGATCACCGCCAGAGGCAGGCCAAGGGCCGCAAACGGCAGGCAAGGGCCGGTGAAGGCCAGTAATTGACGCGGTGTTACAGCACCTTTTGACGACATATGTGCCCCCATCGTGTCTGGTGGTTTGAAAGGACTCAACCCCCAAGGCCTAGCACGGTTTTTGATTGTGAACAATGTTCACTGTGCATCGTTTTCTGCATGTGTAAAAAATATCAGACATGACAGCTTAAAACCTTGACGAAACAGGATAAAAACCGGAAATATGGTTTCACATCCTATTATCTGAATTTTCTCACACTATTGCCTTTGCGCGCCAATAGTGTCCGCCCGAATTGTATCTGTATTTTTCAAAGGCTGCGAATGGACCATCATAATATCTCGCTCATTACCACCATTGCCTCCGGTTTCGGTCTGGCGCTTGTTTTCGGTTTTATTGCCGAACGGCTGAAATTACCGGCGTTGTTGGGGTATTTGCTGGCGGGTATTGCCATTGGGCCATCAACGCCGGGGTTTGTTGCCGACGTTCAGATTGCGTCGCAACTGGCGGAAATCGGCGTCATGCTGCTGATGTTCGGGGTCGGGCTGCACTTTTCACTGAATGATCTTTTGTCTGTGCGCCGTATCGCCCTGCCGGGGGCCGTGGTTCAGATGGGGCTGGCGACCCTTTTGGGAACGGGACTGGCCATGTGGTGGGGCTGGAACCTGTTTCCGGCATTCATTTTCGGCCTGTCGCTGTCCTGCGCCAGTACGGTGGTGCTGCTCAAGGCGCTTGAGGCCAGAGGTGTGCTGGAAACCCAGAACGGGCGCATAGCGGTCGGCTGGCTGGTGGTTGAGGATCTGGCGACCATTCTGGTGCTGGTGCTGATGCCGCCACTGGCGCAGATCATGGAATCCAATGCCAATGGCGGCGGTATTCCCGTCAGCCTGTTATGGACGGTCGGTCAAACCCTTCTGGGGGTGGTGATCTTTATTGCCGTAATGCTGGTCTTTGGTCGCCGCTTCCTGCCGTGGATATTGTGGCAGATTGCCCGCACCGGTTCACGCGAGCTGTTTACCCTGTCGGTCGTGGCTGCCGCCATCAGCATCGCCTGGGGGGCGGCTGAAATGTTCAGCGTTTCGTTTGCGCTGGGGGCCTTCTTCGCCGGTATGGTGATGCGTGAATCGAAATTCAGCCATCGTGCCGCCGAGGAATCCCTGCCGTTGCGTGATGCCTTTTCGGTACTGTTCTTTGTTTCGGTCGGCATGTTGTTCGACCCTGAGGTGCTGCTGCATCAGCCGGTGCATGTGCTGGGGGTCGTGGCCATTATCATCATCGGCAAATCCCTTGCTGCGGCCGCTCTGGTTCTGGCGTTCCGCTATCCACTGAACACGTCGATGATCGTTTCGGCCTCACTGGCGCAGATTGGCGAATTTTCCTTTATTCTGGCTGGCCTTGGCCTGTCGCTCGGCATCCTGCCTGAGGAGGGGATGAACCTGATTCTGGCCGGTGCGCTGATTTCCATCGGGCTTAATCCGCTGCTGTTCGCCAGTATCGAGCCGGTCAGCAAATGGGTGCTGAAACATTCGGCCACGGCGCGTAAGCTCAATGCCCGCGAAGATCCCTATGCCGAACTGCCCATGAGTACCGAACGCAAGTATCTGCATGGTCAGGTCGTGCTGGTCGGCTATGGCCGCGTCGGCAAGCGCATCGCCAATGCCCTCGAAGCCAATGACATTCCCTATGTCGTTGCCGAGCAGAACCGTGAACGGGTCGAGGACCTGCGCGAACGCGGCATTGCCGCCGTCTATGGCAATGCCACCGAGGCCGAGGTGCTTATACAGGCCCATATCGCCAATGCGGCCATGCTGGTCGTGGCAACACCCGACCTGCTCAATGTGCAGCAGATGGTCGATAACGCCCGCAAGCTGAACCCGGAAATCGAAATCGTCCTGCGCACCCACAGCGAAGACGAGATGCGCTTCCTGCGCGAAGAAAAACTGGGTGACGTTTTCTTCGGCGAGGAAGAACTGGCCAAAGGCATGACTGGCCATGTACTTCAACGCTTTGCCCCTAAGGCAGCGGCTTAAACCCTGTAAGCTCATCCCTGGTCAGATAGCGCTCGGACAGATAGGCCTTGCGGATGGCGGCTTCGGTGTTGTGTTCGCCGGGCATGATCCACTGGGTGTGCCAGGTCAGAAACCACAGCCAGTCCGCCTCAGGCCCCAGCCCGTCAGGGTCGGGGATGGGGCCGTTTTCATGCAGGCAGATGGGCACCGTATCGCCGACCTGTCCCTTGACGAACTGAAACAGCTCTTTTTGCGGGCCGTGATCCTTGGCATAGATGTCGGCACCGGCAATATCGACATATTGCCTTCCGGGGTAATAGCCGTCCTTCAGTATATGCGCATAGCCCAGCACCCAGATCAGGTTGTTCAGCTTCCGCTCGTGGGTGAAATAGGTGTGCATGGTGCGCCACAGGGCCTTGAAGGGCTCAGGGCCTGACATGCCCCACCAGAACCATTCGCCGGTAAATTCGTGCAGGGGCCGCCACAGAACCGGCACCCCCTTGTCGCGCAGCACCGTCAGATTGTCAGCGATAATGGCCATATCACGCCACAGGGCCGCATGTTCCGGCGTGCCATCGGTAAGGGCGGCCGGCAGGTCGAAATAGGTCTGTGAATTCTTGTAACCGGTACCAAGCAACGGATTGCCCCAATGCCAGCAGATAGACGGTATGCCGTTCGCCTGCCTGTACCAGCGGGCCGCGCGCCGGTTGAGGCCCCTGTAATCCCTGGGGTCGATATAATCCAGACCGCGAATGGCCGGAAGTTTGCCTGTCAGGCGCCTGAGGTAATTCAGCTCATAACGCGACCCGCGTTTCCATGTCGATTCCTGCTGACCGGTCAGGGTTTTCTGACCATAGATGCGCCACAGATAATCATATAGCGCCCGGGCCTCCGCCGATGGCTCAGGCACGCTCAACTGCCCTTTTTGCGGTAGAAACACAGGCGCCGCCGAAGCAGCGGCGGCCGCCAGAACGGGCAGGGCGCTCAGGCCGCTGACAACGGCACGACGGGACAGGGTCATTGGGGTTTCCTCATGTGTTATGAGGAATAAATAAATTTGAAATACAAATTAAGCAAGCGTCTTACATCACGGCCGGGTAAAGGATTCTGCCATCGTCCTGAACTACAGCCCCTGCCGTCAGCCGCGCGGGCTCGGTGCGGCCCGCCCCCATGATATGGAACACCGTCTGACCTCTGGCCAGAAGATAGTCGGCGACAATGCGGCGATGACAGCGCCACCATACCGCTTCCGAACACATCAGGGCCGAGCGCTGCCCCTGTCCCGTCGCGATCAGTTGCGTCAGGTCTGTCTGAAACGGCTCGGTCAGGGCATAGTCGGCATAGTTATGAAAGCTGTCATTCGTCCAGAAACCATTGACCTCTGCGGGCAGGGCGCGGCCCTTGCCCCTTAGCCCGCCCAGCGCCGCCCTGTGGCAATAGCTGATCTGAACGGCGCTGAGGGTTTCAGGTAACAACTGTTTGTTGAACTGCGGATTGGCGCGTGACATGGGAATCTTGCGGATATCCACCAGTTGCGCGATCCCGTTTTCACGCAGCAGATCGACAAAAACCTCAACAGGCCGGCTGGAATGACCGATAGTGTAAAAGGGCTGGGCGTTCATCTACATAAAGGTGAGGGCGCTGCCCTTATGTGCGGCAATATGCTCGGTCTTGTCGCTTTTGATCTCATATTGCGGATTGTCTTCGGACGCCCTTCGGGTGTGCCCCTTATAGTCGAAATCGCGCGTATGGACGGCAATAATCTTGCCTGAAACCCGACCGGCTTCGGAGTTCCACTGCACATGGTCGCCGATTTTGAAAGACTTGTTCATGTCATAGCCTCATGCCTAACCTGACCCGCCTGACGGAGACTATAGGGCGGCAATAAGCCTATTATGAGGCGCTGAGGACAAGATAGCCCGAAAGGGTGGCAACGGAGGCCAGGGTGGACATCAGCACCACCCGTCCGGTCAGGCCCGCTTCCCGATCATAAAAGGCCGCCAGCATGAACGGCCCCGTACCGGTCGGCAAGGCCGCCAACAGCACGGCCAGATGTGTAAGGATCGGCGACAGGTGCAAAAGCGGTACCGCAATGATCCAGGTGACTACCGGCTGCACAATCAGCTTCAGTCCAACCAGTATGCCCGTGGTTGACAGGCGCACCGTCTTGCCTGTGCCTGTCTTTGGGCCTGTGCCTGTCTTTGGTTCTGTGCCAGTCTCCGCAAGGAACAGACCCAGCGCGATCAGAGCGCAGGGCGAGGCAGCCCCGCCCAGCAGCTTGAGGAAGGCCTGAACCGGCGTGGGCAGGGCGATCCCCGACAGCATCACCAAAGCCCCCAGAACCGGCGCGACCAGCAGCGGATTTTTCATCAGGGATATAAGGGTTTTGCGCCATATATCACGGCGCTGGCTTCCCGTTTGCAGGTGACTTTCGATCAGGATGATGGCCACGGCAAACAGGACACAGACCGTGAGAAGCGTAGCGATCAGGGTCGGCCCCATACCAGTCTGCCCGACCAGGGACAGCACCAGCGGAAAGCCGACAAAGCCCGTATTGGCATAGCTGGCGTTCAGCGCATCAATGGCGGCATCGGCCAGAGGCCGCCCCTGCCGCATCCGCCACAACAGGGTGCCGCCGAAAATGACCGCGCAACCAAGCGTGAAGGCGGCGATAAAGCCCGGCTGCCAGAGGTCGTCCGGTCTGGCATTGGCCATGATGTCGAACAACAATGCCGGTAAGGCCAGACAGACCACCAGACGGTTGATTTCCCGCGTCGCCTCCGGCCCCAGCGCGCCCGTCTTGCGCGCGGCCCATCCGCCGAAAATAAGGGCAAAGATCGGCAGGACAATAAGCAGGTTGGTCAGCATGGGTCTGAAGCGGGACTGGGCTTTGAAAAGGGCAAAACCTTGCCTAATGCCGTTTATCAATATAATCCAATATCTATAATATGCCTGAATAATACCTGAGAGGTATCAATGGACACGCGCCATATGCGTTATTTCGTGGCTCTGGCGGAAACCCTGCATTTCGGACAGGCTGCCGCGCGCCTGAACATGAGCCAGCCGCCTTTCAGCCGTCAGATCGCTGCGATTGAAAAAACACTGGGCGTCAAGCTGTTTGAGCGCACCTCGCGCAAGGTCGAACTGACGGCCGCCGGAACGCATTTCCTCAGGGATTGCCGCGACGTGCTGGATCGTTTCGCTTCGGCCTGTCGTGATACGCAACTGGTCGCCAAGGGCATGAAGGGCGAACTGCGGCTGGGCTTCATGATGCATGCCGCTCAGGCCATCGTGCCGTCACTGGTGCGGCGCTTTTCCGACGCATGGCCCGATATTCGCCTTGTCCTCGAAGAACGCATCCCGACCGACATAGACGACATGCTGCTTGAGGGGCAACTGGATGCGGCCATCACTTTTGGCGGTACCCCAGCGGCGCATCTGCGCACACATCTGTTGTCGCGTGATCGTTTGCAGGCCATCATGCCCGCAGACCATGCCCTGACTCAGCGTGACCTCATCGAGGCCGCAGATTTGCAGGATCAGAGATTGATTGCCGCACCGGCCACCGTGGCCCCGACCCTGAGAACCGCCATCAGCACCTATTGCGCCGCAGGCGGTATTATCCCGCATTTTGCCTTTGAACCTCGCCTTCAGCAGACGATCATCCGCCTTGTGGCCGAGGGTCTGGGCATGGCCCTGATCCCTCAGTCTCTGTGTGCCGGTCTTGGCCAGACGGTTATATCGAAGCCTCTGGCCAATGCGCCGGAATTTGACGTGGTGCTGTGCGCCCCCATTGCCAGTCCTCAGCCCGCCGTTACCCGACTGTTTGAGGTGGCCGCAACCCTGTATGCGGCCTGAGTCCTATACCATAGGTGTGCGCCGGAGCCATTTCACCGCCAGCCACCGGCGGACAGGTTCGTCGTAAAGTTTCAGGCAAACCCAGGCAAGAGTGACGGCGGTTATGAAGACGCCTGCGCCGACCAGTGCGCCTTGAGCCGCCGGAATCTTATGATCCACGACCCAGCCGGTATAGATGTAAATCAGCGGATAATGGGTAATATATAGCGGGTAGGACAGGTCACCGAAGAAGCGGGCGAGGCGGACGGACGGGCCGTCGGCATTCTTTTCACCGGCACCAATGGCGACGATCAGCGGAAAGAGGAAAATGACACAGGCCGCTTCGTAAAGCCCGTTGAGCCAGAGCTTTTCTGTGCCGCCGAAACGGGGCAGGGACAGGGCGATGATCAGCAGCAGGCTACAGACGGCAAAGCCGTTGGGCAGCCGGATCCGCTTACCGAGGCGCATCAGCAGCACGCCTGCGAAGAAGGGGAAGCACACACGCGTCAGGCCGATCTGGATGCCTTCGGGCGTCAGCGCCCAGCCGCCGATCAGGTCGCCACGCGGGCCAAAAACCGCCAGCCCGATCAGGGCGGCGGCGGCCAGGGCCACGAGAACGCCAAGCCCCTTATTGGGCAGTCTGCGCAGGCCCACCGCATAGAGCACATTGGCGATATATTCATAGAACAGCGACCAGGCTGGCCCGTTCAGCGGATAGGTTTCATCCCAGCCGCGCACATCCGCAGACGGCCGCAACGGGATCATGGTGAAACCGATCAGCATGACGATAATGACCTGCCAGACGGTCGCCGCTTCCTGTTTGGGGAAGATGGAATAGTGCTGCAATCCGAACAGAAGGGCACCGATCAAACTGCCAATAAGGATCATCGGCTGAAGCCGGATCAGGCGGCGTTTGTAAAAGGCCCACTGGCTCATGCCCGCCGCCCAGCGGTCGTCATAGGCATAGGCCACGACAAAACCGGATAACAGAAAGAAGAAATCCACCGCCAGATAGCCGTGATTGATGATCTGGTTCTGGGGGCTGCCGCCGGCATAGGCCTCGAACAGGTGAAATATCACCACCATCAGCGAAGCCACACCGCGTAATCCGTCAAGAATGACATAGTGGCTCCGGGCCGGAGCAGAGGCGTCGGTAGTTGTCGCTGTGGAAGGCATGAGGTTCCGCCTGATAGGTTTCATATTGAATAGGCAGCCGTTTTACGGCGTTACGCTATCCATCAAAGGATTTGACGCTATTGTCAAACAAGCGCAATGATTATCTATTTGCGGGGAGGGGGAAATGCATTGGATCGGCAAAACCATCATAATATCGGGTATGGTTTTGGTAGCTATTAGTCTGTACGGCAAGAGCGATACGAAGACCGTGCAGATTGACCATCATGTATTTATCGTTCCGAAAGAATACCTGATACAAGGTTCAATCCCCTGGTTACCCGCAAGTCAGCATGATGGCCTTATGTTTTATCTTAATCCAAAGGCACCACTTCAGGATCGAAACAGCGTTTTAATCCAATCTTCTACTGTTAAATGCCCACACAGTGAACTTAGAAAGTTGACGCCTCAGCCGTCCGCTTGCAACTTAGTACTTAGGGACGTAATAAATCAAAGAGAAGAAATAGAAAAAATTTATCCATATAATGATTCCACTCAGTGGCTGTATCGCGTGAAAGGTGGCAAGAACCAAGGTTTCGTAGTAGCACACTGCTCTCCTATGGGGGATGGCGATGGCCTTTGTTATTCGTTAAGCAAATATGGTGATTTTATATATTCAGTAGGCTTAAAAGACAGTGAAATGGAAATGTTTCCAGATATACAGAAGAAAGTATTTGAATTAATATCCTCATGGGAAAAGAAATAATTTTCTTAAAATGGTGAATTATGTTGAAATTAATAGTTTTGTCTTTTTTGTTTTTTTTCATTCATAATTACATTTTTTATAGGTTTATTTCTTTTTTATCTCTCATTGGCAGAATCTTGTATAATGTTTCAGAAACCATAGGAATTATTCTAATTTTCTTATTATTATATCCAATTTTATTCGGGTGCATGGCGTATTTTGCATATAAAAATTTTAAAAATTCTAATTTTATAAAATTATATGCATATGGAAAAGCGACGCTTTTTGTATCTATATTTACAGTTATTATCTTATTTTTATTCAGATAATAGATTTAGCTAACGGGATATGTACTTTGTGCTTCATCATCGTTACAGGGAAGTCGCACTTCATTCTTGAATCCACCCAGCTACAAGAAAACGGCGCATAATATATCTTATGGGAAATTATACTATCAGAATGACAATTCTGTGAGGCTTGGTACGTCGATGTCACGCATAATTGTCATATTTATTATGGCGGATTGCGGAGAATTTGATAGGCATTGACGGGAAAAGACAATGCGCCGTCATAAAGGATGACGGGACACATAAAAAGGCAGGTTCATGCGCGATAAGGTCGAACGTCGTCAGTTTCTCAAAACCTTCGGACTGGGGGCTGCGGGTGCCGCAAGCGTCCTGCCTGCGCAGGCTCAGCAAACATCAGATGTCAGTCTCTCAAGCAAAGGTCTTTCAAGCGACAGTTTCCGCGTGCGGTTCGATCCGGCCAATGGCGCGGTGTGTGAAATTTCCAATCCGGCCGATCCGCACGGCATGAACTGGGTCAGTGGCCCGAGCAATGCGCCCTGGCAATTGCGGTCGGCACAATGGGGTCTGGGGTTCGTCGATATGGGCGCGCCGTTCCTGCATCGTGGGCGCTGGGAAGCGCCGGATTCGGTACACACAGACGGCCGTTCGGCGCGGATAACCTATCGTGTCGGGGCGCTCAGGCTGGAGGTTATCCGCATCCTCGAAGGCAGGCTGTTTACCGAGCGCTATGTCTTTACCAATACCGGTGACAAGGTTCTGAACCTCAGTCGGCCCGACCATATGGGGGCGGCCATCCATGTGCCTTTCAATGATCATTATACCGGTGTGCCCGATGTCCTGCATCACCGCTGCCATACCCATATCTGGGCGGGAGGCACGTCCTCGTGGGTGGCGGCGCTGCGTATGGGCGGTGAAGCCCCTCACCTGGGGCTGGTGCTGACGGAGGGCTATCTGGCGGGGTATGGCAATACGGGCCGTGATCCGGTAACCTCATCCAATACGCGCGGTGCTTTTGTTGTGCATCCCGGACTCCAGCAACTGGCGGCCGGCGAAAGTCAGGCCATCGGCTGGACGTTGTTCTGGCATACGGGCTGGGAGGATTTTCTTACGCAGTGTGCTGAACATTCCGCTGCCTTCGTGCAGGTCGATGCCAGCCATTATACGGTCTTTGCCGGTGAAAGCGTCGATGTCTCGCTGCGCGGACAGGCAACGGCGACGACGCAACTGAAGGTGGGGAAAACGACCCTGCCCTTCACCGGTGGCAAGGCACGGTTCAGGCCTGAACGCACGGGAGAGATTACCGCACGGCTGGTGTCGCCGGAAGGCCGTGACGCTGTGGTGCGGCTGAATGTCGTGCCGCCGCTAAATGAGCTTATCGGGGCGCGGGTCAATTATATCGTTGATCGCCAACAGGTAAACGACCCTGCCGATGCGCGTGACGGGGCCTTTGTCGTCTATGATACCGATGCCAATGTACAGGTGCTGTTCGATAAGATGTCCGATCGTAACGAAGGGCGGGAACGTCTGGGCATGGGGGTGCTTCTGGCGCAGTGGCTGCGGCGGCAGCCCGTGAAAGCGCCCAAACTGGTTGCGGCGCTTGAGCGCTATTACCGCTTCGTGTCGCAAAAGCTCCAGAGACCTGACGGTTATGTTCTGAATGGCATCAATTCGGATCGTGAGCGGCTGTATAACTGGCCATGGGTGGCGACATTTTATCTGGAATATGCGCGGCTTACCGGGTCGAAGTCTGCCTATGCGGCCTTTGTGAAAACCATCGAAAGCTATTATGCGCATGGCGGTGCAGATTTCTATCCTATCCAGTTACCGGTTTTCAGCGGGGTGCGCGGCCTGAAAGCTGCCGGAATGACCGCCGATGCCGAGCGTATTCAGGATCTGTTTATCGCGCACGGCAAGAAACTGATGGCGCGCGGCACCGCCTATCCCACAAGCGAAGTCAATTACGAGCAGTCCATTGTCGGGCCTGCGGCGGCTATTTTGCTTGAGCTTTATCGCCTTACCGGTGACGAACAGTGGCTTCAGGCCGCCCGTCCGCATGTCGATCTGCTGGCCCTGTTCAACGGCCGCCAGCCGGATCACCACATGAATGACATCGCTATCCGGCACTGGGATGCCTATTGGTTTGGCAAGTTCAAAACCTGGGGCGATACCTTTCCGCATTACTGGTCGGCGATTACGGCAGGGGTCTTTCATCATTATGCCATAGCCACCGGCGAGCAAAAGTGGGCCATACGCGCCGACAATATTATCCGCAATAATCTCAGTCTGTTTACCGCAGAGGGCAAGGGGTTTGCGGCCTTTGTCTATCCGTTGACGGTCAATGGCGGCGCGGGGCATTTTGCCGATCCCTATGCCAATGATCAGGATTGGGCGCTGGTATTTGCCTTGCAGATCAGGGATGAGGCCGAGGCCTGATTAGGGCCTTAATTAGCGAGCAGGATAGGCACGAAGGATTCCTGAGTTCACGGGCGGGATTATGCAAAAACGGATAATGACCTTTGTGACGGTGACGGGCCTGATTGCAGCCTCAGCGGCGCTGGCGGATGAGGCCATATCGACGCGCACGGTTGCCCGTCCGGCGGAGGCGGTAGTGACAAAGGCACCGGTGACAGACCGGACGCCTGCGGTGTCGGCGCTGTCTCAGGATCAGGTTCTGGCGCAGATATCGGGCCTTGGGACCATAGAACGCACCCGCACCCTGCCCTTTGGCGTATATGATACTGAGGAAACCTTGCCCGATCTGGCGGACACGCGGCGGATACATACCGAAATGGGGGCCAGTATTGGCACGGGCGGCTATCGCAGCGGCTTTATGGCTTCGACGATTCCGCTGGGGGATAACGGGCTTCTGGGCATAGCCATCGGCGTGACGGATCACGGCAGCAGGCTCTATGATTATGGCTATTCTCCCTATGGCAGGCATGGCGGAGGCATCTATGGCGGAACGGGGACGTCCCGCAGCCTGAGTATTTCCGGCAGCTACCGGTTCGAGGGGGCAGAACCGTGTCAGGCGCGCCCGTCCATGCCTGACGCTTCGGTGGATACACAGGGTTTCGGTCGCGGCCATTCGGGGTGCGAAGGGGCGGATTAGGGCGTTGTTTTGTGCATACTGACCGATATAACCGCTTAAATTATATGGAAATTTGTGCGAATCATTATCAGTTAAATATGGCTTGAAAAGGCATTTTGCCGCCCATATATCAAACAAAGCCGATTATTTTTGTTTCTCATTTCATAAGCAGGGTCGCCATGTCTTTTGAACTCCCCCCCCTTCCCTATGCCGCAGATGCCCTTGAGCCGCACATGTCGGCCAACACCTTCAGCTATCACCACGCCAAGCACCATAAGGCCTATGTCGATAACCTGAACAAGCTGATCGCGGGCACCGAGTTTGAAGGCAAGAGCCTTGTTGAGGTCGTGAAGGCTTCCGAAGGCAACAATCAGGGCGTATTCAACAATGCCGCTCAGGTCTGGAACCACACCTTCTTCTGGCATTCGATGTCGCCCAATGGCGGCGGTCAGCCGACCGGCAGGATTGCCGAAAAGATCGCGGCGGACTTCGGTTCGTTCGATGCCTTTGCCGAAGCCTTCAAGACCGCCGGTGCGACGCAGTTCGGTTCGGGCTGGGCCTGGCTGGTGCTGGGGCAGGACGGCAAGCTGAAGGTCGTCAAGACCGCTAATGCCGAAACCCCGTTCACCAAGGGCGACAAGCCGATCCTGACCATCGATGTGTGGGAACATGCCTATTACCTCGACTATCAGAACCTGCGTCCGAAGTTCATCGAGACCTATCTCAACAGCCTCGTGAACTGGGAATTTGCCAATGCGAACCTTGAGGGGCCGTTACATCCCGGCGTCTAGGTTTTTGAAAACAGGCTGATTTTGGAAAAACGGGGCAATTTTGTCCCGTTTTTTTATTTCCAAACGGCTATGCTCGGGCCGGATAGGGAAGAGGATTCGCCATGCTCGATGCCAAAGGCTTTGATTCTCAGGCCGATACCAATGACACGGCCACCGAGCTGCTGCGTCTGGCGCAAAAATGCGGCTGGACGCTGACCACGGCGGAAAGCTGCACCGGCGGGCTGATTTCAGCGGCCCTGACCCGCGTGTCGGGGGCTTCGGGTAATTTTCATGAAGCCTATGTCACCTATTCCAACGAGGCCAAGGCGCGGCTACTGGGGGTGCCTGAGCTGACGATCGTCGAATATGGCGCGGTCAGTGTCGAAACGGCGCACGCTATGGCCGAAGGTGCTTTAAAGGCCGCCAGTGCCGATCTGGCCATGAGTGTCACCGGCATAGCCGGCCCGAATGGCGGCACGGAACAAAAGCCGGTGGGCATGGTCTGTTTCGGTCTGGGGTACAAGGACGCAGACGGCGTTGTCCGTTCACAGGCGACGGTGCATATTTTCGAGAACAGAGGCCGCGACTATATCCGTGAACAGTCGGTGCGCTTTGCCCTGCAATGGGCGCTGAGGCACCTCAGGACTGTGGCGGCGCAGGCGTGACGTGACCATAAAGCTGATGGGCGCGGTGTTCAAAAACGCTCATCAGCTTGCTGACGGCCAGATTGAAATTGGCCTTCAGCATGGCATTGAGCAGCGGGTTTTTGAAATCCATATCCATGTCAAAATCAATGCGCGTGCCACGTTCGGTCGCCGTAAAGCGCCACAGCCCATCGAGCCGCTTCAGCGGCCCGCGCAACAGTCCCATATGGATGGTATGTCCGCTTTCCTGCCGCGTGACGCGGGTGGAGAAGCGTTCCGACAGCATCTTGAAGCCGACGGAGACATCGGCATCGAATACGGAGGCCCCTTCGTCAGAGGCTTGCGGATTATAGGTGCGTAGCGACGTAATCCACGGAATGAACTCAGGATAGCGCTGCACATCACCGACCATACGCCAGAGATCTTCGGCCCTGTAGGGCAGGACGCGATCCAGATGGAAGCGCGCCATTTCAGCGGCCTGCGACCTGAGCGTCACGCGCCGCGCGCAGGCGTTCAAAGTCTTCGCCCGCATGGTGCGATGAACGTGTAAGCGGCGAGGACGACACCATCAGGAAGCCCTTGGCACGGGCGATGGATTCATAAGCCTTGAACTCATCGGGCGTGACGAAACGGTCGATGGCCGCATGTTTGCGCGTCGGTTGCAGATACTGGCCGATGGTGATGAAGTCGATACCGGCGGAACGCATATCGTCCATCACCTGCATGACCTCTTCCTTGGTTTCCCCAAGGCCGACCATAATGCCGGATTTGGTGAATTGCGACGGGTCGCGTTCCTTGACGCGCTCAAGCAGGCGCAGGGAATGGAAATAGCGCGCACCGGGACGGATTTTCAGATAGTTGCGCGGCACGGTTTCCAGATTGTGATTGAACACGTCCGGTTTGGCGTCGATGACGATTTCCGCCGCCCCGTCCTTGCGCAGGAAGTCCGGCGTCAGGATTTCGATGGTCGTTTTCGGCGACTGGGCGCGAATCTGGCGGATGACTTCGGCAAAGTGGTTGGCCCCGCCATCGCTCAGGTCGTCAC
>Ga0222423_1000658_pt1 | contig 20858 bp, 27 predicted proteins | sample 3A0metagenome_FD_182472 | JGI IMG/M metagenome (GOLD analysis project Ga0222423, IMG submission 182472) | Enriched microbial communities from leaf-cutter ant dump, University of Wisconsin, Madison, United States - 3A0 (version 2) | ecosystem: Environmental > Terrestrial > Nest > Insects nest >...
CGCACCGGTAAGGGCCAGAAGAAGACCCGCGCCCTGAAGCGACTTAAGGTTGTTAACGCCTTCTTGACCACCGACAACAAGCCAGAGTCGATGGTGCTGGATGCAGTTCCAGTTATTCCACCAGACCTGCGCCCAATGGTTCAGCTTGACGGTGGACGTTTTGCGACGTCCGACCTCAACGACCTGTACCGTCGCGTGATCAACCGTAACAACCGCCTCAAGCGCCTCCTCGACCTCGGTGCACCCGAGATCATCGTTAACAACGAGAAGCGCATGCTTCAGGAGGCCGTTGACTCACTGTTCGACAACGGCCGTCGTGGACGTCCCGTGACCGGACCGGGTAACCGCCCGCTGAAGTCGATCTCCGACATGCTCAAGGGTAAGCAGGGACGTTTCCGTCAGAACCTCTTGGGTAAGCGCGTTGACTACTCAGGTCGTTCGGTTATCGTTGTTGGTCCCCAGCTCAAGTTGCACCAGTGTGGTCTGCCAAAGCAGATGGCACTCGAGCTCTTCAAGCCTTTTGTTATGAAGCGCTTGGTTGACCTCAACCACGCCCAGAACATCAAGTCGGCAAAGCGCATGGTTGAGCGTGGTCGTTCGGTTGTGTGGGATGTCCTCGAAGAGGTCATCACGGAGCACCCAGTTCTTCTGAACCGTGCACCAACCCTGCACCGCCTTGGTATCCAGGCATTTGAGCCGCAGCTTGTTGAGGGTAAGGCAATCCACCTGCACCCACTCGTTTGTGCTGCATTCAACGCCGACTTCGACGGTGACCAGATGGCAGTGCACCTGCCGCTGTCTTCGGAAGCTCAGGCAGAGGCTCGTATCCTCATGCTCTCGAGCAACAACATTCTGAAGCCTTCGGATGGACGCCCAGTGACCATGCCTTCTCAGGACATGATCATTGGTCTGTTCCACCTGACTTCTGACCGCGAAAACCCACTCGGTGAAGGCCGTGCGTTCTCCTCGGTTTCGGAAGCCATCATGGCTTTTGACGCTGGTGAACTCGACTTGAACGCTGTGGTCAAGATCCGTATGGACGACCTCGTTCCGCCAAAGAGCGGGTTTGAGGCTCCAGAGGGTTGGGAACTCGGACAGCCAATCTTGTTTGAGACCACTCTGGGTCGTGCGCTGTTCAACGAGTTGCTTCCGGTTGACTTCCCCTACGTGAACACCGTAGTGGACAAGAAGAAGCTCGGTCAGATCGTCAACGAGCTTGCCGAGACCTACCCCAAGGTTGATGTGGCTGAATCGCTTGATGCGCTGAAGGCTGCCGGCTTCAAGTGGGCAACCCGTTCCGGTGTGTCCATTGCGATTTCGGATGTTGCAACTCCTGCCATCAAGGCAGAAATCCTTGCTGAGCACGAGGAGCGTGCACTAAAGATCCAGCAGCAGTTTGATCGCGGTTTGATCACGGACGATGAGCGTCGTCAGGAGCTTATCGAGATCTGGACTCAGGCAACTGACAAGGTTGCTAAGGCGATGCAGGAGAACTTCCCAGCACGCAACACCGTGTTCCGCATGGTCGGTTCCGGTGCGCGTGGTAACTGGATGCAGGTTCGTCAGATCGCTGGTATGCGTGGTCTGGTGGCAAACCCTAAGGGTGACATCATTCCTCGTCCTATTAAGTCCAACTACCGTGAAGGCCTCTCGGTTCTCGAGTACTTCATCGCAACCCACGGTGCCCGTAAGGGTCTGGCTGACACGGCACTTCGTACGGCAGACTCCGGTTACCTTACCCGTCGTCTCGTTGACGTTTCGCAGGATGTTATCGTTCGCGAGGACGACTGTGGAACCGAACGCGGTTTGACGCTGCCTGTTGGTGAGGACATCGGCGACGGTACCTTGGTGCGGCACGAGAAGGTCGAGCAGTCGATCTACACTCGTACGCTTGCACAGGATGTCGAGGTTGATGGCGAGATCATCGGTCGGGCCGGTGAGGACGTCGGTGACGTACTCATTGACCGTCTCATTGCGGCTGGTGTTGAGAACCTTAAGGTTCGTTCCGCGCTGACCTGTGAGTCCCGTGTTGGTATTTGTGCCAAGTGCTACGGTCGTTCGCTGGCTACTGGGAAGCTTGTTGACATTGGTGAGGCTGTGGGTATTATCGCCGCGCAGTCCATCGGTGAGCCTGGTACCCAGTTGACCATGCGCACGTTCCACACCGGTGGTGTGGCTTCCGCTGATGACATTACGCAGGGTCTGCCACGTATTACGGAACTCTTTGAGGCTCGTACGCCTAAGGGTGAGGCTCCGATCGCTGAGTACACCGGTCGTATCGCTATCGATGACTCCGAGCGCAGCCGCCGTATCACGCTGACCCCGAACGACGGCTCCGAGGAGATCGTTTACCAGGTGTCTAAGCGTGCGCGTCTGCTCGTTCAGGACGGCTCTGAGGTAGCAGTTGGTACCCAGCTTGTTCAGGGTGCGGTTGACCCCAAGAAGGTTCTGCGTATCCTCGGCCCACGTCAAACTCAGAAGCACCTGGTTGACGAGGTCCAGCACGTGTACCGTTCGCAGGGTGTGGATATCCACGACAAGCACATTGAGGTTATCGTGCGCCAGATGCTGCGTCGCGTAACCGTGCTTGACTCCGGCTCCACTGACCTGCTGCCAGGTGAACTCGCTGAGCGTTCTCGCTTCGAAGAAGCGAACCGCAACGCACTTGCCACCGGTGGTACTCCTGCTTCTGGACGTCCAGAACTCATGGGTATTACCAAGGCTTCGCTTGCAACCGAGTCCTGGCTGTCGGCGGCCTCCTTCCAGGAGACCACGCGCGTGCTTACTGAGGCGGCTATGTCTGGCCGTCGTGACCCACTCCTTGGCCTCAAGGAAAACGTCATCCTCGGTAAGCTCATCCCGGCCGGTACCGGTTTGCCGCGTTACCGTGGCGCAGAGGTTGAACCCACGGAGGAAGCCAAGGCTGAGTTGTACCCGAGCTTTGGTTACGACGAGATCGATTTCTCTGGAATCGGTCTTGGTTCTGGTGACTCCATTCCACTGGATGACCTTGAGTTCCCAGACTTCCGCTGATCGGTTGATCTGACACAGAGGAGGGCCCGGCATCATCGCCGGGCCCTCCTTTTGTTGCATTACCTGATTTTCGACGACTCGCCCGGCCCCGCAGCACACGCCCACCGAGTGTGCTGGTTCCGTAAGCGAATTACCCAAGCCGGGGTGTCGTCGAAAATTGTGGTGGCAATGACCAAGATCACGCGTGCCAGTGGGCCAATATTCTTTGACGGCTGGGTGCCGGGTGGGTAGACTAAACAACTGTGCGTACCATCTGTGCGCGCCCAAAACACCGCTCTTAACGTTGGCAAGTCCGTAGGACACCAATCGTTGCGGCGTTAACTGGTCAACAGATTCGAGATATGGCTGTCAGTGCCATGCTGGAACCTGCTGATCGATCTCACGAGAGAATTGGGCCGCCGCACCTTTAGGTATTCATCCCCGCAGTGTGACTGACAGGCGCGCGGGGCCATCGAGCCGGTGGTACGTGGCGATCATTGACAGCTTTCCGCTGTGGGTCTTTTCCGCGTGCGCCTGCATGCGATGGGCTGTCAATAGACCATAGAAGCCCGCGTTTCCATTTCATTGCTGCGACGGGCTCTTAATGACACGGAGTTGTAGTGCCCACTATTCAGCAGCTCGTCCGTAAGGGGCGGACGTCGAAGGTCGGGAAGTCCAAGACTCCCGCCCTCAAGGGTTCCCCTCAGCGGCGCGGTGTGTGCACCCGCGTCTACACCACCACCCCAAAGAAGCCAAACTCAGCTCTCCGTAAGGTAGCTCGTGTGAAGCTTTCGAGCGGCGTAGAAGTTACCGCTTACATCCCAGGTGTTGGTCACAACCTCCAGGAGCACTCGATCGTGCTCGTTCGTGGTGGTCGTGTTAAGGACCTTCCGGGTGTTCGTTACAAGGTTATCCGCGGTGCACTTGACACCCAGGGTGTTAAGAACCGTAAGCAGGCTCGTTCCCGCTACGGCGCAAAGAAGGAGAAGAACTGAAATGCCTCGTAAAGGCCCAGCTCCTAAGCGTCCGCTGATCGTAGACCCAGTCTATGGTTCGCCAGTGGTGACGCAGCTTATCAACAAGGTTCTCCTCGACGGCAAGAAGTCGACCGCTGAAGCGATCGTCTACGGTGCACTTGAGGGCGTACGCGAGAAGACCGACGCTGACCCAGTAGTCGCTCTGAAGCGTGCACTGGAGAACATTCGTCCAGCGCTTGAGGTCCGTTCCCGCCGCGTCGGTGGTGCTACGTACCAGGTGCCAGTCGAGGTTCGCCCAGCACGTGCGACCACTCTTGCGCTGCGCTGGCTTACCGACTACTCACGCGCTCGTCGTGAGAAGACGATGACCGAGCGTCTCATGAACGAGATCCTCGACGCATCCAACGGTCTTGGTGCTGCTGTAAAGCGCCGCGAAGACATGCACAAGATGGCCGAATCGAACAAGGCATTCGCCCACTACCGCTGGTAAGACTCTGCGGTGCCTCGCTCGGCGAGGCACCGCGTCTAACCGCGGTTGGCGAACACGCGTTGTTCCTACCCACTCAAAGAGGTAACTCGTGGCACTTGACGTGCAGACTGACCTGAAGAAGGTCCGTAACATCGGCATCATGGCACACATTGATGCTGGAAAGACCACCACCACTGAGCGCATCCTGTTCTACACGGGTGTGAACTACAAGATTGGTGAAACTCACGACGGCGCGTCGACGATGGACTGGATGGAGCAGGAGCAGGAGCGCGGTATCACCATTACCTCCGCGGCTACCACTTGCTACTGGCACGAAAACCAGATCAACATCATCGACACACCTGGTCACGTTGACTTCACCGTTGAGGTGGAGCGTTCGCTCCGCGTCCTCGACGGCGCCGTTGCTGTCTTCGACGGCAAGGAGGGTGTTGAGCCTCAGTCAGAGACCGTGTGGCGTCAGGCTGACAAGTACAACGTTCCGCGCATCTGCTTTGTCAACAAGATGGACAAGCTGGGCGCAGACTTCTACTTCACCGTGAAGACGATCGTTGACCGCCTTAAGGCCAAGCCACTCGTTATTCAGCTTCCAATCGGTGCTGAAAACGACTTCATCGGCATGGTTGACCTCATCGAGCAAAAGGCATACGTCTGGCGCGGTGAGACCAAGATGGGTGAAGCCTACGCAACTGAAGAAATCCCTGCGGACTTGGTTGAGAAGGCTGCGGAATACCGCGCCCAGCTCATCGAAGACATTGCCGAAGCCGATGAGGCGCTTCTTGAGAAGTACCTCGGCGGCGAGGAACTGACCGTTGCGGAAATCAAGTCAGGTATCCGTAAGCTTGTTATCGCCGGTGAGGCATTCCCAGTTCTATGCGGTTCCGCATTCAAGAACAAGGGTGTCCAGCCAATGCTTGACGCTGTGATCGACTACCTCCCATCGCCACTGGATGTGCCTGCAGTTGAAGGCCACGCAGCGAACGATGAAGAGAAGGTTATCGAGCGTCACGCAGACTCGACCGAGCCTTTCTCCGCGCTAGCTTTCAAGGTTGCAGCCCACCCATTCTTTGGAAAGCTCACCTACGTTCGCGTTTACTCCGGCAAGGTTTCTTCCGGCGCTCAGGTTGTTAACGCAACCAAGGGTAAGAAGGAACGCATTGGAAAGCTTTTCCAGATGCACTCCAACAAGGAAAACCCTGTTGAAGAGGCGACTGCAGGTCACATCTACGCGTTCATTGGTTTGAAGGACACCACTACTGGTGACACCCTCTGTGACCCACAGAACCAGGTGATCCTTGAGTCGATGACCTTCCCAGAGCCAGTTATCTCGGTGGCGATTGAGCCAAAGACGAAGGCTGACCAGGAAAAGCTCTCGACTGCAATTCAGAAGCTTGCTGAAGAGGACCCAACCTTCCGCGTCAACCTTGACGAGGACACTGGCCAGACGATCATCGCAGGTATGGGTGAACTTCACCTCGACATCCTCGTTGACCGTATGCGCCGTGAGTTCAAGGTTGAGGCTAATGTTGGTAAGCCTCAGGTTGCATACCGCGAGACCATTCGCCGTGTTGCTGAGAAGATCGACTACACCCACAAGAAGCAGACCGGTGGATCTGGTCAGTTCGCAAAGGTGCAGGTAACCTTCGAACCACTCGACACCACGGAAGGCGAGCTCTACGAGTTCTCCAACGAGGTCACCGGTGGACGCATTCCACGTGAGTACATTCCATCCGTTGATGCTGGTATTCAGGCAGCAATGGAGCAGGGTGTTCTCGCTGGCTTCCCACTCGTCGGTGTGAAGGCCCGTCTGCTTGACGGTGCTTACCACGACGTTGACTCGTCAGAAATGGCATTCAAGATTGCCGGTACCATGGTGCTCCGCGAGGGTGCCAAGCGTGCCGACCCGGTACTTCTCGAGCCAGTTATGGCCGTTGAGGTGCGTACTCCTGAGGAGTACATGGGCGATGTTATCGGTGACATCAACTCACGCCGTGGAATGATCCAATCCATGGAAGATGCAACCGGTGTCAAGGTCGTCCGTGCACAGGTACCATTGTCAGAGATGTTCGGATACATCGGTGACCTGCGGTCGAAGACCCAGGGTCGTGCAGTGTATTCGATGCAATTCGACAGCTATGCCGAGGTTCCTCGCGTAGTTGCCGATGAGATCATCAAGAAGACCCGGGGCGAGTGAGTTCCCCACAGGTCGTACTGTAAAATAACAACACATCAACCTGTAGCGACCGCCGCCCCGCATTAAACACGGTTCATTCCCGAATCTGTTTGTGCATGATCGGCAAAACTACCCAAGTCCCAGGAGGACCCCAGTGGCGAAGGCCATTTTCGAGCGTACCAAGCCGCACGTAAACATCGGTACCATCGGTCACGTTGACCACGGTAAGACCACGCTTACGGCAGCAATCTCCAAGGTTCTGCACGCCAAGTTCCCAGACGTGAACCCAGAGTTCAAGTTCGATGAGATCGACAAGGCTCCTGAAGAGAAGCAGCGCGGTATCACGATCAACATCTCGCACATCGAGTACGAGACGGACAAGCGTCACTACGCACACGTTGACGCTCCTGGTCACGCTGACTACATCAAGAACATGATCACCGGTGCTGCTCAGATGGACGGTGCAATTCTCGTCGTCGCAGCTACCGATGGTCCAATGGCACAGACCCGCGAGCACGTTCTGCTTGCTCGTCAGGTTGGTGTTCCTTACCTCCTCGTTGCACTCAACAAGTGCGACATGGTCGACGACGAGGAAATCCTCGAGCTCGTCGAGATGGAGGTTCGTGAACTTCTCTCGAGCCAGGGCTTCGATGGCGACAACGCTCCAGTTGTTCGCGTTTCGGGTTACCAGGCACTTGAGGGTGACGAGAAGTGGATGGAATCTGTTGCAGAGCTCATGGAAGCTGTTGACAACAACATTCCTGACCCAGTTCGTGACCTTGACAAGCCATTCCTCATGCCAATTGAGGACGTCTTCACCATCACCGGTCGTGGAACCGTTGTGACCGGTAAGGTTGACCGCGGTGTTCTCGACGTGAACTCCGAAGTTGAGATCGTGGGTATCCGCCCAGCTCAGAAGACCACGGTTACCGGTATCGAGACCTTCCACAAGTCCATGACTCAGGCACAGGCTGGTGACAACACCGGTCTGCTCCTGCGTGGAACCAAGCGTGAAGATGTTGAGCGTGGCCAGGTTGTGGTTAAGCCTGGTTCGATCACCCCTCACACCAACTTCGAGGCTCAGGTCTACATCCTGGCTAAGGACGAGGGTGGACGTCACAACCCGTTCTACTCGAACTACCGTCCACAGTTCTACTTCCGTACCACGGACGTAACCGGTGTCATCACCCTTCCTGAGGGCACCGAAATGGTTATGCCTGGCGACAACACTGAGATGACCGTTGAGCTCATCCAGCCAATCGCTATGGAAGAGGGCCTCGGCTTCGCTATCCGTGAGGGTGGCCGCACCGTTGGTTCCGGTCGTGTAACCAAGATCATCAAGTGATCTAGTTTTACGCACGGCAGCGCATAGCTGAAAGAAGCGGGCTTCACCCCTGATTGGGGTGAAGCCCGCTTTTTATTTTTCACAAGGGTGCGAGCGCGTGGGCGGACTTAAGTCCCTACAAGACGGGAATTTGCTGGGGACAATTTAGGGAAGCACCATGCCGGCGGCGTATACGGTGCATTCTGTCGTTACCGGAAGCGATGCTCAGCAGGTGTGGTGCTCCGGACCCGGATCGGGTGCACATTGACTGCGTCGATTGTGGCAACTTGTAGGCCACAGCAGTATCGACTCATAAACATGACGGCAACGAGCGGTGAACTGACCAACACATGGGTAGTTGCGCGTCATGGCTCAAGGCCGGAGATGTTAATTCGTCTCCGGCCTTGCGGCACTCGCACGCACTCGTCACCGTGCTGGCTCATCCGTTGTCTGTAGCTGCACGTTGATTCGGGTATACTCGAACTGACGTAACCCCAAGTGCCTGGTTGCATGCATGAACCCCGTGTGACCTTGGTTAAAGTGGTTGGCTTTTTCATGCCACTCATGGCAAGATTGAGTAGTTGCCTGTTGCAAGGCGCGATCATTTAAATTCGAACAGTGTGTTTTGCCGAGACGACTTCAGTCTCTTCGTGTGAGCTCTCTGTGCGCATTTCCGGATCGATGCCCGCGAACTTAGTTCGGCAAGCACAGGTAAGCAGACGTTGTGAAGGTAGTTCACCGGCTTCTTACAGTTCGGTGGGGACCTTCTCTAGTACAAACGACCCGCACACTAATGTGTAGCGCAGGCGTATGGCGCATAATGCGACACGCGCGAGCGCGGGGGTCGGACAGCTAGCGGTTCGAGAGAAGAGAGTCAGACGACGCCATGGCGGGACAGAAGATCCGCATCCGGCTCAAGTCCTACGACCACGAGGTAATCGACAGCTCGGCACGAAAGATTGTCGACACGGTTACACGCGCTGGTGCGACGGTCGTGGGCCCGGTGCCGTTGCCAACGGAAAAGAACGTATTTGTCGTTATCCGTTCGCCTCACAAGTACAAGGACAGCCGCGAGCACTTTGAAATGCGCACGCACAAGCGGCTTATCGACATCATCGATCCAACGCCCAAGGCAGTAGATTCGCTCATGCGTCTCGACCTTCCTGCGGACGTTAACATCGAGATCAAGCTCTGAGACTGGGGGATTAGATAATGACTACCCAGCAGAACGAGAAGGCTGTAAAGGCGATTCTCGGTACGAAGCTCGGCATGACCCAGGTGTGGGACGAGGCTGGCAAGTTGGTTCCAGTGACGGTTGTCGCTGTAGAGCCAAATGTTGTCACCCAGGTTCGCACGGCTGAGGTGGATGGCTACGCATCCGTTCAGGTTGCGACCGGCCAGATCGACCCTCGTAAGGTGACCAAGCCACTGCGTGGTCACTTTGAGAAGGCCGGTGTTACTCCACGCCGTCACGTAACTGAGATCCGCACTGCTGACGCATCAGAGTACTCGCTCGGTCAGGAACTGACCGTTGATGTATTTGAGGCCGGAGTAAAGGTCGACGTAATTGGTACCACTCGTGGTAAGGGTTTTGCCGGTGTTATGAAGCGTCACGGCTTCGCCGGTGTATCGGCCTCCCACGGTGCTCACCGTAACCACCGCAAGCCTGGTTCGATCGGTGGGGCTTCGACTCCATCGCGCGTATTCAAGGGCCTGCGTATGGCTGGTCGTATGGGCGGAGAACGCCAGACCACCCAGAACCTGACCGTACACGCAGTCAACGCTGAGAAGGGCTACGTACTCGTAAAGGGTGCGGTTCCAGGTCCTAAGGGCGGCGTTGTACTCGTACGTAGCGCAGTTAAGGGAGCGTGAATCTAATGGCAGAAACCCTTACTGTTGCAGTATTTGACGCAACTGGAAAGAAGACCGGCACCACTGAGCTTCCTGGTGAAGTTTTCGATGTGCAGGTAAACGTGCCACTCATCCACCAGGTAGTAGTTGCGCAGCGCGCAGCTGCACGCCAGGGAACGCACGCTACGAAGACTCGTGGTGACGTTCGCGGTGGTGGACGTAAGCCATACAAGCAAAAGGGAACTGGTCGTGCCCGTCAGGGTTCGACTCGTGCACCGCAGTTCGCCGGTGGTGGAACCGTTCACGGTCCTCAGCCACGCGACTACTCGCAGCGCACCCCTAAGAAGATGAAGGCTGCCGCTCTCCGTGGCGCGCTGTCGGACCGCGCTCGCGCAAACCGCGTGCACGTTATCTCCGGCTTTGGCGTCGAGGGCGTTCCTTCAACAAAGCAGGCACTCACCGCTCTTCGTACGCTCTCTTTGAGCAAGGCGATCTTCGGCGATGTGAAGCACATCCTCGTTGTTCACGAGCGCGGCGATGAACTCACCATCAAGTCCCTGCGTAACGTTGAGTCGGTTCACCTGCTTGCAGCTGACCAGCTCAACACCTACGACGTGCTTATCTCCGATGACATTGTCTTCACCGAAGGTGCTCTTGCAGCTTACCTCGGGGGCAACAAGTCGGCTGAGCTCGACAAGGAGACTGCAAAGTGACCCAGGTACAGAAGGACCCTCGCGACATCCTGGTCGCTCCCGTCCTCACGGAGAAGGCGTACGTCGGCTTCGAAGAAGGTAAGTACACCTTCCTCGTGGACCCTCGTTCGAACAAGACCGAGATCAAGATCGCTGTTGAGCGCATCTTCGATGTCAAGGTCGCATCCGTTAACACCATCAACCGTCCGGGCAAGACCCGTCGGACCCGTTTCGGTATCGGCAAGCGCAAAGACACCAAGCGCGCGATCGTAACTCTCCAAGAGGGTTACCAGATCGACGTGTTCGGTGGAGCCGCTAGCTGAAGCCGTTCGAGAGCAGATTAGGATAGATCCCCATGGGAATCCGTAAGTACAAGCCGACGACGCCGGGCCGCCGCGGTTCGAGCGTGGCCGACTTCGTCGAGATCACGCGCTCGGAGCCGGAGAAGTCGCTCGTTCGTCCATTGACCAAGACTGGTGGACGTAACAACTCCGGACGCATCACTACCCGACACAAGGGTGGTGGCCACAAGCGCGCATACCGTGTCATCGACTTCCGTCGTCACGACAAGGACGGCGTACCAGCACGGGTTGCTCACATCGAGTACGACCCGAACCGTACCGCTCGTATCGCACTCCTGCACTATGTAGATGGCGAGAAGCGTTACATCATCGCACCTGACAAGCTGAAGCAGGGTGACTTCGTAGAGAACGGCGCAAACGCCGACATCAAGCCAGGTAACAACCTGCCTCTGCGTAACATCCCAACCGGTACCGTGATCCACGCGATTGAGCTCCGTCCAGGTGGCGGCGCAAAGATTGCTCGCTCCGCTGGTACCTCTGTTCAGCTCGTTGCTAAGGACGGCCCATACGCCCAGCTGCGTATGCCATCCGGCGAAATCCGCAACGTGGATGCTCGCTGCCGTGCAACCGTCGGTGAAGTTGGTAACGCTGAGCAGTCCAACATCAACTGGGGTAAGGCCGGACGCATGCGTTGGAAGGGCGTTCGCCCAACCGTCCGCGGTGTTGCTATGAACCCAATCGACCACCCACACGGTGGTGGTGAAGGTAAGACTTCCGGTGGTCGTCACCCAGTCTCGCCTTGGGGTCAGCCAGAGGGCCGTACCCGTCGTCCGAACAAGCCAAGCGACAAGCTTATTGTTCGCCGTCGCCGCACCGGCAAGAAGCGCTGATAAGGAGCCTTGAGACAATGCCACGTAGCTTGAAGAAGGGCCCTTTCGTTGACGGCCACCTTCAGAAGAAGGTTGACGCCCAGAACGAAGCAGGCACTCAGAACGTAATCAAGACCTGGTCCCGTCGGTCGGTTATCACCCCCGACTTCCTAGGTCACACCTTTGCCGTGCACGACGGTCGCAAGCACACGCCAGTGTTTGTTACCGAGTCTATGGTTGGACACAAGCTCGGTGAGTTTGCCCCAACGCGGACTTTCCGCGGCCACGTGAAAGACGACAAGAAGGGTCGTCGCCGCTGACCCCCGGGTCAGTTGCGATAACTCCTTCAGGTCATGACGAACCAAGAAGGCAGGACAGCAATGGAAGCCATGGCGAAGGCGCGGTTCATCCGCGTCACGCCCCAGAAGGCCCGTCGCGTCGTGGATCTTATCCGTGGCAAGCAGGCCACTGAGGCCGTTGCAGTATTGAAGTTTGCTCCTCAGGCAGCGAGCGAGCCAGTACTGAAGGTCGTGCAGAGCGCGATCGCAAACGCACGGGTAATCGCCGACCGTGACAACGTAGCTTTTGATGAGAACAAGCTTGTCATCAAGACTGCACTTGTGGACGAGGGACCAACGCTTAAGCGTTTCCGCCCCCGTGCACAGGGTCGCGCAAGCCAGATCCTCAAGCGGACCAGCCACATTACCGTGGTTGTCGCTCCGGCTGACGACAAGGAAGGGGCCCGATAGTGGGACAGAAGATTCACCCGCACGGGTACCGCCTCGGTATTACCACCGACCACCGGTCGCGTTGGTTTGCCGACAGCACCAAGCCTGGCCAGCGTTACCGTGACTACGTCCGTGAGGACGTAGCCATCCGCAAGCTCATGAGCGAAGGCCTTGAGCGTGCAGGTATTGCTAAGGTCGAAATTGAGCGTACGCGTGACCGCGTTCGCGTTGACATTCACACCGCACGTCCCGGCATCGTTATCGGTCGCCGCGGTGCGGAGGCTGACCGCATTCGCGGCGAGCTCGAGAAGCTCACCGGCAAGCAGGTTCAGCTGAACATCCTCGAGGTAAAGAACGCCGAGATCGAAGCGCAGCTCGTAGCTCAGGGTATTGCCGAGCAGCTCGCCTCGCGTGTTTCGTTCCGCCGCGCCATGCGCAAGGGTATCCAGTCTGCACTTCGTGCGGGCGCTAAGGGTATCCGCGTTCAGTGTGCTGGACGTCTCGGCGGCGCAGAAATGAGCCGTTCGGAGTTCTACCGCGAGGGACGCGTTCCTCTGCACACTCTTCGTGCGAACATCGACTACGGCTTCTTTGAGGCCCGTACCACGTTCGGACGCATCGGTGTCAAGGTGTGGATCTACAAGGGCGACATCACCGAAAAGGAATTCGCTGCGCAGCAGGCGGCAGCGGCACCTCGTGCCGGCCGCGGACGCACCGAGCGCCCAGCCCGTGGTGGACGTCGTAACAACGACCGCAACAAGGGTGGAGCAGCTGCTGACGCTGCTGCAACCGAGGCGGCACCGGCCGCAGCTCCTGCTGCAGCCGCTGAGACCGGAACGGAGGCCTGAGCGAATGCTTATCCCGCGCAGGCTCAAGCACCGCAAGCAGCACCACCCTTCGCGCTCTGGCGCATCGAAGGGCGGTAACGAGGTAACGTTCGGTGAGTACGGCATCCAGGCTCTGACGCCTGCGTACGTCACCAACCGTCAGATCGAAGCTGCACGTATTGCGATGACCCGTCACATCAAGCGTGGCGGTAAGGTCTGGATCAACATTTACCCAGACCGTCCCATCACCAAGAAGCCAGCTGAAACCCGCATGGGTTCCGGTAAGGGTTCACCTGAATGGTGGATTGCCAACGTCAAGCCAGGTCGAATCGTCTTCGAACTGGCTGGAGTTCCCGAGCCACTTGCTCGCGAGGCTATGCGCCGTGCGATGCACAAGCTCCCGATGAAGTGCCGTTTCGTGGTACGCGAAGGAGGTGCTAACTGATGGCTGTAGGAACTAAGGGTCTTGAAGCCAAGGAGTTGGACCTGCTCGATGATGCAGCTCTGGTTGCAGAACTCGAGAAGGCAAAGAAGGAACTCTTCAACCTGCGTTTCCAGGCTGCTTCCGGGCAGCTTGAGACGCACGGACGACTCAAGGCCGTTCGTCGCGATATCGCGAGGATCTACACGATTCTTCGTGAGCGTGAGCTCGGCATTCGTACTGCACCTAGCGTTAGCGAGTGAGGCTTAAATGAGCGAGAACGTAATCGCAGAACGCCCTCAGCGCAAGACGCGTCGTGGGTACGTTGTGAGCGACAAGATGGACAAGACCATCGTTGTCGAGGTTGAGGATCGCGTAAAGCACCCGCTTTACGGTAAGGTTATGCGCAGGACTAGCAAGGTCAAGGCTCACGATGAGCTGAACACTGCTGGAGCCGGCGACCTCGTCCTCATCATGGAGACCCGCCCGCTGTCCGCTACTAAGCGGTGGCGCCTGGTGGAGATCCTCGAAAAGGCCAAGTAAGCTCTGTCGCTCCTTGGGGCGGATCGAATATTCGGTCCGCCCCATAGGGGTGTCTTGAAGTTGATTTGGTTGAAAAATATCCGTTCGGCAAGGCTCGTTTAGGCGAGAACCAGCTCGACGACAGGAGTTCATTACATGATCCAGCAGGAGTCGCGACTTCGCGTTGCTGACAACACCGGTGCTAAGGAGATCCTTTGCATCCGTGTTCTCGGTGGCTCGGGCCGTCGCTACGCCGGAATCGGCGACACCATTGTCGCAACCGTCAAGGATGCAATCCCTGGCGGAAACGTTAAGAAGGGTGACGTCGTCAAGGCGGTCGTCGTCCGCACTGCCAAGGAACGTCGTCGTCCAGACGGCTCATACATCAAGTTCGACGAGAACGCTGCTGTAATTCTCAAGAATGATGGTGAACCTCGTGGAACCCGTATCTTCGGCCCAGTTGGCCGTGAGCTGCGCGACAAGCGTTTCATGAAGATCATCTCGCTCGCTCCGGAGGTGCTCTGAAATGGCGAACATCAAAAAGGGTGACATGGTAGTTGTCATCGCTGGTAAGAACAAGGGCGAGAAGGGTCGTGTGCTTGAAGTTCTCAAGGACCGCGACCGCGTCGTTGTTGAGGGCGTCGGCCGTGTGACCAAGCACGTTAAGCCTGGTCAGACTGCTCGTGGCACCCGCACCGGTGGTATCGAGACCGTTGAAGCACCCATCCACATTTCGAACGTGCAGTTCTACGATGCTGAGTCCAAGCGCGGTAAGCGTCTTGGCTCCCGCCTCGAAGAGGTTGAGCGCGATGGCCGTACCCGCGTTGCACGTGTTCGCGTGACCCGCGGTCACGGCGAGGCAGAGAGGGACGTCTGATGACTCAGCCACGCCTAAAGGCACGCTACAACGAAGAGATCCGTAACGCTCTGCGTGACGAGTTCAAGCACGAGAACGTCAACCAGGTTGGTGGCCTTGTAAAGGTCGTTGTCAACATGGGTGTCGGCGACGCTGCGAAAGACTCGAAGCTCATCGAGGGTGCAATCCGCGACTTGACTCTGATCACCGGTCAGAAGCCACAGGTCACAAAGGCTCGTAAGTCTATTGCTCAGTTCAAGTTGCGTGAGGGCATGCCAATTGGTGCTCACGTAACCCTGCGCGGTGACCGTATGTGGGAGTTCCTCGACCGTTTGACGTCGATTGCGCTTCCTCGTATCCGTGACTTCCGTGGTCTTTCGCCTAAGCAGTTCGACGGCAACGGAAACTACACGTTCGGTCTGACCGAGCAATCGATGTTCCACGAGATCGACCCAGACTCGATCGACCGTCAGCGCGGTATGGACATCACCGTTGTAACCACCGCGAAGACCGACGACGAGGGCCGCTCGCTCCTCAAGCACCTCGGCTTCCCGTTCAAGGAGAACTGATATGGCGAAGAAGGCCCTTATCAACAAGGCCGCCGCAAAGCCTAAGTTCGCGGTTCGCGCCTACACCCGGTGCCAGAAGTGCGGTCGTCCGCACTCGGTGTACCGCAAGTTCGGACTCTGCCGTGTTTGCCTTCGTGAGATGGCACACCGCGGTGAGCTTCCCGGCGTCACGAAGAGCAGCTGGTAACAACTACGTCGTAGGTCCAGTGGGTGCATAAAGCAAACTAGCTGGATACCCCGACGAGGAAGGGCAAGAAGCCCAATGACAATGACCGACCCGATCGCAGACATGCTCACGCGTCTGCGTAACGCGAACTCGGCTTACCACGAGACGGTGACCATGCCGTCCTCGAAGCTGAAGTCGAACATTGCAGACATCTTGAAGTCCGAGGGTTACATCAAGGGATGGACCGTTGAGGATGCCCAGGTTGGCAAGAACCTCGTACTCGAACTCAAGTTTGGCCCGAACCGCGAGCGCGCCCTTGCAGGCGTGACCCGTGTTTCCAAGCCAGGTCTGCGTGTATATGCAAAGTCCACCAACCTGCCAAAGGTACGCGGCGGCCTTGGCGTGGCAATTTTGTCCACGTCCTCCGGTCTCCTCACTGACAAGCAGGCAGCACAGAAGGGCGTTGGTGGGGAAGTCCTCGCCTACGTCTGGTAATCGGAAAGGAATAGATACACATGTCACGTATCGGTAGGCTTCCTATTCCGGTTCCAGCTGGAGTGGACGTAACTATCAGCGGCGCACTTGTAACCATCAAGGGCGCCAAGGGCACTCTTGAGCACGTAGTGCCTGCTCCCATTGAAGTTTCTCGTGGCGAGGACGGCTCGATCGTAGTATCGCGTCCGAACGACGAGCGCGAGTCGCGTGCACTGCACGGCCTGACCCGTACGCTCATCTCAAACATCGTTACCGGTGTTACCGAGGGCTACGAGAAGAAGCTTGAAATCGTTGGTACCGGTTACCGTGTTGCCGCGAAGGGTACGGACCTCGAGTTCGCTCTTGGTTTCTCGCACCCAGTCGTGGTCACCGCCCCTGCAGGTATCTCCTTCGCTGTCGAAAGCCCAACCAAGTTCTCGGTTTCGGGTATCGACAAGCAGCAGGTTGGCGAGGTTGCGGCAAATATTCGCAAGATCCGTAAGCCAGAGCCTTACAAGGGTAAGGGTGTCCGCTACGCTGGCGAGAACGTCCGCCGCAAGGCCGGAAAGGCTGGTAAGTAACCATGGCACTCAAGGTTTTGGGCAAGGGCAAGGCAATTTCGCGCAGGCGTCGCCATGTTCGTCTTCGCAAGAAGATCCGCGGCAACGCTGCACGTCCACGTCTCGTCGTTACGCGTTCAACGCGTCACATGGTAGCTCAGGTTATCGACGACACTGTCGGTAAGACTCTGGTATCTGCTTCCACCCTCGAGGCCGACCTTCGGGCCCTCGATGGAGACAAGACGGCAAAGTCGCGCAAGGTTGGCGAGTTGATCGCCGAGCGTGCGAAGGCAGCCGGAATTGACGCGGTTGTTTTTGACCGCGGTGGAAACAAGTACCACGGCCGAGTGGCTGCAGTCGCAGAGGGCGCACGCGAAGGCGGGCTGTCGCTGTGATCACCACTTCCGTTTCGAAGCAAAGGACACTCTGATGGCTGCAGGGCAGCGCAACACTGGCGCACCCACGGGTGGCGCCAACGAGCAGAACGACCGTCGTAACGGCCGCGGACGCGGTGAAGGCGGACGTCGTGGTGACGCAGCTGAGAAGAGCGCGTTCGTAGAGCGTGTTGTCACCATCAACCGCGTAGCAAAGGTTGTTAAGGGTGGACGTCGTTTCTCCTTCACCGCACTTGTTGTGGTTGGAGATGGCGATGGCACCGTTGGCGTTGGCTACGGCAAGGCGAAGGAAGTTCCCGCAGCTATTGCTAAGGGCGTTGAGGAAGCGAAGAAGAACTTCTTCCGTGTTCCTCGCGTTCAGGGAACCATCCCTCACCCAATCCAGGGCGAGGCTGCAGCAGGCGTAGTGTTCCTGCGCCCAGCAGCTCCTGGTACCGGTGTTATCGCCGGTGGTCCAGTGCGTGCAGTACTCGAATGCGCTGGTATCCACGACGTACTTTCCAAGTCGCTCGGTTCTTCTAACGCAATCAACATCGTTCACGCGACTGTTGCTGCATTGCGTGGACTCGAAGAGCCAGCTGAGGTAGCTGCACGCCGTGGCTTGCCGCTTGAGGACGTAGCTCCGGCTGCACTTCTGCGCGCACAGGCCGCTGGTCTCGCAGCCAAGGCAGCAGAGGTAGGTGCGTGATGGCCAATCTCAAGGTAACCCAGGTCAAGTCCGCAATTGGCGGAAAGCAGAACCAGCGTGAGACGCTGCGTACTCTTGGTCTCAAGCGCATCGGTGCAACCGCTGTGAAAGAAGACCGTCCAGAGATTCGCGGCATGATCGCGACCGTGGCACACCTTGTCACGGTTGAGGAGGTTGACTGATCATGGCCGAAAAGAAGGCTGAAGAGGTAGTCGAGGCTGAGGCCACGACCACCGAGAAGAAGGCTCCTGCGAAGAAGGCTGCTGCTAAGAAGGCACCTGCGAAGAAGGCTGAAGCTGTTGAAGAGACGACCGCTGGTCCTGCTCTGAAGCTGCACCACCTTCGTCCAGCCCCTGGCGCTAAGAAGGCCAAGACCCGTGTTGGTCGTGGTGAAGCGTCTAAGGGTAAGACTGCAGGTCGTGGTACCAAGGGTACGAAGGCTCGTTACCAGGTTCCACAGCGCTTTGAGGGTGGGCAAATGCCTATCCACATGCGCCTTCCAAAGCTCCGTGGCTTCAAGAACCCATTCCGCGTTGAGTTCCAGGTGGTTAACCTAGACAAGCTTGGCGAGCTCTACCCACAGGGTGGCGCTGTTACGGTAGCAGATCTTGTTGCTAAGGGCGCAGTTCGTAAGGGACAGCCAGTGAAGGTACTCGGTAACGGTGACGTTTCCGTCAAGCTCGAGGTCACGGTTGACGCCGTCTCGGGTTCCGCCAAGGAGAAGATCCTTGCTGCGGGCGGTTCCATCTCCGAGAACTGATCCTAAGGAAGCGGGGCCGGCACCTTTGGGTGTCGGCCCCGCTTTCGTATTGTCATTTTCCGGTTGTAAGCGATTTCGCTATCCGGGGCTGAACCGATAAGGTATCTTCGTTATCGGTTTGTCGTTTTGGGAATGGAACTGAGCACGCAACGCGCAAAGTTGCGGGTTGGTCGGGGCCGGCACCTTGGCGCAAGACACAACCAGCCGACAGATTCTTAATTTGCCGAACAGAGGGTTCTGCTCTCTTCGTCGAGGCGAGACTGCCTCAACGAACACGACGTTAATACCTCTCCCGTACTAGGGGAGATGGTTCAGGAGGACTAGGTGCTAAGCGGATTCGCTAGGGCGTTCAGAACGCCAGACCTACGACGCAAGTTGCTCTTCACGCTCGGGATTATCGTGCTCTACCGTATTGGTTCGCACATCCCGGCGCCCGGTGTTTCCTACAAGAACATCCAGGAGTGCCTGTCAACTGCTGACAGCAATAACCTGCTCGGCATCGTCAACCTGTTCAGTGGTGGCGCGCTCCTGCAACTCTCAATTTTGGCGCTGGGTATCATGCCGTACATTACGGCGAGCATTATCATTCAGCTGCTTCGTGTGGTTATTCCTCGGTTTGAGGCGTTGCACAAGGAAGGCCAGAGCGGTACTGCCAAGCTGACGCAGTACACCCGTTACCTGACCATTGCCTTGGGTCTGCTGCAGTCAACCACGTATGTGACTATGGCTCGCACAGGTCAGTTGCTCCCGAACTGTACTCCGATCCCTGATTCGTCAGTGTGGACTTCGGTGCTCGTTGTCTTGACGATGACGGCTGGTACCGGTCTGATCATGTGGCTTGGTGAGCAGATCACGGAGCGCGGTATTGGTAACGGTATGTCCATGCTGATCTTTATCTCGATCATCTCGTCGTTCCCAACTGCGATCTGGTCGATTGCAAAGAGCAACGGCGGTTTTGGCAAGTTTGTGATCGTCATCCTGATTGCGCTGGTTGTTATTGCGCTTACCGTCTACGTTGAGCAGTCGCAGCGTCGCATCCCGGTGCAGTACGCAAAGCGCATGGTTGGACGGCGTGTGTATGGCGGTTCGACCACATACATCCCAATCAAGATCAACATTGCCGGCGTGATCCCCGTTATCTTCGCCTCCTCGTTGCTTTCGGTGCCAATGCTGATTGCCCAGTTCGCGAACTACGACGCGGCGTGGGTGCGTTGGGTGCAAGTCCACATTGCTGATCCTTCGGCTCCGCTGCACTTGGTGATCTACGTTCTGCTTATTCTGTTCTTCTGCTTCTTCTACACCGCCATCACGTTCAACCCTGATGAGGTCGCGGACAACATGAAGAAGTACGGTGGGTTTATCCCCGGTATTCGTGCTGGACGTCCTACCGCCGAGTACTTGAACTACGTCATCACACGTATTACATCCGCTGGTTCGGTGTACCTCGCGGTTGTCGCGATGATTCCTACGGTGGCATTCATCTTCATGGGTGTCACTGGAAAGATCCCGTTCGGTGGAACGTCGATCCTCATTATTGTTGGTGTTGGTCTTGAGACGGTTAAGCAGATCGACTCGCAACTCCAGCAGCGTCACTATGAAGGGTTGCTCAAATGAGCGCACGTATTGTTTTGTTGGGCCCTCCGGGTGCAGGTAAGGGCACGCAAGCTGCCCGCCTGGCGGAGCGTCTCGGTGTTGAAGCTATCTCTACGGGGGATATCTTCCGCGCAAATATCAAGGGTGAGACCGAGCTGGGCAAACTGGCGCAGGAATACACCTCGCGCGGCGAGCTCGTACCTGACTCGGTCACCAATGCAATGGTTCGAGACAAGCTGGCCTCCAAAATCGACGGAGACCCTGCAAACCTCGGATTTATTCTCGACGGCTACCCACGTAACGTGGCGCAGGTTGAGGAACTCGACGTCATTCTTGCGGACCTCGGTGTCTCGCTCGATGGTGCGCTCGAAATCACTGCGGATAACGACGTGGTAACTGAGCGTTTGTTGAAGCGCGCAGAGATTGAAGGTCGTGCTGATGACACTGAGCCGGTGATCCGGCATCGTTTGGCCGTGTATGCTGAGCAGACGGCCCCGATCTCTGCTGTATACCGTGAGCGTAGTGCGCTGGTTGAGGTGGATGGCATTGGCGAGGTTGACGAGGTTACTGCTCGTTTGGTGGCAGCGCTCGAGTCGCTAGGCTGATGTCGTT
>Ga0222423_1000659_pt1 | contig 20824 bp, 19 predicted proteins | sample 3A0metagenome_FD_182472 | JGI IMG/M metagenome (GOLD analysis project Ga0222423, IMG submission 182472) | Enriched microbial communities from leaf-cutter ant dump, University of Wisconsin, Madison, United States - 3A0 (version 2) | ecosystem: Environmental > Terrestrial > Nest > Insects nest >...
ACATCCAGCTCAAGCGATTGCACCGGCCTGAAGCGCGGGGCTTCGGTCACGGCCTGAATGATGCCGCCGGAAGCGCCCTTGCCGAACAGGCTGGTTTGCGGGCCTTTGAGGATTTCGATGCGCTCGACTACCCCCAGATCGCTCATGGCCGTGGCGGTGCGGGCACGCACCACGCCGTCAATCACCACCCCGACCGAGGATTCCAGTCCCGGATTATCGCCGACCGTCCCCACGCCCCGCAGGCGCGCCGTAGTCTGGGCTTCGTTGGCGGTAGAGGTAATCAGCAGGGACGGCGTCAATATCTGCACGTCCTTGAGGTCATAGGCCCCCGTACCACGCACCTGCGCACCGGAAATGACCGCTACAGACAGAGGCGCCCGCGCCAGAGGTTCAGGCTTTTTCTGAGCCGTGACCACTATCTCGGTCACCGCCTCATCCTGTGCCACCGCCGCCAGAGGGATCAGTCCCGCCAAAGCGCCGCACAACGCCGTTTGCACCCATCTGTTACGCATGAAATATCGCCAGCCCACTTTATATACGATTTCTTCTAGTTCGTTCAGTTATTGAGCGCAAGTCACTTTTATGGCATGGAGCGCAGACGGCGCTCACGGGAAACAATCTGATCGAGCGTCTGAAGAAATTGCGAACGATCTCTGGCTGAAAAAGGCGGTGGGCCGCCGGTCATCTCACCGGTCGAGCGAATATGCTCCATCAGGGCGCGCTGCGCCAGCGCCGACCCGATCATATCCGGCGTAAAGGCCCGGCCATTGGGCGCCAGAGCATGGGCCTCTTTGACCAGCGCCCGAGCGGCCAGAGGAATGTCGCTGGTGATCACGACATCGCCCTTAACGACCTGTCCGGCGATCCAGTCATCGGCAACATCCGGCCCCGCATCGACGACCCGACGCGCTATCAGGCCGGATTTCGGAATCTGGATAAAGCTGTTTGAAACCACCACGGTTTTCAGTCCGTAACGGGCCGCGACCCTATAGGTTTCCTCTTTCACCGGACAGGCATCGGCATCGATATAGACGGTAAGGGCCATTACCGAACCTTGAGGCCGAGTTCGGACAACAGTTCCGCCGCCTGTGCGCGGGAAATCGTCGCCCCCTTGAAACGGCGCGCATCTTCAAGCCGCAAACCGCCCATATCCGTCCCCCGCAGATCGGCACCGGTAAAGCGCGCATCCTTCAGATCGGCATCGCGCAGGGAACAGTCCTCGAATACCACCTCACGAAAGTCACAGCGCATCAGGTCGGCATTGGAAAAATCCAGCGATTTCAGAGTCTGTTTGGTGAAGGCAAAGCCCCTGAGGCGGGCATGGTTGAGGCGACTGTCCTCAAAAGCGATGTCCATGGCGCGACTGTCGTTGAAATCCACCCCTGTCAGCTTGCAGCGTTTGAACACGGCCTGTCCAAGATGGCTGCCACGGAATCTGGCATTATTGAAATCACAGGCGGTAAACTGCGCCTCATTGAGATGCGCCGAAGTAAAGTTGGCGTGTGCCCCCTTACATGAAATGAACTGCGCCTTTTCCAGCCGCGCCGATACCAGCTTTGTGTGCTTCATCAGGCATTGCTCGAACACCCAGTTGTCCATGATCAGATCGGACAGGTCGGCTTCATCCAGCTCACAGCCTTCCAGCCGCACGGGTTCGCCGCGATTGGCCAGCAGCATAACTGCCGACCGGTCAAGAATCTGATCCGTAAGTGTTATCATGTGATCAATTTACAGCGGATCGGTTACAGGGTCGAGAGGATTACCTTCTCGCCTGTAAACGAAAAAGGGCGACCCTTGCGGATCGCCCTCCTTACCTTGAGGCTTGCCTCTAGTGTCCTGAATCTGAAATTCGCCTGTCTCTGATATAGGCCTCAGGGCGAATTTCAGATTCAACAGGACACTAGCAATCCATTGTATCTAGTATCGTTTTTGAATTTGAAGTTCGCTCGGCGTTTGATATCAAAATGAGGCGAACTGCAAATTCACGATACTAGTCGCGGCGCGGACGACGCGGACGGCGTTCACGCTTTTCGCCGCCTTCGTCATTGCCTTCGGGCGCAGGCGCTTCTTCACCGGCTTCGATGCGGGCGGCACGTTCCGCCGCCAGCTTCTCGGTGAGGTCTTCGCCGGTTTCCTGATCGACGACCTTCATCGACAGCTTGGTCTTGCCGCGATCGTCAAAGCCAAGGAACTTTACCTTCACTTCATCGCCTTCGCTAAGAACGTCAGAGGTCTTGGCGACCTTTTCGTTCCTGATCTGCGAGATATGCACCAGACCATCCTTGGCGCCAAAGAAGTTCACGAACGCGCCGAAATCAACGACCTTCACGACCTTGCCCTTATAGATGGTGCCAACTTCCGGCTCAGAGGCAATTGACTTGATCCAGTCGCGTGCAGCGTCGATATTGGCTTGCAGCGAGGCCGCAATCTTGATCGTACCGTCCTCGGCAATGTCGATCTTCGCGCCGGTCTTTTCGACGATTTCACGAATGACCTTACCGCCGGAGCCGATCACTTCGCGGATCTTATCGACCGCGATCTTGATGGTTTCGATCTTGGGCGCAAATTCACCCAACTCTTCACGCGCACCGGAAATGGCCTTGTTCATTTCCCCAAGGATGTGCAGACGGCCTTCATGGGCCTGATGCAGCGCCTTGCGCATGATTTCCTCGGTGATGCCCGGAACCTTGATGTCCATTTGCAGCGAGGTGATACCGGCTTCGGTACCGGCGACCTTGAAGTCCATGTCCCCAAGGTGATCTTCATCACCCAGGATGTCGGACAGAACCGCATAGCCGTCCTTTTCGAGGATCAGGCCCATGGCGATACCCGACACCGGACGCTTGAGCGGCACACCGGCATCCATCAGGGCCAGAGACGTACCACAGACCGTGGCCATCGAGCTGGAGCCGTTGGATTCAGTGATTTCAGAAACCACGCGGATGGTATAGGGGAAATCTTCCGTGGACGGAAGGATCGGACGCACGGCGCGCCAGGCCAGCTTGCCGTGACCGATTTCGCGGCGACCCGGCGAGCCCATACGGCCCGCTTCACCGACCGAATAGGGCGGGAAGTTATAGTGCAGCAGGAACTTTTCCTTATAGGTGCCTTCCAGTGCATCGATGAACTGCTCATCATCGCCGGTGCCGAGCGTGGCCACGACCAGAGCCTGGGTTTCACCGCGCGTGAACAGGGCTGAACCGTGGGTACGCGGCAGGATGCCGACTTCACCAAGGATCGGGCGCACCTTATCGACCGGACGGCCATCGACGCGACGGCCATGATCGATGATATCACGGCGCAGGACGTCGGCTTCACATTCCTTGAAGGCCGAACCGAAGATGGTCGCATCGACCCCTTCGGGGTTTTCTTCGGTCTTGACCAGAGCCAGAGACGCCCTGGCCTTGGCTTCACCAATGGCGTTGCGGCGCTCTTCCTTGCCCTTGTGGCTGTAGGCGGTACGGATATCGTCACCGACCAGCCCCTTGATCTTCAGAACAACGTCCGAGAAATCTTCGGCCTCAAAGGCAAAGGGTTCCTTGGCAGCATGTTCGGCCAGCTCGATGATTGCGTCGATCACCGGCTGCATACCCTGATGGGCAAAGACCAGCGCACCGAGCATCTTCTCTTCCGAAAGCTCTTTGGCTTCGGATTCGACCATCATCAGGGCGTCCTGCGTACCGGCCACCACCAGATCGAGATCGGACTCCCTGGTCTGGTCAAGGGTCGGGTTCAGTACATATTCGCCGTCGATCACACCAACGCGGGCGCCACCGATCGGCCCCATGAACGGCACGCCCGAAAGCGTCAGGGCCGCCGAGGCCGCCACCAGACCGAGGATGTCGGGATCGTTTTCGAGGTCATGCTGAAGCACGGTGACCACGACCTGCACTTCGTTCTTGAAGCCCTTGACAAACAGCGGGCGGATCGGACGGTCGATCAGGCGCGAAACGAGGGTTTCCTTTTCCGAAGGACGGCCTTCGCGCTTGAAATAGCCGCCCGGAATCTTGCCGGCGGCAAAGGTCTTTTCCTGATAATTGACCGTCAGGGGGAAGAAATCCTGACCGGGCTTGGGCTGACGGGCATAGACCACAGTGGCCAGCACGATCGTATCGCCATAGGTGGCCAGAACCGCTGCGTCGGCCTGACGCGCGATACGACCGGTTTCGAGGGTCAGCTTGCGCCCTGCCCAGTCAATGGTTTTTCTTTTGATATCAAACATTTTCGTCTTTCTTTCACCGACTGGCCCATTCCAGAAGGCGTTTTAGTGGGGCGCGAACCTAATTCATGCCTTTGCCCCGCGTTATCACCGGCAAACGGTTTGCCGGATCATTGGTGCCCGAATGAAATCCCTCAGGCAGGGATACGCACATAAGACTCAGGGCCTGAGAATGTCTCAGGCCCTGATAAAACAGCTTAGCGACGCAGACCCAGGGTCTCGATGATCGCCTGATAGCGACCCGTGTCACGGCTCTTGAGGTAGTCGAGCAGGCGGCGGCGTTGCGACACCAGCTTCAGAAGGCCACGACGGGAGTGGTTATCCTTCTTGTGGTCCTTGAAGTGTTCGGTCAGGTTGGCAATACGCTCAGAGAGGATTGCAATCTGCACTTCGGCCCCGCCGGTGTCCCCTTCGGAACGGGCGTGGGTTTTGATCAGTTCGGCCTTGCGTTCGGCAGTGATCGACATCGGTATCTCCTTATCTGGACAGCCACAGGCTGCGAGGGGATTAAAGATTGAGTATGCGCGTGGGGTAAAAACGATCCAGACGCAATTCACCCAGAGCCACGACCTTGTTGTCCGACTGCGCCCACAGCGTGCGTTCAAACTCCCTGAAGCCCGCCTCACGACGGTCTTTCAGAGACTGGTTCGCCTGCTCGACGCGCGAAAAGGACAGGGAAATGTCACGGCCCTGTTTGAGCCTTGAAGCCTCATCAGGGGTTACAGGCAGGGCCGGGATGTCGTCCAGCGCTGTCTCAACCCCAAGCAAAGCCTCACAAGCGGCGTCTCTATGCACCAAATCCTGTAATTTTTCCACCCCTGCCCGCAAATTTAAATCAAACGCCCCCACCGCTTCGCGCCTGAGGACGCTGACCACCCCCAGAACTCCCAGTTCCAGCGCCAGATCACGGGCGATGGAACGTACATAGGTGCCCTTACCGCAGTGCAGGACAAATTCCGCCTCGTCACGGCTGAGGATGTTTTCCAGCCTGAGGTCATGCACGGTCACCGGACGGGTTTCCAGCTCGACCAGCACCCCTTCGCGGGCCAGATCATAGGCGCGACGCCCATCGACCTTGATGGCGGAAAAAGCCGGCGGGGCCTGTTCGATCTCACCGATGAACATAGGCAGGACGGCACGGATTTCAGCTTCGGTCGGGCGCAGGTCGTTCTGTTCGACCGCCTCGCCCTCAAGGTCATAGGTTTCGGTGCGCACGCCCCATTTGAGGGTAAAGCGGTAAATCTTGTCTGCCTCCATCAGATAGGGGACGGTCTTGGTCGCTTCACCGAGCGCAATCGGCAATATGCCCGAGGCCAGCGGGTCGAGCGTACCCGCATGACCGGCCTTCTGGGCGTTGAACAGCCGCCTGACCAGCGACACCGCCTGGGTTGACCCCATGCCATGCGGTTTATCAAGGCACACCCAGCCGTTTATGGCTTCCCCTTTTTTCTTGCGCGCCATGATCAGGCGTTGTCCTCATCATCAGGGGCCGTCAGGTCGCGGGCCACATCGGGACGCGCCAGAAGCGCATCGATGCGTGAGGCTTCATTGAAGCTCTCGTCATGCAAAAAGCGCAGATCAGGCGTGAATTTCATATCGATGCGCCGCCCTAATATGCCGCGCAGATATTTGGCGTGACGGTTGAGCGCCTCAATGGCCGGTTTGACCGCCGCCTCCTTATTAGCCCCCGCCAGCAGACCCGCCCCCAGCGGTTCGACAAACACCGTGGCATGACGCAGATCGGGCGAACAACGCACCTCGGTCACTGTCACCGACACCCCTTTAAGGTCGTCGTCGTGAATATCCTCTTCGCGCAGAATGTCCACCAGCGCATGACGCACCAGCTCACCGGCGCGCAGTTGCCGTTGCGTTGGGCCAAGGGGTTCGGCCTTCTGGCCGCGACCGGATTTGTAATCGTTTCGTTTCATGCGCTTCATATAGGCTTTTCTGCCGTTTTTTCCATTATTAAATAGGCTCGCATTAAACAGACTAATATTAAACAGTCTGGCATTAAACAGGCCGGACTGATAAGAGCCGCTTTTCATTACCCTCTGATGGTTCTGTATGGCAGCCCCCCAACGTCTTCTGATGATCGATGCCCTGCGCGGCTTTGCCCTGATCGGCGTGTTTCTGCTGCATGTGATCGATTACTATGAACTGTTCTGGCTGGCACCGGTACGCACGCCCCTGCATGATTTTCTGCACCTTCTGGTGTCAGGCAAGGCCTATTCCATCTTTGCCCTGATGTTCGGCCTGAGCTTTTTCATCATCATGGACGGGCCGGCGCGCAAAGGGATCGATTTCAGCGGGCGTTTTCTGTGGCGCATGGTGCTGTTATGCGGCATGGGTCTTGTCCACAGCCTGCTGTTCGTCGGCGACATCTTGCAGGTTCTGGCCCTGATCGGTGCCGGGCTTCTGCTGCTCAACCGTCTGCCGACGAAGGCACTGGCGGTGATCGGCGGGCTGTTGCTGCTGCAACCCGATCTGCTGATCATGCTGGGGCGCGTCATCAGCGATCCTGCCGCCAATACGCCGCCCCTGCATGTGCAGTTTCAGCCCTTGAGCGTCTATGCCACCGGCACGCTGGGCGAGGTTTTTGCCCATAACGCCACGGTCGGGTTGTGGCGCAAATGGGTCTATATGCTGGAATCAGGGCGCATGATGCAGATTACCGGCCTGTTCATCACCGGTCTGGTGCTGGGACGCATTGGCTTTTTCCATCGCCCCGAATCCTTCGGCACCCAAAGGCGCATCGCCTTTGTGGTCTGTGCAGCGATCCTCGGCCTGCTGCATGTCTGTGAACCGGGCCTGAGGCAAGTGATCCATTCCCTGCCCGATCACCGCTTCATTACCCATTACCGCGAATCCCTGCTGACCCTGTACCATGTCGATCTGGTCATGGCGCTGTATGTGCTGGGCTTTATCGAGCTGTATCAGTGGAGTCGGGCGCAGAGCCTGCTGAACATTCTGGCCCCGATCGGACGCATGACCCTGACCTTCTATGTCGGGCAGTCTCTGGTCTTCGTGCCCTTCTATTACAGCTTCGGTCTGGGGCTTTACCGGCACATGACCACGCCTCTGGCCCTCGGCATAGCCATTGCCGGTTTCGCTGCCCAGATCCTGTTTGCTCATCTGTGGTTTAAACGCTTCCATTACGGGCCGCTGGAATGGCTGTGGCGGTCGGCAACCTATATGTCCCTCAGGGTACCTTTGCGAAAATATGGTGGCACCGCCTAAACACAATCAAAAGATGTAATTTTAGCATCGGTTGTACTTAGATCTTGCCTGAGCGGCACAATAAATCCCACCCTTAATCCTTATAATTATTAAGGGATAATATCAGGGCGCCATTGAAAAATATCCTTACCGGCCTGTGGGTATTAAGGTTTATTTAGTAACTATAAACTTAGGGTTGTGAATAACTCATGACAAAAAGGTGTGCCTGCTATGTTCGGTTCTCTGAAAAACCAGCGTATGGCGTCCGATGATAACAAGGGTATTCGTGACGCGCTTGATGCGTCTCAGGCCATTATCGCCTTCACCCCTGATGGCCGCGTCCTGACGGCTAATGCCAATTTTCTCAAGGCCTTCGGCTATGAGCTGAAAGACATTACCGGTCAGCACCACAGCCTGTTCTGCGATCCCGCCTATGTCAAAAGCGATGACTATCGCCGCTTCTGGCAGGATCTGTCACAGGGCATCTTCGCCTCAGGCACCTTCAAGCGTTTCGACAGAACCGGTAAGCCCGTCTGGCTTCAGGCGACCTATAATCCCATCCGCGACCCGAACGGCAAAATTGTAAAGATTATCAAATTTGCCACCGACATAACCGAGGCCCATAATCAGGCCCTCGACTATGCGGGTAAGATCGACGCCATCAGCAAGGCGCAGGCAGTAATCGAATTTACCCCTGACGGGCACATACTGACGGCCAATGATAATTTCCTCAATACGCTGGGTTACCGGCTTGAGGAGATCAGGGGCCAGCATCACCGCCTGTTTTGCGACAAGGCCTATACCGAAACCGAAGCCTACGCTGATTTCTGGCGCGCCCTGGCCAGAGGCGATTATCAGGCGGCTGAATACCGGCGTCTGGCCAAGGGGGGGCGCGAAGTCTATATTCAGGCCACCTATAATCCCATTTTCGATGATACAGGCAGTGTGGTGAAGGTGGTGAAATTCGCCGTCGATGTCACTGCCGCCGTCTTGCGCCGTCAGCGCAGCGAAGAAGCCAACCGCGCGCTTGAGGCCCTGATCGCGCAGATTTCCGGTGCCCATAGCATGGCCAGTCAGGCCAGCCATGCCTCGGACGAAACCGGCGCGATCATTCAGTCCGTGGCCTCGGCCTCGGAAGAACTGAGCCAGAGCGTGCGTGAAATTTCCAACAGCATGTTCAGCGCCAAGTCCGGCGTCGAAGGCGTCTTCAAACATGCCGAAACCGCCAATGTTTCTGCCGGGCAGCTGAACAGCTCGGCAACCTCGATGAACAATGTCGTGGCCCTGATTCAGGGCATAGCCGCCCAGATCAACCTTCTGGCGCTCAATGCGACCATTGAATCGGCACGCGCCGGTGAAGCAGGCAAGGGCTTTGCCGTGGTCGCCTCAGAGGTCAAGACCCTGGCCAATCAGGCCGCCGATTCCACGCGCAAGATTACCGAGGAAATCGCCAGTATGCAGCAGATTACTTCCGAGGTGGTCACCGCGCTCGATCTCATTTCAGGTGGTATGACAACGGTGCTGGATAATGTGGCTGCGGTTGCCGGTGCGCTTGAGCAGCAAAATGCCGCGACCGGCAGCATCAGCGCCGATATGCAAACCGCCGTTAATGCCGTCAGCCAGATCAATGACTCGATCGGCACCATCAGCCAGACCTTTTCCGAGGTTGTTTCCGCCTCTGCCGAGGTCAAGCGGCAGATGGACGATCTGGCGGCCTGAGAGGTGGCTGGGAAAGGCCTCTCGAAACAATCTTTTAGGAAAACACGACCGTCTTTCCGCCATTGATGATGACGCGGCGTTCGGCATGCCAGGTCACGGCGCGCGCCAGTACGCGGGCTTCGATATCCTGACCGATGGCCACCAGCTGCTCCGGCGTATGGCCGTGATTGACGCGCTGCACGTCCTGCTCGATGATCGGGCCTTCATCAAGGTCTTCGGTGACATAGTGCGCCGTGGCCCCGATGATCTTCACCCCGCGCTGATGCGCCTGATGATAGGGCTTGGCCCCCTTGAAAGACGGCAGGAACGAGTGGTGGATATTGATGCAGCGCCCCTCAAGGCGGGCACTGAATCCGTCCGACAGAATCTGCATATAGCGCGCCAGCACCAGAAGATCGGCCTTCTGATCCTCAAGCAGTTTGAGGAAGGCCGCTTCCTGTTCGGCCTTGGTGTCTCTGGTAACCGGCAGATGCACATAGGTCAGGCCGTTCCACTCGACAAAAGAACGCATGTCTTCGTGATTGGATACCACAGCCGCAATATCCACCGGCAGAAGTCCGGCGCGCCAGCGATGCAGCAACTCATACAGACAATGGCCGAATTTCGAGACGGCGATAACGATGCGCGGCCTGACCGACAGGTTATGGATTTCCCAGTCCATGGAAAAGCGGTGGGCAATGGGCCTGAAGCCTTCGCGAATAATGTCCATCGGCGGCATGAGCGGCCCGGCCTGCTTAAAGACCACGCGCACATAGAACATATTACCGCCCTGTGCGTCATTGAACTGATTGGATTCGACAATGGAAATATCATTGTCGTTCAGATAGCCGGATACCGCCGCGACAATACCGCGCGTATCGGGGCACTTGATAATCAGCACATAGTGGGACGGATCAAAAAAAGTCGTGTCAGGCATGATCAGGCTGGATGAGTCCAATAAGATGATAATTCGGGATAGGCTGTAGTCAGGCTTTCCTTAATATCCTGCGAAGGTTCATGATACTTCGTCATGCTGTTTTCTTCCTTGGTAAAAACCAGCTTAGGTTCCGCATCGGAATTATCAAAGATATAGGCCTTACTGGCCTCTTTAAAGAACCATGTCAGTTGCTGAAAGGAACGCAACCGCCTGCCGACGATTTTATCTTCCGGCACATTATGTCCCCCACGTTTAACCCTCAGGGCGACACGTTCTACATTAAGCGCTGCTGCTCGCAAATATACATAAATCAGATTGACCTCAAAGCCTTTCGCCTTAGCCTCCAGAACCAGCTTCTGATATTTCGGACTGGATAAAACGGTTTCAACCCCTACGGTCTGATAGGCCTTTACCGAAGAATATAGCCAGGCCTCTATGCGCTTGACAGCCTCAAGGTTCGCCACATCCGCCTCAAGAGTTTCTTCTTCACCTATGCGTTTGGCCAGCAGGTCAGGATTAATGATCCAAACCGTATCTTTCGGCGATTGAAGCGTGAGCAACTGATAGGCCGAACTTTTGCCGGAACCATTCGGGCCTGCAATGATCCAGAGCGCAGGTTTGCTCAGTTGCGGAGCCGTCAGACTATTTTCCAGAGCGCGATCCAAACAATTTCAGATTTTCTTCACGCGTTTTTTCAACGCTTTTGCGGAAGGCATAAAGGAGATCCTGCCCAAGGTTCGGGCTATTTCCACTTACAGTATAGACGCGCGCCTTAGTCCCCTCATCAGTTATGATGGTTTTCACCTGCACCGTATCCGGTCGGGCATGAGATTTACGCGGTTTTGCGACTACGATATCCGTCATGATCGTAAGGCTCCCTATGTCCTCAATATAAGACTTTATATCTTTGCCGCAACACCAATAACAAACAGGGGCGCAAACCTGTATGTTTGCACCCCTGTCTCATAGTCAAAAGTCTACACGATCTACAAGGAGCGCTTAATTTCCTCGACGGTGAAGCATTCGATGAAATCGCCCTTCTTGATGTCCTGGAAGCCATTGAAAGCCATGCCACATTCCTGACCGACCACGACCTCGTTGACCTCATCCTTGAAGCGCTTGAGCGTCGAGAGAACGCCCATTTCCTGAATGACGACATTGTCGCGCAGGATACGGATGCGGGCACCCTTCTGCACACGCCCTTCGGTGACGATACAACCGGCGACCTTACCGACCTTGGTGATGTCGAACACCTCAAGGATTTCGGCATTGCCGAGGAAGGTTTCGCGCTGGATCGGCGACAGCATCCCCGAAAGCACGCCCTTGATGTCGTCGATCAGGTCATAGATGATCGAGTAGTAGCGGATTTCCACGCCTTCGCGTTCGGCCAGATCACGGGCCTGCTTACCGGCACGGACATTGAAGCCGATGATCGGCGCGCCCGACCCCTTGGCCAGTTGCACGTCGGATTCGGTGATGGCACCGGCACCCGAATGGATGATCCGCGCACGCACCTCGTCATTGCCGACCTTTTCCAGCGACCCGACAATGGCTTCGGCAGACCCCTGAACGTCAGACTTGACGATCAGTTGCAGTTCCTGAACCTTCTTGTCCTGAAGTTTGGACATCATGTCCGACAGGGACACACCGACCGGGGCAATCATCTTTTCCCGACGCACGCGCGTACGGTATTCGGTGATTTCGCGGGCGCGGGCATCGGATTCGACCACGGCAAAGGCTTCACCCGGATCCGGCGCATTGTCCAGACCGAGAATCTCGACCGGTTGCGACGGGCCGGCTTCGGGAAGCTGGGCGTTGCGTTCATCGATCAGGGCGCGGACGCGACCCCATGACGAACCGGCAACGACAATATCACCGCGCTTCAGCGTCCCGCGGCTGACCAGAACCGTCGCCACAGGGCCACGGCCTTTGTCGAGCTGGGCTTCGATCACCGTACCTTCGGCGGTACGATCGGGATTGGCCTTGAGATCCAGCACTTCCGACTGAAGCAGAATGGCCTCGATCAGACTGTCCAGACCGGTGCGCGCCTTGGCCGACACTTCGACAACCTGCGTATCGCCCCCAAGAGCTTCGACCACTACCTCGTGTTGCAGCAGGTCATTGATGACACGCTGCGGATTGGCGTCGGGCTTGTCGATCTTGTTGATGGCGACAATCATCGGCGTCCTGGCGGCGCGGGCATGGTTGATGGCTTCGACCGTCTGCGGCATGACGCCGTCATCGGCAGCGACCACCAGCACGACAATATCCGTGACATTGGCCCCACGGGCGCGCATGGCCGAGAAGGCCGCGTGACCGGGCGTGTCGAGGAAGGTGACGCGGTCACCCGAAGGCATATGGATCTGATAGGCCCCGATATGCTGGGTGATGCCACCCGCTTCACCTGCGGCCTTGTCTGTAGAACGCAGGGCATCAAGCAATGAGGTCTTGCCGTGGTCAACGTGACCCATGACCGCCACGACCGGCGGACGCGCCACAGTGTCGTCATCATGGTCGTCAGCGGCGATAAAGCCTTCTTCAACGTCAGCTTCGGATACGCGCTTGACCGTGTGACCGAATTCCGTCGCCACCAGTTCGGCAGTATCGGAATCAATGACGTCATTGATCTTGAGCATCATGCCCTGCTTCATCAGCATCTTGATGATGTCCACAGCGCGCACCGCCATACGGTTCGACAGCTCCTGAACCGTAATGACATCAGGAATGACGACTTCGCGTGACACACGGGCCTGTTCGGTTTGTGAGCCTTTGCGCTTTTCGCGTTCCCGTTCACGGGCACGGCGCACCGAGGCCAGCGAACGCATCCGTTCGGCGGCGTCCTCATCATTACCGACCACAGCCTGAAGTGTCAGGCGGCCTTCGCGGCGTTTCGGCTCACCGCGCGTTTGCGAGACGGCCTTGACCGGCGCACCGGCGCGGCCCTTCTTGTTGCCACGCGCATCATCTTCATCATGCGCACGACCCCGTACATCCGTGGTTTTCGGTGCCGAAGCGACCGTGCCGCGTGAGGAGCGGATACGATCAACCTCAGGCGTGGCCGGTGCATTGGCCGATACCCCAGCCCCCAGACGCGGCGGACGCGGCGAATTGGCGCTGTAGCGCACGGTCTCACCAGCCGGACGCGGCGGGCGATCCCCTTGCGGGCGATCCCCGCGATTGAACGGCGGACGCTCACCCTGAGGACGGTTGCCATCACGGTTAAACGGCGGACGATCTCCACGCGGGCCGCCGGAACGCTCGCCCTGCGGGCGCTCGTTGCGGCCAGACTCACCACGGGAGTCGTTTCTTGGGCGGTCGCCCTGCGAACGGTCACGGTTGAAGCCTTCGCGCTGGCCTTCACGCGGCGCGCGCTGGGCCGGACGCGACAGGGCCTGTTCGATGGCCGACACCGGACGCGGTGCCGGACGGGCGGCCTCAACCGGCTTGGGGGCCTCTGCCGGTTTCGGCTCAGGCCTGGATTCCGGTTTGGCTTCAGGAGCCTTGACTTCAGCAGGCTTGGCTGGCTCAGGGGCGACCGGTGGCGCCGCACGGGCAGCCTCTTCAGCCGCTTTTGCACGACGGGCCTCGGCCTCACGGCGGGCCTGTTCCTGTTTGGCCTGTTCGATGCGCGCCTGCTCCAGCACGCGACGACGGGCTTCGAGTTCTTCCTGACGAAGACCGCCGGTGTTCGCTCCACCCGATTGCGGGCGCGGCGCAGACTGAGACGGCGTCTGGGGCTTGGGACGTGCCGCCAGATTGGTGTCTGCACCGGGACGCGGTGTGCCCGGCGGGGTGCCGATGCGACGCTTGGTTTCCACAACCACCGTCTTGGAACGGCCGTGGCTGAAACTTTGCTTCACCGTGCCACTGGACACGTTTCCGCCAACACGGGGCTTCAGCGTCAGCGGTGCCCGTGTATTTTCGCCCTTTTGGGTGTCCGTCTTATCGTCTTTCGCGTCGCTCATTCAGCTTGCTTTACTTATTCCCTATGAAACTTTTACGTTTCGCTTCTACCAATGTCGTACCATCTGGCCCATCTGGCATGGAGACTGCCCTGATAGTCCTTTTGCGCTCTTAATGAAAGGGCTTTTCCCGCCATTGCGGCGGGAACAACGGCTCAAAGCCACTGATACGACGTAATTCGCGCCCGACACGCATGGACCGCCGACCTTCGATCAGGGTTGCGTGTATGACATTTTCCAGCCCTAAAGCCAAACTCAATTCGTCATTATTGAAAATTCCGCAGATATTTACATCGGGGCGGTGCGGAAATATGACGGATAAAAGTTTCTGACGGCCATCGGACGCCCCGTCCGTCGCCTCAATCAGCCAGACGGCTTTGGGCGGCACAGCAGATTTAAGCATTGCCGCGACTTTTTCAAACCCCGTCGTCAGCTGACCTTCGCGGCGCGCCAGCCCCAGCTGCTCCAGAATACGCCGACGCAGCAGGCTATGTACCTGATCCACAAGGCCTTCCGGCGCTCTGGCCTGTTTTTTGGCTGCGCGTGAAAACAGATTCTTTTTTATCGCCAGTTCAAGGCTTTCGCGATCTGACTTGACCCAAAGCCCCCGCCCCGGCAACTTTTCCGCCAGATCAGGCACGACCACACCGCCCGGCCCGACCACAAAGCGGATCAGGCCGTCACGGTCAAAGGCCGCATGGGCAGCAATGTCGCGGCGCGTCGCCGGAGACGGTTCGCAAACCGCCTCTGACGCCGTGTCATTTACATCGATGAGGGTCTCATTGTTCGGATTCGGCGTCATGGGTTTCGCCCTCCTCCGCATAGACAGCCTCAGCCGCATCTTCCTCTTCTTCCGCCGGTACTTCCGGTGCCTCGATCCAGCCTGCCGAGATACGGGCATTGAGGATCAGGGCTTCGGCATCGGCCACCGACAGGGCGAAGGCTTCCAGAGCGCCCGGCACCTTGACCTTATCGGCCCCGCGCTGCTCATAGCCGCCACGAATTTCATCGGTCGCCAGATCGGCCAGATCCTCGACGGTCTTGACACCGGCCTCGCCCAGCGCAATGGCCATCGGCAGGGTGATGCCGATAATATCAAGCAGGGCATCCTCAACGCCCAGTTCGATGCGTCTGGCGTTCTGTTCGGCGGCTTCGCGCTCAAGGAAGTCACGGGCGCGGGCCTGAAGCTCGGACGCCGTATCCTCATCGAAACCTTCGATGGTGGCGATTTCGTTTTCATCGACCCAGGCCAGATCCTCAACGCTTGAGAAACCTTCGGTCACCAGAAGCTGGGCGATGACCTCATCGACATCGAGCGCTTCCTGGAACAGGGCGGTACGCTCGGCAAATTCTTTCTGGCGACGCTCGGAGTCCTGCGCCTCGGTGATGATGTCCACCTGCCAGCCGGTCAGTTGCGAGGCCAGACGCACATTCTGACCGCGACGGCCAATGGCCAGAGACAGTTGTTCGTCAGGCACAACCACCTCGACGCGGTCTTCTTCCTCATCCAGCACCACCTTCGACACTTCGGCAGGGGCCAGAGCGTTGACGATGAAGGTCGCTTCGTCCGGCGACCACTGGATGATGTCGATCTTTTCGTTTTGCAGTTCGGCAACCACGGCCTGAACGCGCGAACCGCGCATACCGACACAGGCCCCGACCGGATCGATCGAGCTGTCATTGGACAGAACCGCCATCTTGGCACGCGAACCGGGGTCACGGGCGACCGACTTGATTTCGATCACGCCGTCATAGACTTCGGGGACTTCCTGCGCGAACAGCTTGGCCATGAAGCCGCCATGCGCACGGCTGAGCATGATCTGCGGGCCCTTGGTTTCGCGGCGCACGTCATAGATATAGGCGCGGATACGGTCATTGACCTGAAAGGCCTCACGCGGGATCGACTGATCGCGGCGCATAATGCCTTCACCCCGACCGAGATCGACAATGACATTGCCATATTCGACGCGGCGCACCGTACCGTTGACGATTTCGCCGACGCGATCCTTGAACTCGTCATACTGACGTTCACGCTCGGCTTCGCGCACCTTGTGCGTCACCACCTGACGGGCCATCTGGGTCTGGACGCGGCCCAGCTCGAACGGCGGCAGGGTTTCTTCGTAGGCCTTGCCGACAAAGGCATCCTTGTCGTCCTTCAGGGCTTCGGTCAGGGTCCGCTGGGCGTTCTCGAACTCAAGCGCCTCGTCGGCCACCACCGTCACCACGCGGGTAATGGTCATTTCGCCGCTGCGCGGATCGATATGCACGCGGATGTCGTGATCGGCCCCGTAACGGGTACGGGCGGCCTTCTGAATGGCCTCTTCGATGGCCTCAATGACCACGCCCTTGTCGATGGACTTTTCACGCGCCACCGCATCGGCGATCTGCAAAAGTTCCTGACGGTTAGCGCTGATACCGGTAAAGCTCATGAGCCCTGCTCCTTAGTTATCTTCATCTTCGATATCTTCGTCCTCAGGATCGAAGTCATCGTTATCAAATTCGTCTGCATCGAGGTCGTCGTCTTCCTCGTCGCCCCTCAGCGCCCGCTGTTCCGCGCCGCGCTTCATCAGCTCGTCGTTCAGCACCAGCTTGGCGTCGATCAGCCACTCAAAAGGAATGAGCGCCGTGTCTTCCTCGCCCTCAAGGTCGATGGCCACATGGCCGTCCTCGGTGCCGGCAATGACGCCGCGAAAGCGCTTGCGCCCCTCGGCCAGACGATCCAGTTCGATGCGCGCCTCAAGCCCCTGATAGGTCTCGAAATCCACCAGCCGCGTCAGGGGCCGGTCAATGCCCGGCGAAGACACCTCAAGGATATATTCGCCATCAATCGGGTCGGCTTCCTCAAGATAGGCCGACAGGGCGCGCGACAGGCGCGCACACTGATTGACATTGATTTCACCATCGGTCTTGCGTTCGGCCATGATCTGAAGGCGCTTTGAGCCGCCGGGCTTATTGGCCCCCATCAGGCGTACACGCACGATATTCAGCCCCAGAGTCTCGGCAATGGGATCGAATATATCCAGCAGTTTACGGTCTTCAGCCGTCTTGGCGCGCAAATCGGTTTCCTTTGGCTTCCGCAGGTTCAGGCAACAAAAAAGCGGCAGGCCTTCTTACGGGCCGCCGCCGCTGGCCGTTTGGCCTGTCGGACGATGTTGACAGGCCTTATAGGCACAAATCCCGATCTTGCCAAGACTTTTATGACGCCGCACGCGCCTTGCGGTAAAAATCGAGGAAAACCGGCGCGCAATCGCCGAGCTTCTTTTCCTCATAGCGCGTCGTCAGGTGATCGGCGGGGGGCGTATTCCAGTCGGCCTGAGACTGCGCGGGCCAGTCAAAGTCGGGATGGGCGGTCACCTTCTCAAGCGTCCAGTCGGCATAGTCGGCCCAGTCGGTGGCGAAACGCAGCCGCGCCCCGTCCTTCATCACACGGGCAAAGGCATCGAGGGTTTCGGTCTGGATGAAACGGCGCTTATGGTGGCGCGCCTTGGGCCAGGGATCGGCAAACAGGATAAACACCTTGTCCACCGAAGCCTCCGCCAGCCGGTCGATGACCGGACGGGCATCATCGGCCAGAACACGCACATTCTTCAGGCCGCGCTCATCGACATGACGCAACAGGGAACCAACCCCGTTCAGGAACGGTTCAAAGCCCAGTATCAGGGCCTGAGGATTGCGTTCGGCCTGACCGGCCAGATGCTCCCCGCCGCCGAAACCGATTTCCAGCCACAGCTCACTGGCCCCGTCACGCGTACCGGCGCGGATAGCCTCGACACGATGGTCGGTCAGCTCGATCTCCGGCAACAGCGTCTCGAACAGACCGGCCTGACGCGGCTTCAGCGTCCGCGACTTGATGCGGCCAAAGGAGCGCATCGGCCCCCAGGTCGGAGTGTCTGAGGCGGGCGGGGTGTTTTCTTCTGAGGACATTGCGCCGCTTTAGAACGCCCCTTTCAGCGCGTCAACCAGATCGGTGCGTTCCCATGAAAAACCGCCGTCAGCATCGGGTGTACGGCCAAAATGGCCATAGGCAGCGGTGCGTTCATAGATCGGGCGGTTCAGGCCGAGATGCAGACGGATGCCGCGCGGCGTCAGGCCGCCGATCAGTTCCGGCAGCAGCTTTTCCAGCTTCGCCTCATCGACCTGACCGGTGCCGTGGGTATCGACATAGAAGGACAGGGGGTGAGACACGCCAATGGCATAGGCCACCTGAAGCGTACACTTTCTGGCCAGACCCGCCGCCACGACATTTTTCGCCAGATAGCGCAGGGCATAGGCTGCCGAACGGTCAACCTTGGTCGGGTCTTTACCGGAAAAGGCCCCGCCGCCGTGCGGTGCCGCCCCGCCATAGGTATCGACAATGATCTTGCGCCCCGTCAGACCGGCATCGCCGTCCGGCCCGCCAATGACGAAATTGCCCGTCGGATTGACCAGCCATTCGGTGTCTTCGGTCACCATGCCCTGAGGCAGCACCTCAAGGGCATAGGGTTTGACAATGGCCTCGACATCCCTGGGGCTGAGACCATCCTTATGCTGATGCGAGATCAGCACCTTGAGGATACGGCTGGGGACGCCGTTTTCATATTGCACCGTCACCTGCGACTTGGCATCCGGCTCCAGACGGCTTTCCCCGCCGTGACGGGCCTCGGCCAGACGGCGCAGGATATTGTGCGACCATTGCAGCGGCGCCGAGGTCAGTTCCTCGGTTTCATCCGTGGCATAGCCGAACATAATGCCCTGATCGCCTGCGCCCTCGTCCTTGTTATGACCGGCATCGACGCCCTGCGCAATATCGGCAGACTGGGCGTGCAGGTGGCAGGCATAGTCGGCCAGCTTCCAGTGAAAGCCCTTTTGCGCATAGCCGATGTCCTTGACGGCGGCACGCACCTTGTCCTCAAGACCATCAACAATATCGCTGATCTGCTCGTCACCGGCGCGCACCTCACCGGCCAGCACGATGCGATTGGTGGTGACCAGGGTTTCACAGGCGACACGGGCTTCGGAATCGGCGGCGAGAAAGGCATCAACCACCACATCGGATATCCGGTCGGCGACCTTGTCAGGATGCCCTTCGGAAACGCTTTCGGACGTAAAGATGTAGGATGGACGCACAGACATGACGGCTCCGCTTTGCTGAATTATCTTCCGCATAGCCATATAAACATATCTTTATATGATCAAGCCGTTTCTTTTCGGGCTTTAGAGCATGTTCCATTCAAAATGAACGGAACAACGCTCTAATTTTTTGTTTTAACGCGCTTTTTAATCCGAAAAGTGCGTCACACTTTTCGGAAAGCACTCTAAAAAACCCCGCCGTTTCCGGCAGGGTTTTTTTAAATCCCATCAGGGATAGCTCCTAAGCGTCATCTTCCTCAGCCAGCGCCCGCACCAGCTCAAGCAGGCGGCGGCGGTGCTTGGCATTGCGGATGCGCGGAAAGGCCTCGGCCAGTTCAATGCCTTCGGTAGTCATCAGGAAGCCGTGAACGAACTGTTCCGACTCTGATTCCGAAAAGCCTTCGACCGCATCCGAAGTGCCATAGCCTTCAAAGAAATAGGCCACAGGTGCCTTGAGGGCCCTGGCAATCTCATACAGTTTCGAGGCGCTGATGCGGTTCGAGCCGCGTTCATATTTCTGCACCTGCTGAAAGGTCAGGTCGATGGTTTCCGCCAGACCTTCCTGCGACAGACCCAGAAACTTGCGGCGCATACGCACGCGCGCGCCCACATGCAGGTCAACAGGGTTCGGGCTGCGGTCTGTTTTTGCGATATCGTTCAACTTCGCCTCTTAATGTCTTAACAGACCGGCGTAATCCGGCCCTAATCTTTTAAAGCTATGCCTGACGCTTGCGACTATGTGACTTATACGTCAGAGGCCGCCGTTTCCGGTGCTGACGGGCGGGCCTTGCGCACGAAAAGCGCAATCCCCGCCGGAATCAAGCAAAAAAGCGTCAAAACCAGAAGGTATAGATACCGGTTAGCCGAATAGAATGTCGGTTTTATGGCCTCAGGCAGCCACACATCCCTGTAGCCGCTTTCGCCAATATCCAGTTTCGACCCCTCGATGATACGCCCCAACGGATCAAGCGCCACAGATATTCCCGTGGGAGTTGATCTTACCATAGGTAAGCCTTCTTCAATAGCGCGAAACCCTGACAGATTTAAGTGTTGACGCGGGCCGGTCGTCGGGCCGAACCAGGCATCATTAGAGATGTTGACTATCCAGTGCGCTCTCTTGTCCTTAGGCGGTGAATCAAAAAGGCCTGACGTCAGACCGGGAAACAGACCTTCGTAACAGATGAGCGGTAAAAACCGGTCTATGCCCTCGACCTCGACTGTGGCCGTACGCGGGCCTGCCGTATAGCTGTCGCCAATATGTACCAGTTGCTTGAAGCCAAGGGCCCCCAATACCTTTTCCATCGGCAGGAACTCACCGAACGGCACCAGCTTGAATTTGGCATAGGAGGCGGAAACATAGGTATTCGGCCCCTTTTTTTGCAAAACCAGCAGGGCATTGCGCCAGACAGGGCCTTTTTCCGGCAGATAGTCCGAATGATAGGCCCCCATGATCAGGGCCTGATGCGGTTGCAGCAAGGTGCTGAAACCTTCCGCAGTCCAGGATTGTGCCGAAAAGAGCGCATCGGCTGAGGCGGGCAAGGCCCCTTCCGGCCAGATGATGATGTCGGGATAGGTTTTGACAACACTTTTCGTTACGCTTTGTAACCGGCCAGTGCTTACCGGTGCTTTCGACAGGGAGATGTAGTCATTATAGACCCCGCGCAAGGCCCCGACCGTCCATTT
>Ga0222423_1000661_pt1 | contig 20753 bp, 19 predicted proteins | sample 3A0metagenome_FD_182472 | JGI IMG/M metagenome (GOLD analysis project Ga0222423, IMG submission 182472) | Enriched microbial communities from leaf-cutter ant dump, University of Wisconsin, Madison, United States - 3A0 (version 2) | ecosystem: Environmental > Terrestrial > Nest > Insects nest >...
GCCGGGCGCCGCCAGGTTCACCACCTCGGGCGGAATGCGCAGGTCGGACTTGGTCGAGAAGAACACCTTGACGATGGGCGTGGTGAGGGCGGCGGGCGCCTGCTCGGTGACCACGCCGATGCGGCCAGAGGTCAGGCGCACGAGCGAGCCCACGGGGTAGATGCCGATGCTCTTGACGAAGGCCTGGAACAGGCGCGCGTCGAAGTGGTCGGTGGTCCATTCGGCCATGCGGCGCAGCGACTCGGCCGGGTCCCATCCGCGCTTGTACGGGCGGTCGGAGGTGATGGCGTCGTACACGTCGCAGATCGCCGTCATGCGCGCGATCACGCTGATGCCGTCGCCCGAGAGCTTGTCGGGGTAGCCGGTGCCGTCCACCTTCTCGTGGTGGTGCAGGCAGGCGTCCAGCACCGCGTCGGGCACGCTGCCGCCTTCCTTGAGCATGTGGAAGCCCTCCACCGGGTGGCTGCGCACCACGGTGAATTCCTGGTCGGTGAGCTTGCCGGGCTTGTTGAGCACGTCCAGCGGCACGGCCGCCTTGCCCAGGTCGTGCAGCAGGCCGGCCAGGCCGGCCAGGCGCTGCTGGTCGTCCTTGAGCTTGAGCTGCTTGGCCAGCGCGACCATGAGCGCGCACACGGCCACCGAATGCATGTAGGTATAGTCGTCGGCGGTCTTCAGCCGCGCCAGGCTGATGAGGGCGCCGGGGTTGCGGGTGACGGAGTCCGAGATCTCCTCCACCAGGCTGTGCGCGCCGGCCGAGTCCACCGCGCGGCCCATGCGCGCCTCGTTGAACATCGAGACCACGGCCTCCTTGGACTTCACGCAGATCGCGGCCGCCATCTGCAGCTCGCTTTTCATGTCCGTGGGCTTGCGGTCGCGCCGGGGCGGCGGCGGGGGGCGCGGCAGCGTCACGGTGATGGGCGGCAGCTCCTCCAGGCGGCTGAAGTCGGTCTCGATGCGGGCGTCGGCCTCCTCGCGCGACACCGACGCGGTGCCCGGCGCCACGTCCAGGCCCTTGTCGGTGTCGATCCAGCATTCGTGGATCGACGTGGCCTGGATGCGCGCGAGGTCCTTGGGGTCCTTGAGCAGGAACTTGGCGCGCCAGAATGGATGGTCCATCCACGAGCCGCAGAATTCGTGCAGGTACATGCCCAGGGTGAGGTGCTTGATGTCGATGCGCTTGAGCATGGTGCCGGGGTCTGTAACAAAACCCTAACCATGTTAGCCTTTTCGGCCCGCCCGCCTCCACCGCCCCTTGCAATGCCCCACGTCTATGTCCGCCGCTAAGCCCGCCGCCAGCCCGGCGCAGAAGGCGCTGCACAAGCTGGGCCTGGTGCGCGACATCGACCTGGCCCTGCACCTGCCGCTGCGCTACGAGGACGAGACCCGCATCACCCCGCTGGCCAACGCCCGCGACGGCCAGACGGTGCAGATCGAGGCCACCGTGACCGCCAGCGAGGTGCAACTGCGCCCGCGCCGCCAGCTGGTGGTGCGGGTGGAGGACGGTACGGGCGAGTGCGAGCTGCGTTTTTTTAGCTTCTACCCCTCGCACCAGAAGACGCTGGCCGTGGGCGCGCGGCTGCGCATCCGGGGCGAGGTCAAGGGTGGCTTCTGGGGGCGGCAGATGCTGCACCCGGCCTTCCGCACAGCGGGGGGCGAACTGCCCGCCGCGCTCACGCCCGTCTACCCCACCACGGCCGGCCTGCCCCAGCCCTACCTGCGCCGCGCCGTGGTCAGCGCGCTGGCGCGGGTGGACCTGTCGGACACGCTGCCGCCCGGCGTGGAGCCGCCGGTGGCGAGGAATTGGGGTCAAAGAGGCCTCCAGCGCCTGTGCAGCCTGCGCGAGGCGCTCACATTTTTGCACCACCCCACGCCCGACGTGGCCCTGTCCACGCTGGAGGACCACAGCCACCCCGCCTGGCAGCGCCTGAAGGCCGAGGAGCTGCTGGCCCAGCAGCTCTCGCAGCAGCAGTCGCGCCGCGAGCGGGACATGCTGCGCGCTCCCGTGCTGCATGCGCAAAAAGCCCAGCAGCCCCTGCACGAGCAGCTGCTGGCCGCGCTGCCCTTCGGCCTGACCGTCGCGCAGCGCCGCGTGGGCGAGGAGATCGCGGCCGACCTGGCCCGCCCCGTGCCCATGCACCGCCTGCTGCAGGGCGACGTGGGTTCGGGCAAGACGGTGGTGTCGGCCCTGGCCGCCTGCATCGCCATGGACGCGGGCTGGCAGTGCGCGCTGATGGCGCCCACCGAGATCCTGGCCGAGCAGCACTTCGCCAAGATGATCGGCTGGCTCGAACCCCTGCTCGCCGCGCGCGGGCGCAAGGTGGCGTGGCTCGCGGGCGGGCAGAAGAAGAAGGAGCGCGCCGCCATGCTGGCCCTGGTGGAGTCCGGCGAGGCCGCGCTGGTCGTGGGCACGCACGCGGTCATCCAGGAGCAGGTGCGCTTCAAGAACCTGGCGCTGGCCGTCATCGACGAGCAGCACCGCTTTGGCGTCGCGCAGCGGCTGGCGCTGCGACAGAAACTCGCGGCCCAGGGCATGGAGCCGCACATGCTGATGATGAGCGCCACGCCCATCCCGCGCACCCTGGCCATGAGCTACTACGCCGACCTGGACGTGTCCGTTATCGACGAACTGCCGCCCGGCCGCACGCCCATCGTCACCAAGCTCATCGCCGACAGCCGCAAGGACGAGGTCATCGAGCGCATCGCCGCGCAGGTGGCGGCCGGGCGGCAGGTGTACTGGGTGTGCCCGCTGATCGAGGAGAGCGAGGCGCTGGACCTGACCAACGCCACGGCCACGCATGCGGACCTGAGCGAGGCCCTGCAAGGCGACGAGGCGCACGGGCGCGCGCCGGTCATGGTCGGCCTGCTGCACTCGCGCATGCCCGCCGCCGAGAAGAAGGCCGTCATGGAACTGTTCAAGGGCGGCCGGATGGGCGTGCTGGTCAGCACCACCGTGATCGAGGTGGGCGTGGACGTGCCCAATGCCTCGCTCATGGTCATCGAGCATGCCGAGCGCTTCGGCCTGTCGCAACTGCACCAGCTGCGCGGGCGCGTCGGGCGCGGCGCGGCGGCGTCGGCCTGCGTGCTGCTGTACGCCACCAACGACAGCGGGCGCGTGGGCGAGACGGCCAGGGAACGCCTGCGCGCCATGGCCGAGACGAATGACGGCTTCGAGATCGCCCGGCGCGACCTGGAGATCCGCGGCCCCGGCGAGTTCCTGGGCGCGCGCCAGTCAGGGGATGCACTGCTGCGCTTTGCCGATCTGAACACCGACACCCTGCTGCTCGACTGGGCGCGCGCGCTGGCGCCCGTGATGCTGGACCAGCACCCGGGCCTGGCCGCCAAGCACGTGGCGCGCTGGCTGGGCGGCAAATCCGACTACCTGAAAGCCTGACATGCAGGAAATAGCCACTGCCACCGTCGCCGCCGCCTGGGTGCGCGACGACACCTACCGCGACCGCGCCGTGCGCCTGGGGTTCATCGACCGCCCGGCCTGGGCGCGGTTCATGGGCCCCGTGTGGATGGGCGTCGCCATCGTGCTCGTGTTCTCGCCCTGGGGCCTGCTGGGCAGCGTGTACGGGCGCGAGCCGCTGGCGCCGCACCTGCCCGCCGTGGCGCTGGCCATCGTGCTGCTGGCGTTGGGCGCCGTGCAGACCTTCCACGCCATGCACCGTGCCACGGCGCGGCAGTATGCGTTCGTGGGGGATGCGGCGCGCTGGGAGTTTTCGGCCTCGGGCCTCGTGTACCGCGTGGTGGCGCCCGACGGCGCGGTGCGGCATGAGGCCTCGTCGCGATGGAGCTGGTTCCGCGCCCTGAGCGTGGACGGCGCCGCCGGCCTGCGCCTGTACCGCCAGGGCACGGTCGAGTCCTACTTCGTCCCCGTCACCGCCTTCGCGCAGCCGGGGCAGGCCGCCGCATCCGCGCAACAGGCCGTGGTGGCCTGGGCACGCGCCGCGGGCCTGCCGGTGCGCACGGTGCCCGCGCGGGACGTGGCCGGCCTGCTGGGCATGGGCGTGGCGGCCACCTTGCTGGTCGGGCTCACCATGGTGCAGGCAGCGCTGGCGGCGGCGCTGCCCCATGCGCGCTGGGGGCGCGTGTCCGCGCTGTTCTCCTCGGGCGTGGGCACCTTCTGGTGGGCCGCGCCGCTGTGCGCGGCGGCCGTGGTGGCGCTGCACCTGCTGCTGGCGGCCTGGCAGCACCGGCGCTCGCCCCGGCGCGACCTGCCGGCGCAGATGCCACACCTGGTCCTGGCGCTGGCCTGGGGCGCGCTGCTGCTGGCCGCGCTGCAGGCGGTGCGCAGCCTGGTGTTCGACGACGCCTTGGCGAACAGCAGTTTCCTGGCGCCGCAGGCGGTGGTCATCGCCGCCGTGTTCGCGCTGCTCACGGGCTTCGTGCTGCACCGGGGGCTGGTCACGCCCTGGGTGGCGCGGCGGGTTGACCTGAGTTTGCTTTAAAAAGCATAGCTGCCAGCGCTTGCTGCATAAGCGCTGCAGCCTGTTTTTGCCAAAACCCCTAGCAGGCCGCTTGACCAAACCTTTACGTAGCCCATGCGGCGCCTTTACCTGAACTTGCCATGATGGCGCCCGCTTTCCCCTTCTTCCTGCCCGGCTTGCCGGGCTTTCTTGTGCCTGTCCCATGACCGATGCCGTTTCGTCTTCTTCCTCCGCCCGCCGGCCGTCCTCGCGCCGCCGGGTGTTCGTCGCCGTTCTCGCGCTGGCCGTTGTTGCCGGGGGCGGCTGGTTCGCCTGGACGAAGTGGGGTGCATCCCGCGCCAAGGCGCCCGAATACGTCTTCGCCACGGTGCAGCGCACGAACTTCGAGGACCTGGTCAGCGCCACCGGCGCACTGCAGCCGCGCGACTACGTGGACGTGGGCGCGCAGGTCTCGGGCCAGCTGAAGAAGCTGCACGTGGAGGTGGGCAACGACGTGACCGAGGGGCAACTGCTGGCCGAGATCGATGCCGAGCAGTCCGCCGCCCGCGTGGATGCCAGCCGCGCCAGCCTGCGCGCGCAGCAGGCCCAACTGGTGCAGAACCAGGTCAACCTGCAGAAGGCCGAGCGCGACCTGCAGCGCCTGCGCAATCTGCTCAAGGAGGACGCGACCACACTGGAACTGGTGCAGAACGCCGAGACCACGGTGGACACCACGCGCGCGCAAATCGCCACGCAGAAGGCGCAGATCGAGCAGACCCAGGCCAGCATGCGCGTGGAGGAATCCAACCTCAAGTACAGCAAGATCTACGCGCCCATGGCGGGCACGGTGGTCAGCATCACCGCCAAGCAGGGGCAGACGCTCAACACCAACCAGGCCGCGCCGACCATCCTGCGCGTGGCCGACCAGTCCACCATGACGGTGCAGACGCAGGTCTCCGAGGCCGACGTGAGCAAGCTGCGCGTGGGCATGCAGGCCTACTTCACCACCCTGGGCACACCGGGGCGGCGCTGGTACGGCAAGCTGCGCAAGATCGAGCCCACGCCCACGGTCACCAACAACGTGGTGCTCTACAACGCCCTGTTCGACGTGGAGAACCACAACCGCAGCCTGATGGCGCAGATGACGGCGCAGGTGTTCTTCGTGGTGGCCGAGGCGCGCGATGCGCTGGTGGTGCCCATGGCGGCCGTCACCTTCCCGCGCGGCAGCGCCACGCCTCAGCGCCGGGGCGAAGGCGCGGCCGGGCCTGCCGGCGCGGCAGCATCGCCCGCTTCGGCCGCCAGCGGCGAGCGCCGCCAGCGCCGCGCCGATGACGAGCAGCGCGCCCCGGGCGAGGCGCGCCAGCGCCCCATGGGGCCGCGCTCCGGCAACGCGCCGGCGCCGGGCACGCCCCGGCCCGCCACCGTCAAGGTCGCGGCCGAGGATGGCAGCGTGAGCGAGCGCGAGGTTACCGTGGGCTTCAGCAGCCGCGTGCAGGCGCAGATCCTCTCGGGGCTGGAAGAGGGCGAGCGCGTCGTGGCCGGCATCAAGCAGCCCGATGCGCCCAAGCGCGCCGGAAGCCAGCAGCAACAGCAGCAGCCCCCCGGCGGCTTCGGCCCGCCCGGCATGGGCGCCCCCGCCGCCGGAGGCGGGCGCCGGTGAACCCGAACCCCGCGAACTCCGCCGGTGCCGACGCCGTCCCGCTCATCGAGCTGCGCGGCGTTACCAAGACCTACGGCCAGGGCGAGCTGGCGGTGGAGGTGCTGCACGGCATCGACCTCGCCATCTACCCCGGGGAGCTGGTGGCCATCATGGGCGCGTCCGGCTCGGGCAAGTCCACGCTGATGAACATCCTCGGGTGCCTGGACCGGCCCACCACCGGCAGCTACCGCTTCATGGGCCGCGACGTGTCGGACCTGGGGCGCGACGAGCTGGCCGAGCTGCGGCGCGAGGCCTTCGGCTTCGTGTTCCAGAGCTACAACCTCATCGCCACCGGCACGGCCGCCGACAACGTGGAGGTGCCCGCCGTCTATGCCGGCGTGCCGCCGCACGAGCGCCATGCGCGCGCGCTGGAGCTGCTGTCCATGCTGGGCCTGCAGGACCGCACGCACCACCGGCCCAACCAGCTTTCGGGCGGGCAGCAGCAGCGCGTGTCCATCGCGCGGGCGCTGATGAACGGCGGGCGCGTGATCCTGGCCGACGAGCCCACGGGCGCGCTCGACAGCAAGAGCGGCGCGGACGTGATGCGCCTGCTCAAGGACCTGGCGGCGCAGGGCCACACGGTCATCCTGATCACCCACGCGCCCGAGGTGGCGCAGCACGCCCAGCGCGTCATCGAGATCAGCGACGGCGACATCCTGTCCGACCCCGGCCCCCGGGCGAGCGATGCCGCGCAGGCGGCGGCGCGCCAGTGGGCGCCACGCGCCGGCGGGCGCTCCAGCGCCGTGTCGGACGTGCTGGAGGCCACCAAGACGGCCCTGCGCGCGCTGCGCGCCAACATGTTCCGCTCCATCCTCACGCTGCTGGGCATCGTGATCGGCGTGGCCTCGGTCATCGCCATGCTGGCCATCGGCGATGGGGCCAAGCAGGCCGTCATCGACCGCATCAGTGCCATGGGCTCCAACCTGCTGCTGGTGCGCCCCGGCGCGCCCAACCAGCGCGGCTTCAACAGCACGGCCACGCTGGTGCTGTCCGACGTGACGGCCATCGACAAGGAAGTGCCCAACGTGCTCGCCGCCATCCCCGAGCAGAGCAGCACCGTCACCCTGCGCTACGGCGGCGCCGACTATTCGAGCAGCGCCACCGGCACCTCGGCCAAGTTCCCCATCGCGCGGCAGTGGCCCGTGGCGCGCGGCAATTTCTTCAGCGAGGACGACGAGACCAGCTACGCCACCGTGGCCGTGCTCGGCCAGACGGTGGCGAACGCGCTGTTCCCGGACGGCCAGGAGCCCATCGGCCAGTTCGTGCTGGTCAACAACCTGATCTTCCAGGTGGTGGGCGTGATGTCGGCGCGCGGCGCCTCGCCCATGGGGCAGGACCAGGACGACGTGGTGTTCGTGCCCTATGCCACCAGCCAGCTGCGCCTGTCGGGCCAGCGCTTTTTGCGCAACGTGACGGTGGCCGTGGCCGACACCGACCGCATCGACGAGACGCAGGCGGCGGTGGAATCGCTGCTGACCGAACGCCACGGCGTGGTGGATTTCCAGATCCGCAACATGGCGTCCATCATCGACACCGCTACCGAGACGCAGAACACCATGACCATCCTGCTCGGTTCCATCGCGGCGATCTCGCTGCTGGTGGGCGGCATCGGCGTGATGAACATCATGCTGGTGAGCGTGACGGAGCGCACGCGCGAGATCGGCATCCGCATGGCGACCGGCGCGCGCATGCGCAACATCCTGCAGCAGTTCCTGATCGAGGCGCTGGTCGTCTCCGCCCTGGGCGGCGCCCTGGGCGTGGTCTTCGGGCTGGGCGCTGCCGCTGTGATCGCCGCCTTCGGCACGCCGGTGCAGTACGCGGTGCTGCCGGTGCTGCTGGCGTTTGGCTGCGCCTTCGCCACCGGGCTGGTGTTCGGCTACCTGCCCGCCAAGAAGGCGGCGGGGCTGGACCCGGTGGTGGCCCTCGCTTCGGAATGAGAAACGGTTTTTGTCCATGCGTGCTTTGACTCCCTTTTCCCGCACCGCGCTGGCGGCAGCGTTGATTGCCCCTCTGGTCATGCTCGGCGGCTGCGCCGCCGTCCACGAGCCGCCCACGGTGGTGCCCGTGCCCCTGCCCGAAGCATGGCGCGACGCGCCCGCCGCCGACGCGCAAGTGCCGCAGGACTGGTGGCGCGGCTTCGGCTCGCCCCGGCTCGAAACCCTGGTGCAGGAGGCCCTGGCGGGCAGCGGCGACCTGCGCACGGCCGCGCAGCGCGTGCGCCAGGCCGACATCGCCTTGCAGACCGCAGGCGCGGCGCAACTGCCCGGCGTGTCCGTGTCGGCGGGCAGTTCCGCCAACCGCAGCGAGGGCGCGAGCACGCGCAAGTCCACCTCGGTATCGCTCAGCGTGGGTTACGAGGTGGACTTGTGGGGCCGCCTGGCCGCGGGCGAGCAGGGCGCGCGTGCCGCGCTGGAGGCCAGCCGTTACGACCTGGAGACGGCGCGCATCACGCTCACCGCCTCGGTGGCGACCACCTACTTCCAGTGGCTGGCGTTGCGCGAGCGCGTGGAGATCGCGCGCCGCAGCCTGGAGACGGCCGAGCGCGTGCTGCGCGTGGTGCAGGCGCGCGCGCGCAACGGCGTGGCGACGCCGCTCGAGGTGTCGCAGCAGACCACCACGGTGCTGCAGCAGCGCACCGCGCTGGAGCCGCTGCAGGAGCAGGTGCGCCAGACCGCATCGGCCCTGGCGCTGCTGCTGGGACGCGAGCCCGTGGGTTTCGACGTCGGTGGTGACGAGGGCTTGATGGCGCTGCAGGCGCCGTCCGTCGCGCCCGGACTGCCCTCGGCGCTGCTCGCCCGGCGCCCCGACCTGCTCGCCGCCGAGGCGCGGCTGGCCGCGGCCGACGCCGACGTGGCGGCCGCCCGCGCCGCGCTGCTGCCCAGCATCTCGCTGTCGGCGGGCGGCGGCGTGGGCAGCGCGGCGCTGCTGAGCCTGGCCGGGGCCACGGGCAGCGCGTCGCTGGCGGCCTCGCTGGCGCAGAGCCTGTTCGACGGCGGGCGCAAGGAGCTGCAGGTCGAATCCACCCGCTCGCAGCGCGAGGTGCTGGTGGAGACCTACGCCAGCGCCGTGCGCCGCGCGCTCAAGGAAGTGCAGGACGCGCTGGGCAACGCCGCTACCGGCCAGCGCCAGGAAGTGACCCAGGGCGAGGTCGTCACCCAGGCGCAGCGCTCGCTGCAACTCGCGGAGCTGCGCTACCGCGAGGGCGTGGACACGCTGCTGACCGTGCTCGACGCGCAGCGCACGCTGTTCAGTGCGCAGGACGCGCTGGCGCAGACGCGGCAGGCGCGCCTGGCGGCGGCGGTGGATCTGTACCGGGTGCTGGGCGGCGGGTGGCAGGCACCCTGATTGCTATGTAAAAAATAGCTGCCAGCGCTTGCTGGATAAGCGCTAGAGCCTGATTTGATTCAAATCTTCTGAAACGGCCTGCGCGCCATCCACGCCGCCATCACGCCGCTGGCCGCGATGACGGCCATGCCCGTGGCGGTGCGCGCGCTGGGCACCTGGCCGAACAGCAGCCAGCCCAGGACGGCGGCCCACAGCAGCTGGGAGTACGAGAACGGTGCGATGGCCCCCGGCGGCGCCAGCCGGTAGGCCAGGATGGTCATCCACTGCGCCAGGCACCAGGCGATGGCCATGGCCAGCAGCCAGGGCCACTGGGCCGCCACGGCGGCCATGTCGGCGGTGCCCAGCGCGGGCGAGAGCGCCACCACGCCCAGCGCGGCGGAATAGAGCATGGTGGTGGTGGCGGAGTCCGCGTCGCTCAGCAGGCGCGTGCAGATCACGGCCGTGGCCCAGGCCATGGACGAGAGCATGGGGTAGAGCATGGCCGCGTCGAAGCCCGCGCCGCCCGGCTGCGCGACGATGAGCACGCCGGTGAAGCCCAGCACCACCGGCAGGTTGCGCCACAGGCCCACGGGCTCGCGCAGCAGCAGGGCGGACAGCAGCGTCACGTACAGCGGCGAGGCGAACACCAGCGCCGTCGCGTCGGCGATGGGCAGGCTCTTGAGCCCTTGCAGGAACAGCACGGCCGAGCCCACGAGCCCCGCCGCGCGCAGCACCTGCACGCCCGGGCGCCGGGTGCGCGCCAGGGACGGGTTGCGTGCCAGCAGCGGCAGGGTGCTCAACAGCAGCAGGGCGTAGCGCAGCCACGCGAGGTGCGCGGCCTGCAGGCTGCTGCCCGCGCGCTGCACCAGGGCGTCGGAGAGGGAAAAACCAGCCATCGCCCCGATGAGGAGCAGGCTGCCCATGGCGTGGGGGGCAGGCATCGTGGGAAGGGAATTTCTTGGGGTTTCAGCGCGCGGGCCGTCGCACCCGCAGCAGGCCCGGCTGAGCGGGGTGCGGGTCGAGCCACCAGGTTTTGGCCGCCGTCGCCGCGCCCTTGGCCGTGGTGCGCGCCGCCACGCGCACCTGCCAGCCGCCCGGGGCGGCGGCCTCGACCGCGCCCTGGCCGGTGGTCAGGTCGGCGAACTCGATGAGCACTGCATCGCCCGCCTGCCACAGCGGCCAGTCCTGCACCGCCGGGCCGCCCAGGCGCACGCCGGGGTAGAGGTGGCTGGCGCCGGCCTGCAGCACGCGGACGGGGGCTTCTTCGGCCATGGCGGGCTCAGCGTTCTTCCAGGGCATCGGCCACGATGCGCATGGTGGTGGCGATGTGCTCGCGCGTGAGCCGCTCGGCCAGGTCGCCGTTGCGCTGCTCCAGCGCCTCCAGGATGCCGGCATGCTCCATGGCCGAGTGCGCGAGCTGGTCCTGCGCGAAGATCACCGGCAGGCGCAGGCTCCAGTAGTGGAACTGCGTGCGCTCGTGCTGCTCGACGAAGTAGGCGTTGTCGGACAGGGCGACCAGCCGGCGGTGGAACAGCCGGTTCAGGCGGCTGACCTCGCTGCGCGACACGGACTCGGCCGCGCTCATCTGCGCGAGCAGCTCGCGCAGCTGCGCCAGGTCCTCGGGCGTGGCGCGCTCGGCGGCCAGGCGCGTGGCGTAGCCCTCGATGGCCATGCGGCCCTCGAAGATGCTGCGAAAGGCCAGCGGCGCGCCGTTGCCCACCATCCAGCCCCGGTGCCGGCTCACCAGGCCCTCGCCCTGCAGCCGCAGCAGCGCCTCGCGCACGGGGGTGCGGCCGGCGGAGAGCTGCGCGCAGATGTCGTCCTCGACCAAGCGGTCGCCCGGCCTGGCTTCGTGCGACAGGATTCGGTCGCGCAGCTGCTGGTAGACGTCGGTGGCGATGGAGGCGGCGGCGGGGCGGGTTGGCGTCATGGCGGGCGGAGATGCGTCGTTGGCTTATCCGGCCGACGTGGTGCGCACTTCCAGCACCACGCCGGCACCAGGCCGGGTGTCGAAATAGGTGAAGCCGGAATTATCGGTGCGGCGGCCCCGCGCCGTGATGCCGACGCCGGCCTGGCGCGTGTGGGCCTCGGCCGCGTCGCAGTCGGGCACCTCGAAGCCCAGGTGGTAGACGCCTTCGCCATGCGTGTCCAGGAAGCGCCGCTGGGGCGAGTCCAGCAGCGGGGGCTGGCACAGCTGGATCTGCACGTTGCCGAGGTCCAGGCATTTGTAGCGCATGGCGTCCGAGGCGGCCTTGTTGGGCACCTCGAAGGTGACGTAGGGATGGCGGCCCTTGGGGTAGTCGAACCAGGGGCCCATGCCCAGGCTTTCGTAGTAGGCGATGGCCTTGTCGAGGTCGTGCACGACGATGCAGACGTGGTGGAGTTGCTGGAAGGGGTGCATGGCTAGTGGGCAAGGTGGGACAGGAACTGGCGGCCCCGCTCGCTCGCGGGGGCCTCGAAGAAACGGCGTGCGGGCATCACGTCTTCGACGATCTCGCCGTTGACCATGAACAGCACACGGTCGGCAAAGTCGCGCGCCAGGGACATCTCGTGCGTGGCCATCATCAGGGTGATGCCGTCCTCGGCGAGCTGGCGGATCACGGCGACGACCTCCTGCGCGAGTTCGGGGTCCAGGGCGCTGGTGGGCTCGTCCAGCAGCATCACCGAGGGCTCCATGGCCAGCGCGCGGGCGATGGCCACGCGCTGCTGCTGCCCGCCCGAGAGCTGGTGCGGGTAGACGCCGGCCTTTTCTTCCAGCCCCACGCGGCGCAGCAGCGCCAGGGCCTGGGCGCGGGCCTCGGCCTTGGTGCGGCCGAGCACGTGCAGCGGGCCGGAGGTGACGTTGTCCAGCACCGTCATGTGGCGGAACAGGTTGAAGCTCTGGAACACCATGCCGGTGGCGCGGCGCTGCAGGCTGATCTCGCTGTCGCTCAGCTGCAGCAGCGTGTCGCCGCGCTCGCGGTAGCCCACCAGGCCGCCATCGACGACGATGCGGCCGCCGTCGATGGTCTCCAGGTGGTTCACGCAGCGCAGCAGCGTGGACTTGCCCGCGCCCGAGGGGCCGAGCACGGCCACGATCTGCCCGCGCGGGATCTCTGCGTTCACATTGCGCAGCACGCACTGCGTGCCGCGGTACTTGGTCACGTCCGCCAATTGAATGGCGATGTTGGGAGCGGTGGACATACGGCTAGCGATGGGGGAAGAGCTTTTCGAGCGCGGTCTGCAGCACGGTGGCGAAGGCCGTCATCACCAGGTACCAGAACCCGGCGACCGCCAGCAGCTCCACGACGTGGAAGTTGGCGGCGTAGATGTCGGTGGAGATGCGCAGCAACTCCAGGTAGCCGATGGCCGAGGCGAGGGACGTGGACTTAAGCAGCAGGATGTACTGGTTGCCCGCCGCGGGCACGATGATGCGCGCCGCCTGCGGTATGACCACCTTGCGCATCAGCAGGCCCTGCGACATGCCGATGGCGCGGGCCGCGTCGCGCTGCCCGTTGTCCACGGCCAGGAAGCCGCCGCGGATGATCTCGGCCATGTAGGCGCCTTCGGCCAGGCTCAGCCCGATCAGCGCGGCGACGTGGGGGGTGATGACGTAGGTCATGGGCGCATCCACCAGCACCCAGCTCGTGAACGGAATGGCGATGTGCAGCTGCGGGAACATGATGGGGAATGCGTTGAACCAGAAGATCAGCTGGATCAGCATCGGCGTGCCGCGGAACAGGTAGACGTAGGTGGACGAGAACGCGGTGAGGATGGGGTTGCCGCTCACGCGCATCAGCGCGGCCACGAGCCCGACGCCCGCGGCCAGGAACAGCGCCGTGGTGCCCAGCATCAGCGAGTTGACGGCGCCTTCGAGCACCAGCCGGCTGAACAGGTATTCCGCGACGATGGACAGGTTCATCACCTTGGCGCGGATGGCGGCCTGCAGCAGCGCGGCCAGCGCCAGCAGCACCAGGGCGGCGAAGATCCAGGGGCCCCAGTGGCGGCGGTGCACCACGCGGCGGGGCGTTGGCGCCGCACCGGCGGCGGGGGGAACGGAAGGGGTGGCGAGGGTCACGCAACAGCTCCGGGGTGGAATGTGGATGGCCTGGAGGCGCAGGCCCCGGCGGTGCGCCGCGGGGGCCCGTGCCGTGGCTCAGGTCATTTGGTCCGTTTCGAGGCGGGCAGGTTGACGGTGATGGTGGACAGGGCCGCGCCGCCCACGCCCCATTTGTCGAGCACCTTCTGGTAGGCGCCGTCGTCCAGCATGGACTGCGTGGCCTTCTGCACCGCGTCGCGCAGGCCCGTGCGGTTCTTGGCGAAGGCCCAGGAGGTGATGTACGGCGTCAGCATGTAGTTGCCGCCGACGATGCGGTAGCGGCCGGGGAACTGCTGGCCCATGTAGACCAGGGCCGGGAAGTCGCCCAGGTAGCCGTCCACGCGCTTGAGGTCGAGCTGCATGCGCGCGTCGGGCGCGGAGGGCAGCTGCTCGGCGCGGATCGCGCCCTTGCCGGCCTTGACGCAGCGCTCCGACGCGGCTTCCACCTGCGCCATGATGACGCGGCTGCCCAGCAGCGTGGCCACGCCCTTGCCGCAGAAGTCGTCGATTGTGTCCAGCTTGTCCTTGTTGGCCGACAGCGCCAGGATGCTGCCGCCCGAGAACATGTAGTTCACGAAGTCCACCTTCTGCTCGCGCTCCTCGGTGTCGCTGATGCCGCCCGAGGCCATGTCGAAGCGGTCCGCCTCCAGGCCGGGGATGAGGGCCGAGTATTCGGCCTGCACGTACTCGACCTTCAGGCCCAGCCGCTGGGCCATCTCGACCAGCAGGTCCCTGCTGGCGCCCGTGACCTCGGTCTTGCCGGGCTCGCGGAACTCGATGGGCGGAAACGTCTGCTGGGAGCCCACGCGCAGCGCGCCGCGCGCCTTGATCTCCGCCGGAATCGTTGCCAGCACGTCCGCGGGAACGGTCTTGGCGGGCTGGGCCATGCCCAGCAGCGGAACAGCAGCCGCCAGAAGCAGGGCGCTGCTGCGGAGGTGACGTATCAGGGTACTCATGGTGACTTCCTTGGAAGAAATTGAAGATGCGGGGCGCAGGCGGCGCGCGGGCGCCGGGGTATCAGCGGCTGTCGGCCGACTTGCCGGGGATGGCGGACGGGTTGGGGCGGTCCGCGCGGGGGCACGGCGCGGCGGCATCGAACGTGGCCTGCACCGAGGCGATGTACTCGGCGGGGAACTGCCAAGCCTTCAGGCCGGCGGGAATGTGGTCCCAGTAGAAGTTTGGAGGGCGCATGGCCATGCCGGGGTCGGAGAGGCGGTAGGTCCAGCAATCGTAGGCTTTTCCGTCATCGCCATGCACGGTGAGGAAGAAGCGCTCGAAATCGTCGTAGTCCTCGTTGAACTGGTGGGGCTCGTGTTCGAAGACCACGCCCAGGGCGTTCACGCCGTGCGCGTCGGATACGCCGTTGAGGTGGCACCAGCCCCGGTCCGAGCGGTCGCTGGCCGCGTGGAACTGGAGCCGGTGGTTGGCGGCGTAGCCCTTGGTGATGGCCTTGACGTTGGGCCAGTAGCGGCGGATTTCGGGGTCGTTGAGCCAGGTGCAGTAAGCGAAGTAATAAAGCATGGGTGCCTTTCTTGAAAGGGGAGGAGCCGCGTCAGGAATGCAAAGACAAATATATGTCTTCGTATACGAAATATGCAAAAGCTATGCCAGTGCGTTGCCGCAGTTCTTGCGGCCAAATTTCCGTATATGTATTCGTATATTTCAACGAATGCGTAATGGTATGCATTGTGGAGGCGCCCAAGTTCTAGGGTTTTCACCAGGCGTGCACGCGCCGCGAAGTCCCTGTCTGGTGCGTGCCTGCACCGCGATGCGGCGCGGCCGCTCCGGTCCGGGGCATTTGGGGTTTCAGCGGGGCTGCCATACCGCCCCGGGGCAAATCCGGTCATGATGGATGCTTGCGACAATGCGCAGAACCTTTCCATGACCCTTACCGAACTCAAGTACATCGTGGCCGTGGCGCGCGAGAAGCACTTTGGCCACGCGGCGGATGCCTGCTATGTCTCGCAGCCTACGCTGTCGGTCGCCATCAAGAAGCTCGAGGAAGAGCTGGACGTAAAGCTCTTCGAGCGCAGCGCAGGCGAGGTCTCGGTCACGCCGCTGGGCGAGGAGATCGTGCGCCAGGCGCAGAGCGTGCTGGAGCAGGCGGCCGCCATCAAGGAGATCGCCAAGCGCGGCAAGGACCCGCTGGCCGGCCCGCTCACGCTGGGCGTGATCTACACCATCGGCCCCTACCTGCTGCCCGAGCTGGTGCGCCAATCCATCGGCCGCACGCCGCAGATGCCGCTCATGCTGCAGGAGAACTTCACTGTCAAGCTGCTGGAGATGCTGCGCACGGGCGAGATCGACTGCGCCATCCTGGCCGAACCCTTCCCGGACACGGGGCTGGCCTTGGCGCCGCTCTACGACGAGCCCTTCATGGCGGCCGTGCCCAGCACGCACCCGCTGGCGGGCCGCCAGTCGGTGACGGCGGCGGAGCTGAAGAACGAAACCATGCTGCTGCTGGGCGCGGGCCACTGCTTCCGCGACCACGTGCTGGAGGTCTGCCCCGAGTTCGCGCGCTTCGCGAGCAATGCCGAAGGCATCCGCAAGTCGTTCGAGGGCTCGTCGCTGGAGACCATCAAGCACATGGTGGCCGCGGGCATGGGCGTGACGCTGGTGCCGCGCCTGTCGGTGCCGCGCGACGCGCTGCTGACGGTGTCGCGCCGCCGCAAGAGCGACGAGGCCTACATTCGCTACCTGCCTATCCGCGAGGAAGACGGCGGCCCGCCGCCCATGCGCCGCGTGGTGCTGGCATGGCGGCGCAGCTTCACGCGCTACGAAGCCATCGCCGCGCTGCGCAACGCGGTCTACGCCTGCGAGCTGCCGGGCGTCGAGCGCCTGTCCTGAACCATCCATGCAAGACCTGCCGCGGTGCTGCGGCACTGACGCAGGTCTACACCCCGGCAGGGGCCTTGCGCTACAGTGAAACGGTATCCCTCTTTGCTTTCTTTTCAGGAGAAACGACATGGCCAAGGCCCCCAAGACCACCACCGCCCCCACCATCCACATCGGCATCAGCGACAAGGACCGCGCCGCCATCGCGCAAGGCCTGTCGCGCCTGCTGGCCGACACCTACACGCTGTACCTCACCACGCACAACTTCCACTGGAACGTGACGGGCCCCATGTTCAACTCGCTGCACGCCATGTTCATGGCGCAGTACACCGAGCTGTGGAACGCGGTGGACCCGATCGCCGAGCGCATCCGCTCGCTGGGCCACGTGGCGCCGGGCTCGTACGCCGACTTCGGCAAGCTGGCCTCCGTGCCCGATGCGCCGGGCAAGCCGCCCAAAGCCCTGGAGATGGTGCGCATCCTGGTGGAAGGCCACGAGGCCGTGGCCCGCACCGCGCGCAGCCTGTTCCCGCTGGCCGACAAGGCCAGCGACGAGCCCACGGCCGACCTGCTGACCCAGCGCCTCACGGTGCACGAGCAGACGGCGTGGATGCTGCGTTCCCTGCTGGAGGAGTGACCCGGCAGACCCGGCCCCGGTCACGGGGCCGGTTCGCGATGTATGTTTTGTCCTACAAGGCCGGCGGGCGTTTGTGCGGATGATGCGGACTTTGGAATGGAACCGCCGCCCGCCCTGCCCAGGGACGCAGGGGCTGAACAACCGATGAGCTATGCGAATCCTGTACGTTGAAGACAACCCCGAGCTGCGCGAAACCATCGGCATGCTGATGGAGAGCGAAGGCCGGACGGTGACCTCGTGCGCCACGGCCGAGGAGGCCCTGGAGCTGGACGCGCGCGAAAGCTTCGACGTGCTCGTGTCCGACGTGAGCCTGCCCGGCCTGTCCGGCACGGACCTCGCGCGCAAGGTGCTGGAGGCCGACGCGCAGCGTTGGGTGGTGCTGTGCTCCGGGTACGAGCTGGGCAACTACCCCGCAGCCTGGGGCCCGAACGTGCGGACCCTGCTCAAGCCTTTCGATGTGGAAGAGCTGGAAACGCTGCTGAGCTCCATTCGCGCAAGCCTGCAGGACTCGGCGGCCTGAAGCGCCGCATTCTCAGACCGGATTCCCCTCTCCCCCGGGCGCCGGTGCCACGCGGGGCAGCGCCACGCGGAACCGGGTGGTGCCGTTCTCGGAAAACACCTCGATACTCCCCTGGTGCGCACGCACGATCTGCTGCGCGATGAACAGGCCCAGCCCCAGGCCCTGGTGCCGCCCCGGGGTTCTCTGGCGGCCCCGGAAGGGGTCGAACAGGCAGGGCAGGAGTTCGGGCGCGATCTGGCCGCCATTGGACACCTCCAGCACCACGGTATCGGGGCACCGCCCATCCACCGCCACGCGCACCGGTTGGTCGCCCGTGCCATGGTGGACCGCGTTGCCGACGAGGTTCGCCACCACCTGGCACAGGCGCTCCCCGTCCCATACCCCCGTGAGGTCGCCTTCCAGCGCGGACTCGATGTGGCTGTCCGGGGAGCCGGTCTGGATCTCGCACAGCGTGCGCCGCACCAGGGCCGCCATGTCGGCGGGGCCGGGCTGCAGTGCCAGCCCGCCGGCGTGCCGGATGCGCGTGACGTCCAGCAGGTCCTCGATCATGCTGCCCATGCGCTGGCTGCTGTCGAGCACGCGGTCGGCCATGGCGCTCACCTTGTCCGGGTCGGGCTGGCGCTTGAGCACGGTGGCGGCGGCCGTAATCGACATCAGCGGCGTGCGCAGGTCGTGGCTCAGCACCGCCATGAACATCTCGTTGATGCGCAGCGCCTCCGTGCGCTCCTGCAGCTCGTGGGCCAGCGCCTGCTTGCGGCGGTGCAGCTCGAAGAACACCTGGGCCTTGGTGGCCAGCATGTGCGGGTCGATGGGCTTGTAGAGGAAATCCACGGCTCCGCTCTCGTAGCCCTTGAACTGCCAGTTCTGCTCGCGCGAGCCCGCGGTCATGAAGATCAGCGGCACATGGCGCGTGCGCTCGCTGCCGCGCATGAGCTCGGCCAGTTCGAAGCCGTTCATGTCGGGCATCTGCACGTCAAGCAGGGCCAGCGCGATGTCGGCGTGGTCGAGCAGCAGTTCCAGCGCCTCGGGGCCGGACTGCGCCTGGAGGATCTCGATGTCGTCGCGCTGCAGCAGCGCCTCCAGTGCGACCAGGTTCTCGCGCACGTCGTCGACCAGCAGGCACTTGATCCGGCCGGCGTGCGGCAGCGGGGCCGGGGGCGGCGGGGAAAGGGGGGAGGGCGATCGCATCACAGCAGGCCTTGGTGGTGAAGTTGCGCCAGCAGGGCGGCGATGCCCGCGGGCGGCAGGATGTGGTCGACGGCCGTGCGGGCCAGCGCGGCCTGGGGCATGGCCGGCATGGGGGCGGTGGCGGGCTCCTGCACGATGGCCAGCCCCCCCATAGCGCGGATGCGCGCCAGGCCGCGCGCGCCGTCTTCGTTGGCGCCCGACAGCAGGATGCCCACCAGGCGGGGGCCGTACAGGTCGGCGGCCGAGTCGAACAGCACGTCGATCGACGGGCGCGAGAAATGCACCGGCGTGTCCACCGACAGCGCGGCACGGGGCCCGGCGTCCACCAGCAGGTGGTAGTCGGGCGGCGCGAAGTACACCGTGCCGGGTTCGAGGGCGTCCTGGTCCTGCGCCTCCTGCAGGCGCAGGGCGCAGCGTTTGCGGAAGATGTCGGCCAGCAGGCTGCGCCGGTCGCGCGGCAGGTGCAGGACGACCAGCACCGCGCAGCGCACGGCGGCCGGCAGCGCCGGCAGCAGGACGCCAAGCGCATCGACGCTGCCCGCGCTGCCGCCCACCACGATGGCGGCGTAGGCCTGGCGGGGGCGGGGTGTGGTGCTCACAGGCCCGCCTTCTTGCGGTAGATGCGGTCTTCGGGCACGAACTCGTCGAACGCCTCCGCATGGGCCGAGAAGCGCAGCGACTCCTTGGAGCCCAGGCCCAGGAAGCCCCGGTGGCACAGCGCCTCGCTGAACAGGCCCAGCGCGCGGTTCTGCAGCTCGCGCTCGAAGTAGATCAGCACGTTGCGGCAGGAGACAAGGTGCACCTCGGCGAACACGCTGTCGGTGGCCAGGCTGTGGTCCGAGAACACGACGTGCTCGCGCAGGCTCTTGTCGAACACCACGCGCCCGTAGCGCGCCGTGTAGTAGTCCGACAGCGAGCTGCGCCCGCCAGAGCGCGCGTGGTTCTCGGTGAAGGCGGCCACGCGCTCCAGGTCGAACACGCCCGACTCCGCCGCGCGCAGCGCATGCGGGTTGATGTCGGTGGCGTAGATCAGCGTGCGATCCAGCAGGCCCTCCTCGTGCAGCAGGATGGCGAGCGAGTACACCTCCTCCCCCGCACTGCAGCCCGCCACCCACACCTTGAGCGAGGGGTAGGTGCGCAGCAGCGGCACCACCTCGCGGCGCAGCGACTGGAAGTAGGCGGGGTCGCGGAACATGTCGCTGACCTGCACCGTGAGGTACTGCAGCATGGCGGGGAACACGGCGGGGTCGTGCAGCACCCGGTCCTGCAGCTGCGACAGCGTCTTGCAGTCGAACTGCAGCAGCGCCGTCTGCAGCCGGCGCTTGAGCGATGCCTGCGCGTAGCCCCGGAAGTCGTAGTGGTAGCGGTGGTAGATCGCGTCGATCAGCAGGCGCTGCTCGATCTCGGCGGTGCGTGCCTTGCGGTGCGGCATTTACTTCGGCATCCAGACGCGCACCAGCGACAGCAGCTTTTCCACGTCCAGCGGCTTGGCGATGTAGTCGTTGGCGCCGGCGGCCAGGCACTTCTCCTGGTCGTCCTTCATGGCCTTGGCCGTGAGCGCGATGATGGGCAGGCGGCGCCACGCGGGGCGGCTGCGGATCTCGCGCATGGCGGCGTAGCCGTCCATCTCCGGCATCATGATGTCCATCAGCACGAGGTCGATGGGCGGGCTCGCGCCGCCGTCCGCGCGGGCCAGCGCGTCCAGCGCCTCGCGGCCGTTGCGCGCGATCTCCACGCGGATGCCGGTGGGCTCCAGGATGCTGGAGAGCGCGAACACGTTGCGCACGTCGTCCTCCACCACCAGCACCGTGCGGCCCTCCAGGGCCGATTCGCGGCTGCGCGCGGCCTGCAGCATCTGGCGGTGCTCGGCCGACAGCTCGGACTCCACCTGGTGCAGGAACAGCGTGACCTCGTCGAGCAACCGCTCGGGCGAGCGCGCATCCTTGACGATGATGGACTTGGAGAAGCGCCGCAGCCGCTGCTCCTCGTCGCGCGAGAGCGCGCGGCCCGTGTACACGATGACGGGCGGGAACGAGACGCCGTCCTGCTCGGTCATCTGCTGCAGC
>Ga0222423_1000662_pt1 | contig 20704 bp, 16 predicted proteins | sample 3A0metagenome_FD_182472 | JGI IMG/M metagenome (GOLD analysis project Ga0222423, IMG submission 182472) | Enriched microbial communities from leaf-cutter ant dump, University of Wisconsin, Madison, United States - 3A0 (version 2) | ecosystem: Environmental > Terrestrial > Nest > Insects nest >...
GGATAATCGCGGAACACGCCATCCACGGTCGCGATGCCGTCAACGTTAGCAATGCCATCCACATTCGCGATGCTGTCCAGGTTCGCGATGCCGTCCAGGTTCGCGATGCTGCCCAGGTTCGCGATGCCGTCCAGGTTCGCGATGCTGCCCAGGTTCGCGATGCCGTCCAGGTTCGCGATGCTGCCCGCGTTCGCGATGCTGCCCACGTTCGCGGTGCCATCCCGTGACCTCGGTGCGCGCTAAGCGACCATCGCCCACGTCTGCGCTACGAGCGGCAGCTCCTCATTCCTTGACCACAGCGACGTCGGCCACCCGCACGTGAGGGGTGCGGTGGTTATCGCCCGCAATCACAGGGCTTCGCGATACGAGCTGCCGTAGCGCCGTGTCGCGCACCTCAAGCTTGGTGACCTCGTACTTCACCACGGTCTCCGGCTTATAACGCGCGTCACGATTGCGATATTTGGACTTGATTCGCGAGTAGAGGAAGATACCTGTTGTGGGCCCGGCCATAAACAACGCAACTACCGCCGCACCGACGCCATTGTTATCACTCACCGCTACTCCTCTCTAGATCCTTAAGTGCGCCGCACATGCGGCCACATCTCCACGAATCACGACGCAAAGTCGGCAATCGCAAGGGCAATTGCCAGCGGCCATGCCACCGCAGAGATCCCGATTGCGGTTCCCCATGCGACGGCGTGAACCTTTCCCCAGTTAATAGGCACCGAGCCCATCGTGAAGCCGTTGCGGCCATTCACCGCGATGAAGTGGGTAATCTGGCGGCCCTTACGAACCTCTACGAAGCCATATAGCCACACCGGGAGCAACACCGCTGTCCAGCGGCTACCTTCGATGCGCAGACGCTCCTTATCCCACCGCACACCGCGGGTGTATTTGCGCAACGACGGGTTCGTAGCGCCGCGCGCAATGGTGAGGAAGTGGTTGGCAGCGAACATCTCCGCCTCGTCGATATCCATGTCGCGGCGCTCTGACGTGAACTCGTCACCCAAGTAGTTCGCGTCGAATCGGACGATATTCTTCACGTCAAATGGAAGAAGTGCATTAATTACGTTATTCGTGGAGATCTCCGAATGGATGTTCACCTTTGACGATGACGTTTCCACAATGAGGTCGTCCACCGCGAGCGATATGTCGGCAACAATGTTGAAGGATGCGGCCGTGTATTCAGTGGCATGGTCGTTCACTCGGCGGCTGCTGATAAGAATTTCTCCGACGCCTTCCAGCTCGGCATCAACATTGCCGTCGACTGTCATATACGGCAGATAGACACCCATGATATTTGCGGGCACGAAGGTACGTTGAAACACGGGTGAGGCATACGTGCGCCGTTCAAGGACGAAGTTCAAAATCGACTTCATCGCCTGCTCTTTGGTGATAGTGAACGGCAGGATTCCGTCAGGGACTGCACCGTTAGCGATGCGGTTGTTGAGTGACAGGACGCTCTTGCACCAGTGACAGCGGGCCTTCAGATTTTGGTCGGTGTTGATGACAACCTCGGCCCCGCAGCCTGTGCACTTGAGCGTGACGATTGCATCCGTGTCTTCGATGTCGGCCGCGGCGGTGGACCGGACTGTTCCCTTGAGTTCGCCGATGCCAGTGCTCAAGCCCATTGCCTCGTCGAGGCTTTGCGTAGTCCACTCATGGCGGCAATAGCGGCACCGTAGCTGTGCGGTCGCGGTGATGAGGACGACGTCGGACGCACCGCACTTGGGACAGTGGTTGACGCCGTCGACGCCTTCGGCGGGAGTTTCAAGTGTTGTTGACTGTGCGGGAGCGGGCTGTTGCGGTGTGGCAGGGTCCTGGGAGGCAGAGGACTGTGTAGCAGGTCCGGGCGTAGCAGGTCCGGGAGCTTCAGGGTCAAGCGTCGCAGGGACAAATGTGGCAGGTACACCAGCGACCGGCGCGCCCGGCCCAGCCGCGCCAGGCACTGCAACACCAGGCGCAACCGCGCCAGACACTGCAACACCAGGCGCAACCGCGCCAGACACTGCAACACCAGGCGCAACCGCGCCAGACACTGCAACACCAGGCGCAACCGCGCCAGACACTGCAACACCGGGCACATTCCCCATGCCTGGCACGGGCACCCCAGCAGGGGCAAGCGGCGGGGTCGGCGCTACCGGGCCGCCGGAACTGGCCGGTAGGCCCTCCGTGTTTTCAGTCGTCATCGTGTCGACCTAAATGCCAAGAGCCTTCTTCTTGAGCGCCTCGTAGTCCTGATCGTTGATGAGCCCATCGTCGAGCATCTTCTTGTACTGGGCGAGCTGGGCGGCCGGATCCGCGGTGGCTGCGGCTTCCGCAGGTGCCGCCGCAGTTGCCGGGGCCGCAGCCGCCGGGGCGGCCGAAGGTGCCGATGCAGCTGGCGCACTCCCTGATGCACCAACCAGGTTCCCCATCGCCCCCATCCCCATTCCCATCATGGCCAGCCCGGTGCCACCGCCCGTCTCTCCTGCCGACTCGACGCCGCGTGCAACTGACTGCTTGAGGAACGCGTCGCCACGGCTGCCGCCCAGAGCGTCGGCGCGCCGAACGTCGGACAGCAGCGCAGTCGTGTCCGCGTCGTATTCGATCGAAATGATGGTCGCGGAGGCAACGGTCAAGCCACGCTGCTCAGTCCAGTGATAGTTGGACTCGATCTCGGCCGACAGCGACTGCGCGAAGCCCACCGAGTCGGACTGAATCCGGGTGATCCGGGCCTCGCGGTCGGGGCTATTCACATAGCGCGACAGGGCGCCCGCAAGCGAACCAACCACCTCGTTGAACAGCTGCGACGAGACGGGGTTCTCAACCTGGGTGAGGTCGAGGATCGGCGCGTTCGGCGAGATGTATGACACGGGAACCACGGTCTTGATGAACAAGATCGGGTCGACAACGCGCAACACGTACGAACCGCGGGTGATTGCTCCTGCCTGCGCACCAAGGTACGAGTCATCCCAGTAGATGGGGCCCTGCGTTCCAAAGAGGTTATTGGGGATTTCCTTGAGGTTTACGTAGAACGCCAACTGCTGAGTTCCCGGCTGACCGCCAAACTTGAATCGCTGCCAGGACGTCGCGAATGTGGCGCTTAGGATCCCCCCGCCAGAGAAGACTGACTTGGCGTTCTGGTCCTGGTTGTCGTACCGGTAAGTGCCGGGCTCGTTGATGAAGCCAGTGACGGCACCGTCCTGGAAGGTGAGCAAGCCATAGCCTTCGGGGACGACGATGGTGGAGCCGTTGCTGATGATGTTTTCCGATGCGCGGACGTTCTCGCCCCGCCCGGCGTTGGTGCGCTGGACCACGGCCGGGAAGACAACTGCCGTGTCGGACAGCGGGGTTGGTGGTACGAGGAAGTCGAGCCACTGGTCACCAAACGATGAACGAATGGCGTCGCCTGCTGCGCTCGCCAAGATGCGAATGAACCCCACGATTGCTCCTGTCTGTCGCGCGGCAGATCGGATGGCCGAATCCCCGCCCTAGTCCAGCATCACGTCCGGGTGCCCCCGGGCTGAAACCATGTGCGCCCCAACTCGGACGAATGGGTCCAACGCGAGCAACCTACCATGCACGATTTCGTGTGCCCAGAGTTTGCGCTGGGTGTGAGATGCCGTCGGGGTGGGACAGTTCCGGGCAGGTTGGTGCCGGCGGCTCATGTCGGGGCCGGATCGCGCCGGGCAGGTTGGTGCCGGCGGCTCATGTCGGGGCCGGATCGCGCCGGGCAGGTTGGTGCCGGGCAGGTTGGTGCCGGGCGGATAGCGCTAGGACTACCTACTGCCGGGGGGACAGCGATAGCGCTGGGCGCGAGCAGGCATATGCGGGCGAGCTGGAAAACGACCATCCGGGCGCAGGCCTGGGCGGAATCGGACAGGCTCACCCACACCCGCGTCGGCGGCACCGGACAGGCTCACCCAGACCCGCGTCAGCATCACCGTCCAGACGAACCGGCCAGACTCACCGGCGTCGGCGTCGTTGGGCACACTCCCTGCGCCAGCGTCAGGCCACCAGGCCGAATCTTGCCCGCCCGCCGATGCGGGGCGTGCGCGTCGGATCGATTGCGGACGGTGGCGTGAACCAGACCACACCATCGCGTACACGAATCTCCCAGCCATCTCGATGGACTCGATGGTGGCAACTCACGCACAGCAACACACCATTTACCAGGTCTGTTGGACCACTATCTCGCTCCCACCATCTGATGTGGTGAGCTTCGCACCAGGAGGGCGGCGCGTGACAGAAGGCGCAACCACCGTCTCGTTCCACCAGCGCGAGTCGCTGAGCCGCCGTGAATAGCCGCTTGGCGCGTCCCCAATCCAACACTTCCGATTCGCCACCCAGGACGGCGGGAATGATCTCCGCATCGACAGCGGCGGCACGCAGAGCACGCACGCTCACGGGCTGCTCAAGTCCATCAATCTCGCCCACGCCACTACCCGCGGCGAGATCTTCTTGGGAGATACGGACAACGACAGTTGTCTTCACGCCGCTTGTCGGCGCGTCACAGTCGAGCATGTGCTGGAAGGACGACACGAGCAAGTCCGCGCGCATCTGCCCGGGAGTTCGATTGTCAGAGCCAGGGTCGTCCCGCCGCATCTGCATGATTCGCCGCACCCCCGCATCGAGGAACGTGCGAACGGCGGCCGAGTCGATGGGGGTGAGTCGCGCGGTCATGACCACCATGCCATCCGCGTCGTTGGTGAACACCACGTGGCGACTGTCTCGCTGGCGCTCCTCGCGCTCAGCCCACGCTTCAGGGTCCGCCGCAGCCTGGGCACGCCACACAACTTCACGTACTCGGTGTAGTGGCAGGCCCGGCGCCTTGCTAAGTGCGCGCTGGAGGAGCGCAACTGCCCGCGGGGTGTTCGGAATCCGTTCGAGCGTGGAGGCAAATAGGGCGACGACGTCCATGCCAATCTGGTGCGAGCGGGCACAACGAGCCAACTCCGCTCGGAACCCCTCGCGCGGTGAAATTGCCTCCGTGGTGGGCGCACCTGCTTCGGAGTCAGTCACAGAAGGGGTGCTATCAGTGCTGTCAACGGGCAACCCAGCACCCGCGTCGGCGTTATGTGCGACGGATACCGCATCACCCTGTGCAATCAGCTTGCCTGCAGTGACCAGGCGCGACGCCTCGGCAACAGATCCGCCCAACGTGCTCGCGATGAGCTCGCGGGCCGACCGGAACCCTTCACGGGCAGCTAGCCCCGTAGTGCCGATGTCCCCCTGCGAGCGCTGGTCGATCTCCCCCGCTAGCTGCGCCATGAGCAGGTCCGACTCCCTGCGGACCAGGGCAATTGCCCTCGATACGGCGAGCAGGTCCGGCCGCGGGAGGGCAGCCAGGTCACCGTCCGCGCACGCCGGGATGGCCGCAACAGCGGCCCGTAGCGAATCGGTGCTCAACGTCATGGATCTAGTCAAACACGACCCTCTGACATTGACTGATATCAAACGACATCAAGTGAACTGATTGGCGGAATTCAGCCTGTGGACGGCGCGGGGTTGGCGTGGGTGGGGGCGTGGGTGCGGGCGCGAGTGCTGACGCATGCCTGGCCGTAGGTGTGTGCACGGGATCGACCCGTGCACAGAATTGGCAGAAGTGAGGCGTGCCTAGAAGGTCGAACACTCTCGGGACAGAATCTGGCTCGGCACGGGCACCAGCCCGCACGGCGACGCCAACCTAGGCCAGCCCCAAATCCCACCAAGACCGAGCATCAGACCTCACAACACCGATCAGTCGTCGTGGCAGGCCCCGACCAGCTCGCCGCCACCCGCAACTCCCGCGTCGGCGGCATCTCCCGCATCACGGACGGCACCGTCGGCGGCGCCACCGGCAACACCAGCAATACCAGCACCACCCACACCAGCACCATCCCGCGTCACGGCCCACCCAGCCAACGCGAACGCAAACCCAGGCGCACACAGCGCAAGCCCCACCCACGTCGGCGCCACGTAACCCCACCCAGCGGCAATCACGGCGCCACCGAGGAACGCCCCCAGCGAGTTACCAATATTCAGCGCGGAGTGGTTCACCGCCGCGGCCATGGTCTGCGAGTCCCCTGCCACATCCATCAGTCGCGTCTGAATTGCCGGAGAAATGGCCGACGCTGCCAACCCCACCGCGAACAGCCCCACCAGGAGCCCTGCGAAGCTCCCCGAGATCAGGGCCAGCATCAGCAAGGCCCCCGCGAACACACCGAATAGCCAGAAGATCGCCCGCAGCGCACCCCTGTCGGCCATCCGTCCGCCCATGATGTTGCCCACGGTGGTGCCAATGCCAAGCACCACCAGCGCCACGGGCACGAGCCGCTCGGGCGCACCGGCCAACTCGGTCGCCATGGGCGACACGTAGGTGTAGACCGCGAACAGGCCCCCAAATCCGAGCGCCCCGGTCAGCAACGCAAACCACACAGCCGGTCGCGTGAAGGCCGAAAGTTCTCGTTTGACTGTGGCGTGCGGGTCACCGGCATGGTCGGGCACTACCGCCACGATCGCGGCTGTGCAGCACAGGAAGATTGCCGCCACTACCAGGTATGCCACCCGCCACGAGGTGTGCTGGCCGAGCCACGTAATGCTGGGTACACCCACCACGTTGGCGATGGTCAGGCCGGTCAGCACGTAGGCGACGGCTTGCCCGCGCTTGTCGGGCCCCATGAGCTGCGCAGCCACAAGCGCCGCGATCCCAAAGTAGGCGCCATGCGGTAGTGCGGCGATGAACCGGAAGGCGACCACACTTCCAAACGTGGGCGCCACTGCGGACGCAACCGTCCCGAGCGCAAACGCAATTGTTAGTACTACCAGCAGTTTCTTGCGTGGGAATCGCGCCGCGATCGCAGCAATCGTCGGGGCACCCACCACCACACCGGCGGCGTATGCCGAGATCATGATGCCCGCCCGCGCCAGCGCGTCCTCCTGGCTCGATGCCCATAGGTCGGGCAGGAGGTCGCGGGCAATGTCGGGCAGGAGGCCCATGGCGACAAATTCGGTGGTGCCGATGCCGAATCCACCGAGCGCGAGCGCGAGGAGTGCGAGTCGAGTTCGGGCAGGGCTCAAGTGGGGCACGGGAACACCATTCTGTAGACGGGAGCGGAGGGGACGATGCTCACCATCGAGACACGTTGCCATAGTGACACAGTCGCGGGCCTGGACATTCCCCTCCCGGCCTGGTTTCTGGCCGACGCGGTACCTGGTCAGCGCGCCGTCTGGCCGACGCGGTACCTGGTCAGCGCGCCGTCTGGCCGACGCGGTACCTGGCCGACGCGGTATCTGGCCGACGCTGGATTCCGCTTAACTGGCACCGCCCGCCTTGCCACCGGTCGTGCCACCCGCCTTGCCACCCGCCTCGCCGCTACTACTCGCACTGCTCCCCTGAGCTGCCGCGCGCACCCGCCCCGCTACCTCCCGTATGTCCCCGCGCCAGGGTGCTCCATGCCCGGGCAGAACCCACGTGGCGTCCAGCTCAGCGAGCCGCTCCAAACTGGCCAGGGCCTCTGCGGGCGAATCGGTAAACGGCGCAGGCGCTAAGCCCTCGCGCCCGGTGAGCACGTTGCGCGTCGTCAACGCGTCACCCACGCATACGGCATCGGCAAGAGGGATATGAATGGCAATACTGCCTGCCGAATGTCCCGGCATACCCACCACCCGGGGCGAGCCGGGCAGATCGAGTACGTCGGCGTCGGCCACCTCCACCACCTCCTTGAGGTACCGCGGCACGAGTCCGCCCTTGCGCGCCGTGTATCCCAAGAACCTCAGCAACGCTGCCACCCGCATGGGCCCCACCGTGGACTTGGGCTTCTTCCCGCCCCGAGCGCGGTCCGCGTCGGCCGAGTGAATGTACACGGGAACGCCAGTTGCGCGACGTAGACGCTCGGCGAATCCCAGGTGGTCGCTGTCGCCATGGGTGAGCACCACACCACGAACGTCGTCGAGACTGCGCCCCATCGCCCGCAACTCCCTCAGCAGCTCGCGCCAATGCCCTGGCAGGCCCGCATCGATCACGGTGACGCCGTCAGGCGTCACGATGAGGTACGCGGCGACAAGGTCGTTGCCAATCCGGTGCAGATGGGGTGCGAGTTTCATCGGGTCTCCTCTTGTCGTGGGGCGTTTGGGGTTCGGCGTGTGGGCCGGGCACGTTCAAGCCGCCCGTCGGTGCGCGCCACACCACACCTGCCGCGCCACACCGCGCCCGCCACGACACACCTGCCCCGCCACACCCCACCCACTCCCTGGACATGGCTAATATAATTAGCTATCATGGCTAATGTCAATAGCCTTGGGAGATTCCGATGCCCACACCCCCGCGCACATCCCGTGACCAGATCATCACCGCGGGATACACCCTGCTCAACGAACTCGGCCTATCCGCCGTCACCATGCAGGCAGTCGCCACCCGCGTGGGCGTGCGCGCTCCCTCCCTGTACAAACACGTCGCGGACCTCCCCGCACTACGAGCCCTGGTGGCCGACGCTGCGGCACGTGATCTAGCCACGCACCTTGCCGGCCTGGATCAGCTCAGCGACATGGCCCACGCTCTGCGCACCTGGGCGCTGGCACACCCCCACGCCTTCCGCCTCACCTTCTCCGGCGTCGGCTCGCCCGAGACCATGGCGACGGCCAGCGCCTCACTACTACGCGCGTCGGCCAGCATTGCCGGCAATGCAGACGCTCTCAACGCCGCTCGGCTCCTGACCGCATGGGCCACCGGCTTCATCACCATGGAACTGGCAGGCGCCTTCCAGCTGGGGGGCGACGTCGACGCCGCCTTCCGCTATGGCATCGACCGCATCACCGCCGCGCTCACCACGCGCAATCCACCCCCGGCATCCACCACCGGCACCCCGGGCCCGTCGCACTAGCCCCCTCACCATGGGTGCACCCCTACACGCATCACGCGCAACCCACCACCCAACCGCAACCCACCACCCAACCGGGACCCGCCCGTGACACAATCGCCGGTATGCCAGGTACCAACCTCACTCGCGCCGAGGCCCAAGCCCGCGCCGCCGTCGTCTCCACCGAGACCTACGCCGTCAACCTCGATCTCACTACCTCCGAGACCACCTTCCGCTCGACGACCACCGTCCGCTTCACCGCCACCCCCGGTGCGGCCACGTTCATCGACCTCATTGCACCCACGGTGCACTCGATCACGCTCAACGGCGCTGCGCTGGATCCAGCCACGCACTTTGCGGATAGCCGCATCACCCTGGAAGGCCTTGCCGCCAGCAACGAGCTCACGGTGGTCGCCGACTGCGCGTACATGAACACCGGCGAGGGCCTGCACCGCTTTGTGGACCCCGAGGACGGCGAGGTGTACCTCTACTCCCAGTTCGAGGTGGCCGACACCCGCCGCGTCTTTGCCGTATTCGAGCAGCCTGACCTCAAGGCCGAGTTCACGTTCACCGTGACCGCCCCCGAGCACTGGCACGTGCTGAGCAACTCGCCGTCCACCAAGTCGCCCGCTGCGGGCACCATCACCATTGCCGGCACCGAACACTCCATCGCCACCTGGCACTTCGCGCCCACCACACGCATTCCCTGCTACGTCACCGCCATCGTTGCCGGCCCGTACCACGAGGTGCCTGGCAGCGTGGTCAGCCGCAAGGGCACCCTGAGCGCAAACGTCTACTGCCGCAAGGCTCTCGCACCGTACCTCGACGCCGATGTCATCCTCGATGACACCCAGAAGGGCTTCACCTTCTATGAAGAGAAGTTCCAAATGGACTACCCCTTCGAGAAGTACGACCAGATCTTTGTGCCCGAATTCAACGCCGGCGCGATGGAAAACGCCGGCTGCGTGACCTTCCTTGAGGACTACGTCTTCCGCTCCAAGCCAGCCCAGGCACGGGTGGAGCGCCGCACGGTCACCGTGCTGCACGAGCTCGCTCACATGTGGTTTGGCGACCTGGTGACCATGAAGTGGTGGAACGACCTGTGGCTCAACGAGTCCTTCGCGGAGTTCACCTCCACGTTGGCCACTGCTACCACCACCCGCTGGGTCAACAACTGGGTCACCTTTAACGCACTGGAGAAGTCCTGGGCCTACCGCCAGGACCAGCTACCCAGCACCCACCCGATCATGGCCGAGATTCGCGACCTCGAGGATGTCGAGGTCAACTTTGATGGCATCACGTACGCCAAGGGCGCCTCGGTGCTCAAGCAGCTCGTCTACTTTGTGGGCGAGGACGCGTTCTTTGCGGGGGTGGCCGAGTACATGCGCCAGCACCACCACGCGAATGCGACTCTGGCTGACCTGCTGACCGAGTTGGAGAAGGCGTCCGGCCGTGACTTGGCGCGCTGGTCCGAAGTATGGCTGCAGCGGGCGGGCGTCACCACGCTGCGTCCTGTCATCGAAACGGACGACGCTGGCGTCATCACCCGATTTGCCGTCACCCAGGAGGCGCCGGCGCAGTGGCCCACACTGCGCCCGCATCGTCTGGTCATTGGCGGTTACGACGAGGTAGACGGCCGCATTGAACGCACCTTGTCCATTGAAACGGACATTGACGGCGCGGTTACCGAGATTCCGGAGCTGGTCGGCCGGGTGCGCCCGTCCTTAATTCTGGTCAACGACGACGACCTTGCCTACGCGAAGGTCCGTCTCGATGAGGAGTCCTTGGCGGCAGCCGTGAACGCAGTGGCGGGCTTGCCCGCGTTGGCACGGTCCATGGTGCTCAGCGCGGCATGGGATATGACGCGCGACGGCGAGATGCCTGCAGGCCAGTACGTGGATCTGGCGCTGTCAACGGTAGGAGCAGAGACAGAATCCACCACCGTGATGGTGTTGCTGCGACAGTTGTCCACTGCGCTGGCGCTCTACGTCGCGCCCGAGGCGTCGCAGTCGGTCACCGAACACGCCGCCGACGCACTGTGGCACCTTGCGGTGGAGGCAGAGCCCGGGTCCGACAGCCAGTTGCAGCTGGTGCGCGCCTTCGCCTCGCTGGCCTCGACGCAGAGCCAGTTGGACAACGTGCAGGCCCTCGCCGACCAGCACCTCACCTTTGACGGCTTAGTGGTGGACGCGGACCTGGCGTGGGATTTGCTGATTTCGCTGGTAGCGGGTGGACGTGCGGGTGAGGTAGCCATCGAGTTGCAACTGAGCAACGACGCCACCGCATCGGGTGAACGACGCGCGGCTCACGCGCGTGCAGCCCTGCCCACCGCCGTGGCTAAGCGGGCCGCGTGGGATGCGCTGGTGAACGCTCCCGAGGGCGCCGACCTACCCAACGCGATTCAGTTTGAGACCACGGCCGGCTTCAACCACGTGCATGATCCTGCCGTGCTGGCACCGTTTGTGGACGACTACTTTGCGATGTTGCGCCGGATCTACACAGACAAGACCAACGAGATGGCCACCAACCTGATCGAGGGCTTGTACCCGACCGCGCAGGCCGGGCGGTTGGAAGACCTTCAGGACCGCGCCGACGCGTGGCTTGCGCAGAACGCGGACGCGCACGATGCGCTCAAGCGTCTGGTGATTGAGGGTCGCGACGGTGTGCGTCGCGCGCTCGCGAACCAGGCGGTTGATCGGGCCTCGCGCGCATAGCTCGCAGCGTTCGCGCGAGGCCGCCAGCCACCTGGAGCGCCTGGTCGAGTTCAGCCTGTTTGGTGGCGATGCCGGGCCGGGTGAGCGTCACCCGCCCGGCGCCAAGGTGCAGGGCCATGTCTTCGATGGGCGCAGTGTTGGTGGGCGCAGTGTTGGTGGGCGCAGTGTTGGTGGGCGCAGTGCCGGTGAGCACCGTGTTGGTGAGTACCGAGTCCACATAGGTACGCACCGCCTCGATGAGTGCCGGGCTGAGTCCGGAACCCGTGGCCGCATCACAGTAAGCAGCCCACGGCAACGCGCCACCCCACTGCACCCGTGGCGGCAATGCGCCACCATCGAATTGCATCACCCACGCGGAGGGCTGAATGAGCAACTCAGTGCCCACTGCGTCGTCCGCATCCCACTGCACCCGCACCTGGGTCACATGCGACGGCAAATCCACCAGCATCCGGGCCGGCGTGCGCCGCACCCACACCTCAACTGCGCAGCGCTCGCCTGCGCTTGTCACACCGGCGCTGCCAACACCCCCACACCCCACGCCCTCACCGGCAAACTGCGCCAGCACCTCCGGCTCGTGGGCATTGACGACGTACTCCAAGCCCCGCGCGCTGGCCCATCGAGCCAACCGCTCCAACGAGCGCGTACTACCGGAACCAAACATGCCCGTCACACCACCACATCGGGACCCTCACGGTCAAGGGCACGTGCAGGCCGTGCCACACTCAACGTATGCCCGGAATGAACCTCACCTCCTCCGAGGCCGCTGCCCGTAGCGCCGTCATCACCGCCACCTCCTACGCCGTCACCTGGGACTTCACCGACGCGGCAGATACCTTCCGCACTCAGGTCCGCGTGACGTTCGACTGCCCCGCCGGAACCGACACCTTCCTGGACTGCGACGCCGTATCTGTCACCTACCTGCGCGTCAACGGCGTCGACATCGACCCAGCCACCGTTTACACCCCCGGACGGATTGCACTCACCGCTCTGGCAGAGCACAACGAGGTGGACATCCACGCCACCTTCGCCTACCACGTAGACGGTCAAGGCATCCACCGCTTCACCGACCCCGAAGACGGGGAAACCTACCTGTACAGCCAGTTCGCCTCGGCCGACGCCCGCAGCGCCCTACCCTGCTTTGACCAGCCCGATATTCGCGCCACCTTCACCACCACCGTGCTGGCACCCGCGCGCTGGGAAGTCATCTCCAACTACCCACCCACCGAGGTGACCGAGGACGCCCACGCCAGCACCAGCGTCGGCGGCATGACGGACACGGTCCGCACGTGGACCTTTGCCACAACCCCGCCACTACCTACCTACGTAGCCGCCGTGGTTGCGGGGCCCTACACCTACGAATCAGGCACGCTCACGTCCCGCAAGGGCCCCATCCCCACCCGCGTGTTCGCCCGCAAGAACCTGGGCGAATACCTGGATGCCCAGGAGATGATCGCCACGGTCCAGGCCGGCCTGGACCTCTATGAGCGCGTCTTCGACACCGACTACCCGTACGCCAAATACGACCAGCTCTTTGTACCCGAATACAACTTGGGTGCCATGGAAAACGTGGGCTGTGTGACCTTCTCTGAGGACCGCCTCCTGTTCCGCTCGCGCCCCTCGGACGCCCTGCGCGAACAGCGCACCACCATCGTGCTCCACGAGCTCAGCCACATGTGGTTCGGCAACCTCGTGACGATGCGCTGGTGGGATGACCTGTGGCTGAACGAGTCCTTCGCCGAGTTCATGGGCACCTGGGCAACCCAGCAGGTCACCGACTGGACCGACGCGTGGGTCACCTTCGCAGCCTCACGCAAGTCCGTGGCCTACATCGAAGACCAGCGCCCCACCACGCACCCCATCGTCGCCCCCATCCCTGACGTCGAATCGACCGTCAGCGCCTTTGACATGATCACCTACGCCAAGGGCGCCGCAGCCTTGCGCCAACTGTGCGCCCACGTCGGTGAGGACACCTTCTTTACCGGAGTGGCTTCCTACCTGCGCCGTTACGCGTTCGGCAACGCCACCCTCGCCCAGTTCCTGGCCGAGATTGAAGCTGCCGCGGGCACTAACCTGTCCGCGTGGGCATCGGCCTGGCTCACTACCCCCGGATTGACCTCGCTGGAACCCACCCTCCATACGGACGACGCCGGAGTGATCACCGCGGCAACCGTCACCGAACATGTGCCCCACGACCACCCCACGCATCGTCCACACCACGTCACCGTGGCCGGGTACCGCCACCACGGTGGCACCTTCACACGCGACTGGCATGTTGAGGCCGCAATCACGGGAGCGGTCACGGACCTACCCGGACTCGTCGGCCGGCACCGCCCCGACCTACTCCTGGTCAACGACGGCGATCTCACTTACGCCAAGACAGTGCTGGACACCCACTCACTGTCCACCCTCGCCGGATATCTGGCCCACGTCCAAGACCCCATGGTGCTGGCGGGCGTGCTGGACTCGCTGTGGCACATGTGCCGTGACGGCCTACTGCCGGCCGAAAAGTACCTTGATGCCGTCCTCGCGGCACTGCCACAAATCACGCATTCGGAAACGGCAACCAGTCACCTGCGCACCGCGGCCATCGCCCTGAGCCGCTACGTGCCCCCGGCGCGCGTGGCCGAGCTCGGCGCCGACGTCGCCCAGCGCCTGTGGAATATCCTCGAAGGTGCCGCTCCCGGCTCCGACCTGCAGTGGCAGGCCGTTCACGGCTTCGCCCGCTTCGCTGCCACCCCCACGCAAGGCGCCCGGCTGGCCGACCTGTTGGACGGTGCGACCCGCCTGAATGGACTGGACATCTCCGCGGACCTGGGCTGGGACCTCATCTGCGGCATGGTCGCCGTTGGGGCTGGCGGCCCCGGCTCCATCGCCGCACGCCTGACCCACGACCCCGGCGCGGTCGGGCAGCGCCGCGCCGCCGGTGCACACGCCACCATCGGCACACTGGAGGCAAAGCGGCACGCCTGGGACCAACTGGTGCGCCCACGCCACAACCTGCCCAACGCCGTTCAATACGAGATGGGCGCGGGATTGGCGCGCGCCGTGGACCCAGCCATGATGACGCCGCTGGCCACCACAATCCTTGAGGAACTGCGCACCTACTACGAAGCCAACGACGGCTGGGTGGGCGCACGCGTTGCCCGCTCAGTAGTGCCGGTGTGGGCTGCGGGCCGCCTTGAGGAACTACCCGCCCTGCTTGATCAGTGGCTGGAAGACAACGCCGACGCATCCACGGTGCTGGTGAAGATCGTCATCGACGCGCGCGACGAGGTCCGCCGTGCACTCACTGCGCAGCAGGTGGCGTAAAGCCACACTCCGCCCGGTCGGTCAGTGTGCGCGAGCGGAGCGGATTGCGGACACCAACCGCTGCAAGCGCGGGTGATCAAACAGGTCATCAAGCACCACCGGCACCCCATTGCGGTCCGTGAGCGGGATGCGCCAGTTGGGGTACTCCATAAACGTGCCCGGCACGTTCTGAGCGCGCAAATCACCCACCGCATCGGTCAAGGCCACACCCATGAGCACCGCAGGCGAGGACAACACCAGCCGGTGCACCCCCGCAATGATGTCCTCATCGTTGTAGTCGGGGATCATGAGACCGCGCTCCTTGAGCAGACCCAACAACGCGTCCAGCTCACGGGCAGCGTCGGCGCGGGCAGTATCGGCGTCCGTCACCAAACCCAACTCGGCACGCATCTGCACGTGCGTACCCGCAATCATCTGCGCCGTGGTGGGTAGGTCGTGCGTGGTGACCGTGGCCAACGTGTCCGGACGGTAATACTCAGGCCGTGTGAAGCCGCCACCATGCTCACGCTCAAACCACATCACCGACGTTCCCAGCACCCCCCGCGAGCGCAAATACTCCCGCACCCATGGCTCCACCGTGCCCAGGTCTTCACCAATGACCATCGCACCGGCACGCTGCGCCTCCAACACGATGATTCCCACCAACGACTCGTGGTCAAACTGCACGTAGGTGCCGTCGCCAGCGTCATGCCCTGCCGGGATCCACCACTGCCGGAACATCCCCAGAATGTGGTCAATACGCACCGCACCTGAGTGGCGCACGCTTGCGCGCACGATGTCACGGAACGGAACGTACGCGGCCGCTTCCAGTGCGCGCGGCTGCCACGGCGGCTGCGACCAGTTCTGACCGGCCGGGTTAAAGGCATCAGGAGGCGCGCCGACCGTCATCCCGTGAGCCAACACCCGGTGCAGGCTCCAGGCGTCAGCGCCCTGCGGGTGCACGCCCACTGCAAGATCAGTGATGACACCCACCGACATGCCCGCCTGCTCAGCAGCAGTCTGCGCAGCCGCCGCCTGCTCGTCAGCAATCCACTGCATCCATGCATGGAATAGCACCTGGTCGGTGTGCTCGTCTCGCCACGCTGCCACACCCGCAGCGGTGGCCGTTGCCAGCTCCGTAGGGAACTCGCTGCCCGCAAACTCCTCACAGAGCGCCGCCCAAGTGGCGTAATCCTCCAGCGCCTTACCCTCACGCACACAAAACGCCTCAAACTGCGCTTCACGGCCCGGTGAACGATGAGCACGGTAGATCTGCTCCAACGCGGCGCGCTTTGCTTGCCATGCCTCGTCACGGTTAAGCAGCGCGTCCGTTTCGTTAGCCCGGCTGGGGCGTTCCGACTCCCACTCAATGACCGCACGCTGCTGCGAAGGCACGTAGGCAACCTCAGGGATGTCCTCAATACGGATGTACATGGGCGCGAGGAATCGCCGCGAACTAGGCAGGTACGGTGAATCGCTCAACGGAGCGACCGCCTCGTTGGCGTGCAGGGGGTTGATCAACACAAAATCCGCGCCCGCCCGGATCTTCGCCAGCGAACACAAATCCGCCAGGTCACCCAGGTCACCAATACCCCAGGAACGACGCGACCGCAGCGAATACAGCTGCGTCATAAATCCCCAGGGACGTTGCGCCTGGACCTGCTCGGGAATCTCCAAGCGCTGTGGCGTGACCACCACATAGCCGCGCCCACGCGAGCCGGGAAAGGTCACCTGGATGACGTGCCATCCCAGCGGCAGGTCCGCCGGCAACCGGAAGATCGCCCGGCCCACCAGCGCACCGCCAACCTGGCGCGGCTCCCAATACTGGTCCACCTGATCCACGGCAATCTCGCCGCCACCTTCCAAGTGGATGGTGGCCTGTACGGGCGAGCCATGCGGCACATGCACCGGAATATCACGGTGTGCACCCTCACGCAGCACCGTCACCGGAGGGACGATGCGCTTCCAGATGTAGTCCTCGAGCTCCGACAGTGCCGCCCAACACTCCTGATCCGTGTGGGCAGCAATACCCATCGCACCCAGTGCGGCGACGATCGCATCCCGCGAACATTGCACGTGCGTACCGTCAATCAGGTGAACGTCAGTCGCAACGCCACAGGCGCGCGCCAACGTCGCTAAAGCCTCCGAAGGTGGCTGCCGAACACCAGAGTCATTCACATGCTCATCCTGCCAGGTCCACGACATGTTGACGGGGGCCTCGCCGCATCACATTAGGGTGGGCAAATGGTTACCTTGCTGTTGCCACCCGTCATTACCGCCGCAACCACGCAACCCGAACCGTCCACCGAGCCTGAGTCACTATGGCGTCAGTGGGCGCAATCGCTCCTGTCGGGAGCTCCCGACTGGGTTCAAACCCTGACCGCATCGGCATTCGGGGTAGGTGCCATCCTGGTGGGAGCTGCCGTGGTGTGGGTCCTCGGCCGTATTGCCATCCGCACCCTCACTCGCAGCATCGAGACCGGCTTGCCGTTCCGCCGCAAGGCGCGCCGGGCGTTGGAACGCTCGCGTCTCGCAGTGGCGTCCGTGGACCCTCAGGAGCTTCGACTGGAACAGCAACGCCGCCGCCAGCGGGCCCGCACCATTCGCACCGTGCTGAACTCTGCGTTGGCGGCAGTGATTGTGGCCATCTTGGTGGTGATGGCGCTCGACATGGTCGGCTTGCCCGTTGCGCCACTGATTGCCTCAGCCGGGATCGTAGGTGTCGCCTTAGGGTTTGGTGCCCAGTCACTGGTGAAGGACCTCCTGTCGGGACTGTTCATGCTCATCGAGGACCAATACGGGGTGGGCGACGTGGTGGACCTGGGTCAGGCGTCGGGAACCGTCGAGGAGGTGGGGCTACGCTCCACCCGGCTTCGCTCGCTGGACGGCACCGTGTGGTACATCCCCAACGGTGAAGTGGTCCGCGTAGGCAACATGACGCGCCTGTGGTCGCGCGCACTCATTGAGGTACGCCTCGACTACCACACGGACCTGGACGCAGCCCGCGAGGCCATGCTCGCCTCCGTGGTCGCCGCACGCGAAGCCAACCCGGAGGTTGAGTCGGCCATCTTGGGCGAACCCGAAGTCCCCGGTATCGAGTCCTTCGACTACCGCAGCGTCACCATTCGCCTGCTCATCCAGGTTGCTCCCGTACGCCAATGGCTGGTGATGCGGGAAGTGCGCCTGCAGATGCGGCGCATCTTTGCCGAACGCGGCATCCGCTTTGCTCTTCCCGACCAGGCACTCATGGCAGACACCACGCCCGTGGTCATCACCCCGACCTCTGACGAGGAGGACTCCGAATGAGTGAGCCGACCCCGGCAATGAGTGAGCCGACCCCGGGAATGAACGTTGGCGCCGGGCCCACCCAGGCCGAGGGCCAAAGTTTCTACGAGGCCATCGGAGGTCACGAGACATTCGTGGCGATCGTGGCTCGCTTCTATGAAGGTGTGCGCAGCGACCCCATCCTGCAGCCGATGTACCCCGCACACGACATGGACGGTGCCACCGAGCGTCTGACGTTGTTCCTCGAACAGTATTGGGGCGGGCCCACCACGTACTCCAAGCGGCGCGGACACCCCCGGCTACGTTTGCGTCACCAGGGCTTTCACGTCAACCCCGAGGCTCGTGACCATTGGTTCTCGCTGATGCACGACGCAGTCGTTGCGCAAGGCTTAGCGCCCCTGCACGAGGCAACGTTGCTCGACTACCTGGAGCGCGCCGCGCACTCACTCATCAATACCTTCGATCCCACGCCGGAAAGTTGAGGTCACGCCCAGTGCCTCGCACCGTGACGCGGACCTTTGCCCGCCTCCGGCCACGTGTCGACGTATAGCCTCAACGAGTGAATGCAGACATGGACCCTCACGCCCACGCAGCTGTCAGCGCCGGCATCGCGGCGCTGACACTGCGCCAATTGGACGACACCCGCTTTGAAGGCGATAGTCTGCCAATGCCCGGCGGGCGCGTCTTCGGTGGCCAGGTGCTCGCCCAGGCACTCATTGCTGCGGGCCACACCGTGGACGAGGACCGCGCCCTGCATTCGATGCATGGCTACTTTCTGCGTCCAGGCGATGCCAGCGAGTCCATCACCTTCGAGGTGGAGGTACTGCGTGATGGGCGGTCGTTCACCACGCGACGCACCCACGCCTTCCAAAAGGGCGTGCCGATCCTGTCCATGATTTCCTCGTTCCAGCAGGAGCAAACGGGCCCCGAACACCAACCGCCAATGCCCGACGCCCCCGCGCCCGAGCAGGTTCGTTCCGGGGTGGAGGTGCTCAGCCAGTTCCCCTCTCCGGCGGCCTCGTTCTGGCTGACCCAAGGGCCCTTTGACGTGCGCCACGTGGAGGGGTCGATTTTCGCTGTTGCTGATGCGGAGCATCGTTCACGGCAAATGACCTGGCTCCGGGTGCGCGAGACGCTCGATGTGAGCGACGTGGTGCATCGTGCGCTGCTGACATTTGGCGCCGATCAGGTGATGTTGGAACCGGCCCTGCGACGTCATGGAGCAGCCTGGTCCACTCCGTCCATGGCCTTTGCCAGCCTCGACCATGCCATGTGGTGGCACCGGCCGGCCCGCGCCGACGAGTGGCTGCTGTTCGTGCAAGACTCCCCCACCGCGCAAGGCGGTCGCGGCCTCAGCCACGCGTCGATCTTCGCGCAGGACGGTCGGCTCGTGGCGTCAACGTCCCAAGAAGGCATGCTGCGTATCCCCGTCACCCACCACGCTCAGACCTGAGCACTCGACGCTCAGGCGCGGCGTGCACCTAAACTCCGCCCCACGCGGGGGCCCGAGTTACGCCTCCGGGGTGCTCGCGTCGTCGGTACTGTCAGCGTCGCCCGCGTGGTGAGCGTCGTCGGTACTGTCAGTAGTGGTTGTCGCCTCCTGACGCGCACCCGACACTCCCCCGCGCATGTCGTGGAACACCTCATCCAGATCCACCCACTGCGTGCTCCGGCTGACGCGCGCCTGCGCCGCACGGCGGCGCCAGTAAACGAACGCAACAATGAGCGTTGCGGCCACGATCACCGCCATGAGCACGATCAGCACGTATAGCGCGGAGAACATCCATTCGGGAGGATCGGGCCAGTCATCGGGGTTGGGCAACACCGAGTAAGGGTTAACCGTTGGCGGCGGTGTGGAACACGTGCTGTCGGTGCAGTTCACGTCACTGCCTAGTCGCGGGTGAGCTTGCGGTAGGTGACGCGGTGAGGTCGCGCGGCGTCGGCGCCTAGGCGCTCCACTTTGTTCTCCTCATACGCGGCAAAGTTACCTTCGAACCAGAACCAGGCGGCCGGATTCTCCTCGGTGCCCTCATAGGCGAGGATGTGCGTGGCCACGCGGTCCAGGAACCAGCGGTCGTGGGACACGACCACCGCACAGCCCGGGAACTCCAGCAGGGCGTTCTCCAAGGAGCCGAGCGTCTCAACGTCCAGGTCGTTGGTGGGCTCGTCCAGCAGCAACACGTTGCCGCCTTCCTTGAGCGTCAGCGCCAGGTTAAGACGGTTGCGCTCACCACCCGAGAGCACTCCCGCTGGCTTCTGCTGATCCGGCCCCTTGAAGCCAAATGCCCCCACATAGGCTCGTGACGGCATTTCCACCTTGCCCACGTTGATGTAGTCCAGGCCGTCAGACACGACCTCCCACAGCGTCTTGTTCGGGTCAATGCCACCGCGGCTTTGGTCGACATAGGAGATCTGAACGGTCTCGCCGATCTTCAACTCGCCCTCATCCACCGGCTCGAGTCCCACGATGGTCTTGAACAGCGTGGTCTTTCCCACGCCGTTGGGGCCAATCACACCCACGATGCCGTTGCGCGGTAGCGAGAAACTCAATCCGTCAATCAGGGTGCGGTCGCCAAAGCCCTTCTTGAGGTTCTTGGC
>Ga0222423_1000663_pt1 | contig 20700 bp, 19 predicted proteins | sample 3A0metagenome_FD_182472 | JGI IMG/M metagenome (GOLD analysis project Ga0222423, IMG submission 182472) | Enriched microbial communities from leaf-cutter ant dump, University of Wisconsin, Madison, United States - 3A0 (version 2) | ecosystem: Environmental > Terrestrial > Nest > Insects nest >...
ACCTGCTTGGCGGGTGTGCGGCCATAGTTAAAAAGTCGAAAGTCGAGGGTCAGAACATCAGTGCCCTCATGTCGATGATGCTGAGGTTCAACACCGAGATACGCGCGGTATTCCTGTTTTTGCAAACCTCGGTTTTGGATAAACCCGATAACAACGGCCCCCAACGTCAAAGCAGCTATGACAGCCGCCACCAGCGCCCACTTTTCGCTTTTTTCAGCCGCATCCGCCGCCTTCCACTGCGCGCACAGATCAGAGTTTCTGTCCTCATAACCCTTGGCGCACGGCGCAACGGTCGGATCGGGCTGCGCGGGCTTTTCAACCTCGCTGATCTGAACGGTGTTGACCACCTCGACCTTAGCCACCTGAGCCTGCGCCGGAACCTTTTGCGCGGCCCCTGCCCCGCCGCCAATGACAACCATAGTGGCCACCAAGACCGCACCCATCCGAACTTTCACGAGAATCACCCCTCAAACCTACAACCCACGTTATTCTTGACACGCGGGCGCAATCAGCGCAAATCTGTACCCGTCTCTGTGAAAACGACAGGGATGCGGTTTAGCAGCCGCCCCAGTGTAAGCGCCCGAAGCGCTGTCGGCACCTTGTGTCCGGCGCTTTTCTTATGGTCGGGCGTAGCGGGAGACCTTCGGGTCTGCCGTGCGCTTACACGCGGTCTGCTAACCCGCTACGTTCCGGCCACCATTTTAGCAGGTGCTGGTCGGATTAACTTCTATGTAAGTGAACCGTCCATGAAGACATCAGCTTCAGGCGCAGCACCCCCGCGCCCCGATACCCCCCACATACGCGCACACTATGCGCTGACCGATGACGTTCATTACGAACTGTCTCAGCTTTTCTGCGCCCTGGACATGATCGCAGACCTGGCCGAAGGCACCCCGAACGATCTCGGCACGGAACTCGAAAGCCGCCACTACGCGCCCCTGTTCCGCACCTTCGCCTTCTACGGCCACCGCCTTATGGCCGACATCCCCCACACCTCCGACCTCAACAGGAGCGCCGCATGACCGCAATTAATTGGTTCATAGACCCGAACCTTGTCGTATCCCCTAAACTCGGGATTGCCGTCTATCCTGTTGATAACAGACACATAGCTATCCACCAACAGGCCGATGTTCATGAGGACCCAGACCACATCATCTACATTCATCAGAATGATATAGATGCGGTCATAGCAGCCCTTCAAAACATAAAGGACGGGCAATGAGCCCTCCATACATGCAATTATATGTCGGCGATTACCTCGGCGACACACGACACCTGACTACTGAGCAACACGGAGCTTATATGCTCCTGCTCATGACCATGTGGCGAGCCGATGGACGTCTTCCGAACGACGACAGAAAACTTGCGCGTATAGTCGGCTGCACTGCCTCTCGTTGGTCGAAAATCAGAACTGAGGTCATGGAGTTTTTTGAGGTCGAAGGCGAGTTTATCACAAACGAACGTCTATTGTTTGAACTCGAAAAAGCGTCAGAAAAGTCAATCAAACGTGCGGAAGTTGGTTCTAAAGGTGGCAAGTCTAAGTCATTGAAAAATAAAGAAACTACCGAAGCAATTGCTACCGGTTTGCTCTACCATTCTTCAGAACCAGAACCATATATAGAAAAAAGAGATACTAAAGTATCTCTGAAAAAGAACGATCCGCCACCTGATCGCTTTGATGATTTCTGGCGAACCTATCCCCGCAAGATTGGTAAACCCAAAGCCGAAATGGCGTGGCAAGCCGCCTGCAAACGCGCGCCACCGGACGCGATCCTCGCCGGACTGAACCGGTGGCGGCAGGTCTGGACTGATCCGAACTTCACCCCGCATCCCACGACATGGCTGAACCGCGACGGTTGGGCCGACGAAATCCCTGAGGCTGAACGCCATGACCGCAGTTATCAAAATCCCCGAAAATCTCTTGGCGCTGAACGCGAGGACAGCACAATCCGTGCTTTCCGCAGAGTTTTTGGCGGGGATGGCCTTGGCGAAGCCGAATTGGCATAGCCCGTCCCTGAGCCAATCGGTCAAACGCGAAGCGCAGGTCATTCTCACGGCTGAAACCCCAGCCAGACCTGAGGAAATCGGCAAAACCGTCCTTCGGTTGCTGCTCATGTACGACAGCTTCGACCGACGTGCCGAAGCCTCCAAAACCGCTGTCATCGACCAGTGGCGCAAAAGCCTGAGGGGCTATCCCGCGGATGTTCTCGCTCAGGCAACGCAGGAATGGATCGACGGCCCCAAGGCTGCGTTCGTACCGCAACCGGGCGACATCATCACAATCTGCGATCGGATCGGCGCATACCGCAGGCGTCTTGCTGATCGCGCCAAACTTATCCTGCCAAACGGAGTCGCCGCATGAGCCGGAAAATTTCCATTCTCACCACCCTGACCAAGGCCGCGAAACAGGGCGTGATGCTTGAGGCCGTCCTGCCCGACGGCACCATCATCCGCCCCGCTACCGACGCCAAGGACCCCTTACCCAGCAAACCTGAAAACCCGTGGGATAGTCTGAGCAATGGCAACGCTTGATCTGAAATTTGTCCAAAAATACAAAGACCGACACGGCAAAGAGCGGCTCTATTTCCGCCGCCCCAACTATCCGAGGGTCGCCTTGCGCGGCCCTGTCGGGTCCGCTGAATTCTTTGAGGACTATGACGCGGCCCTGAAGCAGGAGCCGGTCAAACTTCAGGTCGGGGCCACACGCATCAAGCCGGGTACACTTGGTGACCTGACAAGCCAGTATTACCAAAGCGCCCGCTTTCGGGGCCTTAAACCGCAAACTCAGGCCAACTACCGGCGAATCATCGACAGTTTTCAATCCATGACCTTCCCCGACGGGACGCCCTTTCGGGACGCACCGGTCAGAGGTTTGAAACGCCGCCATCTGCTGATCATCCTTGACGGCAAAACGGATGTGCCAGGCGCGGCCTATTCCATGCTCAAGCGTCTGAAAACCCTGTTCGACTTTGCGATTGAGCGGGAATTTCGCACGGATAATCCGGCGGCTCTCATCCGGCCTCCGAAAATAAACGGCTTCCGTGCGCTCGAAGACGCCGATATCGACCTGTATCTGAAACACTGGCCCGCCGGTTCGCCTCAGCGCCGCGCGATTATCGTTCTGCTCTATACCGGTCAACGCCGGTCTGATGCCGTTCGCATGGGCCGTCAGCACATCAAGGATGGCCGGATTACCGTCACTCAGCAAAAGACTGGTCACCGGCTCGAAATCCCGATCCATCCTGTTTTGCGAACCGAAATCGACCTGATGCCTGCCGGTCAGATGATGTTCATTACCGGCACCAGCGGCAAACCCATGACTGCCGAAAGTTTCACCAACACATTCCGCAAATGGTGTAAAGAGGCCGGACTGCCCTCAAACTCAAGCCCCCACGGTTGCCGTAAGGCCGCTGGCCGTCGCCTTGCCGAAGCAGGCTGCTCAGCTCACCAGATCATGTCGATCCTCGGCCACGAAAGCCTTTCTGAGGCCGAAAGATACACCAAAACCGCCCGCCAAAAAACGCTGGCCGATTCCGCAATGGAGAAGATGAAATAGGACGAAGGGAGAACGGAATCTGTCTAACCCTCAACGTCTAACCTAAATTTTACTCTTAAATTTCAACCATCTAAAGCGAAGATGGCGACTCCGACAGGAATCGAACCTGTAACCGTCCGCTTAGAAGGCGGATGCTCTATCCAGTTGAGCTACGGAGCCGTTTCAGCGACGAATCAGTGCGTCCAGCTTTGACGACGATTAGGCGCAAAATTGTCCGCATAGGCCTTGATGATCTTCGGTGCCACTTCCGGCTCGATCAGGCGGAAGGGAATCCCGTGGGTTTCGGCATAGGAAATGGCCTGATCTCTGGAATCAAAGGTCAGACGCACCTGCGCCTTGGTGTCAGCGGAACTGGTCCAGCCCATCAGCGGGTCAGGCTTGCGCGCAGAGGCAGGCGCAAACTCAAGCACCCAGTCGGTGGTTTTCGCCTTACCAGACTGCATAGCTGTTTTTGCCGGTTTAAAAATACGCGCGAACATGGCCGAACCTCTTGCCACTTTTGACTTTACGCCCCCTGTTACTATCAACCCTGCCCCTTGCCAAGGGGCATTCCCGCCGAAAGCGACTTTTCCCAATTACCTGCGGGTTCCCCTCAAAAGCCTGCATGTTACAGAAAGAAGAAAGAGGCCCGCGTAAGGCGAGAGGATTGGCTACGCTCACGCTCCGCCGCGTCTGCGCGTAAATATTATGCAGACGCATAATATTTCCTGCTGGCCGTCGAACCTCTTAATCGGTTCGAACCCATGCGCTGAATATTCATTAAAAAAGCCTGCCCCTTAAAGGGCAGGCTTTTTTAATGAATGGTCGGGGCGAGAGGATTCGAACCTCCGACCTGCTGCACCCAAAACAGCTGCGCTACCAGGCTGCGCTACACCCCGAACCGTCCCCTTGTGAGGAGGCCGCTTATTGCCATTTTCAATCCGGCTCCGCAAGCGGAAACTATTGCGGTTTCGGCCCCTTCCCGTCGAAAAAGCGATGTTCGATCCGGTCACCCGGTCTTATCCCCAACTGATCACTGAGACCGCCATTGATTTCCAGCACTGCCGCCGCTTCGCCATAGGACGGCAAAGGCGTCTTGTCATACGGAATGGCGTTTTTCTGAATCGACACCACCTGCCCCGTCTTTGAAACATAGATGATATCCAGCGGCAGAATAGTATTGCGCATCCAGAAGCTGCGCTCGGCCTCATCAGGAAACAGAAACAGCATACCATGATCAGCCAACAGGGTTTCGCGGAACATCAGCCCTTTTGTCCGTTCGGCCTCATCATCGGCAATCTCGACCTTGAAATCATGCGCCTGCCCTGAGGCCATGACCCGAAGCGGCTCAAGCGGCCCCTCTGCCGTTACCGGTACCGCAGCGGTTTGCGCACAGGCCGCCAAAGGCCCCACTGCCCCCAGGACCAACATCAGACAAAGGGATTTCATCAAACCGCTTTTCATAAGCCCTATCCTTACAAACCAATAGCCACGGAATCCTACGAATCCGTGGCTATTTCAAGGAATAGTTTTGGAATGGCTCAGGCCATCGCCCTTGGGCGTACCTCTGTGACCACAAGCCCCTTCGGCCCTTCGCCAAAGCGCACCAGAAGCACATCGCCCTGCTGCGCGTCCTCTATGCCAAACCGGCGCAGGGTTTCGATATGAATGAAAATATCGGTCGGATCATTGCCCCGTACCACAAAGCCATAGCCCTTGGTGCGGTTGAACCATTTGATCGTTGCCTCTTCCAGTTCGCCCACGGCCACCGAATGCGTGTTGACATAATGGCTTGAGCGGATCGCCGACGGATCACGTTCCGACCTTGCGGGCGCGGTGCCGGTGTCTTCGAGGCTTTCGATCGAGATCACCTGCCAGCCCTTTGAGCGCTTGGCGATGGTACAGTTAATCGCCGCCCCTTCAGAGGCAAAATCGCGCCCCACATCCCTCAGGGTCGAGACATGCAGTAAAACATCGCGCATACCGGTCTGGCTGGCGTCCTGCGGAACGATAAACCCGTACCCCTTACCCGAATCAAACCATTTGACACGGCCCTGAATGGCCAGACGTTCCTCGGATTCATCACGGTTATTATAATCGAACAAACTCATTATCCTCACCACACCCCATAGCTGAAGACTTTGGGACACCCTTTAACATAACATCGATATATGTAACGGGCAAAATAAAACGCCCGCCAATGTTCTTTTTACGGGAAACTACACCAATAAATCGCTTTTAGCGAGAGAAAAGTGAACGGAACGCGTTTTGCGGTTTCCAAATCAGGACAATCCGTCCAGAAACAGGCCACAAGATGCCCCACAAGGGATCATTGTGCATATCCAGCCATATCGCGCAATTACAGGTTTTTTATAAAAGGAAAATCCTTGGCAGTCCCTAGGGGAGTCGAACCCCTCTTTTCAGGTTGAAAACCTGACGTCCTAACCGATAGACGAAGGGACCGCATCAAGGTGGTAACCGCAACGGCGGTTTATATAAGGTCTTTTGGCAGTCCCTAGGGGAGTCGAACCCCTCTTTTCAGGTTGAAAACCTGACGTCCTAACCGATAGACGAAGGGACCGCGTTCAAGAGGTGCGCTAGATAGCCTCACAAAATCAGCGATGCAAGCGCTATTTTCATCTTTCACGTCCTAGCTTGTGAATATATGGGCAATATCCTCGATTTCAAACTGTACGCCGTTACGCCCCATATAGTCATCGGCCTTCAGCCGGCCAGCCACATGCACTGCCCCCGTCGGTCGCAGCAGGGCCTGCCCCACTGGCGTATCTTCGGCGCGCCAGGCCATAGCCTTGATCTTGCGCCCCTGTTCATCGACCAGTTCACAGCGTACATGCCCGCCCTTGAGCGCCGAGGCATAGCCCACGCGCATATGCGGCAGGGCGAATACCGGTTCGGGATTCCCCTGACCAAAGGGTGCCATGACCTCGAAATGGTTGAGCAGGTCGCGCGTGGCGCTGGCCCCGCTCAGGGAAGCATCGATCTCAAGCCGTTCGCGCCGGTCTTCTTCCGAAGTCCGCGCCGACACATAGTCATTGAGGAAGCGGCGCAGATCATCAATGCGCTCAGCCATGACGCTCAGGCCCGCCGCCATAGCGTGTCCGCCGCCCGCCATCAGTATACCGGCCTCATAGGCTGCGCTGATCGCCTGCCCCAGATTGATGCCGCTCTGGGAACGGCCAGACCCCTTGCCAACGCCGCTGACCGGATCGATGCCGATGACGATCACCGGTCTGCGCCAGCGCTCCCTCAGGCGACCGGCAACAATGCCGATCACCCCCGGATGCCAGTCTTCCTGTGCGATGACGATCACCGCATCTTCCGACGGCCACAGTCTGCGGGCCTCGGCCAGAGCCACCGCCTGCTCCAGCACAGCGGTTTCCACATCACGGCGGGTCTGGTTCAGTTCATTCAGTTCCTGCGCCAGTTCAAGCGCCTCAGCCTCATCTTCGGTGGACAGAAGCCTGACCCCAAGATCAGCCCGCCCGATACGCCCACCGGCATTGATGCGCGGCCCCAGCACAAAGCCCGAGTGAAACACGCTCATCAGTTGCGGGGCTTTCTGGGCGTCATTCAGACCGGCCACCTGCATCAGCGCCCTTATGCCCTTGTTTTCCAGACGCGACATGACCCTCAGGCCCTGCGTCGCCAGTGCGCGGTTGAACCCCGTCAGGGCCGTAACATCACAGATCGCCCCCAGCGCTCCCAGATCGAGCCAGCGCGTCAGGTCAGGCTTCGGCCTATCGGCAAACAGGCCGCGCCGTTCCGCTTCACGGTTAAGGGCCGCCAGCACGACAAACACCACACCGGCAGCGGCCAGATTGCCCTGCCCTGACGTGCATCCGGGCCGGTTGGGATTGACGACCGCCCGGCATTTCGGCGGGTCTTCGCGCATCAGGTGATGGTCGATCACCACCACCTCAAGCCCGATGGACGCGGCATAGTCCAGCGCCTTATGGGCCGAAGCGCCGCAATCGACCGTAATGATCAGTTCCGCCCCATCGGCCTTGAGACGATCAAAGGCCTTTTCCGACGGCCCGTAGCCTTCAAGGATACGGTCAGGCACATAGACCTTCAGTTCGTGGCCCATATGGCGGAACCAGCGTACAAGCTGCGCCGCACTGGTCGCGCCATCGACATCATAGTCGGCAAAGACATAGATGTTGCGCTTTTGCGTCAGGGCCTCAAGCACCGCCTCAACCAGCGGCGCCATATCCAGAAAGCTGTCAGGTTCGGGAAACAGGGCCTTGAGAGTCGGCCTGAGATAGTCCTCCAGCGTCTCAGGCCCGATCCCGCGACCGGCAATCGAACGGGCCACCGGATCGGCATAGGCATCCGGCACCACCTGTTTCAGACTGAGCAACTGGGTAATGTCCTGAAGGTGGCGCGGATGGCTTGGGCGGGCCACCCATGACCGCCCCGAAACGGACGCCTCAACCCCCAGATAGGCCTGTGTGCCAAGCGTATCAGCCATCAGTTCCCCCAGGGTCTGCGCGTGTGAATCCGGCGACTGGTGCGGGTACGCGAATCGAGCAGCAGGCTTTCGGTCGTCACATAGACCTCCCCGCCGGTCGCCACCTCCTTCTGTACCCCGCGCAGCAAGGCCCCGTTGGTCACCCCCGTAGCGACAAACACCGCATCGCCACTGACCAGATCGTTCAGATTATATTTGCGGTCGAAATCCGTCAGGCCAAGCCGTTCGGCCCGACGGCGTTCTTCGTCACGCCTGAACACCAGACGCCCCTGAAACTGTCCGCCGACGGATTTCAGCGCCGCACAGGCCAGCACCCCTTCGGGCGCCCCGCCCTGTCCCAGATAGATGTCGATACCGGTTTCCGGCTGTGCCGTATGGATGACGCCTGCCACATCGCCGTCGGTGATCAGATGCACTCGCGCACCGGCCTTGCGTAATGAGGCAATAATGGCTTCATGGCGCGGACGATCCAGCACACAGGCGACGATCTCATTGACTCTGACGCCCCTGGCCTTCGCCAGAGCCTGCACATTGTCTTCAGGACTGGCATCCAGATCGACCACATCCGGCGCATAGCCCGGCCCGATGGCCAGCTTGTCCATATAGATGTCCGGCGCGTGTAACAGACCGCCACGCGGCGCAAAGGCCACGACGGCCAGCGCATTGGCCTGCGCCTTGGCCGCAAGGGTCGTCCCCTCAAGCGGATCGAGCGCAATATCGACGGGCGCCCCTTTGCCGGAACCGACCTTTTCACCGATATACAGCATCGGCGCTTCGTCGCGCTCCCCTTCGCCGATGACAATACGCCCGTCGAAATCCAGCGCGTTCAGCGCCTTGCGCATGGCGTCCACCGCCGCCTGATCGGCGCGTTTTTCATCGCCGCAGCCCACCTCGGCATAGGCGGCCACGGCAGCGTCCTCGGCCACCCTGACAATATCGAGGTTGAGGGTAAATTCACGGTTCGGCATTGTTTCTTCCCGTCTTTTTATTCTGTATCTTAATCTATAAGCGGCGGCGGCACCGCACGGGCGGCCTGCTCAGCGGCAAAGCGGTTGGCAGCGTCGCGGATATTTTCCGTCACCGGCTGACTGAGTTCGGAATCGAGCCGTGCAATGGTACCCAGAGAAAAGCGAGCGGGATCGATACGCTCCCAGTCGATAGCCGCCACCTGCGCCAGCAGGTCTTGCTCACGCCCATAGATAGCCTTCACCTGCGCCCTGATCTCGGTTGTAGAGGGCACATTTTGCGGCAGGGCCGGAAATTCGGCCCATGTAGGATAGGCATTCGCCTTTTCGGCCCGCACCGGCACGGCCATAAGCATAAGCCCCAACACCGCCAGACCGATCCGGCCCGCACCACGGCTCATCCGGTTACCGGCATGATGTAAAACCTCACGGGTCATAGCGAAACCCTCCTGATAATGTACTCAAAAAGCAAAAAACGCTCACGGTGAACAGTCTTAAAGTGCGACCTGCGGCATTTAAATGGCCGCTCCATTCGCATTTGTGAACACAGACGGGCCGGAATTGATGTTTTTCCCCTGTCTTTCGTGTCGCCGCCTGTCATCAATATGGGCTACATAATAAGCGATTCACAGGAGTACCGTCATGCCGAGTCCTCGCCGTCCACGCCCCCCTGCCGACTCTGCAACCGGAGCCAGCGCCCCGAAAAAAGCCGCGCCGCGCAAGACGGCGACGAAAAAGGCCGCTCCTGAACCGCCGCCGGAACAGCCCGCCCCGCAACCGGTACGGGCCGACGCCCCCGTCAGCGAATCGGCGACACGCAGCGACAATACCGAACAGACCTCTAACGAACAGACCTCTAACGAACAGACTGGCAATCCGTTCGATACCGATCTGTTCAAACGGCTTGAGGACATATCGGCCAATATTACCAAAGCGGCCCTGACGGCACAGACGGCTCTGGCCAATGCCGCCTTCAAGGCGCAGGATCTGAGCCAGCATAGCACCGCTGTCGATCCGATGCAGATTGCGCCCGCCCTTACCAATGTCATGACCTCTCTGGCCTCCAGACCGGAAAAGGTCATCGAGGCGCAGGCCGACCTGCTCAACGGCTATATGTCCCTGTGGTCGGACGTGACGCGCCGCAGCCTCGGCGGGGAAGCGACCGCCGCCCCTGCCGAAGCCCCCAAACGAAAAGACAAGCGCTTTGCCGATCCCATGTGGGAACAGAATCTTGTCTTCGACATGATGCGTCAGTCCTATCTGCTGTCGTCGAACTGGCTCAACAATCTGATCTCCAGCGTCGATGACATAGACCCGCTGGAAAAGCGCCGTGCCGAGTTTTTCACCAAGCTGGTGACCGATGCCTTTTCGCCGTCCAACTTCCTGATGTCCAATCCGGCGGCCCTGCAAACCCTGATGGAAACCAATGGCGAAAGCCTTGTGAAGGGGATGCAGAAATTTGCCGACGACCTGGCGCGCGGCAATGGCAAGCTGAAAATCTCACAGGCCGATTACGACCATTTCGAGGTTGGCAAGAACGTCGCCACCACACCCGGAAAGGTCGTCTGGCGCGGGCCGCTGTTTGAGCTGATCCAGTACAGCCCCACGACCGAAAAAGTGCGGGAAATCCCGATCCTCATCTTCCCGCCGTGGATCAACAAATATTATATCCTCGATCTTCAGCCGAAAAATTCGCTGATTAAATGGCTGACGGATCAGGGCTTTACGGTCTTTATCACCTCGTGGATCAATCCGGATGCCTCTTTGCGTGACGCCACCTTTGAGGACTATATGTTCGGCGGCATCTATCAGGCCGCCCACAAGGTCAGGGAACAGACCGGTGCCGAAAGCGTCCATGCGGTCGGCTATTGCATCGGCGGCACACTTTTGGGGGTTGCGCTGGCGCATATGGCGGCCAGGGGCGACACCAGCATCAGTTCGGCAACCTTCTTCACCGCCCAGCATGATTTTTCCGAGGCCGGTGACCTCTTGCTGTTCACCAATGAGGCCTGGCTGAAAGAGCTTGAGCGTCAGATGGATGCCGCAGGCGGCGTCCTGCCCGGCGCGGCCATGGCCGACACCTTCAATGCCTTGCGCGCCAATGATCTGGTATGGTCGTTCTTTGTCAACAACTACCTGCTGGGCAAGGATCTGACGGCGTTTGATCTTCTGTGCTGGAATGCCGACCAGACCCGTATGCCCAAGGCCCTGCATATGTATTATCTGCGCAAGTTCTACAATGAAAACGCGCTGTCTCAGGGGCTGATGAAGCTGGCCGGTGTCGATATCGACCTGAAAAACGTCACCATCCCCATCTTTGAACAGGCGGGCCGCGAAGACCATATCGCCCCGCCGGTATCGGTGTTCAAAAGCTCACGCCTGTTCGGCGGGCCGGTCAGATTCGTGCTGGCCGGTTCTGGTCATATTGCCGGTGTCGTCAACCCGCCCGCCGCCCAGAAATATATGCACTGGGTCAATGATGAGCCGGCGGAAACCTTCGGCGAATGGCTGGAAAAAGCCATCGAACACAAGGGCTCATGGTGGCCCCTGTGGGCCGACTGGCTGCATGAACGCACCGGCGACCGGGTGCCTGCCCGCGATCCGGCAAAGGGAAAATTCCCCCCCCTGATGGATGCCCCCGGCAGCTATGTAAAGGTCAAATCCTAAGCCGCGGGGCCTCAGGCCCCGCACCCATCAGCCCCGAGGCAGATGGTAGCGTCCTTATCCCCCCTCATCCATTCAGAGCGCTTTCCGAAAAGTGTGACGCACTTTTCGGATTAAAAAGCGCGTCAAAACAAAAGAATAAGAGCATTGTTCCGATTCATTTGGAACGGAACAGGCGCCAGACTTTGGAAAAGAGGGGGCAGGCAGACAAACCTTACAGACGCAGAATAATCGTTTCCACGATCGGACGGCGGCTCCAGATATTCTGGGCCGCTTTTTTCAGCACCCGTGCCACGGTGATTTCCACGGTTTCGTCATCATCGCGTTCTTCACGCGACAGCTTGTTGACCGCCTTTTCCACCAGATCGCACATCATCTCAAGCTGGTCGGAAATGGTGTCGTCATTTTCAAAGGCCAGCCCCAGACCACGCACATCGACATAGGAGGCCAGCTGGTTTTTTGCGTTCAGGGCAAAGGAAACGAACAACATACCGTTATGAGCGGCATGGCGGCGTTCACGCAAGGCGTCAGAGGCTTCGGACACCAGCACCCCGCCATCGACGAACAGACGTCCCGCCGGCACCTCATCGATGATTTCCGGCTTACCCGGCGCCAGACGCACCATGTCGCCATTGCGCGGCGTCACCTGTTCGGAAATACCGATTTCCGCTGCCAGAGCCGCATGTTTCAGCAAATGCCGCCGCTCACCGTGGGTCGGCACGGCAATTTTCGGTCGCGCCCAGCCATACATCTCGATCAGTTCCTCACGGCACGGGTGGCCTGAGACGTGGATCCCCGGATGATCCTTCTCGGTATGGATTTCGACCCCCAACTCCGACAGGCGGTTCTGTAGCGAACGAATACCGATTTCATTGCCCGGAATAACGCGCGAGGAAAAGACGCAGGAATCCCCCGCCTTCAGCTTCACCTGCGGATGGTTGCCATCGGCAATGCGCGACAGGGCGGCCCGCGGCTCCCCTTGCGAACCGGTGCAGAGATAAAGCACTTCCCTGTCCTTCATGCGCGCGGCTTCGCCTTCGCTGACGAACTCATTGATGCCCGCCATCAGACCAACCGACTTCGCCGCCGCCGCCATGCGGTGCATGGAACGCCCGACCAGACAGACAGACCGGCCACAGGCCTCCGCCGCACGGATCACACTGTCCATCCGCGCCACATTAGAGGCAAAACAGGCCACGGCCACCCGCCCCTTCAGGGTACGGATCAGCTTTTCCAGTTCGACCTTCACATCGGCTTCCGAACCGGCATGACCTTCGACAAACACATTGGTCGAATCGCAGACCATCGCCAGAACGCCCTCGTCCCCCAGCGCCGTAATGGCACTGATGTCGGTCGGCTTACCCGTAATCGGATCAGGGTCGATCTTCCAGTCGCCCGTATGCAGCACCGTCCCCAGAGGCGTTTTGATCGCCAGCCCGTTGGGTTCGGGAATCGAGTGGGTAATGGTCACATAGTCGATACCGAACGGCCCCAGATCGACATGCCCCCCCAGCGGCACCTCGGTCAGGCTGAAATCATCGACACCGGCCTCACGCAGCTTTTCGCGGATCAGGAAGGCGGTAAAGGGCGTGGCATAGAGCGGGGCCTTGATCTTGTCCCACAGCCAGCCTAACGCCCCGATATGGTCTTCGTGGGCATGGGTCAGGATGACCCCGAGAATGTTCTCGCCTTCAAGGAATTTGGGATCAGGCACAATGACCTCGATCCCCGGCGTCGTCAGGTCGCCAAAGGTCACACCGACATCGACGATGATCCATTTGCGGTCATGTTCCGGCCCGTACCCGTAAAGGTTCAGGTTCATGCCGATTTCATTCGATCCGCCCAGCGGCAGAAACACCAGTTCGTTGTTATTTTTCATCTTTTGTTGTGTTCAATCGTACGTTTATAGATTTCAAGAAGACCTTTTAAGGTCAGGTCAGGATCAAAGTGATCAATTTTTACGGTCGCGCCTTCAAACAGCGAGGCCACCCCGCCGGTCGCCACGACCGTTACGGGCCGCTCATCGCCCAGGGCATATTCGGCCTTGATATTATCGATCAGATATTCGATCAGGCCGACATAGCCCCAATAGATGCCCGACTGCATGGCGGACACCGTGTCCTTGCCTATATAGTGCGCGGGCCGCTCGATGGCTATGCGCGGCAGCTTGGCCGCCGCCTGATGCAGGGCCTGCACCGACAGGTTGATGCCCGGCGCAATCGCCGTCCCCTCAAGCGCACCGTCTGCCGCCACCACATCGAAGGTCGTGGCCGTACCGGAATCGATAACGATCAGCGGCCCGCCATGTTCGATATAGGCCCCGATAGTGTTCACCAGCCGGTCGGCTCCCGCTTCGGACGGTTTATCGATGCGCACCTCTATCCCCAGATGGGTGTTGTCGCCGACGACATAGGGGGTGATCTGAAAATAACGCTGCGCCAGCTTGCGCAGGTTGAACAGGGACTGCGGCACGACCGAGGAAATGATACAGGCGCCGATACGGCTGAAATCCAGCCCATGCATCTGCAATAACTGATGCAGCCAGACGGCATATTCATCCGCCGTGCGCGTCGATTCGGTCGCCGCGCGCCACTGCGCCACCCATTGCGCGCCGTCATGCACCGCAAACAGCGTATTGGTATTTCCCTGCTCGATCGCTAAGAGCATAAAGCCTCCCGATAGCGGACAGTGCCCGAAGTCACCGCCTGAACCTGCCCTGTGTCCAGCCTTATCACCAAGGCCCCGTCCTGACCAAGACCAGCCATTTCCCCCATGATGCGTCCCTCATCGACTACGCATAGCCGGTCGCGGCCATAGGCCAGAGCCAGCCATTCTTCGGCCATGGCCCCAAATCCCCCCCCCTGCCATTGATGCAACCGCGCTGAAAAACAACGGTTCAGGGCCATCATCACCTCATCGGCACTGAGCGAAACCTCGCAGATATCCTTCAGTGCCACCGTCTCATAGGCCTCTGCCTGCGGCGCGGCCTGCACATTGATGCCGATACCGACCACAAGCCCCGTCTCCCCGTCCGCCACCGGTTCGCTTTGCACCAGTATGCCGCACAGCTTGGCCCCGTCATACAGCACGTCATTCGGCCACTTGATGCGCAAGGCCACCGCTGAACGCACCCAGGGCCGCAGGGCGTCATGCGTCGCCAAAGCCGCGACAAAGGCCAGTTGCGGCATCAGGCGCAAATCGATGGCCTGCACCTGATACCATGAGGCAAACAGATTGCCGTCCAGACCTTCCCAGACACGCCCCAGACGCCCCTGCCCCGCCGTCTGACGCATGGCCCTGATCCAGCGCGGGCCTCTGTCACCGGCCCTGAGACGCGACAGGGCTTCGGTCTGGGTGGAATCCAGACACGCAAACACCTCTATGGGCGCAATGGCGGAATGATCGTCCAACCGACCTCCGAAAAAGAAATCAGCGGAGCAAGGCACGGACCTGCGCCTTCTCCGCCATGTTTCGGGCAATTACGCCCTCAGATTGGGTCAGGCCCCTTAGTGGAGGCCAAAACTTTTCACGGCTGTCTCCGCCAGCGGATAGAGCCAGATCAGCGCAAAGGCCGACACCGGAAAGGCAAAGGCCGCACAGACATACAGGATCCAGCGCGTGACCACGGGGGCCTTGTCCACCTCACCGATGCTGGCATCGAACCACATCAGCTTGAGGATACGCAGATAATAGAAAGCGGCAATGACCGACGCGGCCAGACCGACAGCGGCAAACACCCAGTGACCGGCCTGAATGGCCGCACCAAAGACGAACACCTTGGCCCAGAAGCCGGAGAACGGCGGCATACCCAGCACCGACAGGCACAGGAGCGTAATGGCGATGGTGATCGGCATATTGACCTTCGACAGGCCCGTCAGTTGCTCGATGCGCGTCACCGGCACACCGTCACGGCTCAGGGCGATCTGCGCCGAGAACAGGCCCAGCGTATCGACCATGTACAATACCATGAACAGCAGAAGCGCCTGAACGCCATAGCCCGTCCCCGCCGCCAGAGCCAGCAGCGCATAGCCCATATTGGCGATCGACGAATAGGCCAGCAGACGCTTGATGTCCTTCTGCATCAGCCCCCCCAGCGCCCCGACAAGGAACGACAGGGTCGCCAGCAGCAGGATGACCTGCGACCATTGGCTGTACAGGTCAGCAAAGGTGTCGGTCAGTACACGGGCAAACAGCACAAGCGCGGCAAATTTGGGCGCACCGGCAAAGAAGGCCACAACCGGCGTCGGTGCCCCTTCGTAAACGTCCGGCGTCCACATATGGAACGGCGCGGCCGAAATCTTGAACGCCAGACCGGAGATCAGGAACACCAGACCGAAGATCACGCCGACTTCGGGATTGCCCTTCAGCGCCTCGGCAATGGCTTCAAAATTCATCGAACCGGTAAAGCCATAGATCAGCGATGCGCCATACAGCAGCAGACCCGACGACAGCGACCCCAGAACGAAATATTTCAGACCGGATTCCGAGCCTTTCGGATCGTTACGCAGGAAGGCCGCCAGAATGTAGAGCGACAGGGACTGAAGCTCAAGGCCGACATAGAGCGCGATCAGATCGCCTGCCGACACCATCATGCTCATGCCCAGCGTCGCCAGCAGGATCAGGATCGGGAACTCGAACTTGGTCTGGTTCAGACGCTCGAAATAGCCCTTGCTGAGGACGATGATCGCCACAGCCACCAGATAGATGAACACCTTGGCGTAGCTGGCCACACCATCGGCAACGAACGAGCCGGAAAAGCCCGATCCGTGATGCCCCGTCGCCGCTGCAAAAGCGGCCACGATCAGGGCCAGCCCCGACAGGACATTGACCGTAAAGGCCGAGCGGTTGCCCCTGAGAGCGCCGAAGGCCACAATGCCCAGAACCGAGATCGCAAGGATCAGCTCAGGAAGGGCCAGATTAAGGGAGAAAGACAAATCCATTAAGGCCGCTCCTATCCGCCGATCAGGGTCTGGTACTGCGCCACAAGCGCATCGACACTGGCGGTGGTAAAGTCAAAGACAAAGGCCGGATAGACACCCAGCGCGATCGTACCGATAATCAGCGGCACGAAGATCAGAATTTCCCGCGCCGTCAGGTCGGACTGACCTTTAAGCGCTTCGTTGGTCACTTCGCCGTACATGACGCGCTTATACAGCGTCAGGGCATACATGGCCGACAGGATCACCCCCGTCGCCGCCACCAGCGCCGCCCAGGTCGAAGCCTGATACAAACCGGTCATGGTCAGGATTTCCCCGACAAAGCCCGACGTCCCCGGCAGGCCGACATTGGCCATGGTGAACAGCAGGAAAACAAAGGCATAGTGCGGCATAAGTTTCGTCAGGCCGCCATAGAAAACGATCTCACGCGTATGCCAGCGGTCATAGACCACGCCCACGCAGAGGAACAGCGCACCGGAAATAACGCCGTGGCTGATCATCTGATAGACCGCGCCCTGCACGCCTTCCTGATTACCGGCAAAGATACCCATGGTCACAAAGCCCATGTGCGCCACCGAGGAATAGGCGATCAGCTTCTTGATATCCGTCTGACGGAAGGCAATCAGCGAGGTGACGACAATGGCGATCACCGAAAGCGTCAGCACGAACGGCGTGAACATTTCCGATGCCAGCGGGAACATCGGCAGGTTGAAACGGATGAAACCGTAACCGCCGAGCTTCAGCAGGATACCGGCCAGCATGACCGAACCGGCGGTCGGGGCCTGAACGTGGGCGTCCGGCAACCAGGTATGCACCGGCCACATCGGCATCTTCACCGCGAACGAGGCAAAGAAGGCCAGCCACAGCCAGGGCTGCGCCGCCGCCAGAAACTTGTACTGCGCCAGTTCGGGGATGCTTGAGGTGCCCGCCACGCCGACCATGTACAGCATGGCCGCCAGCATCAGCACAGACCCCAGAAGCGTATAGAGGAAGAACTTGTAGGAGGCATAGATACGATCCTTGCCGCCCCAGATGCCGATGATCAGGAACATCGGCACCAGACCGAATTCAAAGAACATATAGAACAGGAACAGGTCGAGGACGGTGAACACACCGATGACCGCCGTTTCCAGCACAAGGAAGGCGATCAGATATTCGACCAGCCGATCCTTGATGTTCGTCCACGACGCCAGAATACACAGGGGCATCAGGAACGCCGTCAGGGCCACGAACAGGATCGAAATCCCGTCCACGCCCATATGGTAGCTGAGGTACGAGAACCACCTTGCCTGCTCCACGAACTGATAGTCCGTGTTCGTGCGGTCGAACTGCGCCAGCATGACGAGGCTCAGCCCGAAGGTCAGAAGCGTCGTGCCGAGAGCGATCCATTTGGCATTGGTGCCGGTGGCCGCTTCATTGGCCCTGGACGACAGGGCCTTGACGATCAGAATGACCAGCGCCCCCGCCAGAGGCAGGAAGGTGGTCAGACTAAGGAGATGGGGAATAACCATTGTAAAACCTGAACTCCTTAGCGTGCCAGAAAGAAGACAACCCAGGTCAGAAGACCGGCGATGCCAAGGAACATGACGAAGGCGTAGTGATAGAGGAAACCGGTCTGGGACTTGACGAGGTTCTTAGCGGATCTGAGTGCCGATGCAGCCACACCGTTCGGCCCGAGGCCGTCAATGATCTTCACATCGAGAATCTTCCAGAAGATATCCCCCAGAGCCTTGGCCCCCTTGACGAAGACGACCTGATACAGCTCATCGAAATACCACTTGTTGTAGAGGAACATATAGAAGCTCCCCTTCCTGGCGGCCATGGCCTTTGGTACATCAGGACGCATCAGGTAATAATAGACCGCGCCCAAGGTCCCGAGCAGCGTCACCACCAGCGGGGCCAGCTTGACCCAGACCTGTTCGATATGGTGCGCTTCATGCAGCACATGATTGTGCGGCCCGTGAGCGATGGCATGGCCCCAGAAATCGTGCGCCAGATCACCGACGAAATACGGCGCGAACACGAAACCGGCTGCCACAGCCCCGACCGACAGAACGAACAGCGGGATCAGCATGACCAGCGGGCTTTCATGCGGCGTATGCGCATGGTGGCCATGATCATCATGAGCGTGATCGTCGTGTGCGTGATCATCATGCGCGTGGGCGGCGTGCGCGTGATCCTCATGCCCCTCTTCCCATTGCTTCTTGCCGTGGAAGGTCATGAAAATCAGACGCCAGCTATAGAAGGCCGTCAGAAGGGCTGCCGCAATACCGATCCAGAAGGCAAACAGCCCCTGAGGTGTACCGGCCGCCGCCCATGCGGTTTCGATGATGGTGTCCTTCGAGAAGAAACCGGCGAAACCGATCGGGGTATAGGGAATCCCCAGCCCCGTAATGGCGATGGTGCCGATGGTCATGACGGCATAGGTCGCGGGCAGATACTTATACAGACCGCCCATTTTGCGCATGTCCTGTTCGTGGTGCATCCCGTGAATGACCGAACCGGCCCCAAGGAACAACAGCGCCTTGAAGAAGGCGTGGGTGAACAGGTGGAACATCGCCGCCTCATAGGCCCCGACGCCCGCCGCAAAGAACATATAGCCCAGTTGCGAACAGGTCGAGAAAGCGATGACGCGCTTGATATCGTTTTGCGTAAAGCCGATGGAGGCGGCAAAGATGGCCGTGATCGCCCCGATATAGGTAACGACCGTCCTGGCCACGGGCGCCAGTTCAAACAGCGGCGACAACAGACAGACCATATAGACACCGGCAGTGACCATGGTCGCGGCGTGGATCAGGGCCGACACAGGCGTCGGGCCTTCCATCGCATCCGGCAGCCAGGTGTGCAGGAAGAACTGCGCCGACTTCCCCATAGCCCCGACGAACAGCAGCAGGGCCGCCAGATCGAGCGCCGAGAAATGCCAGCTCAAAAACGCCCAGCTCGTCGCCTCATGCGTGGCCCACAGCGGTGCCAGCTCGCCGAAATTGATCGTCCCGAACTGCCAGTAAACCGTCATGATGCCGAGGGCGAAACCGAAGTCACCGACCCGGTTGACGACAAAGGCCTTGATGGCCGCGCTTGAGGCCGAGTCCTTATGGAACCAGAACCCGATCAGCAGATAGGAGGCCAGCCCCACCCCTTCCCAGCCGAAGAAAAGCTGCATGAAGTCGGCCGCCGTCACCAGCATCAGCATGGCGAAGGTAAACAGCGACAGATAGGCGAAGAAGCGCGGCTTCGACGGGTCTTCGGCCATATAGCCCCAGCTATACAGGTGGACGAGCGAGGACACGCTGGTCACCACGATCAGCATGGTCGCCGACAGGGCGTCTATGCGGATCGACCAGGCCGATTTGAATGTGCCGATATTGATGAAATCCAGCAGCTTGATCGTGAACGGCTCAAGCCCGCCCCATGTGTGCTGCGAAAACACATACCACGACAGGGCGCAGGAAAAGAACAGAAGGCCGGTTGTGACACCTTGCGACAGCGTATTGCCGATGCGGCGTCCGAACAGACCCGCAATCAGCGCACCCAGAGCCGGCGCCAGAACCAGAAGCGTAACAAGCGTTTGCATGATGATGCTTACCCTTTCATCATGCTGGCGTCATCGACTTCGATGTCGCCGCGATTACGGAAGAAGGTGACGAGAATGGCCAGACCGATAGCCGCTTCAGCCGCCGCCACCGTCAGGACGAACATGGCCATGATCTGCCCCTGCACATTATGCAGGTGCGTGGAAAAGGCCACGAAGTTGATGTTGACCGCCAGAAGGATCAGTTCGATCGACATCAGAATGATGATGATATTGCGCCGGTTCACGAAGATGCCGAACACCCCGATGGTGAACAGCATGGCCGACACGACCAGATAGTGCGTCAGATCGATGTTCATTTGTTGATATCCTCGGGGGTTTTGATGCCTTCGCCGGATTTGACGGTCACGATTTTCACCGCGTCCTTACGGCGACGGGTGGTTTGCTCGTGAATATCCTGACGCTTGACGTGGGTGCGGTGTTGCAGGGTCAGGACAATCGCCCCGATCATCGACACCAGCAGCACCAGTCCGGCCGCCTGAAACAGATAGACATAGTCGGTATAGAGTACGCGC
>Ga0222423_1000667_pt1 | contig 20534 bp, 10 predicted proteins | sample 3A0metagenome_FD_182472 | JGI IMG/M metagenome (GOLD analysis project Ga0222423, IMG submission 182472) | Enriched microbial communities from leaf-cutter ant dump, University of Wisconsin, Madison, United States - 3A0 (version 2) | ecosystem: Environmental > Terrestrial > Nest > Insects nest >...
TCCCGAGGATCGCTCCACCCTGGGGGATTTCCGTGAGGATCACTCCACCGGGGGGAAGGTCGCTCCACTCTCGGGGGGGAGGAGGGGGCGAGAGGAGCGGGACCTGCCCACGGCGCTGTGCGAGGCGGTGGACGAGCTCGTGGCCGAGGGGCCCGGCGACATCCTCGCGTTCTTCTCCGGAGAGCGGGAGATCCGGGACGCGGCCGACGCGCTCGCCGCGCACCTCGGGCCACGCGCGACCGACCCGCGCACCCCCGGCGCGATCGACATCCTGCCGCTGTACGGCCGGCAGTCCGCGGCCGAGCAGCACCGCATCTTCTCCCCGCACGGCACGCGCCGCGTGGTGCTCGCCACCAACGTGGCCGAGACCTCGCTCACCGTCCCCGGCATCCGCTACGTGATCGACACGGGCACGGCCCGCATCTCGCGCTACTCCAGGGCCACGAAGGTCCAGCGGCTGCCCATCGAGCCCATCTCCCAGGCCTCCGCGAACCAGCGCTCGGGCCGCTGCGGGCGCGTCGCGGACGGCGTGGCGATCCGCCTGTACTCCGAGGCGGACCTCGAGTCGCGCCCCGAGTTCACCGAGCCGGAGATCCTGCGCACCTCCCTCGCGAGCGTGATCCTGCAGATGATCTCCGTGGGCGTCGCCTCGACCCCGGAGGACGTCACCCGGTTCCCGTTCGTCGACAAGCCCGACACCCGCGCCGTGCGCGACGGCGTGACCCTGCTGCGCGAGCTCGGGGCGCTCGAGGCCGACGACGACGGCCGCCAGCGGCTCACCGAGACCGGCCGGGCGCTCGCCGAGCTGCCGATCGACCCGCGCCTCGCCCGCATGATCGTCGAGGCGGGCCGGCGCGGCGTGGCCCGCGAGGTCATGGTCATCACCGCGGCCCTGTCCATCCAGGACCCCCGCGAGCGCCCCACCGAGGCGCGCGAGACGGCCGACGCCCTGCACGCCCGCTTCACCGACCCCACGTCCGACTTCCTCGCCTACCTCAACCTGTGGGAGTACCTGCGCGCGGCCCAGCGCGACCTGTCCGGCAGCGCGTTCCGCCGCACGGTGCGCGCCGAGCACCTGCACTACCTGCGCATCCGCGAGTGGCAGGACCTCGTGGCCCAGCTGCGCTCGATGGCCAAGGCGGTGGGGATCCCCGTCAACGCCCCGGGTGCGCGGGTGGGGGTGTCGAGGGCCGACGACGGCGGGGAGCGCGACCGTTCTTCGCAGAGCGCGGCGGGCACGCTGCGGCTCGAGTGGGACGCCGACCGCATCCACGTCTCCCTGCTCGCTGGCCTGCTCTCCCAGGTGGGGCAGCTCGAGGCCACCGAGGTGGGGCGGTCCGCCAAGGGGGCGCCGTCGTCGGACAAGAGACGCAAGCAGCGCGCCGAGTACCGGGGGGCGCGCGGTGCCCGGTTCCAGATCTGGCCGGGCTCGGGGCTCGTGCGCAAGGCGCCGGCGTGGGTCATGGCGGGCGAGCTCGTGGAGACCTCACGGCTGTGGGCGCGCGACGTCGCGGCGATCAGGCCCGAGTGGGCCGAGGAGCTCGGGGCGCACCTCGTGACGCGCAGCTACTCCGAGCCGAGCTGGTCCACCAAGCAGGGGGCAGCGATGGTGCTCGAGTCCGTGCTGCTGTACGGGCTGCCGATCGTCACGCGCCGACGCGTGCTGCTCGGCAAGGTCGACCCGGAGCACGCGCGCGAGCTGTTCATCCGGCACGCGCTCGTCGAGGGCGAGTGGACCACGCACCACCGGTTCTTCCACGACAACCGCGCGCTGATCGAAGAGGCCGAGCGGCTCGAGGCCCGGGCCCGACGGCGTGACCTCGTGCTCGACGACGACGCGCTCTTCGAGTTCTACGACGAGCGCGTCGGCCCCGAGGTCGTCTCCGCCCGGCACTTCGACACGTGGTGGAAGACGGTGCGCCGCGAGCAGCCCGAGCTGCTCACGCTGCCGCGGGCGATGGTGCTCCCCGACGAGGACGTCGTGTCCGGCGAGGCGTTCCCGCTCGTCTGGCCGCAGGGTGAGCTCGAGCTCGCGCTGAGCTACCAGTTCGAGCCGGGGACGGCCGCCGACGGCGTCACGGTCCACGTCCCGCTCGAGGTGCTGCCGCGCGTGCGCGAGGACGGCTTCGACTGGCTCGTGCCGGGGCTGCGCGACGAGCTCGTGGTCGCGACGATCCGCTCGCTGCCCAAGCCCGTACGCGTGCAGCTCGTTCCGGCGCCCGACGTCGCACGGGAGATCTCGGCCTGGCTCGCGGAGCACGTCGCGTCGTGGGAGGACACCGTGCGGGCCGCCGACGCCGCGCCGTCCTTCCGCGAGTCCTTCGCCCTCGCCGCGCGCGAGCTGCGCGGGGTGGTCGTGGCGCCCGAGGACTTCGACCCCGAGCGGCTGCCGGCGCACCTGAGGGTGACGTTCCGGGTCGAGGAGGGCGGGCGGCGTGCCGTGCTCGTGGACGAGGGACCGGACCTCGCCGTCCTGCAGCGCGGCCTCGCCCCCCGCGCCCAGGCCGCCGTCCGCGCCGCGGTGCGCTCCGCCGTCCGCTCCGCCACCGCCCCCCACCCCCCCACCCCCGAGACCGGTGCTCCCGCCCCCGAACCCGGTGCTCCCGCCCGCGAACCCGGTGCTCCCGTCCCCGAGGCCGGTGCTCCGGTCCGCGAGGCCGGTGGTTCGGTCCGCGAGGCCGGTGGTTCCGTCGACGACGAGCACGCGTGGCTCCGCGAGCTCTCCGGCCAAGGCCTCACCACGTGGCCGGACGGACTGCCCGACGACGCGCTCCCCGAGCAGATCGAGGTGGTCGGCCCCACAGGGTTCCGCGTGGTGGCCTACCCCGCACTCGTCGACACGCGCGCGGTCGACGGGCCGTCGTCGTCGGACATGGGAAAGGTCGAGGTGCGGCTCCTCAGCGACCCGCACTCCGCCGCCAACCTCCACCGCACCGGGCTGCGCCGCCTCCTCGTCGCGGACGTCGGCCTGGCCACCGCCCGGATCACGACCCGCTGGAACGCGACCCAGGCCCTCTCGCTCGCGGCGAGCCCCTACCCGAGCACCGACGCCCTCGTCACGGACCTCCAGCTGGCCGCCGTCGACGGCCTGCTCGACCGGTTCCTCCCCGGCTCCGCAGCCACGGTCCGCACGGGCGCCGACTACGCAACGATCCGCGCCGAGGTGCGCGCCCGGCTCGAGGACGACGTGTTCGCCGTCGCGGGGCTCGCAGCGGCCGCGCTGACGCGGGCACGTGAGGTCGAGACGGCGGTCCGGGGGGCGTCGTCGTTGGCGCTCCTCGCGGTGTGCACGGACATCAAGGCGCACGTCGCGAGTCTTGTCGGGGACGCGTTCGTCTCCCGGACGGGGACCGCCCAGCTGGGCCAGCTCGACCGCTACCTCAGGGCCGACCTGGTCCGTCTCGAGAAGGCCGCGAGCGGCCCGGAGCGCGACGCCTCGCTCGCGTGGGAGGTCACGGGACTGACGAACGACCTCGACGCCGTGCGGGCGAGCGTCGTCGCGGCCGCCGCGAGCCCCCATGCCGTAGCACCCGACACGCTCCGCTCGCTCGACGAGATCCGCTGGATGCTCGAAGAGCTCCGCGTCTCGCTGTTCGCGCAGCAGCTGGGGACCGCGCGGTCCGTGTCCCCGCAGCGCATCCGCAAGGCGCTCGCGACGGTCGGTCGCTGAGCGGCTCCGCGAGGACCGAAAGACGGACAGACTGTCCGCAGTACCAACGATCGGGCGAAAAACCCGGAAGCGTCTCCCGGCGCGGCGCCTCGCTCCACTACCGTGCTGTGCCATGAACCCGGGTCAGCCGCGCGAGTACGAGATGGACGAGCTGCACGCTGCCCTCGCGGGCGTACCCATCACCGAGCCCGACGCCGAGATCCTCGCGACCGTCGAGAGTGCTCTGAGCCGGTTCCCCACGCCGGAGGACTGGTACCCGGGTGTCGCGTCGGCCGGGGGCGCCTGAGCTGTCGGGACCACCGGTCTCGGCGACGGGACCACCGGTCTCGGCGACGGGACCACCGGTCTCGCGGGTGGGGTGTCTCGCAGAGCAGACGGGTCCCGCGCACGCGGCCTTGCGCGGGTCTATGCTCGACCCACCATCCAGAGCGACCGAGAGACCTGGCTCGTCGACGTCGCAGCAACCCCCCGCGAGGGTGAGGGTGCTTCCGCCAGGACCGATGGAGAGGTCCGATGGACGGCTGTAGCCGGTGTAGTCAGTGGGCGGCCCGGGCATGAGCCCCGCGACCGAGCGACCCACCGTGTCCTTCGAGCTCTTCCCGCCCCGGGACGTGGACTCCGCGCCGCGCCTGTGGGAGACCATCCGCCACCTCGAGGCGGCCCGGCCAGACTTCGTGTCCGTGACGTACGGAGCCTCGGGGGCCACCCGCGAGACGACGCGCGCGCTCGTCACGCGGATCCTGCGGGAGACCTCGCTCGACCCGATCGCGCACCTCACGTGCGTCGCGACGTCCCGCGCGGAGATCGCGTGCGTCGTGGAGGAGTTCCTCGACGCGGGCGTGCGGTCCTTCCTCGCGCTGCGCGGGGACCCGCCGACGCCGGGCGCCGGGTGGCAGGCGCACCCGGACGGGCTGCGCACCGCGGCGGAGCTCGTGACGCTGCTGCGGCAGATCGAGTCGCGCCGCTGCGCGCAGTCCCCGTCGCAGCAGGTCCGTGCGACCGTGCGGCCGTTGTCGATCGCCGTCGCGGCCTTCCCGCGCGGCAACCACGGCGCCGGGTCCTCGCGCGAGCAGGACATCCAGGCGCTGCTCGACAAGCAGTCCGCGGGCGCCGACTTCGCCGTGACACAGCTCTTCTACGACGCCGAGTCCTACCTCGAGCTCGTGGGCGAGTCGCGCCGCGCCGGAGTGCGCATCCCGATCATCCCGGGGATCATTCCCGCGACGGACCCGGCCCGCCTGCTGCGCACCCAGGAGCTCACCGGCGTGCCCGTCCCGCGCGAGCTGCTCGCCCGCCTCGAGGCGGCCGACGACGACGCCGCCCGCCATCGCCTCGGCGTGCGCGCGACGGCGGACCTCGTGGAGGCCGTGCTCGACGGCGGAGCACCGGGCATCCACCTGTACACGTTCAACCGCCACGCCGCGGCGCTCGACGTGCTCGACGCCGTCGGCCTGCTCCCCGGTTCCGCCCGCCCGGCCCCCGTTCCGGCGCCCGAGCCCGACCCCGCTCCCGTCTACACCATCTGACCCGCCCGAACCCCGAAGGACTCCCCGTGACCAGCACCCCCGCCTTCCCCGCAGCGACGATCCTCGGCTACCCGCGCATCGGCCGCGGCCGCGAGCTCAAGCGCGCCCTCGAGTCGTTCTGGGCCGGCCGCTCCACCGAGGCCGAGCTCGAGGCGACCGCCGCACAGCTGCGCCGCACCAACCGCACGCGCCTCGCCGCGCTCGGTCTCGCGACGGACGTCCCGGCCATCCCGTCCGACTTCTCCTTCTACGACCAGGTGCTCGACGCCGCGGTCACCTTCGGCGCGGTGCCGTCGCGCTTCGAGGGTCTCGTGTCCGACGGCGGGACGCGGCTCGGTGGCTACACCGTGCTGGCTCGCGGCGCGGGCGACCAGCTGCCGCTCGAGATGACCAAGTGGTTCGACACGAACTACCACTACCTGGTCCCGGAGATCTCGCCCACCACGCGGTTCTCGCTCACGGGGCGCCGGGTCGTGGAGGAGTTCGCCGAGGGGCTCGCGGACGGGGTGCTCACGCGGCCCGTCGTCGTCGGACCCGTGACGTTCCTCGCCCTCGCGAAGGCCGCCGAGGACGCCCCCGCGGGCTTCGCGCCCCTCGCGCGCCTCGACGACCTGCTCGGCGCGTACGCCGAGCTGCTGCGCGAGCTCGCCGCCGCGGGGGCCACGTGGGTGCAGCTCGACGAGCCCGCGCTCGTGTCCGACGCGACGGGCACGCCGCGCGCCGAGCTCGAGCGCGCCGCCGAGCGGGCCTACGGGTTCCTCGGGGCACAGTCCGTGCGGCCGGCGCTCCTCGTGGCGGCACCGTTCGGGGAGCTCGCCGGGTCCGGTCTCGGCGTGCTCGCGGCGAGCCCCGTCGAGGGCATCGCGCTCGACCTCGTGCGCGGCACGGTCCCCGGGGCGGTGCCCGGGCTCGACACGAAGGTGCTCGTGGGCGGGGTGATCAACGGCCGCAACGTGTGGCGCGAGGACCTCGGCGCGGCCGCGGACCGGCTCGTGGCGCTCGGTGCGCTGACGGGCGCCGGGGTCGCGGCGGCCACCTCGTGCTCGCTCCAGCACGTGCCGCACGACGTCGAGCTCGAGACGAAGCTCGATGCCGGCCTCGCGTCGTGGCTCGCGTTCGCCGACCAGAAGGTCGCGGCGCTCGTGACGCTCGGCCGGGGGCTCACCGAGGGCGCCGGGGCGATCGCCGGTGCGGTGGCCGAGAGCCGGGCCGCGCTCGACGCCCGGGCCCGGGCGGCCGGCGTCGTCGTCGGACCCGTGCGTGACCGCGTCGCGGCCCTGACGGACGCGGACGCCCGGCGCGAGGCGTACGCCGAGCGCGCCGCCGCGCAGCGAGCCCGGCTCGACCTCCCGCCGCTGCCCACCACCACGATCGGCTCGTTCCCGCAGACGGCCGAGATCCGCCGGGCGCGCGCCGCGAACGCCCGGGGCGAGCTGTCCGACGGCGAGTACGCCGAGGCGATGCGCGCCGAGATCCGCCGGGTCGTCGCGCTGCAGGAGGAGCTGGGCCTCGACGTGATCGTGCACGGGGAGCCCGAGCGCAACGACATGGTGCAGTACTTCGCGGAGAACTTCGACGGCTTCGCGGTCACCGAGCACGGGTGGGTGCAGTCCTACGGCTCGCGGTGCACGCGCCCGTCGCTGCTGTGGGGGGACGTGTCCCGGCCCGCCCCGTTCACCGTGGAGTGGTCCGCGTACACCGCCTCGCTCACCGAGCGGCCCGTCAAGGGGATGCTCACCGGGCCGGTCACGATCCTCGCGTGGTCCTTCGTGCGCGACGACCAGCCGCTCGGGGACACGGCCGCCCAGGTGGCGCTCGCGCTGCGCGACGAGATCGCGGACCTCGAGGCCGCCGGGATCGCCGTGGTGCAGGTGGACGAGCCCGCGCTGCGCGAGCTGCTGCCGCTCGACGCCGCCGCGCAGGAGGCGTACCTCGACTGGGCCGTGCGCTCGTTCCGGCTCGCGACCTCCGGCGTGCGCCCGGACACGCAGATCCACACCCACCTGTGCTACTCGGAGTTCGGGGCCGTGTTCGGGGCGATCGACGCGCTCGATGCGGACGTCACGTCGATCGAGGCCGCCCGCTCGAAGATGGAGATCCTCGCGGACATCGCGGCGCGCGGGTACGAGCGCGGCATCGGGCCGGGGGTGTATGACATCCACTCCCCGCGCGTGCCCTCGCGGGAGGAGGTCACCGAGCTGCTGGACGCCGCGCTCGGCTCGGTGGACCCGGCCAGGCTGTGGGTCAACCCCGACTGCGGCCTCAAGACCCGCGCCTACGCGGAGGTCGAGCCGTCGCTGCGGAACCTCGTCGAGGCCGCCCGCGCCACCCGCGCGACACTCCCCCTCCCCACCCCCGCGAAGTAGCGGGGAAACCCGCGAAGTAGCAGGAAGACACGCGTGTCTCCCTGCTACTTCGCGAGATACACCGCTACCTCGCGGGATATCCCGCTACTTCGCGGGAGCCGGCGGCGATGCCCGCGGTGCGGCGAGGGGTCACGCGCTCGCCGCGAGGGACTCCACGATCCGCACGTCCGCGTCGAGCCACGGGACGGAGAGCCACTGGCCACGGGACAACCAGCGCAGCTCGTCGTGCTCCACGAGGGGCGCGGGCTCGCCGTCGTCGACGACGGCGAACCACAACCGCATCACGTACTTCTCGGAGAGGATCCACGCGCCGTCGTCGGGCCCGAGGTGCTCCCGGCCGAGCGTCACCGAGATGCCGAGCTCCTCGGACAGCTCACGGCGCAGGGCGTCCTGCGGTTCCTCGCCCGGTTCCACCTTGCCGCCGGGGAACTCCCACCGTCCGGCGAGCGAGACGGGCTTGGCGCGACGCGCCGCGAGCAGCCGCGTCGGGGCGTCGAGGTGGTCCACGACCGCCCCGGCCACCACGAGGGTGCGCGTCTCGGCGTGCAGCATGCCCCCATTTTCTCAGGTGGACGCGGTCCCAGGGGAGTCACGTCCGTCACACCAGGGCCGCCGCCACGGCGGCCGACGGACCCGCGGCTCAGCGCAGCCCGGCCTCCTTGGCCCACGCGACGGCCTCGGCGCGCGTCGAGACGCCGATCTTGCGGTAGACCGACCGCACCTGGGACTTGACGGTGTTGCGCGAGACGAAGAGCTCGGCGGCGAGCTCCTCGAGCGTCGTGTGCTCGGACAGCCGGGCGAGCACGACCTTCTCGCGGCGCGTCAGCGGTTCCACGAACTCGACGTCGTCCCGATCCGTGGGGCTCAGTGCGATGGCGGACATACAACCTCCCGTTGTGCGGCGGACCCGGTGGTGTGGGCCCGCAGCGTGTTCCTTCACCAACAGAGAGGGACGAACGGTCGATCTATGACGCCAGTCTCGCGGAAAAGTTCGCGCGGCGGGCAGCGAAGCGGTCAGCCGGCGGCGAGCGCCTCGTACGCGGCGGCGTCGAGGAGCTCACCCTCCGCGCTGACCTGCACCTTCATGAGCCAACCCTCGCCGTACGGGTCCGCGTTCACCACGGACGGGTCGTCGATCGCCGCCTGGTTGACCTCCACCACGGTGCCGGAGACGGGCGAGAACAGCTCCGAGACGGACTTGGTGGACTCGACCTCACCGATCACGGCGCCGGCCTCGACCTCCGTCCCGACGCTCGGCAGCTCGAGGTAGACGATGTCGCCGAGCGCCTCGGTGGCGGTGTCGGTGATGCCGATCGTGGTGGGCACGGAGTCGTCGACCCACTCGTGCTCGGCGGTGTAGCGCAGGTTCGCGGGGAAGGTGGCCATGGCGGTTCTCCTTGGGTAGGTCTAGCCCTGGGGACGACGGTAGAACGGGAAGGGCACCACGCGCACGGGTTCGGCGCGGCCGCGCACGTCCACCCCGAGCTCCGTGCCCACGGCGCTCACCTCGGGCGTGACGTAGGCGAGGGCGATGGGGTGGCCGAGCGTGGGGGACGGGGCACCGGAGGTGACGGAGCCGACGACGACGGCGCCCTCGTGCGTGCCGTTCACCACGGGGTACCCGGCGCGTGCGGCCCTGCGGCCGAGCCCTTGCAGGCCCACGAGCACGCGGGCCGGCTGGGCACCCTTGCGCGCCTCGAGCGCGGCGCGGCCGACGAAGTCCAGGGGTGCGCCGTCGTCGTCGGTCTTGTCGAACCTGACCACGCGCCCGAGCCCCGCCTCGAAGGGCGTGGTGGTGCGGTCGAGCTCGTGGCCGTAGAGCGGCATGCCCGCCTCGAGGCGCAGCGAGTCGCGCGCGGCGAGGCCCGCGGGGACGAGGCCGAGCGGCGTGCCCGCCTCGAGGAGCGCGCGCCACAGCCGGGCGGCGAGCGGGTTCGGGACGTACAGCTCGAAGCCGTCCTCGCCCGTGTACCCGGTGCGCGAGACGAGCATGTCGTGGCCCAGCACGCGTACCGTCGCGGACGCGTAGTAGGGCAGCTCGTCGAGGACGCGGTGCTGCCCGGGCGCGACGGCGGAGACGATCTCGAGCGAGCGCGGGCCCTGGACGGCCACGAGCGCGGTGTCCGCGGACATGTCCACGACGTGCGCGTCGAAGCCCTGCGCGCGCTGGGCGAGCTCGGCGAGGACCACGGCCGCGTTGGAGGCGTTCGCGACCACCACGAAGCGCTCGGGGGCCAGGCGGTAGACCACGACGTCGTCGATCACGGCGCCGTCCTCCTGGCACAGCATCGAGTAGCGGGCGCGCCCCACGGCGAGGGCCGTGAGGTTGCCGACGAGCGCGTGGTCGAGCGCCCGCGCGGCGCCGGGGCCGATCACCGCGATCTCGCCCATGTGGGACAGGTCGAAGAGCCCCGCGGCCTCCCGGACCGCGGTGTGCTCGGCGATGTCCGAGGTGTAGCGCAGCGGCATCTGCCAGCCCGCGAAGTCCGTGAGCGTGGCGCCGAGCGCCTCGTGCTCCGCGAGGAGGGGGGTCTGGGCGGTCATGCGGGGTCTCCTTCGAATGCCTCGACGGGCGGGCACGAGCACACGAGGTTGCGGTCCCCGTGCGCGCCGTCGATGCGGCCCACGGGCGGCCAGTACTTGTCGACGCGCTCGACGGGCGCGGGGAATGCGGCCTGCTCGCGCGAGTAGGGACGGTCCCAGTCGCCCGCCGTGACGGCGCGCGCGGTGTGCGGGGCGTTCCGCAACGGCGAGTCCGTGACGGCGTACGTGCCCGCCGCGACCTCGTCGATCTCCGCCTTGATCGCGATCATCGCCTCGACGAAGCGGTCGAGCTCGGCGAGGTCCTCGGACTCCGTGGGCTCCACCATGAGCGTGCCCGCGACGGGGAAGCTCAGCGTGGGCGCGTGGAAGCCGAAGTCGATGAGTCGCTTGGCGACGTCCTCGGCCGTGACTCCCGTCTCCTTGGTGATCTGACGCAGGTCGAGGATGCACTCGTGCGCCACGAGGCCGCCCGGGCCCGTGTAGAGGACCGGGTAGTGCTCGTGCAGGCGGGTCGCGAGGTAGTTGGCCGTGAGGACCGCGACCTTCGTGGCCTCGGTCAGCCCCTCGGCGCCCATCGTGGCGATGTACGCCCACGGGATCTGGAGGATCCCGGCCGAGCCGTACGGGGCCGCGGAGATGCGGGCCGACGACGGCGCCCCCGGGTCGGGTTCCGCCGTGGCGTCACCGTCGCCGGGGGGGGCGTCGTCGTCCTCGACGGGCAGCGCGGGGGCGGGGGCGCCGGGGGTCGCCGTCGTCGGAAGGAAGGGCACGAGGTGCTCGGCGACGGCGACGGGGCCGACGCCGGGCCCTCCGCCACCGTGCGGGATGCAGAACGTCTTGTGCAGGTTGAGGTGCGAGACGTCCCCGCCGAAGCGGCCGGGGCGCGCGAGCCCGACGAGGGCGTTGAGGTTCGCGCCATCGATGTACACCTGCCCACCCGCGTCATGTACCAGAGCGCACACTTCGCGCACGTGCTCCTCGTACACGCCGTGCGTCGAGGGGTAGGTGATCATGATGGCCGCGACCCGTCCCTCGTGCGCCGCGAGCTTGGCGCGCAGGTCCTCGAGGTCGACCTCGCCCGAGTCGTGCGTCGCGACGACCACGACGCGCAGGCCCGCGAGCGCCGCCGAGGCCGCGTTGGTCCCGTGGGCCGAGGCGGGGATGAGCACGACGTCGCGCTCGGGGTGACGCTGCGCACGGTGGTACTCGCGGATCGCGAGGAGCCCCGCGAGCTCGCCCTGCGAGCCGGCGTTGGGCTGGACCGAGACGGCCGCGTACCCGGTGATGCGCGCGAGCCAGTCGGTGAGCTGGTCGATCATCTCGGTGTACCCCGCGGCCTGCTCGCGCGGGACGAAGGGGTGCAGGTCCGCGAACTCGGGCCAGCTGATGGGCTCCATCGCGGCGGCCGGGTTGAGCTTCATGGTGCACGAGCCGAGCGGGATCATCGTCCGGTCGAGCGCGAGATCGCGGTCCGCCAGGCGACGCAGGTAGCGCATCATCGCCGTCTCCGAGCGGTGCGCGTGGAACACCGGGTGCGTGAGGTACTCCGAGGTGCGGCGCAGCGCCGCGGGCCACTCGCCGTCGACGGTGGGCGCGGTGCCGCCGTCACGGGCGTCCGCCGCGGCGCGCGGGCCGTCGCAGCAGCCCCCGCCGCAGCAGCCGAGCGGGAGCTCGGAGAGGACCTCGACGAACGCGTCGACCACCGCCGCGACGTGCTCGGGCGTGGTGACCTCGCTCGTGGAGACCTGGACGTGCGCCGGGCCGTCGGGCCACACGTTGATCCCGCGGGCCGCCGCCGCCGCGACGATCTCCGCCGCGCGGGCCGGGGGGACGTGGGCGCGGACCGTGTCGAAGAAGTGCTCGTGCTCGACCTTCACGCCGTGGGCCTGCAGGCCGCGCGCGAGCTCCACCGCGCGGGCGTGCGTGCGCTCGGCGATCTGCCGCAGGCCCTCGGGACCGTGGTAGACGGCGTAGGCGGACGCGACGACGGCGAGGAGCGCCTGCGCCGTGCAGATGTTGCTCGTGGCCTTCTCTCGGCGGATGTGCTGCTCGCGCGTCTGGAGCGCGAGGCGGTACGCCTGGGCCCCGTGCGCGTCGATGCTCACGCCCACGAGCCGGCCGGGCAGCGTGCGCTCGAGCCCCTCGCGCACCGCGATGAACGCCGCGTGCGGGCCGCCATAGAAGAGCGGGACACCGAGGCGCTGGGCGCTGCCGACCGCGATGTCCGCGCCGAGCTCGCCCGGCGCGGTGAGCAGCGTGAGGGCCAGCAGGTCGGTCGCGACCGTGACGAGCGCGCCGCGCTCCTTCGCTGCGGCGATGATCGGGGCGAGGTCACGGACCCGCCCGCTCGCCCCCGGGTGCTGGACGACGACGCCGAGGATGGGCAGGTCGTCGGTGACCGAACCACCGGTCTCGGCGACGGAAGCACCGGGCTCGGCACTGGAACCACCGGTCTCGGGGACGGAACCACCGGTCTCGGCGGGGGGGAGGAGGGCGTCTTCGAGGGGGGCGACGCGGACGGGGAGGCCTGCGGCGGTCGCGCGGGCGAGGGTGACGTCGAGGGACTGCGGGAAGAGGTCGGCGTCGATCAGCACGACGCCATCGCGCTTCGCGGCGCGGTGCATGAGCGCGACCGCCTCCGCGACGGCGGTGGCCTCGTCGAGGAGGGACGCCTGGGCGATCGGGAGGGCCGTGAGGTCGCTGACGAGCGTCTGGAAGTTGAGGAGCGCCTCGAGGCGACCCTGCGAGATCTCCGGCTGGTACGGGGTGTAGGCCGTGTACCACGCGGGGTTCTCGAGGATGCCGCGACGGATCACGGCGGGCGTGACGGCGGGAAAGTAGCCCTGGCCGATCATCTGCGTCATCACGCGGTTCTTCGCGGCGATCGCGCGCAGGTCGGCGAGCATCTGAGGCTCCGTGCGCGCGGGCGGGAGGTCGAGGGGTTCGCCGTCGCGGATCGTGGGCGGCACCGCAGCGTCGACCAGCGCGTCGAGGGACGGGTAGCCGACGGTCGCGAGCAGGTGCTCACGCTCGGCGGGACGCGGGCCGATGTGGCGGGAGGAGACGAGGTCTGTCACTGCGGGGGCTCCAGAAGGTCCGGCGGACGGGGCGCCTCCCCGATCTGTCATCCGACGGTAGCCGTCGACCTGAGAGTTTGGCCTGGGACCGTCGCCCCTCGTGGGCGCGGCGGTCGGGCTTGCACCGTCGGTGGGCCGCGAACGGCCGCTTTCCAGATGTGCCTCGCCGCGGCGGTACGGGGGCCTGAGAGATTCCCGGGGAGGGGTTGCTCCTTCGGCGCCTCGCCGTCGTCGGCCCCGTGGTCCCGGAGCGTGGGCGGGAGGGCTCTCCCGCCGCGGTTCGTGCAGCGCGATGTGCGGTTGTGGGACCAGCGTAGTTGACCCGGGCCCGGCAGGGCTATGTCCGCCTGGTGGTCGCGGCTGCGCGTCCGTGTCGCGGGGCGCGTAGGTTCGCTCCCGTTCATCAAGAGCGGCCGAGAGACCTGGCTCGTCGACGCCGCAGCAACCCGTCAAGGTCGGGTGCTAATGCCAGGTGCGATGGAGGAGCTCTCTCAGCACCACCCCCCTTCGCCTGCCCTGTCCGCACGCGTTCCAAGGATCGTCATGACCGTTCTCGACACCCGTCCCACCCCGCTGCCCGCCACCGAGCTCGACCCGGCCGACTTCGTGCCGAGCAACACGCACCTCATCCCCGAGCTCGCCCCGCAGTGGCAGGCGCTCGACCTCGCCGAGATCCTGCGCCGGCCCGCCGCGTTCTGCTCCGTGAGCCAGTCCAACTCGCTCTACAAGCCCGGGGGCGTGCAGTACGCCGAGGGCCACGCGTTCCGCGGCAACCTCGAGAACACGGTCCGCGTGGTCAAGGCCGCGCGCCAGGCGGCGAACTTCCGCCAGTTCGCGTGGGTCGGCTACTCGGTGTTCCGCGACGCCTACCCGCAGACGGACTTCGACCGCGCGCAGTACCGGTGCTGGACGGGTCACATCGACGCGACCCCCGAGCAGATCGCGTGGGACGACGCCCTCGTGGACGAGCTGCGCGAGCTCGTCGAGCCGGGCGACGTCGAGCTCTACGAGAAGGCCCTGCAGACGGCGTTCGTGGGGACCGACCTGCCCCTCACGCTCGCGCGCCACAAGATCGAGGTCGTGGTCATCACGGGCATCCACCTCGACTGGTGCATCGAGGGCAACGCCCGCGCCGCGCGCGACCACGGGCTGCTGCCGATCGTCATCGGCGACGCGACGGGCGCCCAGCGCACCGACCAGGAGGCCGCGGCCTTCGAGCGGATCAACAACTTCTTCGCGCCCGTCATCTCGACGCAGACCTTCGTCGACCTGCTCGGCGTGGACGCCTGATGGGCAACGTCGGGCTCCTCCTCGTCGGTGCGGTGCTCTTCGTCAACGGCCTCGCCGTGCTCGGGGTCGTGTCCCCGCGCAGCGCCGCCCCGCTCAACTTCTTCGTGGGCGCCACCCAGGTGGTGCTGCCCACGATCATCCTCGCGCAGGCCGACGGCGACCTCGCCGTCGTCAACGCGACGTGGCCCAGCTACCTGTTCGGCTTCACGTACCTGTACTACGCGCTGCTCGTGACGCTCGACCTCGAGCCGCAGGGCATGGGCTGGTTCAGCGCGTTCGTCGCGGCCGTGGCGATCTTCCACGCCGCGACCACGTGGGCCACCGACCCCGTGTTCGCCGTCATCTGGCTCAGCTGGGCGATCATGTGGTCGCTCTTCTTCGGGCTCATGGCCCTCGGCCACGACGGGCTCTCGCGCTTCACGGGGTGGTTCCTCGTGCTGCTCGGGGTGCCCACGTGCACCGTCACGGGCGTCGCGCTGCTGCGTGAGCAGTGGTCGACGACGCCGACGGCGGGCCTGCTGGCACTCGGCGGGCTCACGGTCGCCGCGCTCGCCTCGGCCGCGCTCGCGCGCTCCAACGTGGCCCGACCCGTGGCACCGGCCCTGATCCCGCCGTCGGCCACCGACGCGGACCGCGAGCCCGCACTCGTCTGACCACGATCGAGGCCCGGGCGGATCACCGCCCGGGCCTCGTCGCATCTGAGCCGAGAGACGACCGAGGCTCTCCCAGCGTGAGCCGGGAGAGCCTCAGCCGTGCCGGGGCCGGTCAGGGGGAACCGGGGGCCCGGCGCGCTCGTCCGGTGCGGGACTTCACACCGGACGGGCTCCTAGGAGACGGTCACGCGGAACGTCACCTTCTTCTTGCCCGCCTTCACCGTCACCGTGGTGGTGCCCTTCGCGTTGGCGACGAGTCGACCAGCCTTGTCGATCGACGCGACCTTCGGGTTCGAGGACGCGTACTTGATCTTGATGCCGGTGGCCTTGGCGGCCTTGTACTTGCCGGTCACGTAGGCGACCTTGCCGACCGCGAGGGTCTTGGGCACCGAGGCGATGACCTTCTTCACCTTGGCCTTGGGCTTCTTGGCGAAGACCTTGACCTTGACCTTCGCGGTGAGCTTCTTGCCGTTGACTCCCCGCTCCTTCGTCGTCACGGTGATCGTCGCCTTGCCGGCCTTCTTCGCCGTGACTCGACCGTTCTGGTCGACGGCGACGACGCCCGGCTTGGACGACTTCCACTTCACGAGCCCGGAGTAGGACGGCTTGAGGTCGTCACCGAAGTAGACGCCCTCCTCGATCCGCAGGGACTTGCCCTTGACGAGGCGGAGCTGACGCTGGTTGAGCTTCAGCTTCGCAGGCCGCTTGTCGGTGACGGTGAGCCCGGCGACCGCCTCGGAGAGGCGAGAGGTCGCAGCGTCCACCTGCTCCTGGGTAGCCGAGTCAGAGCCCAGCACGGTCGCCGCGTCGGCGATCGCACTGCGCAGCTCGGCCCACGACGCAGACGTGTACGTGTTGGCAGGGTTCGTCAACCCACGCACCGCGTCGTAGAGCGCCTGAAGCGCCACCTTGGTCACCCCAGCAGGAGCCTCGGGCGTGACGACGGTCAGACCGTCGATCGCCTCCTGGAGCGCGTCGACCACCGCGTCCAGCTGCGCCTGCGTCCGGTCGTCGGCCGCCGCGAGCTCGACCCGCGCCGCGGCGAGCGCCGCGCGGAACGCGTCCGCGGACTCCACCGTGAAGGCGTCGAGCTTGCCCTCGAGGACGCTGCCCGCGTCGATGAGGACCGTCAGTGCGGCGTCGTTGCCCCGAGGCACGAGGAGCGCGATCGCCGCGTCGAGCGCGTCGAGCGCGGCGTCGATCTCGTCCTGCGTGGAGTTCGGGTCAGCGAGCACGGCCTCGGCCGCAGCCAGGACCGTCGCGATGTCGGCAGCGGCCCACGAGCTCGTGGTGAACTGCTCGACGGACAGGTCACGAGCGGACTCGACGGCGTCGGAGAGCTCCGAGGCGTCGGCCATCTCGAGACCGAACCAGTTGATGCCCAGGTCGAGCCATCCCGCGACAGCACCGTAGGTGCTCGAGATGTCCGTGTTGGGCACTGCGGACGAGACCTCGAACACGAGGTACACGTCGTGGACACCGGCCAGGCCGTTGACCGGGAAGGAGACGTCCTTCCAGTCGTAGACCGGGTTGCGGTAGTCCTCGGCCGAGCTGAGGTCGTGGTCGCCTGTGAGGGTGACCTCGCCCAGCTTGGTCCCGGACACCGGGTCGTCAGCCATGACGGAGATCGTCGCGGCCTCGTCGGAGACCTTGACGTACCGCATGCTCATCGTGGCCGCCGCGCCCGCACCGAGGTCGACGTTGCGGTAGACCGCCCAGTCGCCGTTGCGGACCCGGTTGAGCTGCATGCCCACGTCGTTGCCGTGGACGTTGTCAGCGCGGAGGTTCGAAGCACCGCCACCGATGTTGCCCTGGCCGTCGAACAGCTCGGCCTGGTAACGGGTGTCGTAGAAGCTCCGGGTCTCCTGGCCCTGGATGATGAACTTCGAGGTCCAGGACAGACCGTTCTCCGTCGTCGCGGTGACGTAGACGTCGCCGTTGCCGGCTCCCGTCGCGTGCAGCGTGGCGTTGAAGGCACGGTTGTTGTTCCCCGAGGTCTGACCCTCGACGAAGCCAGCACCGTCGACCGTGATCGTGGCGAGGTCGGTCGGGTTGCCGTCCTCGTCAGCGACCGTGAAGGTGACGGGTCGCGCCGCCGTGGGGTCGGGGTAGGTGACAGCGCTCAGCTTCACGCTGCCCTGGTACTGGTAGATCGACCCGCGGTCGCCGAACTGGTTCGGTCCCCACGAGATGTCCGGCGGACGGGAGTCCCAGCCGCTACGGATCACCACGGCGTCGGCGAGAGTGTTCGCCGCAACCGTCTGGTTGACGAGCTCGACGTCCACCGAGGCGGACACCGGGCCGTTCGCCGTCGGGAAGGTCGCCGTCGCACGGACCGTGCCGTCAGCGATCCCGGTGGCCGTGAGCAGGCCCTGGGGCGTGACGGTGGCCAGCGTCGTCGCATTGCCGTCGGTGTCGGTCACCGTCCACGCGACCGGACCCGTGACGACCTTGGGGGCCGTCACCGCGGTCTCGAGCACGAGGCTCCCGCCCTTCTGCTCGACGAGCGCGGGGACGCGCACGTGGAACCGAGTCAGCGAGGTGGCGATGTTCTGGTTGTAGTGGTTGACCGTGACGCTGACGTCAGAGCTCGTGGCGGCCTGGGCGGCGCCGAGGCGCAGCCAGGAGATCCCCACGTTGGCGTCGGGCGACACGAGGTAGAGGTCAGCGGCGCCCGAGGGCAGGTTGCTGAGCGCTCCGGACACGTTGACGAAGGTCTGCGCGTGCTGGGTCGGGGGAACCTCGACCTCGCCGAGCTTGATCCCGTCGCTGTCGACGTCGGGGCCGTAGGCCCAGACCTCGACCGTGGACGCCGCGGAGTTGGAGTTGGACGCGCGCATCACGAGCGCCGCGGGCGACGCCGAGAAGTTCACGTTGCCGTACTTCACCCAGGCACCGGCCTTGCGGACCGAGATGCCGTAGGAGTCGTCCTCCTGCACCGAGACGGGGATGACGTCCGCACGCGGACCCGTCGACGTCACGTCCGTGTAGGAGTAGTCGTCGAAGTTGTACGCCTGCGTGATGTTGCCCAGGTTGCGCGCGGGCAGCGCGCTGCCCGTGACCGTGAGGGTCGTCGACGCGATCTGGTCCTCGTCCGCCGAAGAGAGGCCGGCCGAGATCGTGTAGGCGCCCGGCTCGAGGAAGAGCCGCTCACCCTGGACGTCCCAGATGGCCAGGTCGGACAGGCGCACCGGGATCGAGAGGTCGGCCGACTGGACCATGCCACCGGCGCTGCCCTCGACGTTGACGCGCTCGAAGCCGACGAGCGTACGGATCGGGTGCTCGACACGAGAGCTGGTGCCCTCGTAGCTCGCGTAGATCTGCACGACCTGGTCGCTCGTGACCGTGCCCGTGTTCTTGACGGTGAGGTTCACGTCGACCGTCGCGTCGGCGATCGAGGTGTTCGCCACGGTCGCGGGCGCGACGGCGAGGTCCGAGTACTCGAAGTCCGAGTAGGTCAGACCGTGACCGAAGGGGTAGATGACCGAACCCTCGTGGTACTGGTAGGTCCGCTTGCCCTTGATGTAGTCGTAGTCCGAGATCGTCGGGAGGTCGTCCAGACCGTCGTACCAGGTCTGGGTGAGGCGACCGGCCGGGGCGTAGTCCCCGAACAGGACGTCCGCGACCGCCGTGCCGAGCTCCTGGCCGGCGTGGCTCGTGAACAGGATGCCCTTGACGTTCGGGTTGTCCTGCACGTCCGAGATGTCGAACGGGTAGCTTCCGACGACGACGACGACGGTGTTGGGGTTCACCGCGGCGACCGCGTCGATGAGCTCGGCCTGGCCGGCGGCCAGGTTGATGCCGTCACCCGTGGACTGACGGTCGTACGTCTCGCGCGAGGTCAGGTGCGGCTGGTCGCCGACCGCGACGATCGCGACGTCCGCACCCGTCGCCTTGGCGACCGCGTCGTCCACACCGTCGACGACGGTGACGAGCTCGAACTGACGGTTCGGGCTGCTGTTGGAGCCGTTGTGCAGCACGTTGTACGGCGCCGAGCCGTTGACGTAGACCGCTGCGGCGGCCGTGGGCGAGACCGGGCTCGTGTTCTTCGAGAACCGAAGCGAGACGGTCGAGCCGGACTGCGCGACGATGCCGAAGTTCTGGTTGGTGTACCACTCCTGCGTCGCACGGTTGGTCCCCTGGAAGCCCGGGGGGTTGGCCGTGGCGACGAGCGTGTTGCCCGAGCCAGAGGCGGAGACGTAACGGTCGGTCGCGACCGAGCGCAGCAGCAGGTTGTTATAGCCGTAGTCGTACAGCTGGAACTGTGCCTTGGGGTCGGCCGAGCTCGTGCCGGCGCCCGTGAGCGGGCCCGTTGCGGGCTCACCCACGGTGACGTACTTGCCGTCGGGCTCGCCCGTGCCGTTGACGACCTTGAGCGCGACGGTGTCGATGCCGCGGCTCACCTCGAGCGAACCCTCGCCCTCGGTCACCTTCGCCTCGACCTTGTCGTCGATGAGGGTGACGTAGGGGAACGTGCCCGCGTAGAAGTCGGTCGAGCTCTCGTCGATCAGCGGACCGACGAGCGCGACGTCCGAGGACTTGTCGAGCGGGAGGATGCCGCCGTCGTTCTTCAGCAGCACGACCTGCTCGCGCGCCGCCTGCGCCGCGACCGCGCGGTGCGCGGGCGTGTCGAGAGCGTTGCGCTTGTTGTACCGCTTGTAGGGGTTGCTCGCGTCGACGTCGAGGTCACCCGCGTGCAGACGCACGAGGAGGACGCCGAAGATCGCACGGTCGATGTCGGCCTCGGTGAGCATCCCGCGGCCGAGCGCCTCGTAGATCCAGCGGCGCGTGGTCGGGGTGTCCGTGTCGGCCGGGGTCATCGCGGCGATGCCGTTGCGGATCGAGTCGGCCATCGAGGCCGCCTGACCGATGCGGCTGTTCGGGTAGTACGCGTTCGAGCCGCTCAGGTTGCTCGGCGACGACGCGTCGGTGACGGCGAAGAAGGGGCCTTCGAAGCCACCGTTGACCCACTGGCCGTACATGTCGTCCGTGACCTCGGGCATGACCATCGAGGGCTTGCCGTTGATGAGGTTGTAGCCGGTCATCATGCCGTTGACCGTGCCGGCCTCGATCGGGCCACGGAAGCTCTTGAAGTAGTACTCGTGCAGGTTGCGCGGGCTCGCGTTCGCCGAGTAGCTGGTGCGCGAGGCCTCCTGACCGTAGGCCGCGAAGTGCTTGAGCATCGGGATGGTCTGGTAGTAGCCGTCCTCGTTGCCCTGCATGCCCGCACCCATGCCCGTGCCGAGCTCGCTGATGAGGAAGGGGTCCTCACCCATCGTCTCGGAGATGCGGCCGTAGCGCGGGTCGTGCGAGAGGTCCACGACGGGGCCCCACACGTCGACACCGTTGAAGCGCGCGTCGACGGAGTTGTAGGCGCGCGTCTCCTGGCCGATGACCTCACCGATCTT
>Ga0222423_1000669_pt1 | contig 20489 bp, 17 predicted proteins | sample 3A0metagenome_FD_182472 | JGI IMG/M metagenome (GOLD analysis project Ga0222423, IMG submission 182472) | Enriched microbial communities from leaf-cutter ant dump, University of Wisconsin, Madison, United States - 3A0 (version 2) | ecosystem: Environmental > Terrestrial > Nest > Insects nest >...
GTGATGTCAAGTGGGGTAGGATGGTTGGGTGACACAGATTATCGACGACCCCCGCCAGCAACTGCTCAACGCCGCCATGGAGCAACTCACCTCTTCAGTGGACGGCGAACTCTCCACGCGCGCAATTTGTGCGGCCGTGGGAGTGAGTCAGCCCGTGCTCTACCGCATCTTCCGCGATAAGCAAGGATTGCTTGATGCGCTGGTAGCGGAGGGGTTGGCGCGCTACACTGAACGCAAAGCGGGATTAGAAACCACCCCCGACCCCGTGGCGGACCTCGCCACAGGGTGGGATGATCACATCGCGTTTGCCCGAGAAAACCCAGAGCTCTATCGGCTCATGTTTGCCGCACGTCCCGCACACAATGGCGCCGACTCAGCCGCACGAAATGGAGTGCTAGAGCTCCTCAAGGGGTCATTGCGCCGCTGCGCAAGCGCTGGTGCGTTACTTATGGACGTTGACCAAGCTGCTGCGGTCATCTTTTCGGCAAACATTGGCCTTGCACTCAACATCCTTGCCGATCCAGAGACATACGGACCACAAGCGGTATCGAACGCCATGCGCTCGGCGCTCTTTTCAGCAATCGTCAATGATGTGCGCCCAGAGAAGACCGCTTCCCATGGCGCACATAACAGTGCCCAGAACACCCTCACCCAGAACACCCCCACCCTGAGCACCCACACCTCGAGCGCACTTGCCATGAACGCGCGCACACTCGCCGCACAACTCGATACCCAAAACATTCCCGAACTGATCGCAGAGGAACGGGCACTCCTACGAGTGTGGCTGGGACGATTGAGCTCACGCTGACCCAGCCGGATCGTCGAAAATCAACTCACACAAGCAGCCCGCAGGCCAAAGTCCTACCGAACAAAGGCGCAGCAAAACAAAATCGCACCAAACAACCCATCGCACCTGACAGTGAAACCCCAGTTGTTCGGGCTAATATGGCGTTACAAGGCAGATAAACAGGAGGTCACAATGACCGCGGAAAAGCACACCCACGAAGGCGCGCACACGCACACGCACCTTGGCGTGGATGCTTGGCTAGAAACCAAAGATGAGGACGCCTCATCGGAAGGATTCACCTCCGCCGCACGGATCCTCGCAGGTGAGGAACCTATCGACGAAGGCAAGCACGCCGAGCGAGACACAGAGCAACAGAACTAAAACAACTGAGGGGGACGCGTGGGACCGGCAAACCAGCACGGGCGACACCCAAGCATCGGTGCGTCGGTATATGACATTGTCAAAGACCTGCACGCCGACGTCGAGTCCCTCACGTTCCCCATCCCGGTTGAAAACGCTGACGAAGCACGCGAACAACGAAGCCTGCTGCTCGCGCAACTAGAAGATCACCTGCTGCCACGGCTCGCAGAACTCTCAATGCCCGCCGTGGTAGTCATCGCTGGATCCACCGGCGCAGGAAAATCCACCCTGACCAACTCCATCGTGGGAGAAGAAGTCAGCCCCGCTTCACTGCTGCGCCCAACCACCGTGGAACCCGTACTCGTGGTCAACCCGCGCGACCGCGAACTCATGGAACAATCAACGCTAGCCCAGAGCGTCAAAATCACCGAGCACAACGCAATCCCCCGAGGGATCGCAATACTGGACGCACCAGACCTCGACTCAGTGCGAGACGACAACCGAGCCACCGCACGCCGCCTGCTCGAAAGCGCAGACCTGTGGCTGTTCGTCACAACAGCCCGACGATATGGTGACGCCCTGCCCTGGAAAACCCTCACCAGCGCAACCGCGCGCGGAACATCCGTAGCGATGATCCTCAACCGAGCTCCCAAAGACTCACTCTCAACGGTCCGAATCGATCTGCTGCGCCGCCTCGCCGAACATAGCATGGAAAAAACACCACTCTTTGTCATCGAGGACTTGGGCCCACACGAGGGACTGCTGCCCGAGAAAATCGTCAAACCCGTGCGCACCTGGTTGGCCACCCTCTCAGGCGCAGACCAAGCCCGCGCAGTCATCGTGCGGACCCTACGCGGCGCACTCGAAGCACTCCCACCGCGGCTCATTGGACTCGCAACAGCCACCGACACGCAGGTTGCCGCCACCGGGCAAATCAACGCACACGCCAAAGAAACTCTCATGGCGAGCGTGGCACAAATACGCGAATCTATCGTAGAAAATGAACTGCTATCGGGTGCCGGAGAAGCACAGTGGTCGCTGCTAGAAACGGCTTCTCGGTACGACAAACTCATCGGCCGCAACGGATATGCCAAAGCCTCATCCACCCTGCGCAAACGGCGCAGCGAAGCGGCCGAACGAGCGCTCGCAGGGTTCAAGCAATCTGCCCAAGCGGTGGGCGCCGACTCAGTTGAAGCAGCCCGCAATGAACTGACCCGGGCGCTGAAGAATGTGCCGGGTGGCCAATTCGTTGAGGTCTCCGAATTCCCTGTACGCACCCTTGACGTCACAGCAACGGTTGCTACCTGGCAGCGGGAACATTCCAACCTCGTTGAAACGTTCCTCAAAGACCACACCAGCAAGCAGGTAGCGGCCGCCACTCGCGCACTCGATACCCCAAGCATCCAAGCCATAACCATGGCTGCCGCTCTAGGCATCGCTCCCGCACAAGAACTAGCGCGCCGACTACTTGGAAACGAGGTTCAACCGGTGATAGAAGCGTCAACAGCAGCGCTCGCCGACGCCTACGACCAGCTGATCTTGGGGGAGTACCAGCACGTGTGCGCATCGCTTGACGCGCTGGGACTAACGGACGGAGCGTCCGCGCGTATCAGAGTGCGCGTGGCCGAACTGAGAAAACTGCGCTAATCCGCGACACACGGAGGGGTCTCATGGGAACCGATAACGAGGCACTGTATCGCGCACAGGTGGCAGACCTGCGCAAAGCGCTTGAAATGGGTAAGGCATACCTGCCAGTCGAGTTGCTCAAGCAGGGCTACGAATCACTGGGTGCAATAGAAAAGCGACTCAACCTGGGTGTTGGGCACACTATTGTGGCGCTGGCTGGGGGAACCGGATCAGGCAAGTCATCCACGTTTAACGCCATTTCCGGACTGGAATTCGCAGACGTGGGAGTGCGCAGACCCACCACAGCCCGACTCGCCTCCTGCACGTGGAGCTCAGATGCCACCGAACTTCTTGATTGGCTGGAAGTTGACACAGATCGTCGGATCTCTCGCGACACCGCCCTCGACGGTGAAGACCAAGCCGCGCTCAACGGCATGATCTTGTTGGATCTTCCTGACCACGACTCGGTGGCTGAGCAGCATCGCGGGATTGTGGACAAGGTCCTACCACTCGTTGACGTTCTTATCTGGATCGTGGACCCACAAAAGTACGCAGACGAGGCCCTCCACGCGGGTTATTTGCGCTCGCTTGTGGGCTCGGAAGCCTCAATGATTGTGGCCCTCAACCAGATTGACACAATTCCCTCTGGCGGCCAGTCCGCGATCTCCACAGACCTGAAACGCCTACTGGACCTTGACGGCCTCGACGGCGTGGAAGTTCGGGAAATCTCAGCCAAACAAGGCACCGGAATTGCAGCGCTACGTGAAGATCTACGTAAGGCCGTGGCTAGGCGCACCATGGCATCACGACGGTTAGAAGACGAACTAACTAAGCTAGCGCGCACCATCTCCCGGCACGTGCCAGCCTCAGTTGAAACCAAGCTTGATGGGTCCCTGCGCGCAGAAACGGATCGCTACCTGGTGGCGGCGGGAATTCCCGCAATTGCCGACGAAATCTCCGAGCACACAGCCCAAGGTGGCGTTTCGGGCGAACCACCTGCCGTCAAAGCGCCCTCGCTTACAACCCTGTCCGGATTGCGTGGACGTTGGCTCGAACGAATCACGATCAACATGCGTGAGCCGTTTGCCAAGGCGGTGGCGGCAGCTACCGGAAGCGCGCAGGACCTGCACGATGAACTCTCGAAGGCGGCAACCGAGATCCCAATACCGTGGGGTAGGCCAAATGGAACCTCACGTACCCCAATTATTGTGTGTGCGATTGCAAGCGCATTGTGCGTAGTGTTGGGTCTCCTCGCACTGACCGGCGTGATTTTCACGGTGATTTTGGGCGTGGTGCTCGTGGCCGTTGGGATAGTGCTCGGTGGTATGACCTTGGGTCTGGATAGGTCCTACCGTGCGCGCTTGCGGCGCGCCGGACGCGCGAGAGCCGAGGAGTTCAGGGAGTCCGCTGCCGATGCCTTTGGCAAAGCGCTGACCATCGCACTGTTCCAACCAATCCAGGGTGTCCTTGATGAACATGACAGGATTTCTGCGCTCGCGTTTGGGGTGCAGAATCCTCCCGGGCGCGCATATGAAAAATCCGACTTAGATGAGCAGGAATTCGCTGAATCTCGCGGCTAGGCCGGTTTCCACAAGGCTTGAAGAGCTGAACTAGAGTGTCAAAATCCCCAGGTTGTGCACCGTGTTCAACACGATGAGGCGGGGGTGGTGTTCCTTGGTAGTGCGTGTGCACAACGCACGCGCTCTCGACCACATACCAAGGAGCACCATGTCATACGACGCAAACGTCACCGTTATGGGCCGCATCGGCTCGGAACCACGATTCTTCATGGCCGATGGAGATGCACCTGACTTTGTCACCTTCCGGATGGCTACAACTCGCAGCTATTTCAACCGCAGTACAAATGCCTGGGTGGATGGTGCAACGACGTGGTTCACCGTTAAAGCGTGGCGTACGCTCGCCACCAACATTCGCACCAGCCTGAAAAAGGGAGATGCCGTGATTGTGCACGGCCAACTCGACACCCAGAGGTGGACAACCTCCGAGGGTATCGAACGTGAATCACTCGTCATCGAAGCCCAAGCCGTTGGACCGAACTTGCTGCGTGGCGTGGCGTCCTTCCGTTCCAGTAACTCGGCAGCAAGCCCCGCAAGTGCTTCGGGAAGCCAACCGGCAAAGATGGCATGGCCAGGCGCTGCGCCAGAAGCACCAGCAACCTCGAACTCATCACGCACGGACTTTGACGATGCAGTTGCAAGCCTGCGTTCAGTGGGGGACGGCCACTACCTCAGCCCAGAAGGCGAAGTGGATTCGGACCCGAATGCCACAGAGAACGACAACGGTGGTGTTGTTGTAACAGGAACATTTGACGACGAGTCGCTCACAATTACTGGTGAGGATGAGCGGGAAGACGCGCTGACCGCGTAATCTGGTGTGTTGAGTAACATTAGTTGGAATCTCGCCGTGCGGGTGGCAGCTCGTGAGCGTCTTCGGCGGACATATCGAGGCTGCAATAGGGGCAACGAACACCACCCGTCGGCGAGAACACAACCATTGTCCTGCGAGCACATCAGCTCGAACACCTTTCACACCAGAGGCGGACGAATAGCCAGTGGCTGAGTTCATTTACAGCATGTACAAGGCGCGGAAGGCGCACGGCGACAAGGTCATCCTTGACGATGTCACCTTGAACTTCCTTCCCGGCGCAAAGATTGGCGTTGTTGGACCCAACGGCGCCGGTAAGTCAACCATCCTCAAGATCATGGCAGGCCTAGACCAGCCTTCCAACGGTGAAGCTCGGCTCTCGCCTGGGTACACCGTGGGAATCTTGCTCCAAGAGCCACCCTTGAACGAGGAAAAGACCGTTCTTGGCAACATTGAAGAATCTGTTGCCGAGATCAAGGGCAAGTTGGATCGCTTCAATGAGATCTCCGCACTCATGGCGGATCCGGATGCTGACTTTGACAAATTGCTCGCGGAAATGGGCGAGTTGCAAGAAGCCCTAGACCACGCAAACGCGTGGGACCTGGACAGCCAGCTCGAGCAAGCCATGGACGCATTGCGCTGCCCACCCGCAGACGCTGACGTCACGGTTCTCTCCGGTGGTGAACGCCGCCGCGTTGCGCTGTGCAAGCTCCTGTTGGAAAAGCCGGACCTGCTGCTCCTTGACGAGCCCACTAACCACCTTGACGCGGAATCCGTGCTGTGGCTTGAGCAGCACCTTGCCACGTACCCAGGTGCAATCCTGGCCGTTACCCACGACCGCTACTTCCTAGACCACGTAGCCGAATGGATCTGTGAAGTAGACCGCGGACGCCTCTACCCATACGAGGGCAACTACTCCACGTACCTTGAAAAGAAGCGTGAGCGCCTTGAGGTTCAGGGTAAGAAGGACGCAAAGCTTGCCAAGCGCCTGACCGAGGAACTCGACTGGGTGCGCCAGAACGCCAAGGGCCGCCAAACCAAGTCCAAGGCTCGTTTGGCTCGCTATGAAGAGATGGCTGCCGAGGCGGAGCGCACTCGTAAGCTCGACTTTGAAGAGATCCAAATTCCACCAGGACCACGCCTCGGTAACGTGGTTATTGAGGCAAACAACCTCAAGAAGGGATTTGGCGAGCGCGTCCTGATCGATGGACTGTCATTCTCCCTGCCACGCAACGGCATTGTCGGTGTTATCGGTCCAAACGGCGTGGGTAAAACCACCTTGTTCAAGACCATCGTGGGCCTTGAACCACTCGACAGCGGCGACCTCAAAGTTGGCGAAACCGTCAAGATCTCCTACGTGGACCAATCCCGTGGCGGCATCGACCCAAACAAGACTCTCTTCGAGGTTGTTTCGGATGGCTTGGACTACATCAAGGTGGGCCAGGTTGAAATGCCTTCGCGCGCCTATGTGGCAGCGTTTGGGTTTAAGGGCCCAGACCAGCAGAAGCCTGCTGGCGTGCTTTCCGGTGGTGAGCGCAACCGCCTTAACCTCGCGTTGACGCTGAAGCAGGGTGGAAACCTCCTGCTCCTTGACGAGCCAACTAACGACCTCGATGTGGAGACCCTTGGATCGCTGGAAAACGCGCTCCTCGAGTTCCCAGGTTGCGCCGTTGTGGTTTCGCACGACCGCTGGTTCCTCGACCGAGTAGCCACGCACATCCTCGCCTACGAAGGCACCGAAGAAAACCCATCGAACTGGTACTGGTTTGAGGGTAACTTTGAGTCCTACGAGGCCAACAAGGTGGAGCGTTTGGGCGCCGATGCGGCACGTCCGCACCGCGTGACCCACCGTAAGCTGACGCGCGACTAACACAACGAGTCCAACCAACGTTGAGCGTAACGCGCTCAGCGGCTAACGCAACGCGCATTTAACCTAAGATGCTGGCTGCCAGCACTGCACCAAGCCGAGAAGGGCCGGGACTGATCGTTCTAGATCAGTCCCGGCCCTTTCGTCGTAAAATGAACAGCAGCAAATCAACACAACCATGGTGGTACCCGTGCCGCATACGGGCTGCGGCTTGCTAGCGTAAAGGTATGCGAATTGATATTCCCGTGTACCTACGTTGGTCAGACATGGACGCCTACGGTCACGTCAATAATGTGGACATGATGCGCCTGCTAGAAATCGCCCGAATTGAGGCGTTCTGGACCTCAGAAACTTCGACCCACCACACTGGAATCCTCGACGCCTCACCGGGCGCAGCAACAGCCACCTTTGTGGCGCGCCAAGAGATTGAATACGTGACCCCGCTGGCCTACCGCCGCGACCCCGTAATTGTGGAATTGTGGATAGGCCACATCGGCGGCGCGTCTATAGACGTGAGCTACGTAATCAAAGACGCAAACGAAACCGGCGGTCACACCATTTACGCCAAAGCCGCAACAACGCTGGTTATGGTGGACACAGCCACAGGTAAACCGCGGCGCATTTCACCCACAGAGCGCGAAGCGTGGGAACCATATGTGGAAGAACCTGTCACCTTCCGGCACCGGCGCTAAAACGCTACATCGCTAGTTGCCAAAACGCTGCAGCGCTAAACCGCGATTCTCCACCATGCCACAACCCGCCAGCCGCATCACGGCAGTTACGTCACAGCAACTACGTCACGACAGCCGCATCACGGCAGCCGAATCATGCCTTCTTGAGCGGTTGTGGCCACCAGAGTGTCGCCTTGGAACACCCGGGCGGTGCCCAACCCGCGCCCGCCCTGAGCCGATGGCGTGTCTTGAACAAACAGGAACCAGTCGTCCACATAAACGTCGCGGTGCCACCAGATTGCGTGGTCTAGGCTGGCCACCGAGAGTTTGGGGGAGATCCAGCTCGCACCAATTCCGCGCAGTACAGGCTCGAGCATGATCTGATCGCACGCGTAGGTCAGCAGCGCGCGATGGGTGAGTTGATCTCCCTTGACCTTGCCGCGCGCCCGCATCCACACTGCCTGATGTGTACCGCGCGCTGAATCGGCAGCCAAGTAGATTGACGGGTTCACGTGCCGGATCTCAAAGGCGCTCTGCCTAGTCCAAAACGCTGCAACCGGGTGGTCAATAGCGCCCAGGGTTTCGTCGGTGGACGGGAGGTTCTCGGGCGCTTCAACATCGGGCATAGGCGCTTGAAGTTCATGTCCGTCTTGGACCTCTTGGAAGGACAGAATCCCGGAGAGGATTGCATGGCCGGACTGGTACGCCTGTGCACGCCGCGCGCTAAACGATCCACCATCACGCAACCTATCCACGGCAAAGTCAATGGGCTGGTGGATGTCGCCTGCCCGCAGGAAGTAGCCGTGCAGGGAGTGCGGGTTACGGGCCGGATCAACGGTTCGCCCCACTGCCATGATTGCCTGTGCAAGCACTTGGCCGCCGTACACGCGCCCGTTGGGTTGGTGCATGGACTCGCCTGAATACACGTCCTCACCGGTGACATCCCCGTGGTATTCGAGGTTCAGTACGCGCAGCAGGTGGGCTAGTGGATCCTTTTCAATGAGCCGCACGTCTGGCGTGTAGGTGTGCGATTCGTTGTGTTCGTGCGGTTCGGTCATGGTGGTCCTCGTTCCCTAAAGTTTTGCGTTCTGGGCTAGTCGTCAAATGAGTTAACTAGCGAGTATGCGGCGCGTTCGAGGTAGTCCCACAGCATGGAGGAGTACATGGGAGCGAGGTTTAGTGCGTCCACGCCGGCGCGCATGTGGCGCAGCCAGGCATCGCGTGCCTCTGGGTTGACTTTGTAAGGCACGTGCCGCATGCGCAGACGTGGGTGGCCGCGTTCTTCGGAGTAGGTGGTGGGACCGCCCCAGTATTGTTCGAGGAACATGGACAGCCTGCGTTCGGCTGGCTTCAGGTCTTCCTCGGGGTACATCGCTTTGAGGAGTGGGTCGGTGGCTACGCCCTCATAAAATACGCGCGCGAGAGTTTCGAATGCGGCTTTGCCGCCCATTGCTTCGTAGAGTGCTTCGCGATCACGCAGTTGGTCATTTTGCGGTTCTGTCACCATTCCACTATGTCATGCCTGCTCGCAGGTGGGTATGGTTCGCATGGGGTTTTGCGCCGTGCGGTTGGTCGCTTCGGTCACAGCCCCAGCTCGGTGAGTTGGGGTAGTGCGTTGCGTACTGCTTCGCGTGCGGCGTGTGCGGATGGTGCGGCAAGTGCTAGTTGCGCGGCGTGTTGGCATTGTTCGAGTGTGATGGCGCCTAGTGCTGCTCCTACGTCGGCTATGGCTCGTGGGCTCATGCTTAGCGACGATACCCCGAGTCCCACGAGAACCATCGCGAGTGCGGGGTTGGCTGCCGCTTCGCCGCATACGCCTACGGGTTTACCGTGTGTTTTGGCGCCACGGCAGGTGGCGTCAACGAGGGCGAGGACTGCCGGCTGCCAGGGGTCGGAGAAGTGGGCGAGTGCGCCCATGAGGCGGTCGGCGGCCATGGTGTATTGGGTGAGGTCGTTGGTGCCGATGGAGGCAAACTGGGCACTTTCGAGTACGTGGCCGGCGAGTAAGGCGGCGCTAGGCACCTCGATCATCACGCCTGCGGTGGTCAGATTGTGCTGTGCGCAGGCGGCTACGAATTGTTCGGCTTCTTCAGGGGTGGAGATCATGGGGGCCATCACCCACACGTCACTGGATGGATTGGCTGTGGCTGCAGCCGCAATTGCTTGCAATTGTTGGTCGAGCAACTGAGGAGCCCGTGCCACGGTGCGGTATCCGCGCACGCCGAGGGCGGGGTTTTCTTCGGTGTCAAAGGTGAGGAAGGGCAGTGGTTTGTCGGCGCCTGAGTCAAGCGTTCGGATAACCACCTTTTTCCCTGGAAACTCGGTGAGTACGGCCGAATACTGTTCGATTTGTTCGTCTACGCTGGGTGCTTGTTCGCGGTCGAGGAAGCAGAATTCAGTACGGAAGAGTCCAACGCCTTCGGCTCCGGCGGCGGCCGCATCTGCGGCGCTCGCCGGGTCTCCTACGTTGGCGAGGACTTGGACGCGGTGGCCGTCTTTGGTTCGCCCTTCACCACTGAATGTCCTGGTTACTGCGGAGTGTTTGAGCGCTTGTTCGAGTTCTTCGTTGGTGGGGTTTGCCACCACGATTCCCGACGATCCATTGACTAGGGCGATCGAGCCCGGTTCCAGCAGGTCAGTTGCGCCGCGGGCGGCGACGACTGCGGGGATGCCCTTGGCGTTGGCGATGATTGCGGTGTGGGAGGTGGGGCCGGCTCCATCGGTGACGATGGCGAGGACTTGGGTTTCGTCGAGAGTTGCGGCGAGCGAGGGCGCGAGGTCAGGGGCAACGAGCACGTAGGGTTCGTCGCTGGTGGGTAGACCTGGTGCGAGAGCGCCGGTGAGGGTGGCGATGATGCGGTCTCGGATATCGCGGATGTCGCTTGTGCGTTCAGCAAAGTAGCCACCGAGTGCTTGGAACTGGGCGGTGACTTCCTCGGCTGCTTCCCATACTGCCCGTTCGGGTACGAGGTGATCGTCTCGTACTCGCCGTTGTGCGTCGGCTACAAGGGTGGGGTCGGCGGCCATAGTTGCGGTGGCCTCGAGCATTTCTTTGGTTGATTGTGCGTGGGCGCGTTCGGCGGCCTGTTCCAGATCGGCTTGGACGGAGTCGCTGGCCGCGCCGATTGAGGCGGCGGCTGCGTCATGATCGTCGTGAGGGGAGAGACGCAGCCCGGCTGCCGGCTCGATGATTGGTGCGGTGACGTGGAAGACCTTTCCGGCCTTGATTCCTGCGCACACTCCAATACCGGTGACGGTGGTGCGTGTGTTTGATGTGGTGGTGCCCATAGATGCCTCCGGAACGACCCTGTTCGTTGACTGTGGCCTAAGCATTACATACTTACGTTACGGACTCGTGGCACAAAGCGCGCTCGATGCCGTGTGACCCATGAAAAACACCCGCAGTGATGTAGCCTAAAAGGGAACTGAAGATGACGTTGGCGTGGGCTTGCTGCGCTGGCGGAAACTAGATTGCACACCGTCAATGAATGAGGGCTGTGTAGTCAGAGATGGAAGATGATCATGGGCAAAGCACAGCAAATTCTCGACGCACTTGGCGGCGGCTCTAACGTTGTTGAACTTGAGCCCTGCATCACCCGCCTCCGCGTGGAGGTCCGTGACGCTGACTCGGTCAATGAGGATGGGCTGAAGTCGGCGGGTGCGTTTGGTGTGGTTCGTTCGGGCCGTATCATTCAGGTCATCGTTGGTCCTGAGGCGGATAACCTGGCCGCAGAGTTGCACGATCAGCTCTAAACGTGAGTTTTCAACCCGTGCGTATCGCGGCCCCATTCGGCGCAATGGTGGCCGCGATGTCGTCGGTGCCCGATGAGGTTTTTGCTAATAATGTGGTGGGTCATGGCGTTGCGCTCATTCCACCCGTAGGTGCGGACACAATTGAGGTGTGCGCTCCGGTTTCTGGGACCGTGACCGCGGTGTTCCCGCATGCTTTTTCCATTGACGTGGGTGATTCTCGTAATGTGCTTGTGCACTTGGGGATTGACACCGTTGAGCTGCGCGGTGACGGTTTTGACCTGCGGATTGCCCAAGGCGACGAAGTAACAGTTGGCCAGGTACTTATTAGTTGGGATATGCGAGTGGCCGCGCAGAGCGGGTATGCGTTGCACTGTCCGGTTATTGCGGTGCAGGTGGAGCAGGACGCGCTCGATGTGGTTGCGCAGCCGGGCACTGAGGTAGTTGCTGGACAGACTCTTGCCGTCTGGCTGCGCTAACGCTACGCAACTGCGCTAGCACCACCTGACTGCACTGGCACCACTGTCTGTTTTGAACACTCGGCTGGTTTTCAGTACTGCGCTGTAGCGCCCCTAGGCCTGAGTCATTCGGCGAGCACAATTGAATGTGCGGCTAGTTCCTTGCGAATCTGCTCGCGCAATGCGCGTGCCACGTCCCACTGCTTTGCCGGTTCGGTTCGAGCTACTACGCGCAATGACACGTAGGTGGCAGACATTGCCTCAATACCCACAACGGTGGGCTTGCCCTGTACCGCGCCACCGAGTTTCTTGTCTTTCTTAACGTGTCCCGCCGCAGTCTCGAGGGCGGACCGCACCTGTTCGAGGTCGCTGTCATAGGCCACACGTACTTCAATAGCCGCGTTTGCCCAGCCGTGGGTCTTATTCCCCACCTTGAGGACTTCACCGTTACGCAGGTACCACAGTGTGCCGTCGGCGTCGCGCACCTTGGTCACTCGCAAAGCCACTGACTCTACGGTGCCGTTCACATCACCAATTGCGACTTTATCTCCCACACCGTATTGATCTTCCAGAATCAGGAATACGCCGGAGAGAAAATCCTTGACTAGGGATTGCGCACCAAATCCGAGTGCAACACCGAGCACGCTCACAGAGGCCAGAAGTGGCGCAATGCTAATGCCCAGTTCCGTCATGATCATGAGCAGGGCGATTGCCCCCACGGTGATGGAGATGCTTGAGCGCAGCACTGAGCCAATAGTGCGTGCGCGCTGAGCCCGGCGCGCGGTTGAAAGCGGATTCGCATTGCGCAGTGCCTTGGCAGCTTCTGTGGAACCTAGCCAGGACTTGTCTGACTCGCCAGATGCTATGCGTTCGGACACGGTACGGATGAGCCGACGGGAAATCCCCAAGATGACCAGCGCAAACACCACAATGAGGATGATCCTTAGTGGCGTACCGAGCAGCCAGTTCCCCCAGTCAGACAATGTTTTGCCAAGGAATTGGGGAAGATCATCCCCGGACTCGGCGGTGGTAGGGGCGGAGATCAACGCGAACAGCATGTTTCATATCCTACGGGCGCGCCGTCCAAATATGCTGATACACCCGCGCTCATCTGGCGCAATACCAGCAGTTTTCTGGCAAGATCAGAGGGGTGGACGAGTTTGGAAATGACACTTCCGATCGGTACACCGTGGAGACGGTGGCGCAGTTCTATGGTCTGCGCACTGTGGCGAATGACCACCAGCGTGGCGCTGGTGTGCCGCAGGACGCGTTAGCGGCCGCACTGAGCGCAATTGGTGTCAACAGCGCAAGCCGTGAGTCCATCCGGGTTGAGGGTAAATCCTTTGCGGATAGGCAATGGCGCAGGATGTTGCCTGCGGTCATTGTGGTTGGTCAGCAGGGTACTGGTTCCCATGTGATAGTTGCGGAGGGTGACTTCCCTGCCGTGTGGCTTGAAGATGCTCAGAGTCGAGTTATCTGTGAATTAGTGGTGGATCGCAGGCGGCGAGATGCCCGCTTTGTTGATACGCGTACGCTCAACAGATTTGAATTGGATGTGCCCGGTGGCCTCAACCCTGGGTTTTATACCTTGCGGGCAAGCAGCAAGAATGATCACGCGCGCGCGGTGGTGATTGTTCCGCCAGCACCTGCGTCAGATGTCATGCAAACTTCCATAAGGCGCCCGGCCTCACCGCTGCCAAGCCTAGGGATTTCCTACGACATCCATTCGGTGCTCAGCGAGCAGTCGTGGGGTATCGGTGACTTCCGTGATCTTGGCGATCTGGGTCTGGTTCTGGCTTTGCACGGTCAGGTGGATCATGTGGAAGTGGCCTCGCTTGCACCGGTTGCTCCTGTCACCACGCTTGATCCGCTCCCTGGCTACCCGCAGGTGAGTCCGGATCCTAACTTCCCAGCTGCGGCTCGCTACCTTGATCCGGTGTTCATTCGTGTGGAGGAGATTCCAGAGGCCGGCTATCTCAATTCTGGTGAGCGATCCTTGATTGAGTGGGCGCGTGAACCGCTTGAGGGGCCGGCGTCACAGCGCGGTGTTATTGAGCGCCGGGCTGTTTGGCGGGCCAAGGAATCTGCGTTGCGCGTGGTGTTTTCGGCGCCGCTCTCCTATGCACGGGCGCAGCAGTTTGCTGCTTTCAAGGAGGCCCGTGGGCGTGATCTTCAGGAATTTGCCGTGTGGTGGTTGGGCCGATCCGAATCGGGTAGGGCGTACGGGGCAATCACGGCGCCCACGGCAGCAGTGCGTAGCGGTGAGGATGATGCTGACCTTGAATTTGCGCAGTGGCTGCAGTGGATTGCGTACGAGCAGCTGACTGCAGCGCACGAGCGTATTGCGCGGGTGGCTGCTGGTGGTGGTTTGGTACGCAGGGTCCCGTTGGGCACTCGCCGCGGCGGGTTTGATATTGAGAGTCTGGGCGCTGCGGGCCTAGGGCGAATTCCAGTGGTCAATTGGTCCCAAGATGCGGTGGATCGCAATACTGCCCACGCGGCGTGGCATGGTGTGGCACATCAGGAAAAGTTGGTGACGCATCTGCGCTCCATTGTGGCGAGCGTTGCGGGAACGTGTGCGCGCCTTATTTTCACTCAGGCTGACCTGCTCTTTAGGCAGTTGTGGCAGTGCGGTCCCATTGGTCGCCAGGGCGTTGTGGAGGCCACCATAGAGCACGGCCCACTGCTGGCTGCGCTCGCCACCGCCGGGTATGTGCACGGCGTTGAAATTGCTGTGGACCGCCAGGGCTTGGCGCCCTGGATGTGCCAGATTATCGACGAGATGGGCATCCCACTCGTGGAATCTTACGATCCGTTCGCCCCGGCCCGCGTAGATTCCGCGCACGAGGAACCCTCGTGGCAGCGGGTTGCGGGAGTCTCACTTTGTGCAGAACTGGGCGTTCCACTGCCCGGCATCCTCGTGGGTGAAGACGTTGAATTGTATGAACAGTTCGGCCTACGCACTCATGCGCAACCACCCACACGGGCGGACGTGACTACGCGGCGCGGCAGGATCGTCGAAAATCTAAGTGAGCAGGGGCTGGTAGAGCCTGAATCAAGCGACCGGGAACTAGTGGAATCGCTGTATGCGGCCGCGGCATTGAGGGAAACGCCGTGGCTCACGGTGCGGCTCGCGGACGCAGTGGGGGAGTCAAAACCTGCGGCGATTGCGCAAGTGGGGTCCGAATACCCGCAGTACAAATTGGCGCTGCGGGACTCCGCGGGACGAGACGTGCGGGTGGAAAACGTGGCGGAAAATGCGCGCCTGCGCAATATCTTGGCGCACGTGCATGCCCTACGTGAGGATCAACCTACGTGAGGATCATCTTGAGCGCCGGCCAAAAACTAGAACCAGCAACTAGCGCCGGCCAGCGGGACTACCGTCCGATGAGCTTACGCAGGAGGTAGCGCTCGCGGCGCGCCACATGCTTAGGTGAGCCGTCCTCGTTGAAGTACTCCCAGTGGCCAGTTTTCTTGCCTGCAGTAAAGTGGCCGCGGTCCAAGATGTTTCCGTTTGCGTAGTAACGCACCCACATACCCTCCTGCAAGTTGTTGGCAAAGGAGCCTTCCTGCAGTAGCCAGCCGTGTTCACGGAACCACACCCACGGCCCCGTTAGTTGGTCATTGAGATAGTGCCCGGCAGACTTGATCCGCCCATCCTTAAACCAAAACAGCCACGGACCCACTCGCTTATCCCCTGATACCGCACCAAAGCCAGAGCGGTCACCTGCTGCAAAGGTTTCGGTGGCAATGGAAGCGCCCGCCGCGTTGACCTGCTGTTCAATGTCCGTCTCGATCAGTACGAGGATAGCGTCCACACAAAACTGTGAAGATGCAACAAGTTCGCTGGGGGCGGTGCATTTAAGGCGTAGGGTCAACGCAAGGTTTGCGTCACGCAGGGCAAGGATCCGATCCCCCACGGAGAGGCGGAGTTTGGCACGGTTATGTAGGACCACGCTCAAGCGCAGCATGTTCTCGGGGCTGGCAATACGTGCAGCAAGCATGTCCTCAACTAAAGCGCTCTCGCATGCGTCAAATAGGTCAGCCGCTTGGGACACCTTTGTGGGGTCGTTATCCGCGTTACAGGCGAGTGCGGTGGCAAGCCGAACAATCGGCAAGATCAACCTGAGGGGAACCTCAACGGGAGCGGCTGGGCTGGCAAGATTCTCGAGGAGTTCAGCACCGCCACTGCGTGACACGCTGGTGCGCGCAACTTCTTCCGCGCGAGAGAACTGACCGGTGATCCGCAACCACTGCACGAGGTCAGAGGCAAGGTCCTGCTGCTTGGCCGGGTGCAGTGCAAGTGCGCGATAACGTGCCAGTAGCGTGTCGGCGTACTCACTCGCCTCGTCTTGATTGTCCGCGATCTCACGTAACGTGTGGGGATCGAGGTGGTAGGTGGGTGCGGGCATACCTTAAGCCTAACGTGAAGGACCGGCCCCCAGCTGGGAGCCGGTCCTTCACGTACTGAACTTGTGCGTTACAGCTGTTAACTGTGCGCTGCACAGACTAGTTGTCTGCTGCTGATACCTTGACAGCGCGTGCCACGCCCGCCTGGCATTCCACAATCACGCGGCGCAGTGCCGGTGCCGCATCCTGGTTGGCGTCAAGCCACGCCTGGCTGGCGTCTAGCAGTGCCTGGTTTGCCAGCGGGGATGGGTATAGGCCCGTGATGATCTGCGAGGCCATGTGGTAGGAACGTTCCTTCCACAACCGGTTAAGCGACTCAAAGTATGGCTCCACCAAGCCTTCAAGCAAGCTGGTGTTGTTCGTGTGGTTCACTCCGGCACCCACTGCACGCACAATGGCGTTTGGTGCGTCCGCGCTGACCACAAGCGAATCGAATGCCACACGCTTTGCGTCAGCCGTTGGGATTGCCGCGCGGGCACGTGCGGCAGCCTGCTGGCCGTCCGCAGTGTTGTCCGCCTCAAGTGCAGCCGCAATCTCTGCTTCACCTGCACGGCCAAGTAGGACGAGGCCCTCGAGGATTTCCCAGCGAAGGTCGGTGTCAATCTCAAGACCCTCAAGCGCAACGGAACCGTCAAGCAAACCTGCCAGCGCGTTGCCGTGTTCCTCAGTGCTAGGAAGCGCCGCAAAGAACTTCACAAACTGGAACTGAGCGTCACTGCCCGCCTCTGCGGACTGCGCCAACTCCCACAGACCATCGCCAACTAGCTGTGCGGCAGCCGCACGACGTTCAGGCGCAACATACGAGCGCACGGAAAGCAGCAACTGGTTCAGCGTGGTGCGCAACGTGGTGGACTCGGTCTCCGGTGCGATGTGGTTAAGAACCAATGCCACATAATCCGAGGCAGGCAGTTCGCCGTCACGGGTTGCATCCCAAATTGCAGCCCACACGAGCGAGCGAGCCAGTGGATCGGTGATCGCCGAAAGTGAGGACTGCGCGGTCTCAAGCGACTGCTCATCCAAGCGGATCTTCGCATACGCAAGGTCGTCGTCGTTAAGCAAAACAAGCGCAGGGCGAGCCAAACCAACCAGCTGCTCCACGTCAGTGTGCTCGCCGTCCACATCCAATTCAACGCGGTTGGTGCGCACAAGCTCACCGTCGTCGTTGAAGTCGTAGAAGCCAATAGCCATGCGGTGTGGGCGGATGGTCGGGTACTCAGCGGTGGCCGATTGCTCCACACCAAACGCGGTGATCACGCCATCCTCATCCACGGCAATGGTGGGACGTAGAGTGTTCACACCCGCCGTCTCAAGCCACAGCTTGGACCACGAGGTCAGTTCCCGGCCAGAGGTGAGCTCCAACTCCGAAAGCAGATCCTTGAGCTCCGTGTTGCCGTGTGCGTGCTTCTTAAAGTACGCAGATACGCCCTTCATGAACTGCTCGAGGCCAACCCACGCCACCAACTGTTTGAGCACTGAGCCACCCTTGGCGTACGTGATGCCGTCAAAGTTGACGTACACGTCTTCCAAATCGTTAATCGTGGCCACCACCGGGTGGGTGGATGGCAACTGATCTTGCAGGTACGCCCACGTCTTTTCCATCGCGTTAAACGTGGTCCACGCGCCCTCCCATTCGGTGGCCTCCGCAGTGGCCAGAGTGGAGGCCCACTCCGCAAACGACTCGTTGAGCCACAGGTCGTTCCACCACTTCATGGTGACTAGGTCACCAAACCACATGTGCGCAAGCTCGTGCAGGATGGTGACAACGCGACGTTCCTTGATGGCATCGGTGACCTTGGAACGGAACACATACGTCTCAGTAAATGTGACAGCACCAGCGTTCTCCATAGCGCCAGCGTTGTACTCAGGCACAAAGAGTTGGTCGTACTTGTCAAATGGGTACGCATAGTCAAACTGCGACTCAAAGAACTCAAAACCCTGACGGGTCTTGTCAAAGATGTAGTCCTCATCCATGTACTGTGCCAGCGACTTACGGCAGAACACACCAAGAGGGATTACTCGGCCATCACGCGAGGTCAACTCGGACCGCTTCACGTCATACGGTCCAGCAATCAGCGCAGTGATATACGACGAAATGCGTGAGGTGGGTTCAAAAGCCCACGTTGCGCTGTCCTCACCTGCAGCAGTAGGTTCCGGCGTGGGCTGGTTGGACACAACCTCCCAGTTCTTGGGGGCAGTCACCGTGAACTGGAACGTGGCCTTCAAATCCGGCTGCTCAAACACCGTGAACATGCGGCGGGAGTCTGGAACCTCAAACTGTGAGTACAGGTACACCTCGCCGTCCACGGGGTCAACAAAGCGGTGCAGGCCCTCACCAGTGTTCATGTAGGTGCACTGCGCATCCACCTCAAGCGTGTTGTGCTCAGCGAGCGAGTCCAACGCAATGCGCGAATCTGCGTAGACGGTAGCCGGATCCAACGTCACACCGTTAAGCACAATGCGGTCCACGCTGGCCGCAATGAGATCAATGAACGTGGACGCACCAGCAGTGGCGTCAAAGGTGACAACTGTCTTGGAACCAAAAGTGGTGGGGCCGGTGGTCAGATCAAGGTCAACCTTGTAAGAATCAACCTGAACGATCCCGGCACGCTCGACAGCTTCTGCGCGCGTGAGGTTTTCTGCGGGCATAGTGGCCTCCTAGAAAAGGAATAGTGATAGAGCCATTGTCCCACGTCTCATTGCACAGCCGACCCGCAAAACCAGGCCCGCGCGGCCTGTACGTTCTTGGCGAAATCCGGTGCACGAGGACTATGGTTCCCATATCGTCGAAAATAAGAACGAATAATCCCGCGCAACGATTCAGCGGAACGAGCCTGCGAGATAGCCTTGCTAACCGATTCCGCACACCAAGGAGGAACACGCATGAGCAGCGCAGTAGCAGATTTTTGGTTCGACCCAGCCTGCCCCTGGGCCTGGATGACATCACGCTGGATGGACGAGGTCACCAAGGTGCGCGACGTCACCGTGCGCTGGCACGTCATGTCACTCGCCGTCCTCAACGAAGGGCGTGACCTACCCGCCGACTACCGCAAAGCCATGGACGAAGCCTGGGGACCAGTGCGCGTCATCATCGCCGCCGCAGCCCTGCACGGAGACGAACACATCAAGCCGCTGTACGACGCAATCGGCACCCGCTTCCACCCCCAAGGCCGCAAAGACAAACGCGAAGTAGTTGTTGAAGCACTCGCCGAAGTAGGACTGCCCGCAGACCTAATCGACGCCTACGACTCCACGCAGTGGGACGAACAACTCCGCGCCTCCCACAAAGAAGGAATCGACCGCGTAGGCGAAGACGTGGGCACCCCCGTTGTTGCTTTCGAAGGCGTCGCCTTCTTCGGTCCAGTAGTCACTCCCGCCCCCAAGGGTGAAGACGCCGGCCGACTCTGGGACGGCTGCGTACTCGTAGCCAAAACCCCGGGCTTCTTTGAACTCAAGCGCACCCGCACCCAAGGACCAGTCTTTGACTGACCGTAACAGCAAAGCACATAACGCAACTCAATGGTGACCGGTGCCCACTCTAGGAGTGGGCATCCGGGCACCAAGCGCGGGTAGTTTGGGTGAGCACAGCACGAAAGAAGAGCGATCCCCATGACACATCCCACCAACTCATACCAACACCCAACACCAAGCAAACGGCGCAGCAGTCCCAACGCTGCCGGCGAAAAAAGTTGGTACGAGAACCGCGACAACGTGATTATCGGCGCGCTCGCGGTGGTAGATGTGCTGCTGCTCGTGCTTTTTGTCTCCCTTGGCGTTAGTTCATTTGGCTGGTTTAGCTCATCCGAATCGCACGAGGCAGGCACACAGGGTGTTGAAACAAATGCGCCGGCCACAGGCGATCCAGGCCCTGTGGACTCAGGTGACACAGGCGGATCAGATGCTGACGGCAATAACGACGGCAGCGGCGTAGGATCGGGAACCGGCGTTGAGCTACCTGGCGTGACAGACAGCGATTCGGCCACCCGGTTTGCCACACCCACAGGTAATATCTCCTGCACAATCAGCCCCAACGGAGTTAACTGTGCAATAGCCAAGCTGGCTAAGGCACCCAAACCAAACACCGGTGGTTGTGAAGGCTACATCGGATATGTGGTCAACCTGAATTCGGCTGGCGTTGCGCTGCCGTGTGTGGCTAAGGAAGACCTGCCCGGTGGGGC
>Ga0222423_1000670_pt1 | contig 20415 bp, 17 predicted proteins | sample 3A0metagenome_FD_182472 | JGI IMG/M metagenome (GOLD analysis project Ga0222423, IMG submission 182472) | Enriched microbial communities from leaf-cutter ant dump, University of Wisconsin, Madison, United States - 3A0 (version 2) | ecosystem: Environmental > Terrestrial > Nest > Insects nest >...
TGCGAATGCGTTTTTCCTTGAGCACCATATCATTTTGGATGGCGGTATCGAGGAGGCCACGCAATTCCTCTTCGGTTAAGGGCTGTAATATATAGACCTGACACCGGGAGAGTAGCGCGGAGATAACTTCAAAAGAGGGATTTTCGGTTGTGGCGCCGATAAGGGTAACCAGCCCGCGTTCTACGGCACCCAAAAGGCTGTCTTGCTGCGATTTGCTAAAGCGGTGAATTTCGTCGATAAAGAGGATGGGCATCCCCAAAAGGCCGCCTTTTAGGCTTGTCGCCTTATCAATTACCTCCCGAACCTCTTTAACGCCCGAGTTGATAGCACTTAGATTAAAAAACGGTCGGTCTAAACTGTTCGCAATGATGTTGGCTAAGGTCGTTTTGCCCACGCCGGGCGGCCCCCATAAAATCATCGAAGGGAGGCTGCCACTCTGAATCGCCTTGCGCAATACTGCACCTGAGCCTACTAAATGCTTTTGCCCGACATAATCATCGAGTTGCCCGGGGCGCATACGTTCGGCTAAAGGTGGGAGATTCAACATGTGCTAAAGATAAACATTTAGCATCAATATTTAAGCGTTTGCGGGCAATGTTTAGAGGATGGGACTGAGAGCGCTGCCCGCAGGGCAGCGGTGACCGTCTGGTTATGCCCGCTACGCTGGCTTAACCAGGAGGCGCTATGCCGGCTTAACCAAGTGCCTCATTCGAGCATTCTTTCAGAATGCAAAAATTAAGAGGCCGACGCCGCCGGTTTGGCCTTTTTCTTTTTGAAAAAGCGCTTTTTGCGCGGCGGCGCGCTTTTGTTCTCTGCCGATTTGTTTTCTCCCGAAAGGATAGCTTCGGGCGCCTTGCCCAAGGCTTCGGGCAGCGGAATGCGAGCTATTTGTTTTTCAATCAGTCTTTCGATATTGGCCAGCTTACGCCGGTCTTTATTATTTACCAGTGTGATTGCCGTTCCGGTGCTGGCAGCCCGGGCCGTACGGCCAATACGGTGTACATAGTCTTCCGGATCTTGCGGGGCATCATAATTAATAACCAGATCAATGCCCTCAACATCAATACCGCGGCTCAATACATCCGTGCCAATAAGGACATCAATTTTACTATTTTTAAAATCGAGCATAATGGCTTCGCGCTCCTTTTGCTCTAAATCGCTGTGAAAGGCAGCCGCTTTTAAACCAAGTTTTTTAAATACTTTTCCCAGTTCTTTTACTTTTTCTTTGCGACCGGCAAAAACAATAATACGCTTATATGCTGTTGAACGCAGTAACTGCGTAAGCAAAGGCACTTTTTGCTCATCATAAATGAGGTATACCTGCTGGTTAATCCCCTCGGCAGGTTTGGAAATCGCTATATTAATTTGCTCCGGTTGATGTAGAATTTTATGCGCTAAGGTGCGTATTTTTGGGGGCATCGTTGCCGAAAACAAAAGAGTTTGCCGTTTTTGGGGTAATTGGTTTACGATCTTCATGATATCATCATAAAAACCCATATCGAGCATGCGATCGGCCTCATCCAGAATAAGAAAGCGGAGTTCATCCATTTTTAAACTTCCCGACAGCAAATGAGAAATGAGCCTGCCAGGGGTGGCAATGATAATATCTACGCCTTCTCGCATCGAGCGTTTTTGTTGATCGTAAGCCACACCATCGCCGCCGCCGTATACCGTCAGCGAGCTGATATTCGTAAAATAAGACAGCGCTTCAACTTGTAAATCAATCTGCTGGGCAAGTTCCCGTGTGGGCGCTAAAATCAATACGGTATTATGTCGCTTCGTCATTGCGGTGAGCAAGTGCATCACCGGAAGCAAATAGGCACCTGTTTTTCCGGTACCGGTTTGTGCGCAGGCAATTAGGTCTTTTCCTTGCAAAACCAAGGGAATAGCCTGTTGCTGAATGGGGGTTGCCTGTTTAAAACCCATGGCTAATAAACCTTCTAAAAGCTCCGGGTTAAAATTAAAATCTCTGAAATCCAATCGTATACGTTTTTTGCAAAAATAGCCTAATTTAGAACGAAATGCAAATGGCTTTGTTTTCTCCTCATCAAGAGTTCGCGTAATTGGCTCCTTGAGAGAGAGCGGTTCTTGCAGGCTTAGCCTATTTTGCCGGATGCGCCGCTTTTGCTAATGTAAACGCAAAAGTAGTGCCGATATAAGGTGTGCTGCGTACCGAAATAGTTTGCTGATGCGCCTCAAGTATGTGTTTAACGATAGCCAGACCTAAACCTGTGCCGCCTTCCTTGCGGGAGCGATGGCTATCGATCCTGTAAAAACGCTCAAATAATCGCGGAAGATGCTTTTCTTCGATGCCGATACCGTTGTCGGTAATCTCAATGAGGTATTGATCGTGCAGCTCAAAAATCTTAATAGCAGTAAAGCCGTTTTCATTGCCGTATTTTATCGAATTTTGAATCAGGTTAATCAAAACCTGCCTTATCTTTTCGCGGTCTGCGCTCACGGGTGTGGGCGTGGTGTATTTTTCTTTAAAGTAAAGCGTGATATGTCGCTCCGCGGCGCGGTCTTCGAGCCCTTCCATTACCTCACGGGCTAAGCCAACAAAGTCAAATTTCTCATAATTCATCGCTATTTCACCCGTCTCCAATTTAGAGATAGCATCCAAATCATGAATCAGATAACTCAGCCGCTCTACGTTGTTTTCGGCCTTTTTTAAGAATTTGACTGCCCTATCGGGGTCATCGACCAAACAATCCTGCAAAGTTTCAATATATCCCTGAATGGCAAATAATGGCGTTTTAAACTCGTGCGAAACGTTCGATAGAAATTCGCGACGAAACTGTTCCTGTTTTTTTAGTAAGTCAATTTCCTTTTTTTTCTGTCCCGCCCATTCCTTTACTTCCTGCTCCACATCGTGGATAGGGTCCGAACTCACATATTCGCCCAATGCTTCTTTAAGGTCTTTTCCCAGCTTTAAATTATGAATCAGTTTGTAAATCAGTTTTATTTTTGAATAAATGTATTTCTCTATCAGATAATAAAATACTAGAAAACTGGTGATAAAAGAAATAGCAAAAGAAATGCCCATATAATACCAGCTTCCCTGAAAATGGAAATTGACCAGCCCGATAGACAAAGCGACCGCCAAAGCGGTAATAAAAACAAGTACTCTTAGCTTCATAAGACTAATTTAACAATTTTTTCCTTCCCATTCCTGATAAAAATGTTCGAGAAAATCGAGCATTAATTGGTGTCGGGGAGCGGCCATTTTTCGAGCGGTGGCGGTATTCATCCGATCCTTTAGCAGCAATAGTTTTTCGTAAAAATGATTGATGGTAGGCGCCTGCGTTTGCTTATAGCTTTCTTTGGTGTGTGTGCTTACCGGTTTAATTTTCGGGTCGTATAATACCCTGTTTTTATATCCGCCGTAGGTAAAGGCGCGCGCTATCCCTATGGCGCCGATCGCATCGAGCCGGTCGGCATCTTGTACAATGCGAAGTTCGAGGGAGTCGAAAGGCCGCTCACTAAAACTATTTTTAAACGACATGTGTCGGATAATTTGTACAACATGATCTGCTGTTTCGGTTGGCAGGCTCTCTGCGCTTAAAAAAGCTGCCGCCATGTTAGGCCCCTTATTTTCATCGCCCTCGTTAAATTTGGGGTCGGCGATATCATGTAAAAGTGCCGCCAGCGCAACCACCAGAGGGTCGCCTTTTTCTTCTTCGTTAAGCGTTAAGGCCGTTTTGTACACGCGTTCAATATGAAACCAGTCGTGGCCGGCTTCGGCTTGTGCCAGGGTGGTTTGTACAAATCGGATGGTACGGTCAATAAGGGATTGCATGATACGTAAAATTAGCTGCAAGGCACAAAAGTACCCCGCCACAAAGATACGCAACCTTTTTGGACCGCCGAAATTACAGCAATTCGCTGGGTTCTACGCCCAGTATGTCGGCAATTTGCAACAGCCGGTAAAGGGTGATTTTGCTATAACCCAATTCCATTTTGCTATACGCATTTTGCGATATGCCGAGGTGACCCGCCATATATTCCTGCGAATAATTACGTTCTATCCGGGTTTTACGGATGCTAGAGACAATTTTTTTGACCTTAACCGCTACACTTGGTTTCATTTTTATATTTTTATTCCTGTTGGATATGAATAGTCTAACAAAAACAAGGCCAAAAAGTTTTAACGACTTCCTTTGGCCCTTGGTCGCTCCTCTTCGGGACGTCGGCTGCCATCGTATAATTCGTATTCGAGCAGGCGACAATCTAGTTTTCCATTATAGAATTCAATTTTTCGCTCGGCCTTCAGACCAATTTTTTTTGCAAGATCGGGGTTTCCGGTAAAGATATAGCCAAAAAAGCCCTTACATTTTTTCTTCATAAAATCACCCATCCGTTTATAGGTCAATTCGAGCTGGTGGTGTACGCCGAGACGTTCGCCATATTCGGGGTTAAAAATAACCACACCTTTTCCAGGCGGTACCTCTGTTTGCTCAAAATCGCCCACCTGAAAAGTGATAAGCTGGTCTACACCAGCGGTTTTTGCATTTTTTCGACTCACGTCGACAGCATCTTCCGAAAGGTCGGAGGCGATAATAGCGAAATCGATAGTTTTAACGATTTGGTCTTTGAGTAGACGTCGTTCGGCAAAAAAGACCTCTTCCTGATAGCCCAGAATGTGCATGAAACCGTAATTCATCCGGAACAAACCTGGACGACGATTGCTGGCTAATAATGCAGCTTCGATAGCTAAGGTGCCCGATCCACACATCGGATTCACAAAGGTCGATCGACGATCCCATTTGGACGCGAGAATAACGGATGTCGCCAAAGCCTCCAGCATCGGCGCCTTGCCCGGAATTTTCCGGTAACCATGTTTGGCCAGCGTTTCGCCACTACTGTCTATAAAAATGGTCGCATCCCGATCTTTCCAATAAAGATGAATTACCGCCCGGTTGGCCTCGGCGCCGGAATTGGGACGCATGCCCTTTTTCTCTTTTATACGATCGGCAATAGCATCTTTTACTTTAAGGTTCGCAAAAAGAGGTGTGGTAATATTGGGATTGTCGACATTGGAAGTAACCGAGAAATAACCCGTGAAATCGATCAGATTTTCCCATTCAAGTTGCAACAATTGACCATAAAGTTCATCTGGATTAGCCGCTTTAAAACTGTGAAGCTGATACAATACCTGACTGGCACAGCGTAGATTGAGGTTGAGTTTAATGCATTCGCTTAGCGTGCAAAATACCTCTACGCCGGTTGCAAAACTGCGTTCAATAATATAACCCAGTGCCTGCACTTCTTCGGCGAGGTATGGAGCAAGGCGTTTGTTGCAGGTGAGTACCACGCGGCTTTTGGTTTGGAAAACATCGGTCATTTGGCAAAGGTACAAAAATTATGATGCGGTGGCTTTGCCTCAATGGCCAACGAAAGAAAATAAACTATTGAGAGCCTAAGCGGCTGAGGAGGCCGAATCTTTCTTTCTTACTGTGGAAAACTTCATCACATGAATATATTATTTATCAATAAAAATGTAGAAATTTGATTTTTTACAGCAGATTTTAGAATAAGAATATGGAAATTAAAGGAAAAGTGCATGAGGTAGGTACCCTGCAACAGGTAAGCGATACATTTAAAAAGCGGGATTTAATAGTAGAATATGCCGAAAATCCGAGTTATCCGGAGTATATCCGGTTTGAGGCCTTGCAAGATAAAACGGCGCTTTTTGATGCGCTAAAACCTGGCGACGAAGTGGAGGTTTCTTTTAATTTGCGCGGTCGCCCCTGGACAAACCGGGAGGGCGTTACCTCTTATTTTAATAGTTTAGTGGTTTGGCGCATTACAGCTTTAAATAACACGGCGGCTTCGGCTGCGGCACCGGCTTATGCACCGCCAGCCGATCTGAACGCGAGTTCGGCAGAAGACGATGATCTTCCATTTTAAGAAATTGGATTTATTCCGGACGTTTTATCCGTCTCCGCGTTATGCAGAGACGGATTTTTTTTGCGCTACGCAGGTCTGATTCAATGCCATCGGAATGTTAAAAAGTGTTAAATACAAGGCTTTTAAGGCCTGATCGACTATTTTTGAATGAAGTAGGAACAGTTCCCGATGAAGAAAGGCAGCCTGATTATGATTACCGTTTTGATGACCCTCGCATTGTTAGGGGTGTTTGTCATGCAATTATATTATATCCGGGAGTCGTATAAGTTAAAATCTGAGCTGTTTGACGAGAATGTGAACTCCGCAATGTCGGCGGTAGTAAATAAAGTACAGAAGCGGAATGCGCTGGTGCATATCAATAAAAAGGATACCGAAATTCAGAGCCGGCGGGCGCAGGATATAAAAAGTCGTACCGATTCGATAGTGGCGTTTAAGCTAAAGTTTAAAGAGAGTGAAGCGCTGCGCAAACTCAAACAACAGCAGGAGATATTGGATTACCTCAATTTTCAGGACAGTGCCGTGCGGGCCAATTTTATTACCCCGATCATGATTTCTGAAGAGCAATATCGTCTTTACTCGCGCCCCGGACGCCAGTCGCAGGATTTCGGCCTCGGCATAGACGATTATCGCGATAAGCAAAGTGGTAAGCTGATGGGGCGGAAAGTTACTCCCATTGTTCCGCAAATAAAACTGAATATGCAAATGGGCAAGCTGCCCGATTCTATTCGTTATCTGGCTTTCTCGCCCGTCGATATGATACCGAAGTTTGTGACTTTCCCCAGTCGGGACCCCGATTTAACTGCCAAGTTCCGGGTAGAAGACGCAAAGGCGGAGCGGCGCTATCAAATGGGTTTGAAACGGCTTTATCTCGATACCCTGCCCTTGTATACCGACGAGAGTTTGGCGCTTCTAAAGGACGTGGCAACCGAAATGGACGATCCAAATATCCCCTTAAAGCAACGCATTCCCTCAAAGGCTTTTTTGGATACATTGATTCAAAAGGAGTTGCTTGGCAAAAGTATTCGCATTCCCTATCAATATTGGGTAACACCCGTACGCGATAAGAAGGAAATAGTTTATCAGAATGCTGCCTATCAGCAGAATGCGGTACCTCCGAAAAATATTTATGCGCATAGTTTATTTAGCAATGATCTTATCCGCGATCCGGGCATGCTGTATATCAGCTTTCCGGAAAAAAATTCCGCGATAATTGCCAATCTTTTTGCTACACTCGCCTCGTCGGCAGGTTTGTTGTTTGTGCTGATTTTTATCTTTTCATATACTATTTTTGCGATTTTGAAGCAAAAGAAGCTGTCGGAAATGAAAACCGATTTCATTAATAATATGACGCACGAGTTTAAAACGCCGGTGGCCACCATCATGATTGCCAGTGAGGCGCTCAAGGATCCGGAGTTGGGCAACAACACGGAGCGGATAAACCGTCTCGCCGGAATTATCTACGACGAAAATGTGCGCTTGGGTAATCATATTGAGCGGGTGCTAAATGTGGCGCGGCTCGAGAAAAACGAAATTATGCTGGAGCGTACCCCGGTCGATCTGAACGAATTGGTGACAGCAGTGCTCGATAGTATGGAACTCCAGTTGCGCAAACGTGACGCGAAGGTTCAGGTTCATTTAGAGGCACAGCCGGCACTTATAATGGGTGATGAGTTACATTTGTCGAATGTGGTATATAATTTGATAGACAATGCTAATAAATATAGTGTGGGCCAGCCCTTGATCAGTATCCGTACCCGGCGTGCCGCGCGGGGATTAATACTGAGTATTTCGGATCAGGGGATCGGTATGAGTAAAGAGCAAACCCGTCGTATATTTGATCAATTTTACCGCGTGCCGACGGGAAATCTTCATGATGTTAAAGGTTTTGGGCTTGGACTTAACTATGTGCAAGATATTATCCATAAGATGGGCGGTAGCATCCGTGTGCAAAGTGAAAAAGAAAAAGGCACAACTTTTGAAATAACGATTCCGTGTACCGACAATTAAGCGCTATGAAACGAATTTTATTGGTAGAAGACGATCCCAATCTGGGTTTATTATTGCAGGATTACCTGCAGTTGAAAGGAAAATTTGAGGTAGTTTTATGCGCCGATGGCGAAGAAGGGCTTAAAGCATTTTCAAAGCAGACTTTCGATCTCTGTATTTTGGATGTGATGATGCCTAAGAAGGATGGATTTAGCCTGGGGCGCGAAATTCGCAAGGCCGACCCGCATATTCCGCTCATCTTTGCGACCGCCAAATCGATGATGGAAGATAAGGCTTCGGCCTATGATTTGGGCGGTGATGATTATATTACCAAACCCTTTCGTATAGAAGAACTTCTGCTCCGTATTAATGCTTTGCTAAAGCGGGCCGCGAAAGACAATACGGTGCCGGAAGTGTTGCCTACTCAATTTGAAATCGGTCAATACACTTTCGATTTTACAAGCCAACTTATCTCTTTTAAAGGGCAGCAACAAAAATTGTCGACTAAAGAGGCCGCGCTTTTACAATTACTTTGCCTGCGAAAAAATTCGGTGCTGACACGAGAAGAGGCCTTATTGAATATTTGGCACGATGACAATTATTTTAATGGCCGGAGTATGGATGTTTTTTTAAGTAAATTGCGAAAATATCTTAAAGAAGATCCGCGGGTGGAGATTCTAAATGTACACGGCAAAGGCTATAAACTTTTGGTTAATTGACCATTCGCTATAACTGAAAGCCGCTCAGGGATTCACCCCCATCTTATTAAAATCCCATGAAATTGAGAGCATAAAAAAGCGCTTTATCGTATTATTTGTCGATTGTACGATGTTATTATTGCTGGCATAGCGATAAAAATCGGTATTCTGATTAAAGAGGTCGTTCACCGAAAGATTAATAGTGAGATTTTGGGCTTTAAAAAAGTGCTTACTGAGGCTGGCATTTACAATCAATTGTGCATAACTATCTCCAAATGAAGCGGTTTTTGCGGTGTAATTATATTGCCCGTCGCCATTAAGCTCGGTGCCAGCGGGTAGATAAATCGAAAAATCGCTGCGGATGTTGCAAGTAAATCCGTTATTGTTCATGCCGGGGTTTACCGACGATTCCTGAATGCTGTAATTGGGCGTTATATAGAGGTCAAAACTGTAGGCCTTCTCTTTATATTTTTCTAAGCCAATGTCAATTCCGTAGGTGTTCCGTGAAATCTCGTTCAGCACCGTGTTAATATAATTATAACTGCGGCCTCCGTAATTCCTTAAACTCAGGTTGAGTCGTGTGTCGATGTTTTTCAGCATTTTGGAGAAGGTCGCACTCAGATTATAATTGAGGGGCGTTTTTTCTTGCAAATTAATATACTGATAGCTTGTTTTTCCGGTTTCGGGATCGGTGGTTGTATTATTGACAATTTGCTGATGAGTGGTGCTAATGCTACCATAGGCAAAAAATGAGGTGTTGGAAATGACTTTATAGGTGTTATAGCTCATGCCAACCCGATTATTATAGGAGGGTTTAAGAAGCGGATTTCCGATAGGAATGTTCATAACATCGTCATTTACTTTGATCGGCTGCAATTGCTCCATGTCTGGCTGGCTGGTGCTGCCATAATAATCGGCTGATAAGGTTCTATATGGCGAAAAACGATATTGATAACGAGCCTGCGGCATCCAGTTGATGAATCGCCGGTGGTAGTCGACCCAATTATTTTGGTCGGTCTGGTCAAAATTGACAGCGTTGATATTTAGGCCGCCGTTTAAAAGTGTTTTGCCCTTTTTGTAGGCGAGCATGGTGCCGGCTCGCTGCGTTCTTTGTTCGCTGATAAAATGATTACTATACTGCGCATCAAATTGATCGTATACGCCAGGACTGTCGGCATTATAGGATCGCCGGTCGGCGTCAGCCCGGTGGAGTGTTAAGCCATAAGTTATCACTAAAGAGAGGGTTTTGGAAAATGGCTCGGAATAACTTGCGCTGCCAGAGAAGCTGGTGTTTTTTGAGAAATTGGTTTTTAACTGGTCGGTTACCTCTGTGCTATCGGGTTCGCTGTTGCTATTGTAAAAGGTATTTCTTGAAAACAAAAAGCCCTTTCGTTTACTTTGCCCGGAAAATTGTTGTAAGTTGATGGAAAAATTACGCCCAGCTTTACGTGCTTTTTGGGTGTAAAATACCGACCAGTTGATGTTTTGGCTCGTCCCCTCATTATTTAACTCGCGTTCTTCGGTATTCAGTAGAGAATGGTCGTTGCGGCTACTGCGCGTCGCATAGCGATTTTCGGAATCGGTATTCCCTCTTCCCGCACTGCCGCCAATTTTTAAGGTACTGTTAGAATCTATTTTTATGAGATAACTTAAATCTAACTTATGACGAAAGACATAGTCGCTGTTCGTTTGATCCGATTCGGTGTTAATGGTGCCGGCTGGTAAATTTCGTACATTGATAGAGCTACCGAAACCTTTGTTCCGAATGGCGCCAATTTTATAATTGCTGTTCAGGCTTTCCTTATCATTATTCCATTTCTTATCGTAATGAAAGCCTCCATTATGAATCGCGGGGATGCCGGTGCCGCTAAACCCGCCATCAAAGGATCCGATCTCATCGTCGGTACTATTTATCTGAATAAGGCCCTCGTCCATTAATTCGAGGCCATCGCCATTGCTAAAAGCCATGTTATCCTCCCAGTTTAAACCCGTACGCCCGTTATTGCCGAAGATACCAAAAAGTGCGATACGCTCTTTGGGCTTGAATTTGTTGAAAAGTAATTTGCCGGTATAAAATTCATCGTTGCCTAAGCCCGCTTCGGCATTGCCGAAAATACCTTTCTTTTTATCTTCTTTTAAGACAATATTAATGGTTTGTGTTTTCTCCCCGTCATCTACTCCCGAAAAAGTAGCCTGATCGCTTTTCTTTTCATAGACTTGTACTTTGTCGACCATATCGGCCCGAAGATTCGTGGTTACCAGAGTAGGGTCGTCTCCGAAAAACTCTTCGCCATCGACCAGTATTTTTGGCACTGTTTTGCCTTGAGCTGTGATCTTGCCCTCTTTATCAATCTGAATACCGGGCATTTTTTTTAGTAGGTCTTCGACCTTATCATTGGGCTGGATGGTAAAACTGGAGGCGTTAAATTCGGTTGTATCCCCCTTAATTCGGATAGCGACCGTCTCGCCATTTACTTGGACCTCGCGGAGTAGCGTGGCCTTCAATTTCATGTTGATCGCCTTAAAATCAATAAAGCGCAGGCTGTCGTTTAGCTCAAAAGATTGTATATAATCGACATAATTGGGGTAGCTGAGGAGGAGAATAAATGCGCCTGCCTCTAAAGGTTCAATACGAAAATGGCCATTTCCCTCGGCCCGCGTAAAAGCTAAAAGCGTCGAATCGGCGGCGCGCAGTACGAGCACGCTGGCATGATACAGCTTTTGTCCGGCAGCTGTGTCCTGAACCATGCCTTGAATGGCGTAGGGTTTTTGGGCCGATAATGCCATATAACAAAGGCACAAACAAAAGAAAGAAAGCAATTTCTTCATAAAAAGCGTTCATCTTTTAAGATAACGTGGCGGTAACAGTAAAAAGTATCGGCATCATGATTTGTAATGTAAATGCAATTATCCCAATCTGACGTAACATAAAAAGCGCATTGTCGTCTATATTTGTGTTTAACCATTTTTATTCTGCTAATGATTTTGATTAAATTTTTATTTATAGCGATATTTCTTCTTTGGATTTTCCGGGTGTTAATCCGGAGTATTTTTCCTTTTGCCTTTAGAAATGCGATGAACGACATGTCGCAGCAGGCGGCAAATGCGCGTCGGCCACAAGGTGCACAGCGTCCTGAAGGGGCTATTTCCATCGATTATATCCCCAAAAAGGACAAAAAGGGGAATGCGGATAAGTTAGGTGATTTTGTTGATTTTGAAGAAATAAAATAGAAAATATTTCTTTGGCTGCGAGGATTTTTAAATTTTAACAAAGTTTAACGCTTTATTCCGTAAATAAATTTCATATTTGCAGGAATAATCTTTTTCGATATGTCGATGTTACTTTCAAAATATACGCGTTTTTTTGTTTTTGGAATACTGGGTGTTTTAGTGCTTTTATGCGGATGTAAGAGCGCCGAAATTGAACAGCAGATTGTTGCCCACCTTCGCATTATTAATGCTTCGCCGACGTATGCAACCTATAATGTTTATGTGGACGGCACCAAAGTGAATAACTCGGGTGCTTTACCTTTGGGGGGAACCGTTTCATTTTTACTTCTGTCTCCCGGTACGCATGAAGTAAAGTTTACAGCGGGTTCTAACACCACACCAATACTCACGCAATCGCTGTCTTTAGAACGGGATAAAGTATATTCTATTTACCTTTTGGGGAGCGGCAATACCCTCGAGGCTTTCGTGGTACACGATGAAAGCAGTATAACTTCCGATACCAAAGCTGTAGTTAAATTTCTTAATCTGAGCCCTGATGCCGGTGCGCTGGATCTCGCTATAAAAGGCGGTGCCGACCTGGCAAAAGGTGTAAATTATAAAGAAAACAGCGCCTATATCGCTACCGACGCCAAAAAGCAGACACTCGAGATTAAGGACGCTTCGGGCAATGTTTTAGCCTCTTTTGATACAGAATTTTTCGTTGGCCGTTTTTATACGATTATTTCAAGCGGTTTTGTGCATCCGGGTGCAGACGACCGTGCTTTTGGTGGCCAGAGCATCGAACATCGCTAAGCATTCTAAATTCCACGGATGTTCCGCATAATTCTATTGCATATAAATGGAATTTATGTAAGTTTGGGGCATATATTTTATTAATTCCATCTCAATGAACAATTGGTTTAAACAAAATGGCATTCATTTGGCCATTTTAGCATTTTTTGTAGTCATCTGTTTCGCTTATTTCAGCCCCGTTTTACAGGGTAAACTGCCTGCTCAGGACGACGTCATTCAGTCGAAGGCCATGCAGAAGGAAATCATGGAATTTAAGGAAAAAGACGGTAAAGGCCCCCTTTGGACCAACCAAATGTTTGGCGGTATGCCGGCTTACCAGATTTGGGTAGAATACTCATATAATGTGGCGACCTATGGGATTGGCTTAATCACGAAAGGCTTTCCGAATCCGGTTGGCACCGTGTTTCTGTTATTGAGTGGGGCTTATTTTTTGTTCATTGTGCTGCGGATTAATCCCTGGCTGGCGGCGGCAGGTGCCATTGCCTTTGCGTTTACCACCTATAATTTTGTGCTGATTGCCGCTGGCCATAGTAATAAGGCATTAGCTATCGGCTTTTTTGCACCCATTTTGGCTGGTATATTTTTAACGATGCGGGGCAAGTATTGGCTCGGAGGTGGCGTAACAGCACTTTTTTTAGCACTCGAAATTCGTGCGAACCATATTCAAATGACCTATTACCTGTTTCTCGCGCTCCTTATTTATATGGGTATCGAGCTTTATCAGGCGTATAAAAATAAAACCTTAGCGGCTTTGGCTAAAGCACTCGGCTTTCTCAGTATAGCGGTTATACTCAGTGTGATGGTCAATGCCAGCTTACTGTGGACAACCTCCGAATATGCCAAGGAAACGAACCGGGGCAAATCAAATCTTACTAATGCAGCAGGTAAAACCGAAGGTATGAGTAAGGAATATGCCTATGGATGGAGTCAGGGAATCGGAGAATCATTGGCTGTGCTGATTCCTGATCTCTATGGCGGAGCGACCAGTATCGACCGGCTTGTTAAGCCCGAAAGTCATTTGTATAAAGTAGTCTCGGAAACGCTTACCGGTAACGATCATGCCAATACCCAGCAGGCTATTGCCTCTTTGGGCGGACAGTTTAACATGGTCGAATATTGGGGCGAGAAACCGGGGACTTCGGGAGGTTACTATTACGGCGCCATTGTCTGTTTTCTTTTTGTGTTCGGCCTTTTTATTGTGCGGAGCCGCTTAAAATGGTGGATTTTATCCGTAACCGTTCTCTTTACGCTCTTATCATTAGGTAAGAACTTTCCTTTAGTTTCCGATCTGTTTTTCGATTATTTTCCTTTATACAATAAGTTCAGAGCCGTAGAATCCATTCTTGCCGTTGTGGGTTTAATGGTGCCGGTACTGGCTTTATTAGCCATTAAAGAGTTGGGCGAAAATAAAATAGATCGCCCTATGCTCAGCAAGAAACTCACATGGGCGGCTGCAATTACGGGAGGCTTCTCGCTACTGGTTGCAATCTTGCCGACCTTATTCTTCAGTTTTAAAACGGAAAACCATCCTCAGATTATACAAATGCTGACGCAGGCTTTACAGAATAATGCCGGATTGGCACAACGTATCGCCGATGCGCTGGTCGCGGACCGGGAGAGTATTGCTCGTGCCGATGCCTTCCGTTCTTTCGTGTTTATCGCGGTGGGTTATGGCCTTGTATGGGCACTTATTCAGCAGAAGATGAAGGCCACATTGGTGTATGCTCTTTTAGGCCTGGCTACGCTTATCGATATGTGGCAGGTGGATAAACGCTATCTTAACAATAATAATTTTAAGGATAAATATGCCGTAGCGAATAGCTTTGAGCCCCGTGATGTCGATAATTTTATTTCATCCGATAAAAGTCCGAATTACAGGGTGTACGACCAGTCTATCCCCACCTTTAGTAATGCCAGCACCTCGGCCTTCCATAAAACTATTGGAGGTTATCATGCAGCGAAGCTGAAACGTTTTGACGAGCTTATTCAGAATCAATTAAGCACCAGTGTGAATCAGGATGTGCTGGATATGCTGAATGCAAAATATTTTATTACCCGCGATCCACAGAATGGCTCGTATAAAATGTCGCGAAATAATACGGCTTTGGGGAATGTATGGTTGGTTAATGGCGTTACTTTTGTGCCAAATGCCGATGAGGAAATGAAAGCCATCAGCAGTTTTAACCCTAAAAATGTGGCGATCGTTGATGTACAATACAAATCGTTGATCGATAGTACGCGTTTGGGTGTCGATGCCACTGCCTCTATAAAAATGGAGAAGTATCATCCGGATCATATTTTATATTCGTATAGCGCGCCTCGCGATATTTTAGCCGTTTTCTCCGAAATTTATTACGATAAAGGCTGGAATATGTATGTAGACGGTGAGAAAAAGCCATATTTCCGTGCAGATTATGTTTTGCGGGCGGCACAACTTCCGGCCGGGAATCATCAGGTTGAATTCCGTTTTGAGCCGAAATCGTATTATATGGGCGAAAAAGTATCTATGGCCGGATCTGTTCTGTTAATCGCATTTTTGGGCTTTGGCCTATATGCAGAGCGAAAACGTCGTAACGCATAGTTTCATATTGTCTTAACATTCTGATTATTTTAGTGATGCATCTTTGTATCATTAAAATGAAAAAGCGGCAATTAGAAGTAGCGGTGATATCAGATATCCATTTGGGGACTTATGGATGTCATGCCCGCGAACTCCTTCGTTATCTGAAAAGTATAGACCCCAAGGTTTTAATACTCAACGGCGACATTATTGATATCTGGCAGTTCAGTAAAAATTACTGGCCAGAGGGTCATACCAAGGTATTGCGTAAACTCATGAAGTTTATGGTCGAGGGTGTTGAGGTCTACTATTTAACGGGCAATCACGACGAAATGCTGCGAAAATTTTCGGGACTTTCTTTAGGGACATTCCGGCTCGAGGATAAGCTGGTTCTGGAGCTCAACGGTCAGAAAACCTGGTTCTTTCATGGCGATATTTTTGATGTTACCATGCAGCATTCTAAGTGGCTCGCACGTTTAGGAGCGATGGGTTACGATAGTCTTATTTTGCTTAATAGCGTTGTTAACTGGTGTCTCACACGTTTAGGACGTGAAAAATTGAGCTTTTCGCGAAAAATAAAGTCGAAAATTAAAGATGCGGTGAAGTTTATTAATCGTTTTGAAGAAACGGCCGCTGATCTGGCAATAGAAAAGGGCTATCAATACGTGGTTTGCGGACATATTCATCAGGCAGAAAAGCGTATTATACAAAACAAAAAAGGAGCCGTCACTTATCTGAACAGTGGCGATTGGGTAGAGAGCTTAACTGCACTCGAATATGTTGATGGCGGATGGACGGTTTTTAATTATGACGCGAAAACTTTTATTGAGGATGTTGAAGAGGAGGGCTTGCTTTCGGATGGTGAAGACCTGACTCTTAAGCTGGATGTTCATGCCCTGCTCCAAAAAATGAGTACGAGTGCTTAACAGACATCGCATGAAAATATTATATGCGATACAAGGTACCGGGAATGGCCATGTGAGCCGGGCGCGCGAAATTATTCCTTTATTACAGCAATACGGCGAATTGGATATCCTCCTGTCGGGAACGCAGGTTGATGTGGGGCTGCAGCAGACAGTGAAGTATCGCTTTCATGGCTTCAGTTTTATCTTTGGTCGCAGAGGTGGGGTCGATTTTTATGGCACATGGAAGAACATGGATATGGCCTGTTTTCGCCGGCAAATGAAAAGCCTGCCGCTGGACGAATATAACCTCATTATTAATGACTTTGAACCGATATGTGCCTGGGCCTGCAAGTTGCAAAATCGTGAAAGCGTAGCGCTTAGTCATCAGGCGGCCTTTATCTCGCCGCATGTGCCTCGTCCGCCCGGATCCAATTGGGGTCAATTTATTTTGAAGCATTATGCGCCAACAACGCAGCACGTGGGTTTCCATTTTCATCGGTATGACGGCCATATTCATACGCCGGTGATACGGAGCGAAATCCGGAGCCTTAAAACGCGTAACGACGGTCATTATACAGTTTATCTTCCGGCTCTGGCCGATAAAATAGTATTAGCGATGCTTCGGCAATTCCCAGCTATAAAATGGGAAGTATTTTCCAAACATGCCTCTCACACCTATACACAAGGGAATATCCGGGTTATGCCCGTGCATAACGACGCTTTTATCAGTAGCTTATCGGCCTGCGAAGGCTTGTTTACCGGAGGAGGCTTTGAGGGACCCGCCGAAGCGCTCTTTTTTGGTAAAAAGCTCTTAGTGGCTCCGATGCGTGCGCAGTATGAACAGCAATGTAATGCCTACGCATTAGAACAATTGGGCATTCCGGTGATATGGCCCGATACGAAAGACTGGTTGGCCTGCATCCGCCGTTTCGTCGGTACCCGACAGGCTGTTCATTTTGATTTTCCCGACGAAACGGCGGCAATTGTCGATCGTTTGGTACGTGATTTTTCCAGATAATTTTCTTTACTTTGCCCTAGCGGTATATGATTAACCAGTTTCGAAATTTAAACCCGGTCAACCTGTTGTTGCTGGTTCTTTTTGCGTTTTTAACGCGGATTGTCATTTTCATGCGCTTACCCGATCAGGTACATTTCGAATTTGCAGAGGCCTATACTCGTTTTTTCTTGAAAGTGCCGGCTTTTTCGCTGTTTTCGCCGGTAGGTAGTGCTATTTTGGCGACGGTTTTAGTATTAGGTCAGGCTATTATTTTTAATGTGGTTGTTAACCGGCACGGGCTGCTGGCGAAACAGAGTTACCTGCCGGCGCTGATGTATATAACGGCCTGCGGCCTATTTCTGCAATTTATGTTGATTAGCCCGCCGTTAATCTGTAATTTTATACTCATCTGGATGATGGATAAATTTATAAAATCGGGCAAAATGGCCAGCGCTATGATGACCATGTTCGATATTGGCATGCTCACAGCGTTAGGGACGCTCATTTATTTTCCCTTTGTCGTTTTTCTGGTTTTACTTTGGCTTAGTCTACTATTATATCGCTCCTTTAACTGGCGGGAATGGGTTGCCGGGCTGATTGGATTTCTTACTATTTTCTTTTTAGTCGCGGTTTATTACTATTGGAACAATAATTTATATCAGTTTATCGGTATTTGGAAGCCATTAGCCAATGCTTTTCCTTCGGGGCTTCGCATTCATTATAATGATTACCTGGTTCTCATTCCGGTAGGCTTGATTATGGTATTAGCCGTATTGCAATTACGTGAGAATTTTTTTCGTAGTTTTATTAGCACGCGAAAAGCTTTTCAGCTTTTGTTTTTTATGTTTCTAATCACTTTCATTAGTTTCTATACCAAAAATGATTTTCGTTTATATCATTTTTTACTGAGTGTTCCACCGGGTGCCGTCATGCTGGCCTATTATTTTTCGAATGCCCGCAAGCGCTGGTTTTATGAAACACTCTTTGTATTGCTGGTATTCAGTATGCAATATTTTCTTTTCGTTTAACCTTTTTTAACATTTTGGAGTACAGAAACTAAGCAAAGATTAATAGCTTTGCTCAGAATTAGGGCATGTATCGACTCGTTATAGATATAGGAAACACGCAATCCAAACTGGCAATTTTTCAGGAAAGGAGCTTGGTAGTATGGGAGCGCCTCAAAAAAGGGCAGCTTATGCCGCCGGAGACGATATTAGAAACGTACGCGATCAGCGATTTTACCGTATCAAGCGTCGGCGCGGATACCGAGACGCTGATTAGCTCCCTGGCGAAACGGTATCGCTATGTGCCTTTTTCAACTAAAGTGGGGCCGGGCATAAGCAGTCGTTATACCAGCCCCGAAACTTTGGGGACAGATCGCTGGGCAAAGGTTATAGCCGCCGCCTGTTTGTATCCCGGAGAGCATTGTCTGCTAATTGACATCGGCACCTGCATTACCTACGATGTGCTTTCCCGGGAAAAGTGCTACCAGGGAGGCAGTATCAGCCCGGGGATACGGATGCGGTTTGAAGCACTGCATCATTATACGCAAAAATTACCGCTGGTAAGCTGGGATAAGGCGCTGGGCATACCCGAAGGAACCGATACCGCAAATGCTATCCGCCGGGGCGTGCTTCAAGGCATAAATTGTGAAGTGGAAGGCATTATCGCTTCCGAAATAAAAAAAAATAAAGCACTGCGGGTGCTAATCACGGGTGGCGATGCCGATTTTTTGACAGAGCCGCTAAAAAATAGCATCTTTGCAAGCCAAATCACGTACGATCCGTATTTGGTGTTAAAAGGATTAAATGAAGTTATTACCTTATCACATGTATAAAAAGATAAAAACCCTATTGATAAGCACCCTGTTTTTGGGCAGCGGAATAGCAAGCGCCCAAATCACGGTACAATCTCCCTATTCAAAATTTGGAGTCGGCAACCTTCGCGGCAATGCCCTCCCTCAATTACGGGCTATGGGGGGTATTTCGGCAGGTGTTTATAAAAATACTGTTTTTAACAATATTAATATGCAGAATCCGGCAACCTATTCGGGAATTGATGCGGCCATTTTGGATATTGGAATGAGTGGCAGCTTTACCCAGCTCAAAACGAATAGTATGTCCGAAAACACCTTTAATGCGGCCTTAAGTCATGTGGCGCTGGGTTTCAACATTAGTCGTCGCTCGGGAATAAGTTTTGGTATATTGCCCTATTCCGATTTAGGTTATGATTTTAAAAGCACGGCAAAAGTAGGTGCGAATACAACGAATCAGAAGGATGTCGATTATCTGTATACTGGCGAGGGCGGTCTTACCAAAGCCTATTTTGGTTATGGCGTGAGTATCGGCGATTATTTCCGTATCGGTGGTAACATCGAATATCTTTTTGGGAAATTGTCCGAAAACCGTTCAACCGAATTTCCGAATGATGCCAGCGCCCTCAACTCACGTATTCAAAACAGCAGGAGCATCGGAGGCTTAGGCTATTCGTATGGTGCGCAATATCAAATTCAATTTGACAGCAAAACCTCGCTGGTATTGGGCTATTCGGGCAATGCTCGTTCAACATTAAACGCGACGATTACGCAGTACGTGACCCAATATAAAATGGATATAAACGGTGCCGAAATGCCTGCGATCGATACGTTATTCACCGATGAAAGAGGAAAAGCGGATCTGGTTCTTCCTTTACAACATCAGTTTGGTATTACGCTTCAAAAGAACGACCGCTGGCTGATTGGGGTCGATTACCGTATGGGTAAATGGTCGGGGATGAGGATAGGGAATGTGAATCAGGGGCTGCAAGATACCCGCGGTTTTTCTGTGGGCGGGCAAATCACACCCGATTATAGTTCCATTAGCAGTTATCTCAAACGCGTAGAATACCGCTTAGGCTTTCAATATGATAAAACATACGTTCGTGTCAACAATCAGGATGTGAAACAAGCGGCGCTTACGCTCGGCGTTGGGCTTCCGCTGTCTTCACGGGATCGCGGTGCTTTATATAAGGCAAATCTGGCCGCCGAAATTGGTCGCAGAGGTTCCTTGTCGAACGGCTTGCTTCAGGAACGTTATGTCACTTTCCATGTTGGCTTTACGCTGAATGATGCCTCATGGGGTCGACGCTACCGTCTAGATTAAGGGATATCACTTAAAGATACACTATGCTTTTTAAGAAACACCGTCTCGTATTGTTGCTGTCGCTGCTCGTCGCAGCGTGTAATGGCGACGATACCAAGAATATTTCGGTAGTTTCTGCTAAGAAAATTACGCTGAGTAAAGACCGTACCTATGGCATGGATGTGATATACAGTGACTCTGCGCATGTGAAGGCAAG
>Ga0222423_1000672_pt1 | contig 20378 bp, 17 predicted proteins | sample 3A0metagenome_FD_182472 | JGI IMG/M metagenome (GOLD analysis project Ga0222423, IMG submission 182472) | Enriched microbial communities from leaf-cutter ant dump, University of Wisconsin, Madison, United States - 3A0 (version 2) | ecosystem: Environmental > Terrestrial > Nest > Insects nest >...
CGGAAGAAGGCGCCGAGGGAGCCGCGCTGCAGGCCGAAATGCAAGCCTGCGTGGCCGCCACGGACATGGTGGTGGCCGGCCCCAACCTCATGGGCTTCGCCAACCTCAACAGCCGGGCGCACACCAACTTCGCGTCGGTGTTCAACACCGCGCCCTTGCAGGCGGGCCCGGGCAGCGTGAGCCTGCTCACGCAAAGCGGCAACGTGTGCGCGGCGGTCTATGCCATCGCGCGGCGGCTGGGCGTGGCGTTCAGCCACTTCATCAACACCGGCAACGAAGCCTGCGTGGACTTCGCGCAGTACCTCGAGTACCTGGCGCAGGACGCGGCCACCGAAGTCTGCATCGGCTACATCGAGGAGCTGCGCGACGGGCCGCGCTTCATGGCGGCGGCGGCGGCCTTCGCGCGGCAGGGCAAGCTGCTCATCGCCTACAAGGCCGGCGAGACCGACAAGGGCTCCGAGGCCGTGCGTTCGCACACCTCGGCCCTGGCGGGCGACCAGGCCGTGTACCAGGCCGCGTTCCGCCAGCTGAACATCATCCAGAGCAGCGACTTCGTGCAGATGGGCCAGCTCGCGCACCTGGCGGGCTACCGCCACCGCAGCGCCGGCAAGCGCGTGGCCATCATCACCATCTCGGGCGCGCTCGGCGCCATTCTGGCCGACAAGTTCATTGGCGCGGGCCTGGAAGTGCCCACGCTGCCGCAGGCACTGCAGGACACGCTGCGCGCCGGCATTCCCGGCTACGGCATGGTCTCCAACCCCGTGGACGTGACGGGCAACGTGGTCAACGACCCCGGCTTCGTGCGCACCGCCATGGAGGCATTGGCGCAAAGCGACGCGGTGGACACGGTGGTGGTCTACGCGCCCGGCTACATGCTCGACCGCATGGCCGACGACCTGTGCGCCGTCTCGGCCCGGTTCCCCCAGCTCTTCGTGGCCATCGACACCGGCGCCGCGACCATGCGCGAGCCGTTGCGCGCGGGCGGCGTGCCGGTGTTCGAGGACATCGGCGTGGCCGTCTCGGCGCTCGCCCCCTTCCTGCTGTGGCAGGAGCGGCGCAAGCACAACCGCTGGCTGGCCCTGCGCGGCGAGGCGCTGCCCATGCCCTGCGGCCTGCCCGCGCCGATGGACGAATACCGCGCCAAGCAGCTGCTGGCGCAGCATGGCGTGCCCGCCGCGCCCGAGCGCGTGGCGGCCACGGCCGACGAAGCCGTCCTGGCGGCGGACGCCCTGGGCTACCCCGTGGCGCTGAAGGTGCTATCGCCCGACATCGCGCACAAGACCGAGGCCGGCGGCGTCAGGCTGCGCCTGGCGGATGCAGGCGCGGTGCGCGAGGCGTTCGGCGGCATCCTCGCCAGCGCGCGCCGCTATGACCCGGCGGCGCGCATCGAGGGCGTGCTCGTGGGCCGCATGCAGGAGTCCGGCGTGGCCGAGCTCATCGTGGGCGCCACGCGCGACCCGGTGTTCGGCATGACGCTCACCGTGGGCCTGGGCGGCGTGCTGACCGAGCTGTACAAGGACGTGAGCCACCGCGTGCTGCCCGTGGACGAAGCTATGGCGCGCGAGATGCTGCACGAACTCAAGGCCTTCCCTCTGCTCACCGGCTACCGCGGCCGCGCGCCGGGCGACGTGGGCGCCGCCTGCGCGGCCATCGCCGCCTTCTCGCGCGCCGTGCTCGCGCTGCAGGCGCAGGCCGACGAGGTCGAGGTCAACCCCCTGCTCGTGCGGCCTGCCGGCCAGGGCGTGTGCATGCTCGATGCGCTGGTGCTGCCGCGCACGGACCGCTGATTCATCCACCCCCCAAGAAAGACAGAAAGAAGGAGACACACCATGCTCAAGCAACTCATGGCCGGCATCGCGCTGGCCGCCGCCGCCCTGTGCGGGCCCGTCCAGGCCCAGCCCTACCCCAGCAAGCCGGTCACCATCGTCGTGCCCTTCTCGCCGGGCGGCGCCACCGACATCATGGCGCGCACCCTGGCCGAGCGCCTGAACAAGCGCCTGGGCCAGCCCGTGATCGTGGAGAACAAGCCCGGCGCGGGCACCATGATCGCTTCCGAACACGTGGCCAAGGCCGCGCCGGACGGGCACACCCTGCTGCTCGCGGCCTCGTCGCTGGGCATCGCGCCCGCGCTCTACAGCAAGGTCAACTACGACCCCGTGAAGGACTTCACCCCCGTCTCCCTGGTCGCGTCCGTGGTGCACGTGCTCAGCGTGCACCCCAGCGTGCCCGCGAAGAACGTGGCCGAGCTGATCGCCTGGGTCAAGGCCAACCCGGGCAAGGCCAACTACGGCTCGGTGGGCGCGGGCACCTCCACCCACCTGGAGTCGGAGCTGTTCAACACCATGGCCGGCGTGAAGATGGAGCACGTGCCCTACAAGGGCAGCGCCCCGGCGCTCATGGACCTGGTGGGCGGCAACCTGCAGGTGATGTTCGATGCCTACGCGTCGTCGGGCCCCTTCATCCGCGACGGCAAGATCCGCCTGCTGGCCGTGACCACGGCGCAGCGCTCCAGGCTGCTGCCCGATACGCCCACGGTGGCCGAATCCGGCCTGCCCGGCTACGAGGCCATGCCCTGGCTGGGCTTCGTGGCGCCGGCGGGCACGCCCGCGCCCGTGGTCGCCCGGTTCCATTCCGAGCTGATGGAGGTGCTCAAGGAGCCCGAGGTGCAGGAGAAATTCCGCGCGCTGGGCCTGGACATCATCGGCAACAGCTCCAAGGAATTCGGCGAGTTCATCAAGAAGGACATCGTCAAGTGGGCCAAGGTGGTCAAGGATTCCGGCGCAAAGGCCGACTGACGGGAAGCGACGCATGCATGTGGGCTACTCCGCGGAAGACGAAGCCTTCCGCCTCACGCTGCGCGAATGGTTCGAGGTCCACTTCCCGCGTTTTCGCGCCCGGTGGCCTGCGACCCCCGACCCCAACGAACTGGGCTGGCGCCGCGCCTGGGAGGACTACGTGTGCCAGGCCGGCTGGTCCGGCCTGGGCTGGCCCGCGCGCTACGGCGGCAAGGACTGGCCGCTCACGCGCCAGGCCATCTTCCACGAAGAGCAGGCCCGCATCGGCGCGCCGCTGGGCGTGAACATCATCGGCCACGGCATCCTCGCGCCCACGCTGATCCACTTCGCCAGCGAGGCGCAGAAGGCCCGCTACCTGCCGGGCATCCTCAGCAACCGCGAGATCTGGTGCCAGGGCTACTCCGAGCCCGGCGCGGGCTCGGACCTCGCGGCGCTGTCCACGCGCGCCGAGCGCCGGGGCGACCACTACCTGCTCAACGGCCACAAGGTCTGGACCTCGTTCGCCCACATCGCCGACCACGGCTTCGTGCTCGCGCGCACCGACCCGGCCGCGCAGCGCCACAAGGGCATCAGCTTCCTGCTGGTGGACATGAAGAGCCCCGGCGTGCGCGTGGAGCCCATCCGCCAGATCACCGGCGAGGCCGACTTCAACGAAGTGTTCTTCGAGGACGTGCGCGTGCCGCTCGATGCCCTGGTGGGCGAGGAGCACGGCGGCTGGCGCCTGGCCATGGCGGCCGCGAGCTTCGAGCGCGGCACCTACTTCATCCCGCGCCAGGTGCGCTTCGCGCAAGAGGTTGATGCGCTTGCGCGGCTCGCGGCCGGCACCCCGCGCGACGGCGGCAGCGCCTTGCAGGACCCGCACCTGCGCCGCGACCTCGCGCGGCTGGCGGTGGACAGCCACGTGCTGCGCCTCAAGGGCTACCGCGCCCTTACCCACGCGCTGCGCGGCGGCCCGCCGGGGCCGGAAGGCTCGTCCACCAAGCTGCACTGGAGCGAATCGCACCAGAAGCTGCTGAACACCGCCACCGAACTGCTGGGCGAGCGCGCCCTGGCCGGCCCCGCGCCCATAGGTGCCGACCCGCAGGCTGCCGCCTGGGTGCGCGACTACCTCTGGACCCGCGCCGAGACCATCCTGGCCGGCACCTCCGAGGTGCAACGCAACATCCTGGCCGAGCAGATGCTGGGCCTGCCCCGGAGCTGACGACCCATGGACTTCGCCCTGAACGACGAGCAGCAGATGCTGCAGGCCTCGGCCCGCCGCTTCCTCGCCGACCACCACCCGCTGGCCCGCGCTCGCCGCGCCCTGCCCTGGAGCGACCCCGCTCAGCGCACGCTGTGGCGCGGCATGGCGGACATGGGCTGGATGGCCCTGCTGCTGCCCGAAGCGCACGGCGGCCTGGGCCTGGGCTGCACCGAGGCCAGCCTGCTGGCCGAGGAGGCGGGCCGCCAGTTGCTCAACCTGCCCTGGGCCGACAGCGCCGTGCTGCTGTCCCTGTGGCTCGCCGCCGGGCCGGACGCCGCGCCCGCCGCGCTGCGCGATGCCGTGCAAGGCACGCTGGCGGGCGAACGCGCCCTGCACTGTGTGGCCGAGGGCGACGCCTGGTGGGACCATGCGGGTCAGTGCAGCGACATCGCCGTGGTGCGCGGCTGGCACGACCCGCAAGCGCCCCTGCAGATCGCGCTGCACCCGGCCGCGGAGCTCCCCGCCGCCCAGGCGTTCGACCCCACGCTGCGCCAGGCGCCCGCCGTGGCCGCGCCCCTGCAATGGCACACCGTGGACATCGCGCCCGCGCCGCGCGCCCATGCCCGCGCCGCGCACCGCCTGGTGCGCGCCGCCGAACTCGTGGGCGTGGCCCAGGCCGCGCTCGACATGGCCTGCGCCCATGCCAGGGAGCGCGTGCAGTTCGGCAAGCCCATCGGCAGCTACCAGGCCATCAAGCACCAGCTCGCCAACGCCTGGATGGGCGTGGACAACGCTCGCCTGTCCGTGCTCTACGCGGCGGCCGCGCTGGACGGCGCCCTGCCCGACGCGCGCTTCGCCTGCGCCGTGGCCGAGTACACGGCCATCGAAGGCGCGCTGCAGTCTACGCGCACGGCCCTGCAGGTGCACGGCGGCCTGGGCTTCACCTGGGAGCACGACGCGCACCTGTACCTCAAGCGCGCCCAGCACGTGGCCGCGCGCCTGGGCGGCGCGTCGCATGTGCTGGGCGTGGTCGAGACCCTGGCGCTGGCCTGACGAGGATTTGAAGTTAAATCGGCCCTAAACCGTTTGCCATCAAGCGCAGGCAGCTATGGTTTTTATATCTCCCCGCAGGTGCTGCAGGGCAAACGCCATGGCCAGCCCGATGGCGATGCGCGCAGTCCCGTCGAAATAGGTCCGCGTGAACACAAGGCGGCGGGGCAGGCCCATGCCGTAACATGGCGTTACCCCGCGTTCACCGCCCGCCACTGCCATGCCCCATCCCCGCCTTGCCGAGCCGCTTCTTTTCGGCGACAGCCAGAGCGCGGTATCCACATCGCTGCAGACGTTCTCGGACCAGATCGCCAGCGCCTTTCCCGGCCTGGAGGCCTACGACGCCTTGCCCAGCGACGACGGCTTCCTCAGCAAGATAGCGCGGCTGCAACTCCCCAGCCTGGAACTGGTGGCCGGCATCATGACGCCCACGCGGGTCAGCCGCCGCGAATGCGTCAACACCACGCTGCTCATCCCGCTCACCGGGCACCACCGCACGCATGTGGACGGCGGCGTGCTGTCCTATGGCGCCACGCAGGGCTGCCTGTTCCTGCCCGCGGGCTCCAACCCCATGGTCGGGTACGAGGACCAGCGCCACCTGTTCTTGCTGAACATCGACCAGGCCTTGCTTCAGGCCACGGCCCGCGCCATGCGGGGTGAATACGAGGATGAAGACGCCGCGCCCCTGGACACCCGCCATGTCCAGGTGCTGCCCATGCAGGTGGCGGGGGCGCCGCTGGCCGGCATCGCCCGGCACCTGGGCGCGCTGATCGACTTGCACGGCCTCGACGCGCAGGTGCTGCACCAGCTGGGGATGCAGGACCTCATCTACCGCCATCTCGTGCCGCTGTTCCCACACCGCCCTGCCGCCGCCCCGCGCGCCACGCCCCGGGCGCACAAGCGCCGTGCCATCGACCGCGTGTGCAGCGCCGCGCTGGTGGATCTGTCGCGCCCCATCACGCTGACGGAGATGGCCAGGCAGGCCCACATGTCGGTGCGCGCGCTGCAGTACGCCTTCCAGGAACGCTTCGGCATGAGCCCGCTGGACTGGCTGCGCCAGCAGCGTCTGGCCCTGGCGCACCAGCGCCTGCTGCGCGGAGACTTCACCAGCCTGACCCTGCTGGCGCAGGAATGCGGCCTGGGCACGGCCAGCCGCTTTGCCGTGCAGTACCGCCAGCAGTTCGGCCAGTTGCCCAGCGTCACGGCAGGACGCAGGCGCGGTTGAGCGGCCGGTACGCCAAACAGAACGGGGCTTGCAGGCAAATCGGCCTGCAAGCCCCGTTTATCAAGCGCCAACCGCTATCGCTTTTGCATCAACCCCCACGACGACGCACCGTCACCGCCATGGTCAGGGCCATCAGCGCGGACAGCGCCAGCAGCGCCCATTCGGACAGCGTGGGGATGGCTGTGGCGCCGCCCACGGGCGTCGCCAGGGGAACGGCTGGGCCGCTCGGGTCGCTGATCACGCCCGCCAGCGGGTTGGTGTCGCCGTAGGCGCCGTCGGTCAGGGTCAGCACGACGGTGTTGCCCGCGATGGTGACCTGACTCGTCCAGTCCACCCAGCTGCCGCCGATTTGCTTCCAGTACTTGGTGTCCGGCGGCAGGTTCTGCGGGTAGGTCAGCGTGATCGTCACCGTGCCCCCGGTGCCGCAGCTCAGCGCCGTGAAGCCGAACACGCCGTAGGGGAAGCTCTGCCCTGCGGGCGGGTTGCTGGGGGCCGTGAACTGGGCGGTGCCGTTTTCAAACCCGGCGCAGGTGCCGCCGGTAATGTCCGCCGTAACGCCGCCGCCGGAGCTGGTCACGGCCAGGTAGCTATAGAGCGTGTTGGCGGTATTAGCCCCGCCGGGCGTGGTGACCACCACGCTGGCCGGGCCTGCCGTGCCTGTGGGCACGGTGCAGCTCAGGGACGTCGCAGACAGCACCGTGACCGATGTGCAGGCATTGCCGCCCACCGTCACCGCCGTGGCGCCGGTGAAGTCGGTGCCGGTGATCGTCACCACCGCGCCGCCCGCCACGGAACCCATGGCGGGGCTGATGGCCGTGACCGTGGGCGCCGGGGGAGGCGCGGTCGGGGTGACGGCATTGGAGGCAGCGGAATCGGCCCCTGTGCCGTTGGCGTTGTCGGCGCTCACCTTGAAGGTGTAGGTGCTGCCGTTGGTCAGGCCGGTGACGACGCAGCTTGTCGCCGGAGGCGTGGCCGTGCAAGTCTTGCTGGGGTCTTCGACCGCCGTTACGGTGTAGAGGGTGAAGGGGCCGTTGCTGGCGGGTTCGTCCCACGAGACGGTGGCCTGTGAGTTGCCTGCAACCGCCGCCGGGTTCAGCGGCGCGGAGGGCACGGGCGGCGCGCTGGGCGTGACGGGGCCAGCCTCGGCCTCGGCGCCCGCGCCGTTGGCGTTGTCGGCGCGCACCGCGAAGGTGTAGGCGGTGCCGTTGGTCAGGCCGGTGATGGTGCAGCTCGTCGCCGGGGGCGTGGCCGTGCAGCTCTTGCTGGGGTCGCCCACGACGGTGACCACGTAGCCGGTGATGGGGCTGCCGCCGTCGCCGCTGGGAGCGCTCAACGAGACGGTGGCCTGGGCGTTGCCCGCAGTGGCGCTGGCGGTGAGGGGTTCGGTGGGCACGTCCAGCGTCAGCGCGCGGATGCGTTGGTTAACGTAGTCAGGAAAGTACAGCAGCCCCTTGTTGCCTACCACCAGGCCATAGGGAAAATACATCTGGGCCAGAGTGGCGTCGCCGCCATCACCGCTATAGCCGGCAGTGGTGCCCGCCACCGTGTTGATGACGCCATCCAGGCCGACGCGGTAGATACGGTTGCCTGCAGCATCCGAGATATACATGCGCCCGCTGGTATCCACCATGATGCCCGTGGGCCCCATGTGGCTTGCCGTCGCCTGGGCACCATCGACGGGAAGGCCTGTCGTGCCATCGCCCGCCAACCGGTGGATCGTGCCATCGGCTTCGACACGCCGCACGGTCACCCAGTTCGTGATGTACAGGCGGTCCTGGGTATCCAGCGCAATGCCTTGCGCACTGTCAATCGCGGCACTGATGGCGGGTCCGCCTTCGCCGGTTTCACCCGTATTGCCATTGCCTGCGACGGTGGTGATGGTGCCGTCGGCCTCGATGCGGCGCACGCGCCGGTTGTTTGAATCGGAGAAGTAGACGCGATCCTGCGTGTCGATGGCAATGCCGAAAGGCCTGTTTATTTTCGCGCTGGTGGCCGGGCCACCTTCCTCGGCCGCATCGTAGCCAGCCGTCCCGGTGCCTGCCACCGTGGTGATGGTGCCTCCGGTATCGACCTTGCGGATGCGATGGTTCAGGAAGTCGGCAATGTACAGGTTGCCCTGGCTGTCAAGCTTGATGTCGACGGGACAGCCCAGGTTGGCGCTGGTGGCGGGGCCGTTGTCGCCGCCGTAGTTGAACACGCAGGCCGGGCCGTTTTGCACGCCCGCGATGGTTTCGATGGTGCCGTCGAGGTTGACGCGGCGGATGATGTTGTTGTCGGAGTCGGAGATATATAGCCGCCCGCTCCTGTCCACCGCCACGCCGCGCGGACCCTCAAGCTGAGCGGCGGTGGCAAGCCCCCCGTCGCCGCTGAAGCCACCGATGCCTGTGCCGGCCACGGTGTCGATGGTGATGACGGCCGCGGCCTGCGTGGCCGCGCCAGCGAGCAGCAGGGCGGCGGCAATGCGCGGCAGCCAGCTTACGCGAAGAGCTGTGTGAAAGTGTTTCATGGAGACGAGCGTAGAAGCCGCCCCCGTGCCCGTATAGGGCGTATTGCGCAAGAAAATACGCGCAGCGCGCAAATCTGCTCCGTGCCGCCCAACGGAACGAGGATTACAGGCAAATCAGCCTGTAATCCTCGTGTATCAAGCGCTGACAGCTATCTTTTTTGATGCAAGCCGATTCGCCGCGCTCACAATGGCCTGCACCGAGGCGGTCACGATGTTGTGGCTGGCGCCTGCGCCGAAGGTGGCTCCGGCCACGCCGTCCATCGCCGCCTCCACGATCGCCAGGGCCTGCGCGTTGGCGCCGGTGCCGGTAGCGCGCTCTTCGTAGTGGTCCACGCGCAGCGGCAGGCCCAGGGCGTCCACCGTGGCGGCGATGGGGCCGTTGCCCTGGCCGCGCAGGGTCTGGCGCGTGCCGTCGATGGTCACGTCCAGCTCGATGCCTTGGCCGTCCTCGTCCAGCCGGTGGCCGTGGCAGACGATGGCGGCGTGCTGCGGTGCGCGCAGGTACGTGGCCTGGAACAAGTCCCACAGCGCATCGCCGGTCATCTCGGTCTCGCTCGCGTCCGTCTGGCGCTGCACCACGGCGCTGAATTCGACCTGCATGCGGCGCGGCATCACCACGCCGCGCTCGCGCTCCAGCAAGAAGGCGATGCCGCCCTTGCCGGATTGGCTGTTGACGCGGATGACGCTGTCGTAGGTGCGGCCCAGGTCGGCGGGGTCGATGGGCAAATACGGCACCTCCCACAGCGCCGCCGGATCCTGCGCGGCAAAGCCCTTCTTGATCGCGTCCTGGTGCGAGCCCGAGAACGCGGTGAACACCAGGTCGCCCGCGTACGGGTGGCGCGGGTGCACGGGCAGCGCGGTGCATTCCTCGGCCACGCGGGCGATAGAGGTGATGTCGGAGAAGTCGAGGTTGGGGTGCACGCCCTGCGTGTACATGTTGAGCGCCAGCGTCACGATGTCCACGTTGCCGCAGCGCTCGCCGTTGCCGAACAAACAGCCCTCCACGCGCTGCGCGCCGGCCATCATGGCCAACTCGGCGGCGGCCACGCCCGTGCCACGGTCGTTGTGCGGGTGCACGGACAGTACGACGTGCTCGCGCGGCGACAGGCGCCGGTCCATCCACTCGATCTGGTCGGCGAAGACGTTGGGCGTGGCGTTCTCCACCGTGGTGGGCAGGTTGATGATGATGGGTCGGCCTGGCCCGGCGCCCCAGGCGGCGATGGCGGTCTGGCAGGCCTTGAGGGAGACTTCCAGCTCGGTGGCGCTGAAGGTTTCGGGCGAGTACTGCAGCGTCCACTGCGTCTCGGGCCGCGCGTCGGTGAGCTGCTTCAGGTAGCCCACGTGGTGGGCGATGAGCTGCATCACCTGCGTCACGTTCATGCCGAATACGATGCGGCGCCATGCGGGCGCGGTGGCGTTGTACAGGTGGACGATGGCACGGGGCGCGCCCTTGACGGCTTCCACGGTGCGGGCGATGAGGTCCTCGCGCGACTGGGTCATGACCATGAGGGTCACGTCGTCGGGCACCAGGTCTTCGTCGATGAGTCGGCGCACGAAGTCGAAGTCCGTTTGCGACGCGGCGGGAAAGCCGACCTCGATCTCCTTGAAGCCGATGCGCACCAGCTCCAGGAACAGCTTCATCTTGCGCTCGCCGTTCATCGGCTCGAACAACGCCTGGTTGCCGTCGCGCAGGTCGGTGGAGAGCCACACGGGCGGGCGGGTGATGCTGCGCGACGGCCACTGGCGGTCGGGCAAGTTGATGGGGGCGAGGGGCTGGTACTTGGTGGCGGGCTTGGAAATCATGACAGGGGCTCCACGAACGTCGAAGAAAAAACGAGAGAGAAAAGCGACATCCCCTGCAGCCCTTTGCTTGCGCAAAGGCTGGTTCGTGGGCCGGGGTCAGGGGGAAGTCGGGTGTTGCGCTGAGCGGGTCAGGCAACGAGGGCGGCGAACGCAGGCAGACCCCGGCCAGGCACTAGGCCTAGCGATAGGGTGGATAGAAGCATGCTGCGTTGCATAAGGGCGCATGCTAGCACAGGCTTGCCGCGGCGCCGCAAAGTTTTGGTCAAAATGGCCTGCAGCGCTTGTCCAGCAAGCGCTGGCAGCTACCAAAAGCGTAGCTTTCGGGGCTGATAGGATGGCGGCTTCCCCCTCCAGGAGAACCCATGCCCTACATGCTGCTCATCATGGAACCCCACGGCCAGCGGGCCGAGCGCGGGCTGGCCGGGGGGCAGGAGGCCTATGCGCGCATGCAGCGTTTCGGCGCGGCATTGCAGGCCCGGGGCCTGCTGCGCGCGAGCGAGTCGCTGGCCTCCACCGAAGAGGCCGTGCGGCTGCAGGTGCGCCAGGGGCAGGCCCGGCTCGTCGATGGTCCCTTCGCCGAGACCAAGGAGATGGTGGGCGGCTTCTTCCTGCTGGACTGCGCCACGCGCGAAGAGGCCGTCGCCATCGCGCGCGAATGCCCGGCCGCAGAGTGGGCCACCATCGAAGTGCGCGAAGTGGCGCCTTGCTACCACGGCGCCACGGGCTGAGCGTAAAAACAAAAACGCATGGGCGTGTCGAAAACCGCCCGCTCCGTTCGTCGTAGGGAAGAAGGCCGTGCGATTCCCGCAGGGCCGCAACCGGAGAGACCCCCCATGCGATACATGATCCTGGTGAAAGCCACGCCGGAGTCCGAGCGCGGCGACATGCCGCCGCCCGGGCTGCTGGCCGAGATGGGCGCCTACCACGCCGAGCTGGCCCGTGCCGGCGTGCTGCTCGACGGCGCGGGGCTGCGCGCCACACCGCACGGCTTTCGCGTCGCCATCGCGGCCGATGGCGCGCGCACGGTGACCGACGGCCCGTTCGCCGAGACGAAGGAACTGCTCGCGGGCTACACCCTGATCCAGGTGCGCACCCACGCCGAGGCGCTGGAATGGGCGCGCCGCTACCCCAACCCGCGCGGCCCCAGGCTGCCGGCCGAGATCGAGGTCCGCCCGCTGTTCGAAGAAGAAGACTTCGCCTGACCCCCAACCCCCAGGAGGCCCCTATGCAACACAGCCAGATGTTCGTCAACCTGCCCATCCGCGACATGGCGCGCTCGCGCGCCTTCTACGAGGCGCTGGGCTACCGCTTCAACCCGCAGTTCAGCAACGACCAGGGCGCCTGCCTGGTATTGGGCGAGAACCTGTTCGCCATGCTGCTGGTGCACGCATTCTTCGCCACCTTCGTGGACCGCCCCATCGCCGACGCGCGCCAGACCGTGCAGGTGCTCGTGGCGCTGACCTGCGCCAGCCGCGAGGAGGTGGATGCCCTCACCGACCGCGCGCTCGCCGCCGGCGCCACCACACCGCGCGCCGCGCAGGACCTGGGCTTCATGTACAGCCGCGCCTTCGCCGACCCCGACGGCAACATCTGGGAGCCCTTCTACATGGCCGACCCGAGCCAGGCCCAGGCATGAGCGATGGCGGCGCGGCAGCACAGGCCGACGTGCGGCAGGCCGTCGCCGCCGTCTGGCGCATCGAGGCCGCGCGCCTCATCGCCAGCGTGGCGCGCATGACGCGCGACGTGGGCCGCGCCGAGGAGATCGCGCAGGACGCGCTGATCGCCGCGCTGGAGCACTGGCCCGCCGACGGCGTCCCGCGCAACCCCGCCGCTTGGCTCATGACCACGGCCAAGCGCCGCGCGCTCGACCACCTGCGCCAGCAGGCCGTGCACATGCGCGAGCACGAGGCCTTGGCGCGCGACATCGAGGCGCTGGAGGCCCGGTACGCGCCCGACACCGCCGACGTGGCCAGCGCCGCGCAGCAGGACGACATCGGCGACGACCTGCTGCGCCTGATCTTCACCGCCTGCCACCCCGTGCTCTCGCCCGAGGCGCGCGTGGCGCTCACGCTGCGCGTGCTGGGCGGCCTGTCCACGGACGAGATCGCGCGCGCCTTCCTCGTGCCCGAGCCCACCGTGGCCCAGCGCATCGTGCGCGCCAAGCGCACCCTGGCGGCCGCGCACGTGCCCTTCGAGGTGCCCGGCGCCGCCGAGCGCGCGCCGCGCCTGGCCTCGGTGCTCGAGGTCATCTACCTCGTCTTCAACGAAGGCTACGCCGCCACGGCGGGCGACGGCTGGATGCGCCCCGCCCTGTGCCAGGAGGCCCAGCGCCTGGGCCGCGTGCTGGCCGAACTGGCGCCAGACGAGCCCGAGGTGCACGGCCTCGTCGCGCTCATGGAGATCCAGGCCTCGCGCCTGCATGCGCGCAGCGACGCGCAGGGCCGCCCCGTGCTGCTGCTGGACCAGGACCGCGCGCGCTGGGACGCGCTGCTGGTGCGCCGGGGCCTGGCCGCGCTCGCCAAGGCCGAACAGCTCGCCCGCGCGGGCCACGCCTGGGGGCCGTACGCGCTGCAGGGCGCCATCGCCGCCTGCCACGCGCGCGCCCGCCGCGCCGAGGACACGGACTGGCCCCACATCGTGGCGCTGTACGACGCGCTCGCGCAGGTGGCGCCCTCGCCTGTGGTGGCCCTGAACCGCGCCGTGGCTGTGGGCATGGCCGAAGGGCCCGCCGCCGCGCTCGCCCTCGTCGATGCCCTGGCCGCCGACCCCGCGCTGCGCGGCTACCCCTGGCTGCCCAGCGTGCGCGGCGATCTGCTGGACAAGCTGGGCCGCCAGGCCGAGGCGCGCGCCGAGTTCGAGCGCGCCGCCGCCCTCACGCGTAACGCGCAGGAAAAGGCGCTGCTGCTGGCGCGGGCGGCAGGGTAGTCAGCGCCGCTTCTTGCGCGGCTTGGGCGCCGCCTTGGGCGCCAGCCCCAGCGCCTGGCGCGCGAGCGCATCGGCTTCGCCATTGCGGTGGCGCGGAATCCAGCGCAGATCGACGGGCCCGAAGCCCTCCAACAGCCGCCGCGCCTCGTCGAACAATGGCGCGAGCCGCGCGATGGGCGGACCGGGTCGAGCGCCCAGCTGCTCCACCAGCACGCTGCTGTCGCTGTGGATCTGCAGGGCGCAGGCCCCGCGCTCGCGCAGTGCTGCCAGGGCCAGCAGCAGGGCGCGCAGCTCCGCCTCGTTGTTGCAGCCCGTGGCCGTGGTGACTTGCGAGACCGTGTGCCGTGTCACCCCGTCGGGCGCGATGAGGACCGCGCCCAGCCCCATGCGGCCCGGGTTGGGCACGGCGCTGCCGTCGCAGTACACGGCCCAGGCTGGCGGCGCCATCCCAGGGCCGTCAGCGATAGAAAGCCTCGACGCGGCCCTTGAGCTTGATCATGAGCGGCTGGCCTTTGCGGTCTACTGTCTTGCCGGCGGGCACCTTCACCCAGCCCTCGCTGATGCAGTATTCCTCCACGTCGGAACGCTCCTTGCCGTTGAAGCGGATGCCGATGTCGTGCTGGAACACCGCAGCCACGTGGTGGGGGCTGCGTGGGTCCACGCTCAGGTGGTCGGGCAGTGGGGGGCGGTCGTTGGCGGTGTCGGTCATGGTGCAGCGAGGTTTTGAGTCAAATCAGGCTCCAGCGCTTGTCCATCAAGCGCTGGCAGCTATGAAAATTGTAGTCGGCATCGCCGTCACGCGGCATGCCGCGCCAGCAGCGCGCCCACCGCCGGTTTGGCGCAGCGCTGCAGCGCCTGCAGCAGCGCATGGCCGGGCTCGGCCACGCGCCAGCGCGTGCGCAGGTCGTGCTGCATGCGCGCGAGCAGCGCGGCGGCCATCTCGGCGTCGGCCAGCGCGCGGTGTGCTTGGCCCGTGCGCGGCAGGCCGTGGTAGTCCACCAGCGCGCCCAGCCGGTGGCTGGGGGCCTGCGGGTACAGGCGGCGCGACAGCAGCACCGTGCACGCGAAGGGCTGCGGCGCGGCCAGCCCCGCCAGGGCCAGTTCGGCCTGCCAGAACTTGCGGTCGAACGCGGCGTTGTGCGCCACCATGGGCGTGTCGCCCACGAAGCGCGCGGCCTCCTGCATCACCTGGGCCGCATCGGGTGCGGCCGCCACCATGGCGTTGGTGATGCCGGTGAGCTGGGTAATGAACGGGGGTATCCAGGCGCCGGTCTTCATGAGGCTCTGGAAGCGGTCCACCACCTGCCCTTGCTCCAGCAGCACGATGGCCACCTCGGTCGCCCGCGCGCCCTGGCCGGGCGAGATGCCGGTGGTTTCAAAGTCGATGACGGCAATGGGTTGGGGCATGGGGCGCTCGACGGCAGTGCGTCAGGCCTTCTTCAGGAACTCCGATTTGAGCAGCATGCTGCCCAGGTCCGTCTTGCAGTCCACGTTGTGGCCGTCGGAACCGTCCACCAGACGGATGCCCTTGATCTTGGTGCCCTTCTTGAGTGTGGACGACGAGCCCTTGACCTTGAGGTCCTTCACCAGGATCACCGCGTCGCCGTCGGCCAGCGGGTTGCCGTTGGCGTCGCGCACTACGCCGCCGCCCTCGGGGGCCTCGGCCTCGGCGGATGCCTGCGCCGCCTGGGGCCATTCAAAGGCGCAGTCGGGGCAGATGTAGCTGGCGCCGTCGGGGTAGGTGTTTTCCAAGCCGCATTGGGGGCAGGCGGGGATGGCGTGGGTCATGGGGGGATTCCTTTGCTTTGTCCTGGAGGGGTTGGGGGTTTCTACAGCGGCCCGCGCTGCTCCAGCGCGAATGGCGGCAGGCCCTTGAGCAGTCGCTGGCCGTAGCTGGTGCGCGTAAGGCGCTTGTCGTAGCAGTAGACGTGCGCCATGTCCTCCTCTGTGCGGATGGCGCGGCCCACCCATTGCGCGAGGCGGATGGCGGTGGCGGGCACCACCAGTTCGCTGAACGGGTCGCGGCCCACGGCGCGCAGCCATTCGGCGCGGGCCTCGCCCACGGGGTCGTCGGGCGGGGCGAAGGGCAGCTTGGTGATGAACACCGATTCGCACAGCCGCCCCGGCAGGTCCAGCCCCTCGCCGAAGGACTGCATGCCGAAGATGACCGAGGGCTCGCCGCTGTCCACGCGCTCGCGGTGGCGCCGCAACAGCTGCGTGCGCGGTAGCGCGTTCTGCACCAGCACCACGCCGCGCATGGCGGTGGGCAGGGCATCGACGGCCTGGCGCATCTGCTCGCGCGAGGTGAACAGCACCAGCGCGCCGTATTCGACGCGGGCGATGTCGTGCAGCAGCGCATCGACCATTTCGGCGGTGAACTGCGCGGCGTTCTTGGGATCGGCGCGGGTCTCCGCGGCGACCAGCGTGCCCTGGGCGGCGTAGTCGAAGGGGCTGGGCACCTCCAGCGTGGTCGTGGCTTCGTCGCCGTGCAAGCCCGTTTCGCGCAGGAAGAATTCGAAATTGCCGCAGCTATTGAGCGTGGCCGAGGTGAGCACCGCGCCGCGCACCGCCGACCACAGATGGTTGCGCAGCGCGGTGCCCGGCAGGATGGGGCTGGCATGGGCCTTGACGACGATGAAGTCGCCGTCCGTCTCCAGCGTGAACCATTTGGCGGCGGGGACGGCGCCCTCGGGCGCGTCCTGCAGCAGCAGCTGGGCGGTGGCGTGCAGCTCTTCGAGCCGGGGTGCGAGCATGCCGATCTGCGCGTACAGCGTGGACAGGCGGCGCGCCTCCTCGGGCTTGTCGCGCATCTCGGCGCGCAGCGCTTTGCTGATGGCGCGCAGGGCTTCCAGGAAGCCGTCGGCGCTGGCGGCCAGCAGGCCCAGCGGGGCGATGAGTGGATCGGGCAGTTCGCCGCGTGGAACCCTGACGCGCGCCGGGCCCCAGGTGCCCTGCTGGCCCTTGAGCGCGGGGCCGTACACGTCCATCACGATGCGCGCCAGGTCCTGCAGCGTCTGGCGCAGTTGGGCCGCATGCTTGGGGATGTCGGCGATCTCCTCCACCTCCAGCAGCGCGCCGATGCGCAGGCCCCGGCTCGCCAGGCGCTCGATCCAGGTGATGCGCGACAGGTCCATGCTGCACGCGAACTGCTGCAGCGCCGTGGCGGGCAGGTGGTGGGCCTCGTCCAGCACCAGCAGGCAGTTGTCCAGCTCGGGCAGCACGCGCGCGCCCAGGGACGACAGCAGCAGGTCGTGGTTGGCCACGATCACCTGCGCGCCCACCAGCTCCTTGCGCTTGTCGTAGTAGGTGCACTGGCTGAAGGCCGGGCAGTGCTTGCCGGTGCACGACGTGCCCTCGGCCGCCACGGGGCTCCATACCTCGGGCTCGGGCGGCGCCTCCAGGCTGTCGCGGTCGCCGTCCCACGCGCCGCGCGCCAGGGTCTGCGCCATGGCGCCGTAGAACTGGATGCGGGCCTCGGTCTCCTGACGGGGGCGCTGGGCGCGGGCGGCGGCTTCTTCCTCGGCGAACAGGTCGTCGTCCTCCCCCGCCGCATCGGCCTCGCCCGTGCCCGCCAGGCGGTCGAGCTTGAGCTTGCACACATAGCGCCCGCGCCCCTTGGCCAGCGCGAAACGGAACGGCTGCGGCATCAGCGCGGCGAGCGCGGGCAGATCCTTGTTGACCAGCTGCTCCTGCAGCGCCACCGTGGCCGTGGAGATCAGCACCCGCGTGCCCCGCGCCAGCGCCAGCGCGATGGCGGGCGCGCAGTAGGCCAGCGACTTGCCCACGCCTGTGCCCGCTTGGATCACGGCGATGGCACGTGTGGGATCTCCATCGCCCTCCTCCACCTTGCCGAGCTGGGCTTGGCTAAAGGTCTGCGCCACCTGCTCGGCCATGCGCCGCTGGCCGCCGCGGCTGCGAAAGCCGGGAGTGGCCTGCACCACCGCATCGAACGACTGCAGGGCCTGGGCGGCCCACTCGGGGGAAGACATGGGTAAAAAGTGGGTATTGCGCTTTATGGATAAGCGCTGTTAGCTATATATTATGTAGCAAATAGTGGATTGGATTAGGCTGGTGTAACTGGCTATTTATACAGTAATATGCTGAAAATGACGCTGGAGCGCCCATGAAAACCCTGCCCGCAGAATTCGACGGCCAATCCATCCGCCGCGTGTACGACGAAAGCACGGAGACCTGGTGGTTCTCCGTGATCGACGTGGTGCAGGTGCTGACGCAGCAGGCGGATGATTTGACTGCCCGGAAGTACTGGAACCAGCTCAAGCGGCGGCTTGCCAATGAGGGCAGCCAACTGGTGACAGCTTGTCACCAGTTGAAGATGCCCGCCGCGGATGGCAAACAGCGCCTCACCGACGCAGCGACCGCTGAAACCTTGCTGCGCCTGGTGCAATCCATCCCCAGCCCCAAGGCCGAGCCCATCAAGCTCTGGCTCGCCAAGGTCGGCTACGAACGCATGCAGGAACTCGCCGACCCGGCCCTGTCCCTGGCCCGCGCCCGCCAGACCTGGCAGCAGCATGGCCGCAGCGACAAATGGATCCAGTAGCGCATGACGGGGCAGGAAACCCGCAACAAGCTCACCGACTACTGGAGCGCGCACGACATCAAGGCAGGCAGCGAATTCGCCATCCTCACCAACCTCATCCACCAGGAATGGGCGGGCCTGAGCGTGGCGCAGCACAAAGAGATGAAAGGCCTGACCAGCCACAACCTGCGCGACCACATGAGCGAGGCGGAGTTGATCTTCACAGCGCTGGCCGAACTCTCCACCCGCCAGATCGCCGAGAGCGTGCAGGCCACCGGTATGGCCGAGAACAAGAACGCCGCACAAAGCGGCGGCCGTATCGCCCGCCAGGCCCGCCATCAACTGGAAAGCCAGACGGGCAAGCCGGTAGTGACCGGGGCCAACTACCTGCCCCCGGCCGCAAGCAAGCCCGCCAAGGCCATCAAGGCGCCCAGGAAGCCGCAGACACCGGCACTGCCCCGCGCACGGATGGCGCGGGGACCTACACGCGCGCGCCCAGGGCCTTCCTACGATGGGATCCAACCCACCGTTCCACCCCTTCGCGGGAGAAACCCATGCCCCACGCCAACACTCCGGACGACCCGGCCGCGGCCCCCACCGGCCAGCCCGCCGTGGACACCACCCGGCGCCAGACGCCCGCCACGCCCGGCGCCGCACCACCTTTCGAGAGCGCCGACCAGCCCAAGCTGCCCCATGAGCGGGACGAGTCCGTGGACATGACCCACGGCCAGCCCGACGCGCAGGTCGAGCAGGCCTTCCGCGACCTGCAGCGCGGCCTGCAGGACACCGACCGGGGCCCGCCCGCCGGCGCGGCGTACCAGAAGCAAAAGGAAAGCAAGACCTAAAGCTCTTGTTTTGATAGCTGCTAGCGCTTGATGGGTAAGCGCTAGAGGCCGATTTGATTCAAAAATCAGCGGGCCTCTTAACCCCGCCCCTGCAGCGCCCGCGCGATGCGCTGGCGCTGCACCGTGGTCTTGGGCACCTTGAACGGGAACCACATACGCACGTCTTCCTCTAGCCCGATGCCGTGCATGTAGTTGTAGATGGCCTTCTTGAGCCCCGCGCCCAGCGCGTCGTGGTCCGTGCCCGTGGGGTCGATGAAAGCCACGTCGTTCTTCGCAAAGCCGCCGGGCGGCAGCGGCGCCAGCGTCACGCCGTATTCGGCGGGGTTCTGACCCACGGGCGAATGCACGGTGCAGGCAAAGCGGTGAAAGAAGCCGCTCTGGATGCAGCCGTTGGCGAACAGCTGGCGCACGTATTCGAGCGCGTCCACCGTGTCCTGCACCGTCTGCGTCGGAAAGCCGTACATCAGGTAGGCATGCACGAGGATGCCCGCGTCCGAGAACGCCTTGGTCACGCGGGCCACCTGGTCCACGCTCACGCCCTTCTTCATCAGCTCCAGCAGCCGGTCCGACGCCACTTCCAGCCCGCCCGAGATGGCGATGCAGCCGCTGTCGGCCAGCAGCTCCGCCAGCTCGGGCGTGAAGGTCTTCTCGAACCGCACATTGCCCCACCACGAAATGCCCGCGTTGCGCGCGATCAGCTCCGTCGCCAGCGCCTTGAGCGCCTTGGGCGGCGCCGCTTCATCGACGAAGTGGAAGCCCGTCTGCCCCGTCTCGGCCACGATGGCTGCGATGCGGTCGGCCAGCACCTGCGCGCTCGCGCCCTCGTAGCGGCTGATGTAGTCCAGGCTGACGTCGCAGAAGCTGCACTTCTTCCAGTAGCAGCCGTGCGCCACGGTCAGCTTGTTCCAGCGCCCGTCGCTCCACAGGCGGTGCATGGGGTTGAGCATATCCAGCAGCGACAGGTAATCGCCCAGCGGCAGCCCGTCCCACGTGGGCGTGCCGACCTCGGCGAAGGCAATGTCGGCCTCCATCATGTTCACGTACTGCACCTGGCCCGCGTCGTCGCGGATGAAGGTGCGCACCAGCCGCTGGCGCCCGCGCTGGCCCTGCAGATGCTCCAGCAGCGCGAGCAAGGGGCGCTCGCCCGCGTCCAGCGTCACGTAGTCGAAATGGTCGAACACGCGCGGCTCGGCCAGCTCGCGCAGCTCGGTGTTCACGAAGCCGCCGCCCAGCACCGTGGCAATGTGCGGATGCCGCGCCTTGATCGCCTGCGCGATGCGAAAGGCCGCGTACACCGAGCCGGGGAAGGGTACGGACAGCAGCACCACGTCCGGCTGGTGGCGTTCGACGGCCTCGTGCGTGAGCGATTGCAGCATCTCGTCCACCAGCGTGGGCGAAACCTCGGCTTTGGCCAGCGCATCGGCCAACGGATCGAAAGTCGGCTGGCTGCCCGCCAGCGATTCGGCATAGCGCACGAACTCGAAGCGCTCGTCCACCGCATCGCGCAGC
>Ga0222423_1000674_pt1 | contig 20362 bp, 16 predicted proteins | sample 3A0metagenome_FD_182472 | JGI IMG/M metagenome (GOLD analysis project Ga0222423, IMG submission 182472) | Enriched microbial communities from leaf-cutter ant dump, University of Wisconsin, Madison, United States - 3A0 (version 2) | ecosystem: Environmental > Terrestrial > Nest > Insects nest >...
GGCAGCACGTTGATGGCGTGCCGCCGGATGTATTCGGCCGGAAGGTCACAAGCCGAATCGACCACGATTCCAATGCGCATGATGCTCCTCGCGCCTTCCACAATGGCAAAACGCTACCACCGGACGGATGGTACTTGTTCTTGCGCTGCAGCGAAGGCGCGGCGCAACTCCGAAAGCCGTCTGTCACCCTCAGGATAGTGGGAGTCGGGTTCACGCGTCGGAGAACCTGCTAGGAGCTAGCAGGAAATCCAATTCTCAAAACAGCTTCATTGATGCCGACGCATCACGCGTCGGAGAACGCGCTTACGGATGGAGAACTGCGAGCGGCAGGAATTGCTTCAATGATGCCGACGCTTCACGCGTCGGAGAACCGCCGCGGGGCGTTACGCGGCCTGCTCGGAGACCGTGCTTCAATGATGCCGACGCTTCACGCGTCGGAGAACCTGGGATCGGTCGGCTGCGTGACCACGCGCAGATAGCTTCAATGATGCCGACGCTTCACGCGTCGGAGAACGTCACCCTCGCAGCACTCCCCAGCGCAGCATCAGAGGCTTCAATGATGCCGACGCTTCACGCGTCGGAGAACACAGCCCATTCGTTCCGTCGGTGCAAGGGTCGAGCGTGCTTCAATGATGCCGACGCTTCACGCGTCGGAGAACCGGAGGCGTTCAGCGTCGCGATGTCGACGCCCGCGGGCTTCAATGATGCCGACGCTTCACGCGTCGGAGAACATGCCGAAACCGACGGGCAGCGGCTTGCTCAGGTTGCTTCAATGATGCCGACGCTTCACGCGTCGGAGAACGCCCATTCCCAGATTTCTTCGTCGCGCCAGCCGGCGTGGCTTCAATGATGCCGACGCTTCACGCGTCGGAGAACGCGGGTTTCTCGACCAGAATGGTCGAAGCCAATCGGGGCTTCAATGATGCCGACGCTTCACGCGTCGGAGAACTTAATTGAGGATTAAAAACCATGAACGCGAACAACGCTTCAATGATGCCGACGCTTCACGCGTCGGAGAACCAACCCCGCCGCGCTCACCCTGCGCGTGGAGTTCGAGCTTCAATGATGCCGACGCTTCACGCGTCGGAGAACCGCACGGGCAGCGAGGGCCACGGCGAGGGCCACGTTGCTTCAATGATGCCGACGCTTCACGCGTCGGAGAACGAGCCCGCGACCATGACTTTCGCGCGGAGGTCTCTTGCTTCAATGATGCCGACGCTTCACGCGTCGGAGAACAGGCGGGTGGCGTAATCCGCGTTGGTCGAACTTCTCGCTTCAATGATGCCGACGCTTCACGCGTCGGAGAACGAGAGCAGGCCGCGGAAGAAGGGCGCGGCGTTGTTGGCTTCAATGATGCCGACGCTTCACGCGTCGGAGAACTTCGGGTGCTGGCCGAGATCGGGCGGCGGCTGGCGGCTTCAATGATGCCGACGCTTCACGCGTCGGAGAACGTTCTACGACTGGCGCAGCTCGCGCGGCCTGGGCCGGCTTCAATGATGCCGACGCTTCACGCGTCGGAGAACGGGGGCGCGAGATCGAAACGCACACCCTGCGCGATCGCTTCAATGATGCCGACGCTTCACGCGTCGGAGAACGACCAGCACGACTGCGACGACGACAGAACACGCGCACGCTTCAATGATGCCGACGCTTCACGCGTCGGAGAACATCGACCAGCGCGCGGCGCAGCGAATCGAGCGCATTGCTTCAATGATGCCGACGCTTCACGCGTCGGAGAACAGGGCTGCCCGAAGTAGCCGAGCGCGAGCCCGATGACGCTTCAATGATGCCGACGCTTCACGCGTCGGAGAACCACCTTGTTGATCGAGTCGGTGAGCGTGGCGCAGGAGCTTCAATGATGCCGACGCTTCACGCGTCGGAGAACCCGTGAGCCGCAAAAGGGAGAGACCAATGAAGTTCCGCTTCAATGATGCCGACGCTTCACGCGTCGGAGAACGCCGCTCTCGGGCAGCGGCACCGCCGGCGTGCCGCCGCTTCAATGATGCCGACGCTTCACGCGTCGGAGAACCGGCAACACGACTGCGATTTCCGACGCGCAAAACGGCTTCAATGATGCCGACGCTTCACGCGTCGGAGAACCGAGCTGGCCGCCTACGTGCGCGCCGGCAAGGACTAGCTTCAATGATGCCGACGCTTCACGCGTCGGAGAACCGTGACCGGGAAACGCCGCCGCATCAGCGCGGCGAGGCTTCAATGATGCCGACGCTTCACGCGTCGGAGAACGTGCAGGAACTGCCGCGTCTGGCCGACCTGCTCAAGGCTTCAATGATGCCGACGCTTCACGCGTCGGAGAACCTTGCAGTAGCAGACCTCGGCGCGGGCGAGGCAGTCGCTTCAATGATGCCGACGCTTCACGCGTCGGAGAACGATGTGTCCGCACAATGCAGCGCAGCGGACATCGCGCTTCAATGATGCCGACGCTTCACGCGTCGGAGAACCTCCGCCGACAGCTGCACGAACGCCGCGATGTCGCCGCTTCAATGATGCCGACGCTTCACGCGTCGGAGAACGTACCGCGCCGAGTTCACCGTCGTCGAGGAGCGCTAGGCTTCAATGATGCCGACGCTTCACGCGTCGGAGAACGTAGTCAGCGGGGGCGAAAGTTACTGAAATGGCCTCGCTTCAATGATGCCGACGCTTCACGCGTCGGAGAACCGTTCCGCTGGTAATATTGGGGTACACATATCACTGGCTTCAATGATGCCGACGCTTCACGCGTCGGAGAACGTGCGCGTCTACGAACCTGGCCGAGTGCGGATCTACGCTTCAATGATGCCGACGCTTCACGCGTCGGAGAACGCAGCCCCTCCATGTAGTCGGTCAGGCATTCGTCGCAGCTTCAATGATGCCGACGCTTCACGCGTCGGAGAACGGGCTCGGCGGTAGCGTCTTCGATCGCGACGCCGTTGCGCTTCAATGATGCCGACGCTTCACGCGTCGGAGAACTGATCCGGCGTGCCCTGATTTTCCTGGCGAGCCTGAAGCTTCAATGATGCCGACGCTTCACGCGTCGGAGAACCCACCGTCGAAGCGGAAATCACGCTGGACAAACTCGCTTCAATGATGCCGACGCTTCACGCGTCGGAGAACACCAGTCTGGTATCGGCGTCACTTGAGCTTCCTCAGCTTCAATGATGCCGACGCTTCACGCGTCGGAGAACACCAGTGCGCCGACATCCAGGCGCAGCAGCAGCGCGCCGCTTCAATGATGCCGACGCTTCACGCGTCGGAGAACCCGGGTTTGCGGCCGTGCCCTTGCGGCGGATTTTCGCTTCAATGATGCCGACGCTTCACGCGTCGGAGAACAGCGCATCGGCCAGCTGCAGGGCCTCATGCGCGGGCAAGCTTCAATGATGCCGACGCTTCACGCGTCGGAGAACGCATTCAGTGAGGGCCGCATCCAGTACCTGAGCGCGCTTCAATGATGCCGACGCTTCACGCGTCGGAGAACTGTAGGCTACTGTCACCCCGTTCGGGGTTACAGTCAGCTTCAATGATGCCGACGCTTCACGCGTCGGAGAACGCGGAGCATGTCGGAGCTGCCGGCCTCGTTGACCTTGCTTCAATGATGCCGACGCTTCACGCGTCGGAGAACGCGCGTGGATCTCGCGCGCCTTGGGCTGGTTTGCGACGCTTCAATGATGCCGACGCTTCACGCGTCGGAGAACCAGCAGATCACCGCGGCCGGCGCGCAGCTGATCGCCGCTTCAATGATGCCGACGCTTCACGCGTCGGAGAACAGCCTGCTGCTCCGCGAACGGGCGGAAGGCGATACGGCTTCAATGATGCCGACGCTTCACGCGTCGGAGAACTGCTGGCGCGACGTATGAGTGCGGTACTGGATGACCCGCTTCAATGATGCCGACGCTTCACGCGTCGGAGAACGGGGACGATGCCGTTGTTGCGGTCGGGGAACGCGTGCTTCAATGATGCCGACGCTTCACGCGTCGGAGAACGGTATTCGCCGGCGGCGCGGCGCTGCTGTTGGCCAAGCTTCAATGATGCCGACGCTTCACGCGTCGGAGAACGTGGCGCGGGAGCGCAAGGCTGCGCTGTACCAGTGGCTTCAATGATGCCGACGCTTCACGCGTCGGAGAACCGCGCAACGCCTGGAAACATGGCCGCTACAGCGCCATGCTTCAATGATGCCGACGCTTCACGCGTCGGAGAACCTCACGAACGGCAGGCATTCCAATGAGCATTTTTGCAGCTTCAATGATGCCGACGCTTCACGCGTCGGAGAACAGGATCGTTCCACATCGGGATTACGCTCGGTAGCGCGCTTCAATGATGCCGACGCTTCACGCGTCGGAGAACAGCCCCGAGGCAAGCCGTTGACCACTGGGCCGAAAATGGAGGAAATGCGAGACCTCCGTTTGGCAATCGTAACTGATTTCGGAAGACTTCATGACTCGCTACCGGTCTTCGGCGCAATGAATTGTTTTCCCGACAAAAGTCTCACGCGAGCGCTCCCTGGTCAGGTGAGCAATACCAAACCGCTCGCATCGGGCCGGCGATGCAATGGAGTCGAAGCATCATTTCACCCAGCTAAACAATCACCGGCTCACGTCCCACGGGTTCGAATTTGTCGCCGAGGCTGACGATGCGCGGCTTCACCTTGTCGGCAGGGCCGAGGTCGATGACGAGCAGAGCGTCGACGCGGCGGCTGATCGCACCGTCGAGCAACTGAATCATCTCCGCATGACGGCGTTTGCTCAGGCGGCACTGGAAGACCGAAAGCTGCAGCCATTCTCCGAACCCTTTCATCAGCTTGAATACCTGACGCCACCGTTTGTCGTCGCGGATGTCGTAGGTGACCAGGTACAAATGCTCGTCCATCGGTATCTCGCCGTGTGCGACGCATTCAGCGCGTCGTGAAATTGGGATATTCGTCGAGCTCACCGAGCAGGTGCCGACCCAGCAAACGGGCTTGCAGTTCGAGCAGGCGTCGATAACTGAGTCGATAGCCGAACAGTGGATGCGTGACCTCGTGGCTCAAGCGCCGTTCGAACGCTGCGATGAAACGCTTGCGTCCGTCCGGGGCCATGTTGACGCTGCCGGCGACGCTGACGAAATCGCTCGGCCGCACTTCGCCGTTGTTGATCACCTGGATCACGGTTGAGTCCGCCAATAGAGGCCGAAAGGGCTCCATCAGATCCAACGCCAGCGCCGGCCGGCCGTAGCGTGGCTGGTGGTAGAAGCCGCGAAACGGATCGAATCCCACGGCCTGCAACGTCACGCTGAAGGTGCGCGAGAGCAGCGTATAGGCGAACGACAACATGGCATTGACGGGATCGGCGGGTGGACGGCGGTTGCGCTGCTTGAAGTCGAAGCTCAGCAGCGCTTCGTCTTCGCTGCTCGCCGGCTTCAACATGCCGCGAAAATGCGCGAAGTAGATCGCGGCTGCGTTACCTTCGATGCCGAGCAGAGATTCGAGGCTTTCCGCACGCTCGGCCTGGCGTTGGATGCGCTTGAGATCATCCAGCGCACGATCCGGTTTTTCCGCGGACTTCCAGTTGCGCCGGAGCTGGGTCCGCGAGTTCGCGACCTTGGCCGCGACGAGACCACGGGCCACACGCAGGCATGCGCCGTCGTTGAAGCTGGAACGGTATTGCGCAGTGCGCAACTCGACATTCTTGTGGCCGTTGCCGACGGAATGGCCGAAAAACCAGCCGCCATAGCTGTGCCAGCTCACCGGGACGTCACGCTGCAAGAGTTCCTGCAGACAGGGTGCGGTGATGTAGACGTTGCCCATCACCACCACCTGCGATACCTCGCCAATGCGAGCCGTCGCGAGCACGCTGTCGTCCTTGCTGACTTCGAGTACGTCGCCCCTCTTCGATAGCTTGGCGTTGAACTGCTGGATGTACAGCGGCAGGGCTTCGACATGTGGCACTGCGACCGGACGTGGCGCCAATTCGGCCCGCTTGAGATATTGGACTTCGTCCGGCAGGCAGATCGTCACCAGCGAACAGCGAGGGCACTTTGGACTGTCGACAAGCGGCGGCGGAATCTGCCCGCCACTGGCCATCGCGCGCAACTCCGACAGCGCTCGCCGCGTCATCGACAGCAACTCCTCGTCGAATGCAACGCTGACGCGCTCCTTGCTCTCCACGTAATAGATCGCGCCCTCGTCGCAGACGTAACCGTGCTCGCGCAACAGCAAGCCCTGCGCACACAGCTGCACGCGCTCGGGATCGTAGACGCCACGCGCAGTATGCGGACGTTTGCCACGCTTGTAATCGACCGGCGTGACGATATCGCCCTCGCCTTCGATCAGGTCGAGCTTGGCGATCAGGCCCAGCTTGTTGGACGACAGCATGATCGACCGCGCATGGATTTCCGTGCGCTCCTCGCGCGCCTGTTCGGCATCGGGCAGGTCGCCCTTCGGCTTGTCGACGCGACGATGACGATGGCGTCCCTGTACCGTGTCGGCCGAATCGGCCCACTCGCCCTGCACCCATTCCAGATATGCCAGGCGCGGGCAATAAACATGCTCATTGAGCATGCGCGCCGGAATCGGCGGCTGGTCGCCACCGAGTTCCGGAAAAGGCAATTCCAGTTCTGCCTGTTTCGGCTCCATCCGTGCCCCCTGTAGGCTTTCGGACTTGCGCTGAGTATTGAATCACAGATTTTCAAGGAACCGAAAATGCCGGCGACTCACGCGGGCTTTAAGGCGGACTGCCAAAATCAGGGACGGCCAATCCACAGGTTGGAAATCGGCGGTATCGCGTGGCGTCAAAACAACTCGTTCGTGCGATCGAGGTGAATCATGCGCCAAACGAACTGACGAAAGGCCCATCGATGAAGCCGGGAGCTGGCTCCCGGCTTCATCCCGCTCACGCATACGGAATTGGTGAGCCCATCGTGAAGTTGCGGAACTTCCCGGTGGTCAGCCGTCGGCTGCGGTAGACCTCGACGATGCCGCGTGCGCGAAGTCCCCGGGGCTGCGAACCTGGACGGTCGCTGCGGTGGACATCGGCCATGTCCAGCAACGACCGCACCGTATCCATCCCCGTGGGTGCGTCCCAGATCGGCCACGTCCAGTGCGTCTTGCGCGCACCCTGCGTATGAAATCCCGCGGTTTCGAGTTGGCGGTGCGTCGGCAGCGTGGGAAACAACGGCAACGCCTCGATCGCGAGACGATTCGCGCCCCACATCGATCCCATCGACTTGCGATCGGGATCGCCACTCGGATCGGACCAGCGCAAGGCGTAGCGATTGTCGTCGGAAGGATCCCAGCGCAGCGTCATGTTCTGCACGGGATCGTCGTAGCACCAGGTGTCGAACAGCGTCTTGCGCAAATGTTCAGGCCGTACCTGTTCGACGAAATTGCGCATGAACTTCAGGAAGTGCTGATGGCCCGCGCCGCTCATGGTGCGCAGGGCCGTATCCGGCACCTTGCCGTCCTTGTCGGTCGGATATTCGCCAGCGAAGGCAGCGGCAAAATCCGCTTGGACACGATCTCCCTTCAAGGCCATTGTCGCGCTTGCTTGCGCATAGGGCCGGAATACGTCGAGCGGAACGGAAGGATTGTCGCCAAGCGCAAAGACTTCCGCGGGAATGGATGTCGCCAGCTTTACCTGCAAACGTTCGATGAGATCCTCCTCGGTTGTCGCGTCGATCGTCAGCATCGGACGCCAGGCATTGGCATGCTTGCGCCAGCGCAGGCGCGCGTCATCGCCATCGAGCGACAGCACGCGCAGGGTGCCGATCGCGGCGAGGAATCCGAGTGGGTTTGCGCCGTCGATGCCGTGCAACAGGATGTCATTCGTCATGGTCGGTCTCCTGCTCGGTTTCGACAGCATGGCGTTCCTCGAACTCGCTGCGTCGATGATCGGCGAGCATGTGGATCGCTTCGAAGTAGGCCAATCCCCACCAGCCATACCTGCGTACCAGTCGCCAGAAACGATCGCTGACACCGCTGTCGATGCGTTCCGCCTCGGTTGGCCCCGCATGGCGATACGAGTGGCCGTTGTCGTCCAGCTTCACCTCGCAGCCCTGCGTGTCCTCGACGAATGGCGCGAAGGGGCGGCAGCGGCCGTGATGGCTTGCGATCAAGTGCAACACGAGGTCGAGGTCGTTCGCCTGCACTTTTACCTCGGCGTCCGACTGTGCGAGCTTCAATGACAGCAACTCGTGCCGGCCACCCTTGGGATAACCCGAACGACTGCGTGCGCGATCGCGGGAGCGTCGATCTTGCGCGCCACTCGACTTCGCCAGAAGGCCATCGAGACTGCCCGACGCGAAGGCCGGTGCGCCGCCGCGCAACATCGACTGGAATCGCGGATCAGCCTTGCCGAGATCATGCAGGCTCGCCGCGAGCGCAACGTCGTTGACGAGTGCGTTCGGCAGCCCGCAGGCCGTCGCATAGGCGCGTGCGAAATCCGCGACGCCGTCGAGGTGGCATTTCAGCGGCACCGGCGTGGTGAACGACGAGCTGTCATCCTCGGTGGTGAAGTCGCCGAGGTGGGCTGTTTCGCTGAAGTTGCGCATGACGTCACGCGGGAGCGGATGCCTGCGCTCGATGAGCCAGCCCTTGCCGGATGCGTCTTTCGTGCGCGGATATTTCCGGACACGGAATGTCGAGCGTCCCTTGGCCGTACGCAGCATGCGTGCAGCCATCGAGCGCCAGTCGGTGGCCGCTCCATCGGCGCACGGCGCCAGCGCTTCGGTCAAGGCGTCGAGCACGTCCGCAGGCTCCGGATCGGCTTTATCCTCGTCGGACTGTTGGTCGAGCAGATCGGCCAGCCGCTGGCGAGTGGTGTCGTCGGGGAATCGGTCGAGCAAGGCCGGATGCACGCGCATGACGAGTCGCCAACGCGATTGCAGCATGGCTTGTTCGGCGATATCGATGTTCTTCTCGTCCACGCCGGGTGCGTGACCAAGGGCATTCCAGCCACGCCGTGCTGCTGGAATGACCAGCGTGTCGCCGGGGCGGATTTTCCCGGGTTTGTCCGCGACGAAGCTCTGGTCCCCGCGCCAAACCAGCACGCTGCGATCAGACGGGCTGCCGCTGTCGTCCCCGGTCTCGTCGTCTGGCGTATCCGTGCCTTCGATATCGCCGGTGACCATGTCCTTTCCGCCGCGCATCCAGCGGCTGAATTGCGCGAGCGGCACACTCATGCATTCACCAATGCCGGGAGGGCAAAGTGCCACCACGTCGGCCCAGCCTTCCGGCCCGTCCGGGTCGAGGTCGGCGCGCCAACACACTTGCACGTCCGATGAACGCTTGACCGTTCCGTGCAAGAACAACGAAAGCTCAGCCTCGTGTTCGGGTTTCGGACTGGTCTGCACCCATTGATCGAGATAGGCAGGTTGCATCACCGGTGCGTCGATGGCCGCGACCAGGGTTTGCGCCGGCGCGCCATCTTCGAGTCGCGGCTTCATCGCTGCGATGCCGAAATCGACTCGGCCGTGCTCGTCGGTCTGGTCGCTCAACCATTTCCAGGTGCCGAGCAGGGCCGGACCGTAAATCGGATCGTCATCCTTGAGGCTGTCCTTGGCGATGACGACCGCGCCCGGCGGATGCGCCAGTCGATCGGCACCTTCGGGTTCGCCCAGGCGATACAGGCGACCGAAGCGCTGACGCAGCGCGTCCAGGCTCGCGCATTCGGTGATCAGCGCGTCGAAGTCGAGATCGGCGCCTACTTCGATGCACTGGGTGGCGACGACGTACACCGGTTCGTCCGGAGCCGCCGTGGAACCGCTGCGCAGCACGTCGCGCCATTGCCGCATGCTCGCGTCACGGTCGATGGGGCGCATGCGGCCGAGGAACAGCGCCTTGCGCGCGGAATCCGGCAATTGCTTGAACACGAGCTGCGCGCTGCGCACGCGGTTGACGATGATGCCGATGCGCTTGGCGCCGGCGCCGGCCGATGCCTGCGCTTGTTCGACCAGACGATCGGCGAACTGGACGGTTGCCGTGCGCTCGCCGAGTTCGAGCAGTCGGGCCGGTTTGCGTGCGCGGAGTCGACGCCCCAAGGTGTCGTGCGCGTCGTCATCGGCATCCAGGCCGAACGAGGTAGCCGTGCCATCCGAAGAACGAGGCGTAGCCGACAGCAAGGCATACGCGAACGGTGCTGGCGGCAACGTTGTGGCAGACAGGGTGCGATGCTGGCCGATGGCTTCCAGCGTCTGTCGGAATGGCTCGGAGCAATGCGCCTCGTCGAGCAGGATCAGCGTGTCGTTGGCGACCAGTCCGGCATGCAGCGGTTGCAGGTAGTCGCTCACGCCGTAGCCGCGGAACAGCAGGCGTGAGCCGACCTGGTCGACGGTCGAGCAGATCACCGTCGGCTGGCTGGGCGTGCGCGCCCAAGCATTGTCGCGATAGATGCCGCCGCGCAACTGGAAACAGGCGAGTGGATCGGTGTCCCCACCGGGATCGATGCCGCGGCGAGTGCGCAATGCGTCGGCGACCTCGCGCAGGATGCCTTCCTGCGCATCGCGCAAAAGCCGCGCGATGCGATTGGCGTGATCGAAAGCCTCGTCCACGATGACGCGCCGGTCGACAACGAACAGGATGCGCCGCGGCGCATTGGCCGCGCCGGCAGCGAGCGCATAGAGCGCAATGTCGATACACGAGGTCTTGCCGCTCGCGGTCGGCAGCGACAGCGTGCGCGGCCATCCGCCCTGCATGACTTCTCGGCACAGGCGCTTTTGCCAGGGAAACGTCTGTCGACCGGGATGCAGCGCCGCGAAAAATTCTTCGAATCGGTCCGGAGTCAGGTTCACGGCTTGTTCCCTCCATACGGCATGCACATTCCGTAGCCGCGGAAGCGGCCGGCGCCGAGCAGCACCGGGCCACGCACGGCTTGGGGAAATTCCAGACGGACATGCACATGCTGTCGCGCGCTGCCGTCCTTGCGGCGCAGGGCGGGAACGGATCCGGCGTGCGGCACGCCGCCGACGAAACCAGTCGATGACATGGCGATGTCGACCGGTCTCGGCAGGCCGATGTGCAGGCAGGCACGTGCAATCTGCTCGCGTGTTTCATCATTGAAACAGCCACGCTTGCCGTGGCGGTCGAGCACGACGGGCGTGATGCTGGTCCACACGGTTGCGCCCTTGGCATTGGCGCACCAGCGCGAAGCCCGGAACGCATCGCGTTCGGATTCACCCAGATCGAAAACGACGTCGATGTCGAAATCGCTGCCGTGATAAATGCGCAGGGGCTCGGGATTGCCGTCCTCGTCGAGATCGAACAAAGACCACAGGCAGCGGCCGACCTCGCTGTCCGGAACCTCGCGCGGGATCGCGAGCGCGACGCCCATCACGTGCCCTTGCGCGTGCGGATTGGCGACGTTCGCGATCGGCAGCACTGCAAGATGCGGTTGCGTCGTGGGTGTGCCGTCGGCGCAATGGCCACACAGCCACTCCGGTGGCGGCTGCACCTGACAGCGCGACATCACGGTGTTGCGCCACGCCGCCATCAGCAGTTGCACGTTGTCCAGCCACAGGCGCTTGTCGGGCGCTCCCGCACGCGGCTTGCCCTTGTCGTCGATGTGAGACCGACGTGGAACCTGTCGGAACATCAGCAGTCGATCGTTGAAGATCGAATGTGCGATGGCCGGTTGTGCGCCTTCGACGGGAGCATACGTGACGGCCAACGCGAGGTTCGGTCGCCGCATCTGTGGTGCGCCGGTAGCGAAACGCGCGGCCTGCTCCTCGCGCAGCTTTTTCTTCGCGGCGGGCTTGGCCTGCGCGATCGCAGCCTCGAACGCGATCCACGCGAGCCGTTCGCTCTCGTTGAACGCTCGTTCGAGTTGTTCGAGGCGGCCGGTGTCCGCCACGCGGAGGGGGAAACCAGCGCCGTTCTCGGGGCGCAAGGTCGGGCTTGGCGGCTCCGCCGTCAGCCAGCCTTGCACGAGCGATGCGGAATGACCCAGACAGGTCAGCTTCGCGCACAGGGCTGCCAGCGCGCTGCGGATGCCGTCATCCGGTTCCGCGTCGGGCCAGATGAAATGCACGGTGTCATTCGGCGGTACGACGACGGGAAACTGACGCGCCTGGCGCAGGCGTCGTTCCGGCAGCAGTTGCAATCCGGCAGCGACCTGCTTGGCGTTCGCGCGTTCGGCCGAACGCGGGACGACGAGGTCGTTCACCGGCACGTAGTGCGTGGTGATGGCGCGATGCGAAACGTCCCCTGGCAGGCTCGCCTGCAGCTCGGGCGCAGCCTGTTGTTCCAGCCATTGCAACGCCGCGCGTTCGGCGGGATCGCGGTCGGTCTCGAAATGCGCGGCGGCCAGTGCCATGAACAAACGATCGGGATGCGGCGGCCATTCGGCCGTCGCCTTGTCCGATCCATCCGCCGCTGCTGCCATCGACCAACCGTTCAGATAACGGATGCCGATGGCGATCATCAGCCTTCTCCCGCCTCGACCGTGGCGACGGCCAGGTCCTGGCTCTTGCGCACGAGGGCCGCGAGCTGCGGCGACGGCACCAGTTCGAGGGGCTCGTCGAGCCACGGCAGCCCGGCTGCCTTGGCCGCGTCGACGGCTTCGCGATACAGCGCGATCGCGCCAGCGCGATCGAGCACGTAGGACTTCGGTTCCTCGCCCGGCGCATCAAGCAGCTCCCAGCGCGCGGCTTCAACCGGCACGAGATGACAACGCGAGCGCAGGTCACTGCCGGCAGCCTGCGCCAGCGTAGCCCCGCACAACGCCAGTGCGGCCAGCGCTGTTTGTGCGGCGCGGTCGCGTGCGGGATCGCGCTGGTTGTCGACCGGGAAGCGCAAGCGACGCAGCGCCGGCAACGACAGCGTGCTCGTGCGCAGCGCATGGGCGATCGTGAAACCGCCGTCGCTGATGCTGGGCGTCACGTTGCCGTGGTTCACCTCGGACGGCTTGCCGTCCTTGCCGGCCTTCACGGGCTTGCCTTTTTCCTTGGCAGCTTCTTTCTCGTCGAGCGTCCAGCCACCACCGGCGCGCAGGTACACCGGTCCGGCGCCGAGCCGGACTTCTGCCGGATCGATGCGGCTGGCCGTCTTCGTGCCCGGCACCGCGTCGATGCCGACGACTTCCGACACATAGGCGCGTGGGAACTTCGCACCAAGGCCGCCGCGCGGCCCGGTCGAGTCCCACAGGCCGAACACGAGTGCGGTTGGGCACAGTTCGAACAAGGCGGTCGCATTGCGCAGGTCGACGTCATCAATCTTGCGGCCATGCGCTGACTTACGGAATTCCACGCCGTCGATCAGACTGTCGCGCAGCAAGGCATCGGCGATGCGGTGCGGCGCTTCGAGGCTGGTCACGCGCAGGTCGCGGCGCAGGTCCTGACCCGCGAAGTCGACCGCAACCACCGGCAGCGGAATTTCCTTGTCATCCCACGCATCGAGCAAGGCGAGTTCGACGTGGTTCGCTTCCGACTGCACCGAGTTGAGCACGACGCACGGCACCGGCACCTCGCGATCAGGCAGGCGACGCTCCTCGGTAGCGTACTTGCCGCCTTCATACGTGGCCGGGAACACAGGGCTGCCTTCGCCGCCGGCCGGCTGAAGCGTCTGGCGACAGCGGAAAGCCGCAGCCGAGCCGGCGACGGCATTGCGGACGAGATCGAGCGTGAGTTTGTCGTTCATTTCCAACTCCCCTGTGAGTTATGAAGCGATAGGCTGTGCTCGCAACTTTCAGAGATAAACGTCTCCCACTGTGAGACGAGCATGCGAGCGAATGAGGCCGCATAGATTTGCGGAAACAGCGGCGCGGGGCGCGCACGCGAGACCGGTGGAGTTCAAGCTTCAATGAAGCCGCGGCGAGCAGCCGCGGATGGTGTTGCTTTTGGGTTGCGGCGTACCACTTGATCCAGACCCTTGGTATAGTAGGCTATCTCGCAGGATTCGTTTTCGTCAACAACTCATTTCCCCCTGCGATACCTGTTAATTTCAATAAATGATTTTTCCGCGACGAGATACGCCCCACCTCCGCAGTTCAGCCTTGCGGCATCCCTTCATTGTTAGCGAGCAGACCATGCCCAATACCCCCGTCATTCTCTACACCCTCACCGACGAAGCCCCCTTCCTCGCCACGCAGTCGCTGCTGCCGATCGTGCAGGCGTTCGCGGGGACGGCGGGCGTCGACGTGCAGACGCGCGACATCTCGCTCGCGGGCCGCATCCTGTCGCAGTTTCCGGAGGCGCTGAAGGCGGAGCAGAAGGTCGCCGACGACCTCGCCGAACTCGGCAAGCTGGCGACCACGCCGGACGCGAACATCATCAAGTTGCCGAACATCAGCGCCTCGGTGCCGCAGCTCAAGGCGGCGATCAAGGAGCTGCAGGCGCAGGGCTGCGCGCTGCCGGATTACCCGGACGAGCCGAAGACCGACGCCGAGCGCGACATCAAGTCGCGCTACGACAAGGTCAAGGGCAGTGCGGTCAATCCGGTGCTGCGCGAGGGCAATTCCGATCGCCGCGCGCCGTTGTCGGTGAAGAACTACGCGCGCAAGCATCCGCACAGGATGGGCGCGTGGAGCGCGGACTCGAAAACGCACGTGGCCAGCATGGCCGATGGCGATTTCTACGGCAGCGAGACGTCGGCGGTCGTCGACGCGCCGACCAGCGTGAAGATCGAATGGGTCGGCAATGACGGTTCGAGCAAGGTGCTCAAGGAAAAGACCGCGCTCAAGGCCGGCGAGATCATCGACGCCACCGTCATGCACCGCGCCGCGCTCGCCGCGTTCGTCGATGCGCAGATCGCCGACGCGAAGCAGCAGGGCGTCCTGTTTTCGGTGCACCTGAAGGCGACGATGATGAAGGTGTCCGACCCGATCCTGTTCGGCGTCGTCGTCAGCGAGTTCTACAAGCCCGTGCTCGACAAGCACGCGGCCGTGCTCAAGCAGGTCGGCTTCGATCCGAACAACGGCATCGGCGACCTGTACGCGCGCATCGCCAGCCTGCCGGCCGGACAGCGCGGCGAAATCGAGGCCGACATCGCCGCGCTCTACGCGCAGCGCCCGGCGTTGGCGATGGTCAACTCCGACAAGGGCATCACCAACCTGCACGTGCCCAGCGACGTCATCGTCGACGCGTCGATGCCGGCGATGATCCGCGACTCCGGCAAGATGTGGAACGCCGAAGGAAAGCTGCAGGACACCAAGGCGCTCATTCCCGATCGCAGCTACGCGGGCGTGTACGCGGCCGTCATCGAGGACTGCAAGGCGCACGGCGCGTTCGATCCGGCGACGATGGGCAGCGTGCCCAACGTCGGCCTGATGGCGCAGGCGGCCGAGGAATACGGCTCGCACGACAAGACCTTCCAGCTCGCCGGCGACGGCGTGGTGAAGGTGACCGACGAAGCCGGCAAGGTGTTGCTCGAACAGGCCGTGCAGGCCGGCGACATCTTCCGCATGTGCCAGACCAAGGACGCGCCCGTGCAGGACTGGGTCAAGCTCGCGGTGAGCCGCGCGCGCCTGTCGAACACGCCGGCGGTGTTCTGGCTCGATGCGAACCGCGCCCACGACCGCCAGCTCATCGCCAAGGTCGAGCGCTATCTCAAGGACCACGACACCAGTGGCCTCGACATCCGCGTGCTCGACCCGGTCGCGGCGACGAGGTTCTCGCTCGAACGCATCCGCAAGGGCCAGGACACGATCTCCGTCACCGGCAACGTGCTGCGCGACTACCTCACCGACCTGTTCCCGATCATGGAGCTGGGCACCAGCGCGAAGATGCTGTCGATCGTGCCGCTGATGGCCGGCGGTGGCCTGTTCGAGACCGGCGCGGGCGGCAGCGCGCCCAAGCACGTGCAGCAGTTCCTTGAGGAGGGCTACCTGCGCTGGGATTCGCTCGGCGAATTCCTCGCCCTGCAGGCCTCGCTCGAATTCGTCGGCGAAAAAACCGGCGACGCACGCGTGAACGTGCTGGCGAAAACGCTCGACCAGGCCAACGGCCAGATCCTCGACAACAACAAGTCGCCCGCGCGCAAGGTCGGCGAACTCGACAACCGCGGCAGCCATTTCTACCTGGCCATGTACTGGGCGCAGGCGCTCGCCGCGCAGGACGACGACGCGGCCCTCAAGGCGAAGTTCGCGCCGCTGGCCAAGGCGCTGACCGACGGCGAGGCGACGATCGTCGCCGAGCTCAACGGCGCGCAAGGCAAGCCGGTCGACATTGGCGGCTACTATCGTCCCGACCTTGCCAGGCTCGCGCCCGCGATGCGGCCGAGCGCCACGTTCAACGCGGCGCTGGCGGCGCTCGGCGCGCACTGAATCGACGCGTCGACGGAGCGCGAATCATCGCGCGCCGCCATTGCGCCAAACGAAAAGGGCGATCCTCACGGATCGCCCTTTCGCTTTTGCATGATCGCAATGCCGCTACACGCCGCCGCGGCCACGGCCGAAGATCAGCGACAGCACGAACAGGACGATGAAGACGAGGAACAGGATCTTGGCGATGCCCGCGGCGGCGCCGGCGATGCCGCTGAAGCCCAGCACGGCGGCAATCAGCGCAATGACGAGAAACACGATGGCGTAATGCAGCATGACGATCTCCTCGTGGTCGTGACGGAAAGGCGTGCAACGTCCCGACCATGCAACGCGCGACTTGAACGGTCGCGAACGCGCCGCGGCGGCCTTTCAGCGCCCGTTCGGCCAGCAGCGCTGTGCTAGGCTGGCGCGCTTGCGCGCGCCGCGCGCCATGGTCCGCACTCGAGGAGAAAATCCGATGAAGAAATTCGCCAGCCTGCTGCCTTTGGCACTCGCGCTCGCCGCCTGCGGCGCCAACGAAACGCCCGCACCAGTGGCCAGCGCGCCCGACAAGGCGCCGCTCGACCAGCCCGCGGAGCCGACGCCGCCGCAGCCTGCGGCCGATTCCCTCGCGGCCAAGCTCGACGGCGTGATCGCCGGCGACTGGCGTTCCGAGGCGAACAAGGCGCGCGATCCGTACCGCCATCCCAAGCAGACGCTGGAGTTCTTCGGCGTCAAGCCAGGCGATACGCTCATCGAAATCACCCCCGGCGGCGGCTGGTATGCGCAGATCCTCGCCCCGCTCATGCAGGGCGGCGGCACCTACATCGCCGCCGTGCCCAAGCCGAAGAACGCGAGCGGCGAAGCCGCGCAGAACAAGAGCGCGCTGCAGACGATGTTCGAAGGCGACGCGCAGCACTACGGCGAGGCAAAAACCGTCGAATACGACGGCGCCGCGCCCGTACTCGGCGAGCCCGGCTCGGCCGACGCCGTGCTGACCTTCCGCAATGTCCACAACTGGGTCGTGGCCCAGACCGCGCCGGCGATGTTCAAGGCCTTCTTCGACGTGCTCAAGCCGGGCGGCACGCTGGGCGTGGTCGAGCATCGCGCCGCCGCCGGCGCCGATCCCGACAAGATCAAGGACAGCGGCTACCTGCCGCAGGACATGGTCATCAAGCTCGCCACCGACGCCGGCTTCAAGCTCGAAGCGCAAAGCGAGATCAACGCCAACCCGAAGGACACCAAGGACTACGAGAAGGGCGTGTGGACGCTGCCGCCGACACTCGCGCTCAAGGACCAGGACCGCGAGAAGTACGTCGCCATCGGCGAGTCCGACCGCATGACGCTCAAGTTCGTCAAGCCGGGCGCCGACGCGATCTTCAAGACCAAGGATTGAGGCGCGCTGGGGTAGGCGCTGCACGCTCTCGATGGGTCGCCCGCGTCGCTCGCTCGTGAGGTTGTTTGCAGCGCCGCCTTCACTTCTCACGAGCGAGCCCTGCGGGGCTCGCGACCTCACGCGGCGGCGCAGCCGCCGACCTCACGCCTCCCCATGCTGATCGCGTTCAACAAGCCCCACGGCGTGCTGTGTCAGTTCACCGACCGCAGCACGCCGCCGCGGCGCACGCTGGCCGAGTTCATCGCGCAAAAAGACGTCTATGCGGCTGGACGGCTCGACCATGACAGCGAAGGCCTGCTCCTGCTCACCGACGATGGCGCGCTTGCGCATCGCCTGACCGATCCGCGCCACAAGCAGCCGAAAACCTATCTCGTGCAGGTCGAGGGCGTGGTCACGGCGGAGGCGCTCGATGCCTTGCGCCGCGGCGTCGTGCTCAACGACGGCCCCACCCTGCCCGCGCAGGCGCGTGCGCTCGACGCAGCGCCGCCGTGGCTCTGGCCGCGCGATCCGCCCGTGCGCTTTCGCAAGAGCGTGCCCGACGCCTGGCTCGAACTGACGATCCGCGAAGGCCGCAACCGCCAGGTGCGGCGCATGACCGCCGCGGTCGGCTTGCCGACCCTGCGCCTGATCCGCACGCGCGTCGGCGATCACGCGCTCGACGGCCTCGCACCGGGCGAATCGCGGCAGGAGCGGGGAACGGGAAACGAGAAGTGAGAAGTGAGAAAATGGTGTCGAGAAGCGCGAGCAGTGGCCACGTGCACCCCGATGCATGCGGCGCGGCGCTACCGACATCCCACTCGTTTCTCACTCCCCTTTCTCACTCCTCGCCCCCAGCCATGACCTTCAAGGACCATTTCTCCGGTCATGCCGGCGCCTACCACGAAGCGCGGCCGACCTATCCGGACGCCTTGTTCGACTGGCTCGCCGCGCAGGTGCCGGCGCGCGATCTTGCCTGGGACGCCGGCTGCGGCAACGGGCAGGCCAGCGTCGCGCTCGCCGCGCGCTTCGCGCGCGTGCATGCGAGCGATCCGAGCGCGCCGCAGATCGCCAACGCGCCAGCGCGCGCGAACATCGACTACCGCGTCGAAGCCGCGGAAACCTGCACCCTGGCCGATGCGAGCGCCGATCTCGTCACCGTCGCGCAGGCCTTGCACTGGTTCGAGCACGCGCGCTTTTACGCCGAGGTGAAGCGCGTGCTCAAACCCGGCGGTGTCATCGCCGCGTGGTGCTATGCCGATTGCGCCGTGACGCCCGCGGTCGACGCGCTCAAGAACCGCCTCTACGTCGACCTCACCGGCCCGTACTGGCCGCCCGAGCGGCAGCACATCGAAGCCGGCTATCGCACGCTGCCGTTTCCGTTCGAGCGCATCGAAGCACCCGCCTTCGCGATGCGCGTGGACTGGACGCTGGCGCAATTCCTCGCCTACCTGCGTTCGTGGTCGGCGACGCAGCGCTACCTCAAGGCCAATGGCGTCGATCCGGTCGCGCTGGTCGAAGCCGATCTCGCGCAGGCGTGGGGCGATCCGCGCATCGCGCGCAACGTGTGCTGGGATTTCCACGTGTTGTGCGGCCGCGTCGATGCCTGACGCGGCGCCGCGCCGGCCCCGCGCGTTCGCGGCCGAGTGGCCCTCCGGCCGTAGCGCGAACCGATGGAAAATGACCGAACCGAAAACCTGGAACGCGCGGAAAACCCATGAATGACGCCATCGCCCTCGACACGCCCGCGCGCAGCGACTGGGTCACGCCGCTGGAACTGGTCCTGCTCGGCGCGATCTGGGGCGGCTCGTTCCTGTTCATGCGCGTCGCCGCGAGCGACTTCGGCCCGTTCGCCCTCGTCGAAGTGCGCGTGCTGCTCGGCGCGCTGATCCTGTCGCCGTTCCTGTGGCGCGTGCGCGCGCGGCTCGACGCCAGGCGCTGGCGCCAGCTCGCGATCGTCGGCGCGCTCAACTCGGCGATCCCGTTTTCGCTGTTCGCCTGGGGCGCCGAGCGCGCACCGGCCGGCATCGGCGCGATCGCCAACAGCCTGACCGTGCTGTGCACCGTGCTCGTTGCCTTTGCGCTGTATCGCGAGCCGATCGGCTGGCGTCGCGGCGTCGCGATGCTGGTCGGCTTCGTCGGCGTCATCGTGCTGGTCAACGACAAGACCTCGGGCGACCACGTCGCCGCCGCCGCGATCGCCGGTTCGTTCGCGTCGCTGAGCTACGGCCTGGCCGCCAACTTCACCAAGCGCTGGCTCGCCGACCTGCCGCCGCTCGCCGCGGTCGCCGGCACGCTCGGCAGTTCCGCGCTGCTGCTCGCACCGTTCGCGCTGGCGACCTGGCCGCAGGTGTCGCCGCCGCAGGGCGCGTGGCTCAGCGCGATCGCGCTCGGCGTGCTGTGCACGGGCATCGCGTATGCGTTCTTTTTCCGCCTCATCGCGCGGGTCGGCGCCGCGCGCGCGGCGACCTGCACCTACCTCGTGCCGCTGTTCGGCGTGCTGTGGGGCTGGCTGCTGCTCGGCGAACAACCGACCACGCTGATGCTGCTCGCCGGCGCGCTGATCCTTGGCAGCGTGATCGTCAGCCAGCGCGGCGCGAAGCGCTGAGGCGTCAGGTGCCGCGCGGCTTGGCGCGGTGCGTCGGCGCCGCGCTCCACGGATCGTCGGGCCAGGGGTGCTTGGGATAGCGGCCCTTGAGTTCCTTCTTCACTTCCGGATAGGTGCGCTCCCAGAAGCTGCGCAGATCCTGCGTCACCTGCACGGGTTTGCCGCCGGGCGAGAGCAGGTGCAGGG
>Ga0222423_1000675_pt1 | contig 20346 bp, 18 predicted proteins | sample 3A0metagenome_FD_182472 | JGI IMG/M metagenome (GOLD analysis project Ga0222423, IMG submission 182472) | Enriched microbial communities from leaf-cutter ant dump, University of Wisconsin, Madison, United States - 3A0 (version 2) | ecosystem: Environmental > Terrestrial > Nest > Insects nest >...
TCACGCGTCACCTGGGCAGAACCCGAACCGATCTCGACCTTGGAGGCGAAGGTGGCCTGTGCCCAGCCGAGCAGGGCCGACAGCATCTGGCCGGTCTGGTTCGAATCGTCGTCGATCGCCTGCTTGACGACGATGACGAGGCCGGGCTGTTCGGCCTCGGCAACACCCTTGAGAATCTTGGCGACGGCGAGCGGTTCGACGGCGTCTTCCGTCTCGACCAGAACGGCGCGGTCCGCGCCCATGGCCAGCGCCGTGCGCAGCGTTTCCTCGGCCTTGGCCGGGCCGATCGACACGACGACGACCTCTTCAGCCTTGCCGGCTTCCTTAAGGCGCAGAGCCTCTTCCACGGAGATTTCGTCGAAGGGGTTCATCGACATCTTCACATTGGCAAGCTCGACACCCGAGTCGTCCGCCTTGACGCGAATCTTTACGTTGTAATCAACGACACGTTTGATAGGGACAAGCAGTTTCATCGGCATTCCTCCTCAGGCGAGCGTATAGGCGGTCTTGACGGTGGTGTAGAATTCGGCGGCATAGCGGCCCTGTTCGCGCGGGCCGTAGGACGAGCCCTTGCGGCCGCCGAAGGGTACGTGGAAATCGACACCGGCCGTCGGCAGGTTGACCATGACCATGCCGGCTTCCGAATTGCGCTTGAAATGCGTGGCGTGTTTCAGGCTCGTCGTGGCGATGCCGGACGAGAGGCCGAAGTTCGTGTCATTGGCGACAGCAAGCGCTTCGTCATAATCCTTGACGCGGATGACGGCGGCGACGGGGCCGAAGATTTCCTCACGCGCGATACGCATGTCGTTGGTCGCTTCGGTGAAGAGGGCGGGCGAAAGATAGAAGCCGGGTGTTTCCCGCTCCAGCCTTTCACCGCCGAAAGCAAGCTTGGCGCCTTCCGAGCGTCCGATCTGGATATAATCGGCATCCTGCTTCAACTGGCTTTCGTCGACGACCGGGCCGATATGGGTGCCGGCCTTCAGCGCGTCGTCGATGACGAGGCCCTTCAACCGTTCCGTCAGCGCGGCGACGAAACGGTCGTGGATGCCTTCCGTGACGATCAAACGCGAAGAAGCGGTGCAGCGCTGGCCGGTCGAGAAGAAGGACGAATTGGCGGCGGCCTCGACGGCGACGGCGAGATCGGCATCGTCGAGCACCACGAAGGGATTCTTGCCGCCCATTTCGAGCTGGAATTTTCTGTTGTGCTCGACCGAGGCGAGCGCGACGCGCTTGCCGGTGCCGACCGAGCCGGTGAAGGTCAGCGCATTGACGTCGGGGCTGTCGAGCAGCGTCTGGCCGACGACGCTGCCGCGCCCCATGACGAGATTGACGACGCCGGCCGGCGTGCCGGCGCGGTGAAGGATATCGACAAGCGCCCATGCGGAGCCGGGCACAAGATCGGCGGGCTTCAGGACGACGGTGTTGCCATAGGCAAGCGCCGGCGCGATCTTCCAGGCGGGGATGGCGATTGGGAAGTTCCAGGGCGTGATGATGCCGACGACCCCCACGGCCTCGCGGGTGATCTCTACGCCGATATTCGGGCGCACAGACGGCAGAATCTCGCCGGAGAGACGCAGGACCTCACCGGCGAAGAAATCGAAGATCTGCCCGGCGCGGGTGACTTCGCCGATCGCTTCCGGCAAGGTCTTGCCTTCCTCGCGGGCGAGCAGGCGGCCAAGCTCCTCCTTGCGGGCGAGAATTTCGTCGCCGGTCTTCTTCAGGATGGCGTGACGCTCGAGAATGCCGGAGCGTGACCAGGCAGGCAGGGCCGCCTTGGCCGCGGCGATGGCGGCTTTCGTATCCTCGGCGCTTGCGCGAGCATAGTCGCCGACGATCTCGTTGGTGTTGGACGGGTTAATGTTCGCCGAAGCGTCACCGGCTACCCATTCGCCGGCAATGAGGTTTCTGTGCAGCATTGTCGTTTCCGTTCAGTGCAGGCCGAGATAGGCTTTGCGGACGTCTTCGTTGTCGAGAAGGGCGGCGCTTTCGCCGGAGAGGTGGATGCGGCCGTTGACCATGACATAGGCGCGCTGTGAGAGCTTCAGCGCGTGGTTGGCATTCTGCTCCACGAGGAAGATCGTCTTGCCCATGGTGGCAATCTCGCGCAGCACCTCGAAGACCCGCTTGACGATGAGCGGCGCGAGGCCGAGCGACGGTTCGTCGAACAGGATGAGTTCCGGCCGGGCCATCATGGCGCGAGCGATGGCGAGCATCTGCTGCTCGCCGCCGGACATGGTGCCCGCAGTCTGGTTGCGGCGCTCCTTCAGGCGGGGGAACAGGTCGAACATGGTAGTCCGGTCCTCATCGAAATGCGCCATGCCGATGGGCGTCGTGCCCATCATCATGTTCTCCTCGACGCTCATTTCCTGATAGATTTGCCGCCCCTCGGGCACCAGCGCGATGCCGCGGCGGGAAATGCGGTTGGTCGGCACGCGGGAAATATCCTCGCCGCGATGCAGGATTTTGCCTGACGAGGCGCGTGGCGCACCGAAGATGGAAGACAGCAGCGTCGTCTTGCCGGCGCCGTTGGCGCCGATCAGGCTGACGATCTCGCCCTTGAAGATGTGGACGTTGACGTCCTTCAGCGCTTCGACCGGACCGTAATGGGCGCGCACGCCGGAAAATTCGAGCAGGGGTGCCTCGCTCATGCCTCTACTTCCTCTTCGCTGACGCCGAGATAGGCGGCGATGACGGCGGGATCATTCCCCACATGCTCGGGCGTGCCATCGGAAATTACCTCGCCATGGTCGAGCACGACGACATGGTCGGAAATGCGCATGACCAGCCCCATGTCGTGCTCGATGACCAGCACCGTTTGGCCGTGTTCCTTGCACAGACGCTGGATGACCTCGGAAAGCTCGCGCGTTTCCGATGGATTGAGGCCGGCGGCCGGTTCGTCGAGGCAGATGAGCTTTGGCCCGGTGCACATGGCGCGGGCGATCTCCAGGCGGCGCTGGCGGCCATAGGGCAACTCGCCGGCCAGCCGGTTGGCATCCTCGATGAGGTTCATCTCGCCGAGCCAGTGATAAGCGCGGTCGACGGCCTCGCGCTCTGCCCGGCGGAAGGCCGGGCTGCGGAACACGCCGCTGACGAGATTGTTCGCCGTCACCAGATGCTGGGCGACCAAAAGGTTTTCGACGACGGACATTTCCTTGAACAGGCGGATGTTCTGGAAGGTGCGGGCGATGCCGGCACGGGTGACGAGGTGCGAGCCGCCCGTGATCGGCTTCGTGATGAGCGTGCCGATATCCTGCGGCCCATCTGGACCGTCGAGCAGGATCTGGCCTTCGCTGGCACGGTAGAAACCGGTGATGCAATTGAACATCGTCGTCTTGCCGGCGCCGTTCGGACCGATCAGGGCCGTGACGCCGCCACGCTCGACGCGGAAGCTGACATTGCGGTTGGCGACGATGCCGCCGAAGCGCATGGTGACGTTGCGGACGTCGAGGAGCGGCGCGTTCATCGGGCAACCTCCGGGCTTGCGGAAAGCGGCGCCGAGCCGACGCCCTTGACCGCGGCGCTCGGGAAGAAGGCCGGGCGCTGGACGCGCACGAGTCCGCGCGGCTTCCAGATCATCATCACCACCATCAGCACGCCGAAGATCAGCACGCGGTATTCGGCGAAATCGCGCAGCAGTTCGGGCAGGATCGTCAGTACCAGCGCGGCGGCGATGACGCCGACTGTCGAGCCGAGGCCGCCCAGCACGACGATGGCGAGGATCAGGGCGGATTCGAAGAAGGTGAAGGAGGTAGGATTCACGAAGCCCTGGTGGACGGCGAAGAACACGCCGGCGAGACCACCGGTCGACGCGCCGAGCATGAAGGCGGTGAGCTTGGTGAAGACGTGGTTCACGCCGAGCGAGCGGCAGGCGATCTCATCCTCGCGCAGCGCTTCCCACATGCGGCCGAGCGGCATGACGCGCAGGCGCTCGACAGCATAGATGACGAGGCAGACGACAATGAACAGCACGAGATAAATGAACCAGAACTTGTAGTCGGCGCTGTAGGGAATGCCGAGATAATCATGCAGCGGCACGCCGCCCTGCTTGGCCGTGCGGGTGAATTCGAGGCCGAAGAACGTCGGGGGCGGAACGGAGGCGCCATTCGGGCCGCCGGTGAATTCCAGCCAGTTGTTGAGGACGAGGCGGATGATTTCGCCGAAGCCGAGCGTGACGATGGCAAGATAGTCGCCGTGCATCTTCAGGACCGGGAAGGCGAGCACCATGCCGCAGAGGCCGGCGAGAAAGGGGGCGATGGTCAGCGCGCTCCAGAAGCCGAGGCCCAGATATTGCGCGCCAAGCGCCAGCAGATAGGCCCCGACCGCATAGAAGGCGACGAAACCCAGATCGAGTAGGCCGGCAAGACCGACGACGATATTGAGCCCGAGGCCGAGCAGACAGTAGATCAGCGCCAGGATCGCGATGCCGAGGAAGTACTTATCGGCGAAGAAAGGCAACGCGAGGCCGGCAAGAAAGATCAGCCCGAGGATCAGGGTGGGCGATTTCTCTTTGCCGGTCATGACCGTGACGCCGCTGCCGTTGCTGGCAGCCCTGCCGGCGATCTTCCGGCCAATCGCCGTCATGCCGACCAGCGAAAGGGTAACTCGTCCGGCCGCGACGAGTGCGGCGAGCAACACGGCGCGCATCAGTTCGTTGCGGAACGAAAAGCCTTCCAGCACGAGGCCGGAAATCGGCGCGAAGAGGATCAGCGAGACGGTAAAGGTGAGCAGCGCTTGCTTGGCGAGCGTGAGAAGGCGGTTCGTTTCCATGTCTCTTGCCTCACACTTTCTGGATTTCCGGCCGGCCGAGCAGGCCATAGGGACGGAAAAAGAGGAGGATGATGAGCAGCGCGAAGGCGAAGACGTCCTTGTAGTCGGTGCTGACATAGCCGGCGAACAGGGCTTCCGTCAGGCCGAGCAGCACGCCGCCGAGCACGGCGCCGGGCAGCGAGCCGATGCCGCCGAGCACGGCTGCGGTGAAGGCCTTGATGCCCATGACGAAGCCGATGAAGAAATTGAACGAACCGTAGTTGAAGGTGACCAGCACACCGCCGACCGCGGCCGTAGCGGCGCCGATGACGAAGACGGTGGAGATGATACGGTCGGTGTTGACGCCGAGCACGGCGGAGATGCGGATGTTCTGCTGCACTGCGCGGCACTCACGGCCGATCCGTGTGTGATTGATGACATAGGTCAGGATGCCCATCGCGATCAGCGAGGCGAACAGGATCACGGTCTGCATATAGGTGATCTGGGCGAAGTGCACGCCGTCACCGAAGCGGAACGCGCCGCTGATGAGGGTTGGCACCCCTTGGTCGCGCGCGCCCTGGGCGATCTGCACATAGCTTTGCAGCATCAGCGAAATGCCGATGGCCGAGATCAGGGGGGCAAGTTTGGTGGAGCCGCGCAGGGGCCGGTAGGCGACGCGCTCGATGGCCCAGCCGTAGAGGGCGGTGATGGCGCAGGTGATGACCAGCACCGAGATCAGCGCGAAGGGTACGGACTGGATGCCGAAGAAGCTGAGAACGGCAAGGGTGATCGCGGCGATATAGGCCGAGACCATGTAGACGTCGCCATGGGCGAAGTTGATCATGCGGATGACGCCGTAGACCATGGTGTAGCCGACGGCGATCAGGCCGTAGATCGTGCCGAGCGTGATGCCGTTGAACAATTGCTGGACGAGGATGTAGACATCCATAGGTGGACCCCCTGAAATTTGGGCACGGAGAGCCGACCGGACGAGAGCCCGGCCGGCATGGGCGGAGCGCCCTTACTTCACGAGAACAGGGGTTCCCTTGTCGTCGAAGTTATAGAAGACGAACTTGAAGTCCTTGATGTCGCCCTTCTCGTCCCAGGTGATCTTGCCGATGGCGGAATCGACCGTGTTGCCGCGCAGCCAGGCGGCCTGGGCATCGAGCTCTTCGCCGGCCTTCAGCGCCGCAATGACAGCCTGGGCATTGGCATAGCCGTAGAGCACGTAGTTGGCGGGCGTCACGCCGGCCTTGGTCAGCGCATCCTGCACGCCCTTGGTCGAGGGGTCGGCGAGCGGATCGGGCGTCGCGGAGTAGTACACGTCCTTCAGGTTGGCCGGTCCACCGGCGGCGGCGACCAGTTCGGCCTGGGCGAAGGCATCGCCGGTCACGAAGACCACGTCGACGCCCTGTTCCTTCAACTGGCGCACCAGCGGGCCGCCTTCGGGAATGAGGCCACCAAAGTAGACGGCATTGGCGCCGGTGCTCTTGATCTTGGTGACGAGGGCGTTGAAGTCGCGTTCGCCGCGCGTCAGGCCTTCGTAGAGGACCGGCTGGATGCCGCGGGCTTCGATGGTCTTCTTGACGGCATCGACGAGGCCCTGGCCGTAGGTGTCCTTGTCGTGGATCAGCGCGATCTTGTCCCGCTTCAGCGTGTCGAGGATGAAGCCGGCGGCGACGACGGCCTGCTGGTCGTCGCGGCCGCAGCCGCGGAAGAGGTTGTCGAAGCCGCGGTCGGTGACGGCGGGGTTTGTGGAGGACGGCGTCATCTCGAGGATGCCGGCGTCGTTATAGATTTCCGAGGCCGGGATCGTGCTCGACGAGCAGAAGTGGCCGATCACCGCCTGCACCTTGTCCTGATCGACGAAACGGTTGGCGACGGCGACGGCTTGTTTCGGCTCGCAGGCGTCGTCGCCCTTCACCAGCTCGATCTGCTTGCCGTTGATGCCGCCTGCGGCATTGACGTCGTTCACATAGGCGGAGACGCCGTTATAGACCTGCTCGCCGAAGGTGGCATTGGCGCCGGTATAGGGGCCGGCGACGCCGATCTTGATCGTGTCGGCGGCAAAAGCCGGGGCGAGAAACAGCGAAGAGGCGATGGCGGTTGCCGCCAGGAATTTCGAAATGTGGATCATGTGGGGCTTCCCTCTGGTTAAGCCGTTAAACTCTTCAGTGGGATGCGGTTTTCTCCGCATCTTTTGTTGTTGCAGAGATGAGCGCTGGCATTGGCTCTGCGCTCATCCTCGCAGGTCTGGAAAAGCCGGGAACCACGACGTTTCCATCCTGATGTGCGCCCCGCACGCTGGGTGCGTGAAGGGCGTCTGCAGATCTTGTGGCCACTGAAGGGAGTATAGGGGCTGCCTACTCGGAGGGGTGCGTAAGAAATTCCGTCGATCGACAAGCTATCCTTGACGCCTCGACGGTCGTCCGCAGACCGTGTTGGTGGTGAACTTATGTGCCGAAGAGTGAGACGAGGGTGTGATTGGTTTCGTAGTCGGTCATGTCGATGCGCAGCGCCGAGACAGAGGGAGCCTTCAGCGCCAGCGCCTCGGCATCGCTCCCAACCTCGTATTCCGCCATGTCATGCACGGAATGAATCCAATAGTAGGGGAACTTCCGGCCGTCGAGCCGCTGCTCGACCTGGTAGCCGTGGGCGCGCTTGCCCTGTGAGACGACACGCACCGCCTGAAGCTCTTCGTCGCGGCAGTTCGGAAAATTGATGTTGTAGAACACACCTTCCTTCTTCGGCAGGGAAAGAAGTTTGCGGATGATGCCGGGCGCGTTCTTGCGGCTGATATCCCAGTTGAAAATGCGTTCGCCGTCGATGAAATCATAATGCTGAGACAACGCGATGGAGGGTACGCCGAACAGCGTGCCTTCGATCGTCCCGCCGATCGTGCCGGAATAGATGATGTCGTCGGCGATGTTGGCGCCGGAATTGACGCCGGAGAGGATGAGATCCGGCGGCGCGGGCAGCAGATCGCGCACGCCGACGATCACGCAGTCGGCGGGCGTTCCGGTGACGGAATAGCGCTTGTCGCCGTATTTGCGCACGCGCAGGGGCTCAAGCTGCGTCAGCGAATGGGCAAGGCCGCTGCGGTCGGTTTCCGGCGCGACGGACCAGACGTCGTCGGAAAGCGCATGGGCGATCTCCTCCAGCACACGAAAACCGTCGGCGTGGATGCTGTCGTCGTTGGTAAGCAGAATTCTCATGTCGTTTCTCGCAAATGAAGGATGAGGGCTGGAGGAGGTGGTCGTCAGCGGGCTTTCGGTCGGCCGACGAAGGCGAGGATGGCATGCATGACGAGCGTCGCGACGAGCACAGTCGCCATGATGCACACGGAGAAGGCGGCGGCCTGCGTGCTCTTGCCGCCCTGATCAAGCCGCATCACCGTCACTGCTGCGACCGTCATCGACGGCGTGACGAGGAAGATGACAGCCGAAAGTGTGACCATCGCCCGCATGAACAAGAAGAAGAATACGGAGACCAGCGTCGGGGTCATCACCGGCATAACGGCGTCGCGCAGGGTATGGAGATTGCTGCCGCCCATGCAGGTGACGGTTTCTTCCAGGCTCTTCGGCACGGAACGAATGCCCGTCACCATCGTGAGGAAGCCCTGCGAGTGGTAGTGGTAGAAGTTGCAGACCGCGATGAGGAAGGCCGAACCGTAGAGCGCGCCCAGCATGGAGCCCGACACGTTGAAGGACAGAACGTAGGAGAGGCCCAGGACAAGGCCCGGCACGCCGACAGGCACGATCGCCAGGAAATAGACCACACGCGCCGCGACCGGCCCAAGCCGACGCTGGGCGAGCGCCAGAAGGAAGAGCGAGAACGTGCCGATCGCGGCCGTTTCCAGCGAGATCAGCAGCGTCGACCAGAGGGACTCGTAACCGCCGGCCATGGAGATGTCGTAGTTCGCCAGCGTGAAATCGAGCCGGTAGGGCCAGAGTTTTACGAAGCTTGCATAAACGACGGTGGCGACCACGGCGAAGACCACGAGGCAGACCGCATGGACGACGAGCCCCAGCGGCATGTCACGCAGCGGCACATAGTCCGGTACGACCGGGACGGCGCTGTCGGAGGAGCCGCCGAACTGGCGCTGGTTGGCGACGCGTTGTATGTAGATGGCGAGCAGCGTCGGGAGCAGCAGCATGATGCCGACGACGGCGCCCATGTTGAAGTTCATCTGGCCGACGACCTGGGTATAGATCTCCATCGCCAGCACCTGGAACGTGCCGCCGATGACCGCCGCGTTGCCGAAATCCGTGACCGAAACCGTAAAGACCACGAAGGCGGCGCTGATCAGGCCGAATTTCGCGGACGGGAAAGTGATGTCGACGAAGCGCCGCCAGCGCGAAGCACCGAGCAGCAGGGCGGCGTCATAGGGGCGGGCGTCGGAGCGCCGCAGCGACGTCTCGAGGATCATCACCGCCTGCGGCAGGGCATACATGCAGTTGGCGATCAACAGGCCCCAGAAACCATAGATCTGGATATCGAGGTGCAGGTACTTGTTGATCAGCCCGTTGCGGCCGAAGAGGAAGATCAGGCCGAGTGCCTGCACGAGCGAGGGCGCGAGCAGCGGCAGGATCAGAATGACCCGGATCAGCCGCTTGCCGGGGATCTTCGTGCGCTGGAGCATGAAGGCGATGGCAAAGCCCAGCACCACGCAGACGAGCGTCGTCACGCCGCCGATCAGCAGGCTGTTGCCGATGACGCGCGGGATATGGGCGAGCTGAAAGACGCCGGCATAGTTGCCGAAGCCGAGCGAACCATCGCCTTGCGTGAGACTGCGCCGCACGATCTGCGACAGCGGATACAGGAAGAAGAGTGCGAGTGCGGCGAGCGGCACCACCAGGCAGACGAGGAAGAACAGCCGGTCCGGGTTGGCAAGTCGGCTGGATCGGGACTTCGGAACGGAGGGGACAGCGCTCATGGCGTCACCCAGCGGCCGCAGCCGTCATGCAGGGAAAGAGACACCCTATCGCCCGGCGCGAGCCGCTGGCCGAGGCGCAGGTCGCTGGTGATCGTCCGCCCGCGCCAGTCGAGCCGCACATGACTGACATTGCCGAGGAAGGCCACGTCCGCCACCGTCGCCTCGCCCGAGGAGTTGACGGTCAGCACGAATTCCTCGGGGCGCACCACGAGGAGCGCGTCGCCGGTTCTGCCGTCCTGCGGCATGGCGGAGAGCGTTTCGCCGAACAGCGCGTCGGCCTCTTCCATGTCGAAGAAATTGCTCGTCCCGATGAAGCTGGCCACAAATTTCGTGCGCGGGCGAAAATAGAGCTCGTGCGGCGTGCCGACCTGCTCGATACGCCCGTGGTTCATACAGACCACCTTGTCGGCCATGCTGAGCGCTTCTTCTTGGTCGTGCGTGACCATGATAGTCGGGATTTTCAGCCGGCGCTGCAGGTCGCGGATCTCGCCGCGGATCTCGAGACGCACCCGGGCATCGAGCGCCGACAGCGGCTCGTCGAGCAGCAGCAGCGAGGGCGCGACGGCGAGTGCGCGGGCGATCGCCACGCGTTGCTGCTGGCCGCCGGAAAGTTCATGAGGGTAGCGGTCGATCAGGTTGGGGAAGCGGATGAGATCGAGTAGCACGCGCACCTGCTTTTCGATCTCGGCCTTCGGCACGCCGCGGATTTTCAGGCCGTAGCCGATATTCTCGCCGACCGTCATGTTGGGGAACAACGAATAGGACTGGAAGACGATGCCGAAATTGCGGTTGCGCACGTCGATCGTGTTGAGATCGCGGCCATCGAAGCGGATCTCCCCGTCTACATAGCTTTCAAGCCCCGCAACGATGCGCAGGAGGGTCGTTTTCCCGCAACCACTCGGGCCGAGCAGACAGACGAACTCGTCGCTGCCCGCATGCACGTTGATGTCGTCGAGCGCAAGAAAAGACCCGTATCTCTTCTGCAGGTGGCTGATGTCCAGCATGAGGTATCTCCGCGGAAGGGGGGCGCCCGCTTTTCCGGCGGGCGCCGGGCGAGGACGGCTAGCGGCCGGTTACTTTCGACCAGCGGGCCAGAACCTGCTCGCGGTCGCGTGCCATGGCGGCAAAATCCATCTTCGAAAGCCGGTTCGCGATATCGGCCGGGAAGCCGGCCTTTTGTGCTGCCTCCGACTGGGCGGTGCCTGGAATGGTGGTGACCGGCTTCAACGAGGCGTAGATGCTAAGCGGGCTCGGCGTGAGCATCCAGTCGAGGAATTTCTTGCCGTCATCGGGGTTCTTCGCGCCCTTGAGAAGGCCGATGCCGGAGATTTCGAAGCCGACCCAGTCGCTCGGAAGCACGGTTTCAACCGGATAGCCCTCGTTGATCGCCTGGATCGCCGGCACTTCGTAGCTGACGCCGATGGCGAACTCGCCGGCCTGTGCCATGCGGCAGGGACGCGAACCGGAACTGGTGAACTGCGCCATGTTTTTCGTCAGACGACCGATCAGATCCCAGCCCTTTTCTTCGCCAAGACCGTAGATGAGCGTGGTGATATTCACGAAACCCACGCCGGACGAAACCGGGTCCGGCATGACCACTTCGCCCTTGTATTTCGGATCGGCAAGCTCTTCCCAGGATTTCGGGACCGGCAGGCCGAGGGTCTTGAGGCGGTCCGTGTTGGCGCAGAACACCTCGACATAGCCGGCGAGTGAGAACCAGCGGTTTTCCGGATCGCGGAACTGCGCCGGAACCTTGTCGACGCCCTTGGCGGCGTAGGGATCGAACATCTTCTCGATGGCCGGGTTCATGATGTTGGTGACGGGCAGGCTGAGCACGACGTCGGCCTGCGGATTGTCCGCCTCTGCGATGAGGCGAGCCGTCAGGTTGCCGGTCGACAGGCGCAGCACGTTGATCTTGATGTCGGGGATTTCTTCCTTCGCCTTCTCGACGAACAGATTGATCTCCTCCTCCTCAAGGGCCGAATAGACGGTGATCTCACCGGCTACCGCCTGGTGGAGGAAGGCAGCGCCGGCGAGCAACGTCGCGAGGGCAAGGGTTTTCGTGCGATTCCAGATTTCCATTTTATTCCCCTTTCTTGTGATGGATCCTAAGCTCCCGGTAGCCGGGAGGTATGACTTCACGCCATGCGTTCCCGTGCACGGCATTCTGTGATGAGTGTGAGCGCTTCGCGGTGCCGCTCCGGATCTCCCGCGCCGATGAGCGTGCCCGGGCTTTCCAGCGTCAGCGGTCGGCCTTCCCAGTCGGTCACGATGCCGCCGGCCCCTTCGACGATGGGCCGGAGCGGCGCGAAATCATGAACTTTTTGGCCGCCGTCGAGAGCGAGGTCGGTGCGCCCCTCGGCAAGCAGACCGTAGTTGAGGCTGGCCCCGCCATAGATGCGCGCGCCGGTTTTCTCGCGAAGGGCGTCGAGAACCGGCCGCCCGTCGGGCGGAAGATAATCCTGGTTGCTGTTCGTCAGGATGGCCGCGGACAGCGTTTCGCAGGCGCGTGTCTCCACCGGTCGTCCGTTCTTCGTCGTCCGCCGCCCGGCTGCGCCGATCCAGCGAGCGCCGATGGCTGCGATATCGATGATACCGAGCGAGGGAGTTCCGTCGATCGCGAGAGCGATGAGCGTGCCGTACACCGGCATGCCCGCGATGAACTGGGCCGTGCCGTCCAGCGGGTCGAGCACCCAGACGTGGCTCGCGCCGGCATTCTCGGCGCCTTCCTCCTCGCCGATGATACCATGGCCTGGAAAACGCGCGGCGATGAGCGCGCGCATCCGCCGCTCGATCTCGAAATCGATCTGAGTGACGAGTGTGCGGTCGGGCTTGACCTCCACCGCGAGCGTGGAATCGATCGCGGTTGAGAGGATATTGCGCGCGACATCCGCCAATTCCACTGCAAGTTCGACATAGCTGTCCAGGACGCGTGCTTCTTGTCCCATTCTATCCTCATGGCTCGGCAATGGACGTCGGCAGTCGCCAACGCCTCTGTTCGAGGTCGAAAAATGTTCTTCGGAGGGATCCGTCTGCCGGGCCGCTTCTATTTCGTTCGGGATCGGCCACTGTGCTGAAGTCGTAACCCGATTTCGGTGATGTGGCAATATGTGGGCATGTGTGAAAATGTGTTTTTATGGATTTTTTTGGACTTGAGGCAAATTGTGGAGTTCGGTATTGATGGGAAAAGGTGGGGTTTCCGGGGATGTGGCAGGAAGAACGACAGCAGAAAATAAGAGCGCTTCTGGCCGCTTACGGCCAGGTTTCGGCTGATCGCGTCGCCGACGAGTTCGGTGTGTCGAGGGAGACGATCCGCCGCGATCTCGTGGAAATGGAGGCGGCGGGCGAGTTGAAGCGGCTGCGCGGCGGCGCCGTTCCGGTCACGCCTGAAGACCCGGCGTTCGATGTACGCATCACGCAGCGCCTCAAGGAAAAGCGGGCGATCAGCGTGCGGGCGCTGTCGCTTTTGCAGAGCGGGCAGACGATCTTCATGGATGGCGGCTCGACACTGTCGATCATGGCGGAGGAGATTGCGGGGAAATCAGGCCTCAGAGACCTGACGATCGTTACCAATTCGCTCGAAATCGCCATGACGCTTGCCGAGAAACCCGACGAGCCGTCGCGTGGTTTCCGGGTAGTGCTTTTGGGAGGGGATGTGAAGCATGACCCGGTGGAGACCTACGGCCCGGCGACGATCCTCGAAATCCAGCGCTTCCGTGCAGATGTCGCGATCATTTCCCCATGGGGTATCGAGTTGCGGGGCGGTGCGATGGATCACTATCCGCACAGTACCGAAGTCGCTCGGGCCATGGTGATGAATGCCGCTACCCGGATCATCCTCGCCGATCACTCGAAGGTGGGCGTCGCGGCACGCATGGTTTTCTGCCCCACCGAGGACATCGACTACCTCGTCGTGGATCCCAAGGCGCGGGAAAACCCGGCTTTCGCTGCATTTGCTGCGGCGATTCCCGGTCTGATCGTTGCTGAATAACTCGGTTTGGCATGAGGGCTACGACGCTGCCATCTCGATGATTGGCGGTGCAGCCTGCCAATCCCGATCTCATGCCGCCGGCTCGGCTAGCAGGGCGCGGTAGCGGCTGAGGCTTTCCTCCAGATGTGATGCCAGCGCCTGTTTCGCAGCCTTGGCGTCGCCTTGCGTGATCGCCGCGAGGATGGCGGCATGCTCCTTGTTGATCTTCTTCAGATAAGCGTTGTAGGAGCGGCCGGACTGGCTGTGCTTGAGTACGAGATCAAAATTGATCTCGCCCATGACCGCTTCCAGAAAACGCGGAAAATGCGGATTTCGTGTCGCCCTGGCGATGGCGAGATGGAATTCGAAGTCGGCGCGCGCCTCGATCTCGGCATTGTCGGTGTCGAGGTTTTCGATGTGGTCGAAGGCGCGGGCGATTTCGGCGAGCGCTTCCGGCGTGCGGCGTTGGGCGGCGAGCGCCACGGACTGCATCTCCACACCGAGGCGCAGTTCCAGGATTTGCATGGCCGAGCGGATGTCATCGATGCGGCTGATCTCGAAATTCAGCGTTTTTGCATCCTTCTCCGTCACATAGACGCCGGCGCCCTGACGGGCGATGACGCGGCCGGCGACCTTCAGCGACGTCAGCGCCTCGCGGATGACGGTGCGGGAAACGCCGAATTCCTCGCAAAGCTGTGCGCTGGAGGGGATTTTTTCGCCCGGCGTATAGAGGCCGGAATCGATACGGTCCACCAGTTTGGCGACAACGATTTCAGCGAGATTGCCGCGCTGCGTGATGACCGACATACCGATACAGCCTCTGGGTTATTCCTGGCATTTATCATACATCATACGTGGTATTTTCGCCGGAAGGAAGGGCGGGATTTCCCTGCAGAATGGCGCGGATCGCTTGAAGCGGATGCGGGAGCTTGCGGCCGTCGACGATCTTGGCCTGCGACCGGCAGGAATAGCCCGTCGCCATCACCATATCCGCCGGGCCGGCAGCCGCCAGCGCGGGTTGCCAGCTCATCGCATAGAGCGTTTCGGAAATCCCGCGGTTGCGCACTTCGTGGCCGAAGGTGCCGGCCATACCGCAGCAGCCGGTTTCGCCGGCCACGAGATCGACGCCGAGTTTTTCGAAGACGGCATGCCACTGGCCAAGGGCGGCCGGCGCATTGGTGCGCTCCGTGCAATGGGCCATGAGCGTGTATTTCCGTTGCTCCTGGCGGACCGGCGCGGGGAAATGGTCGAGCACGGTTGCCAGCCATTCCTGCGGCAGGAGAATACGCGCCTGAAGACCGGTGCCGGCATATTCGCTGCGAAAGGCAAGTGTCATGGATGGGTCGAGGCCGACAAGCGCGGTGCCGGTTTGCGCAAGCTGGTTCAGGGCGCCGCCGGTGCGGCGCGCCGCCTTTTCGAAGGCGCCGAGATAACCGTGCACATGCAATGCCTTGCCGTTTACCAAGGGCGGCGCGATGAAGGGGGAAAGTCCGAGCAGCCGCGCCACCTCGATGGCATCGAGAAGAACCTGCGGATCGAAATGCTCTGTAAAGGCGTCCGACACGAAAACCACGGCCTTGGCCCGCGCGGCGCCGTCGAGACGCGCCAGTTCCGCCGCTGTGGCGACGGGCACCTTCTGGCGGGCGAGCGCGCGCCGCACCGATATCGGCGGCAGTGTGGGCAGCGCCGTGAGGCCGGTGCGACGCATCGCGGCCTGTCCTGCCGAGGAGCCGGCAACGAGATTGTAGAGCGGCCGCATCCGGGCCATGATCGGCAACGTGGTTTCGATGGCGGCGACCAGCGGGTCCTTCAGCGGCCGCAGATAGCGCCGGTAATAGAGCGCCAGGAACTTGGCGCGAAAGGCAGGCACGCTGACCTTGACGGGACATTGCCCGGCGCAGGCCTTGCAGGCCAGGCAGGTGTCCATCGCCGCGCGCACCTCATGGGAAAAATCGTCGCGATTGGCGCGATTGAGGCTGTTCCGGAGACGGTTCACGAAACCGAGCGGTTGCCGCCGCGAGGCTTCTCGGCGCGGGTCGATGCCCTTTTCGGCAAGCCGCCGCAGCCATTCGCGCATCAGCGAGGCACGGCCCTTCGGCGAGAAGCGCCGGTCGCGCGTCGCCTTGTAGGAAGGGCACATCAGCCCGTCCGCATCGAAATCGAAGCAGGCGCCGTTGCCGTTGCAATAGGCTGCGTTGTCGAAGGCGGCGCGGATGTCGTTGCCGATCTCCTGGTCGAGCGTGCCGCGCAGCGGGATCTCATCGATCTTCGGCAGTGCCTTGCCGGCCGGCGCGACGATCTTGCCGGGGTTGAGCTGGCCGAGAGGATCAAAGGCCGCCTTGATTTCCTGCAGGCGCGGATAGAGCGGCCCGAAGAATTCCGGCACATATTCCGAACGCACGCCCTTGCCATGTTCACCCCAGAGAACGCCGCCATATTTGCGCGTCAGAGCCACGACGGCATCGCTGATCCGGCGCACCAGCGCCGCGTGTTCCGGGCGTGTAAGGTCGAGTGCCGGGCGCACATGCAGCACGCCGGCATCGACATGGCCGAACATGCCGTAGGTGAGGCTTTCGCCATCAAGCAGCGCCCGGAACTCCCGGATATAGGCGGCAAGGTTTTCCGGCGGGACAGCGGTATCCTCGACGAAAGGCACCGGCCGGACCGGGCCTTCGACATTGCCGAGCAGGCCGACCGCGCGCTTGCGCATCGTCCAGACGGCCTCGATCTCGGCCTTGCCATGGGTCGTCGTAAAACCCTTGCGGCCGGGAAAGGGAGTGTTTTCCAGCGCTGTCGTTACCGCAGAGAGCTTTTCCGCGAGTTCCTGCGGCGTATCCGCCAGGATTTCGGCGATATTGATGCCGTTTGCGGTGCCTTCGGCATCGTCGGGAAAGAAGGCCGCGATGCTGGGCCAGATGATATCGCCCTTTGCCAGCCGCAGCACTGTCTCGTCGATGGTCTCGACCGAAGCGACATTGAGGACGACGAGATTGCGCGCATCCTCAAGTGCCGCATTGAAACTGTCGTAGCGGATGTTGACGAGCGCCGCGTGGGCCGGAAGCGGCAGCAAATTGAGTTCGGCTTCCGCAATCATCGCCAGCGTGCCTTCCGAGCCGCAGAGCACCGCGTTGAGATCAAACCCGCCATCCTCCCGAATGAGATGGGCGAGGTCGTAGCCGGTCATGAAGCGGTTGAGTTTCGGGAAGATGCGCTCGATCTCGTCGCGGTCGTCAACGGCGATGCGGGCAAGCGTGCGGTGGATGTCGCCGACGCGGTCGCGCCTTGTCTGCAATGCTCGCAATTCCTCCCGGCATACCGGCCGAGACGAGAAATCGGTGCCATCCGTCAGCACTATGCGCAAGGCCAGAACATGATTGCTTGTCTTGCCGTAGAGGCAGGAGCCCTGGCCACAGGCATCCGTCGAAATCATGCCGCCGATCGTCGCCCGGTTGGAAGTGGAAAGTTCGGGTGCGAAAAACAGGCCATGGGCCGCCAGTGCCTTGTTGAGCTGGTCCTTGACGACGCCGGCCTCCACCCGCGCGATCCGGCGTACCGGATCGATCTCGAGGATACGGTTCATGTGGCGCGAGCAATCGACGACGATGCCTGTCGTCAGCGACTGGCCGTTGGTGCCGGTACCGCCGCCGCGCGGGGTGATCGTCACGCTCGAAAATTCCGGGCGGGCAAGCGCCTTGGCGATGCGCTTCAGGTCGTCGATATCTTGCGGAAACAGAATGCCGGCAGGCTCGACCTGGTAGATGGAGTTATCAGTGGCAAAGACATTGCGATCCGCTGCCGCCTGACTGATATCGCCTTTAAAGCCCGAACCGGCGAGATGCCGCAGGAAATCCTCGCTGGGGGAAGGCGCACGCGGTGCGGAGGGGAGGCGAGGGATCATCGGGAGTCCAAAAAACGAGCTTGCGCTTCCTAAAACTTATCATATAAGTGATAGCACACCAATATATCAGCGCAACCCGAAATCGCGAGGTCGATACCATGAAGAACCAGTCTGTTGTCATCGTCGGCGGCGCGTCCGGCCTCGGGCTCACAACGGCGAAGCTGATGGTCGCGCACGGCGCGACGAAGATCGGCCTTATCGATCGCAACGAGGCGCTGCTTGCCGCGTCCGCGGCAGAGCTTGAAGCGCTCGGCGCGGAGGTGGCGACCGCCGTTGCCGATATTTCCCGCGCGGAGACCGCCCATGCCGGCTTCGAGGCGGTGGCCGCCAAGCTCGGCCGCATCCATGCGCTGGTCAACAGCGCGGCGATCTATCCGCGCAAGCCTATCCTCGAAATCACCGACGAGGACTGGGACCTCGAAAACGCCATCAACGTGAAGGGCACCTATCACATGATGGTCGCGGCCGTGCGCCATATGCGCCAGTTCGTCAATGCGCCCGAGGTGACCGGCCGCATCGTCAACGTCACCTCGGTCGATGCCTTCAAGGCGCATCCGCAGAATGCGCATTACGCCGCCACCAAGGCCGCCGTCGTCAGCCTCACCAAATCCTTCGCGCAGGAATGCGCCAAAGACCAGATCCTCGTAAACTCGGTCGCGCCGGCCGGTTTTGCCACCGACCGCGCCAAGGAACTCGGCTTCCTGCCGGAGCTCGCCAAGGCAAGCGCGCTCGGCCGCGCGGCGGAACCCGTCGAAATGGCCGAATGGATCGTCATGATGGCATCCAGCCGCAACACCTATGCCACGGGTGAGAATGTCGTGATCAGCGGGGGCTACATCTATGTCTGACGCCTATCGGATTGCCGTCGTCACCGGCGCCACCAGCGGCATCGGCAAGGCCATCGTTCCGATGTTGCGGGAACGCGGCCTCACCGTCTATGCCGTCGGCCGCAACGAAGCGCAGCTTGCCGAGCTTGCGAGCAAGACAGGCGCCATCCCGGTGCAGGCGGATGTGCGCGATACCGCGCGTATTGCCGAAGCGCTTGCCGGCGTCGAGGTCGATATCCTCGTCAACAATGCCGGCATCCTCTCCACCCGCGCCGCCTTCCAGGACATCGATCCCGCCGAGATCGACGCGATGATCGACGTCAACCTCAAGGCGCCGCTGCATCTGACGCGTGTCGTTCTGCCGGGCATGGTGGCGCGCAAGCGCGGCCACCTCATCTATATCGGTTCCAGCGGCGGACAGGCGCCGTACCCGAACATGGGTGCCTATGGCGCTTCCAAGGCGGGCCTCAGCCTGTTTTGCGACAATCTGCGTTGCGATCTGCTCGGCGCCTCGGTGCGGGTGAGCGAGATCGTTCCCGGTCGGGTCCAGACGGGCCTCTACCGGACCTCCATCGCCAACAATCAGGCGCAGGCGGTGCTCTATGACGGCTACCGGCCGATCCAGCCGGAACACATCGCCCGCATCGTCAACGACGTGATCGCGCTGCCCGTCTATGTGGATGTCGCCCGCGTCGAGGTGTTCCCGACCGACCAGGCGACCGGTGGCGGCACCATGGTGAAATTCGACGCGCAGTGAGATCGGAAGGTAGACAGTCCATGAATGACAAGTCTCATGAGAGAAGCGATCGACCGAATCTCGTCGGCAACTATCGTCCCGTCGCGATCCGCTCCGTTATCGCCGCCCATGCCATGATCCCCAAGCATCGGCCGGAGCCAACCATCGAGCTGCCGGCATTTGTCGCGGGCTTCGTCCTTCCCGCCGGCTTCCACAATCCTGCCGAGGACTGAAGCGTGTCGGCGTTGACAAAGCTCCGGCTGGGATTCGTCGGGACTGGCACGATTACCGAGGCGGTTGTCACCGGGCTTGTTTCCAGTGATGGGCAGACGCCCGGAATTTTCGTGTCGCCGCGCTCCGCGAAAACCGCCGCGCGCCTTGCGGACATGTCACCGCAGGTAACGGTCGCTCTCGACAACCAAGGTGTCGTCGATGCTGCGGATATGCTTTTCCTCGCCGTCCGGCCGAATGTCGCACAAGAGGTCGTACGTGCGCTTCGCTTCCGGTCCGGCCAGCGGATCGTGAGCCTGATCGCGACTGTCGATCACGCGACCCTGCAGTCTTGGATCGCCGGTCCGGTCAAGATCGTTCGCGCCGTGCCGTTGCCGTTTGTGGCGACCCGCACAGGCGTCACCACGGTCTTCCCGCCGGATGCGGAGGTGGAGGCGTTGTTCTCTACGCTCGGCACAGCAGTCGCCTGCACGACAATTGAAGAATTCGACGTGCTCGCTGCGACAAGTGCGCTCATGGGATCCTATTTCGGCACGATGGATCATGTTGTCCATTGGATGCAGACCAAGGGCCTGCCCGCAGAGAGCGCCCGCACCTATCTCGCACAGCATTTCCTGAGTCTTTCAACGGTTGCGGTGAACCACTCCTCGACATCGCTGGAAAACCTACGTCGCGAGTATTCCACCAAGGGTGGCCTCAACGAGCAAATGTTTGCAGAGTTTAGCAAAGGCGGTGGCCTTGATGCCTTGTCGAGGGCGCTCGACGCTGTATTGGCCCGTATTCAAAATCGCTAAGGGTCGATGGTCTGGAAGCAGATTTGTGATGCTAAATGAGAAATAGGAATTAGGGCTATTGAACTGATCAGCGGTTCGAATCCTATCAAGAGCTTTTCTCATATCGTTGCCACCTGTCGGGAATATTGCCAACGAAGCCCTTCCCATGCCGATGCTCAACCATGTTGCCGAGCAAGTCGGAGCCGACCCAGCGTCATTCGAATTGTAT